>Ga0307510_10004568_pt1 | contig 16300 bp, 9 predicted proteins | sample 12_EM_MG_FD_207224 | JGI IMG/M metagenome (GOLD analysis project Ga0307510, IMG submission 207224) | Populus trichocarpa ectomycorrhiza microbial communities from riparian zone in the Pacific Northwest, United States - 12_EM | ecosystem: Host-associated > Plants > Roots > Unclassified | place...
AAAATGAGCATTTAGATTCTTCTTCGCAAAATCTTAATCCCGAACTAGACAGGAATGCTTAAGATGCATAGGAAGAAAAACATGATCAGTGATAATCCTGCCAACCAAAGAGTACAGAAAACGTAATTAAGTTCATCTCTACTGCATGCCTGTTCTTGCAACACATCAATAAATGTCATAGTTTAGATCAGAAGGATTGCTATGTATATCAGTTTTTTACATAAAATGAAGCTCAGTTATTCTCAAAACACAGACATTGCACTTCAAACAGCAATTATCTGTGGTGGCTTTATGATCAATATTATCACAAATATGTGCCTCGTGCTTTGGTCTAGAATACAAATTTTCTGTCCTGTCAATTGCGATCAAACATTGATGGCAAGATGTAGGCTAGAGAAGACAGAACATAACTTGCGTAAGTCACAGATGTTGCATTCTGATGCACATGTAACCAAACCAAATGGGGGGCAAAAAGCAGATCAACTCAGTAATATATATAAGCAGATCGATATACATGCATGGAGATCATAGGTAGCTAGCTTGATTCTAACTTACCAATTGATGAAACTTTGCCTCGAAGAAGCTGATCCACTTGAAAGGACTCAGAACAGTACACTAAAAATACGTGTGGAACAAAACAGAACCTGCCAGATTTTAGATGCACTGAACCTGACAATAGTAAAATTTAATGTCTTATGTTGTTATTCTACTTAAAGATTTTCTGTAAGACTGACCATCTAGAGTTAATCTAAGCACTGTTACTGTTTTAAAAAATATATCTACTAAGGAACCAGATGAAAATGTCAATCATGCAAAAACCAAAAGGCCGAACATGGAAAATAGTTAATTTTACCTGTAGAAGAGAAACCAGCAGAGGAGAGGGACAACAGAGACGAGGGCAGTGGCAGACGGTTGAGTGAGGGAGAAATAAAAACAATCATATATAAATAATGGTATAAATGCAATTTTTAAAAATTTCAAGGACAAATAAATTTTGAATTGGATATGAGTTGGATTTTGAGTAGGGTAAAGCAATATTCATCGATTAAAACACAAATAAAATAATAAAATGCTAGCATACATAAGTATATATTTCAACTTACAATTTATATTAATTCAAAGCTTTAGTATGTATACTAATAATAAAAATATTTATGTTTAAATTATAACAAATAATAATATTTATTTGTTGAAGCACTTTAAAGTAATGAGAATTTTATTGTTATTAATAATGATTTTTTTCCTTAAAATTTTATTGCCCCTTATTTATGCAACTAGTATATTTGCAATGTCTTTCAAGATTCTAACAAGACCATCTTGATTTAGATGCACTTCTAAATAAGATTTTTGAATCAAAGATTATGCAATTTAAATGTCTCTTAACAAGATAAACATAAACTCTAAATTTATGAGGAAAAACCAAAGCAAAAAATAGAAGAAAACACTAAAATATGAGGTGAGAAAAAGTGTATAAAATTCTGGAAAAAAATATTATTTTTAACTCTTCATTCACTTTCCCCTTTATATAGTGAATTTTGAAAGCTAAAAGGTTAAAAAATTAAATTAGAATTAATTCTCACCATTTAATCTTTGATTAGCCATTATAAAACAAGAATTAAACATGAATTTCTTGAGCTGAAAAAAATATTTAGATTTGTTGAAATGCTTCTGGAAAAAACTGTTAAACTTTATGGGTTGGATTGGACAAATCATGGGCTAGAAGAAATAATTCTTCATGGATTAGACCCAAGTTCAAACAGTTGGCAAAAAATAATTTTTGTAGCTCAAAATATTATTTTATAATAAATTCAAACTCTAGCCCAAGCTCGAGCCCAATGCTCATGTGCGTGTGAGTTAAAGCTCAAAATTCATTTTATTTAGAATCTCTCGTCTCTAAAAACCTGGTACCCTTTGAGCCTAATTTTAATTTTTTAATTTTTCTCTTTATAAAAAATAATAAAGTTTTATTTTTTTCTATATGGGATAAAATTCTTTTAAAAGATTTTGGATTTCACTAAAACATACTAATAAAAGATTTTTTAAGATCAATTTCTTATGCACTCATAATTTGTTTAAATCGTATTAATATTCTATGTTAAAGAATATATGTCGGAGATTAAATCCAATAAAATTTTAATTTTAAAAAAGAATAGACCTCATTTTTAATTTGGTCTCAAATATACCTATTAACTATATTATTTAAATAAATTTTTAACATGTAATTCAAAAATATACATGCTAGGCTACATATACAATAGATCTGTATTTAATTGATGAGAACCTCTTGCATTAAAATCTCAAAGGTTATGTTGTTCTTGGTAGCACAACCTTTGAGATTTCTTTTTTAATTTTTATTTTTTTAAAATTTTAATTGATTGTGCTCTTGGGAGAAGCGTGTTCAATTGAATTGTGCTACTACTTGCAGTAGAACAACCAACAAAATGTGCTATGTCCCCAATTTTTTTCCGGTTTAACTAGTTTTTTTATAAAAAAAAAACCATTGATGACAAAATCTCTACATGCATCATTTCTATAAATCAACAAAATCATATTCAATTCCTTTTCTATGAATAATTATAGGTATAAGCATAACCGCATGTTAAACAAATGTTTATTTGTTTATAGGTTTATTGCAAGAGGCAAGAGTAACTTAACACGTGTTAAGAGCTGGCTATGTGGCGTGGATGAACATGGATGGATTCATGGACACGTGTCTAATAGAAGATTTCAATGCCTTTCTCAATGCTTCTGCTTGAGGATTTTTAATTTTATATATATATATATTGATTTTGTGCATTTAAATTAGAATAATTTAATAATTTCTCTCTCTTTCAACTTTCAAAGTTTGAATATAAAAAATAGAAAAAATAAAGGGAACCTCGCTAATTCCACGTACACATACCCTCATGCCATTCCCGAAGCTTCCTAATGATAGTCGATAATCTTTTGGTCTTTGTAGTTAAAAAAAAAATTCAGTTATAACTACAATTTAAAAAAAATATATATTTAAAATTAATTTTTTATATTTTTAAATTATTTTAATATACTAAAATTAAAAGTAAATTTTAAAAAATTAAATAAAATATTATTTTAATATATTTTAAAAAAAACTTTTAAAAACTATTACCACATTATCCAACCCTATTTAAATAAATAAAAAAGCATGGGCGGGGTATTTTTGTAAAATTAGCCAAAATGGAGAGTTCAAAAGGATTGACAATTTGGCATCAAAGAGGCGCAGTACAAACGGAGACACATCAGTCGTTAGATCTATTAAAGAGGAAAAAAAGGTACGATAATATTTCGATTTTCTTTTATTTCTTTTATTTTCTTTTATTTTCTTTTGATCAATCAAGGATTTACCTGTCTTTATTTCTTTTGTCTTCATGATCTTGCTTGTCGGATCTTAACAACTTCTGTTTTTTTCTCGATAAATAAACAGATAATTTTCAATTTCACTTTTTCTCTTGCCCTTTTTCACCTCAGAAATCAAGAAAGAAACCTAATATTTCATTACGGTCACAATGATTTAATAATCGAACTTTGAGTTGTTTACCCATCGAAAGTTAGGGTTCGTGAAATTGAAATTACTATTTAGGATTGATCATAATTTCACCTTTGTATTTGGGATCTTGCAACACATTTCTAATTATTTTTTATTTTTCTGGGAATACATTTAATTGATTAATAATGGGTTCCATTGATGTAATTGGAAAAAAAAATTCAAGCAAGTTAAGTTTTGAGTTTGAGTTGATTTTGATTGGATTCAACTTGATATTGACGACAAGAAAGTAAATAAATAAATATATGTACTTGGTTGGGAGAAGAATGTAAAAAAAGTGATTGGCTTGGCTAATTGTAGTGGAATCTATCCCTGGTGTTTTTTGGGGGAATGAAATAAGGAGAAGCTGAAAAAGCGAAGAAAAATGGATGAGGAAGAGACTGTAAAATTATTCGGATGAGGAAGAGACTGAAAAAGTGTGTATCAGTAGTTTGGATGAGGTAACTATTTGCTGAATTATTCGGGTGGTGTTGGGAGAGTGAAAACAAAAGGAAATAAATTATGAGGAATAGAAATGAGGATAGTTTGAAGTACTCCATTAGCAGGATTTTAACAAGCTTTTAGTCAAATCATTGTTTTATGTTTTTGTACAGCACATCTGCTTGCCTTGCTGGTAGCCACCGGGTAAGCCTGGTTTGAGTTTTTCTGCTGACCAGCGTGACACTAGAGGAGGAAAAAAAAAGAGCCTTTTTTTTTTATGTGTGTTTCTTTTCCTATTGTTTGAGTATATCTGTCCTGTGCTCAAAATTTCAGATTGAACTCCTGGTTGTTTTTCAGGAAAAAGTCAGACATTTTATGGATAACAAAGCAGCTTGTGAGGAGATTTCTCAGGAACTTGCACGGGAGTCGCTTATTGGTATATCTTATTGCCTACCAGATAAGGTTCAAAATTCAGAAGGTGTGCCTCAGAGTGTCAATGACGAGGAAAAGCTTCCAGTCATAAATGGTGATGGAGCTGAAAAGTATAGATCAGAACTAATTTCCATTTCAGACATTCAATCACCTGATACTGCAACATCACCAGTGGCATCAGAGAACCACGAGGGTTAGCAAGAACCAGTCTTTCCCTGAAAAGTTGTTGTAGCATATTCTCCTGGTTTAATTTCTCGCAGAACTCTTAACTGTTGTGTTATGGGTTTAAACCAATGACTGGTTGTGCTGTCTGCTTCTGTTGATATCAATACAAACAAGAAAATACAGAAGTTTTATGTACAGATTACAGTACTTATTACTGTAAAAGAAGTTTTTCTATATAAAAAAAAAAAAAAAAACAGATGTGTTTCGGTAACAGTGTGTTGCTTCTAGTGGTTTATATTGCGCAGCCGCAGCATGGATTTCCTAGGAGCTGTATGATCCTGCATGTTTTTGTTCCGTTTCTGGAATTTCCTTCTTTCTTCTTAATTTAGCAGTTGAGTTCTGGCAAATTCTTTTTCTTAACATGGATTTGAAAATTAGCATTTAGCAGAAATATTCACGTTATGCTTGCTCATTATTTTGATGAAACTGGATTTGTTGAGTTTTTTCTCTCATTCTTTGTAAGTAAACAAATTTTACTAGAGGTCAGCAAGGAAGTAAACAAATTTCATGAGGCAGTTTCTCTTGCAGAGCAGAGCTGAGGGAAGGGATGGGGTGTGTCATTAACTTCGTATTTGTTTGTTTGCCACATTGATGCTTTCAGGTGCTCCTTGAATCATTGCAGTTTTCTTGGGTGCTATATGTTTGTGTAGTTCAATTTACACTGTCAAGTTGTTAGCTATAGATTCAACCCAAATATCAGGCCCAGCATCCGTGCAGGAAGACTACATTTCTTTTCGCAACCATTGTGGAAATCTCAACTGCCAGTTTTAAATTCCAGCACATCGACATCTTCTACTTCTGCTCAATTTCATTTTACTTTTTACCCTTTTTCTTTCTTTTTTTTGAGGTGGGCTTTCATTTTTACATCAGTGGTGCTGATAATACAAACGTTGATGACCTCGTATAAACGTGTGGGATTAGGTATTGTAACTCTACAATATATTCCTTTAGTCAGTATTATCCGTTTGGGTTCAGATGGAAATCAATGATATGGTTCCTGGTTGGAGCAATCTCCATTACCATGTACGATTTCCACCTGCTTTTATGATTTGAATCTTCCATAGAAGAAACCCCTAAATACAGCTATATATTGATTGAATAACATTTCCACCGTGATCGAGCTGAGCTACAGTTTTTAATCAGATTTGCTGCTATAATGTTTTCCAGGTCACTTTGCTAGCTCAATCCCAACATTGCCTTGCACTACTATAAAGCTCACATTACAGAGAATTACTCCAAACTAGGAAATCAAATCACTATAAAGGTCCAATGTTCTTAAACCAGCTGATAACAGAGTATTGCACTTGACTATTTCAAGTTTGGAAGCCATTTCTTGCTCATAGCTTCATTGTCCTCGTGATTCTGACATGGGGCGTGTTGTGAGCAGTGTACAAAGTTCAGTTAACCCTGTTCAGAAATGCTTCAACTCTTCTTCGTTTCTTTGTCCAATGAATACGTGAGTTTTTGGCTTTAGCCCTCGGCGAACTAGCCTGATAACCAATGCATTTATTTGTTTCATAGCCTGGTATTGGAGATGCCAGCTGATAGTTGATATTGTTGGTTTAGCCTCTTCAGATAATAGGCATCTCTTCTTTCTCCGAGCTCTGTTAGTTCATCCTCTTAATACATTATAGAAAATTATTAAACTAGAAGGAACAAAATTTGTACTTATTTGTTGAAGAATTTCCGATTAAAAAAAAAGTAAATAAAAAACGTTCTAAAAAGCTAAATTGCTTGTAACTTGGTACAAGCAGTTCTTATGTAAATTTGTACTTATTTGTTGAAGAATTTCGATTAAAAAAAAGTAAATAAAAAACCTTCTAAAAGCTAAATTGCTTGTAACTTGGTATAAACGGTTCTTATGTAAATTTGTACTTATTTGTTGAAGAATTTTCGATTAAAAAAAAAAGAGTAAATAAAAAACCTTTTAAAAGCTAAATTGCTTGTAACTTGGTGGTGTAAACGGTTCTTATGCAAGTAGTCTTTCAGATAGTCTTTCTAGATTACAATAACACTTTCTAAAAAGGTTGCATAACCAATAAATGTCTATAAATTGAGACAATGGTCTCGAGTTCTCTTGGCAACACAAGAACCTTAAGCTATAAAAAAAAGTGCTGGAGAAAGAGTGAGAGAAGGAAGGCAGAAGAGGTAGAGGAGCTTGCTTTTTCTGTGTATTGAACAGCCCCCAACCCCTATTTATATAGGGGTTTTGGGATAAAAAAAAATGGTACAATTAATTAACAAAATTAATTCTGGTCTTTTAAAAAAATAGGAAAGATAAATGATCTGCGAGTTCAAAAGGAATTATGAATTGCACTATGTACCTCCATAATGCAGCTAAGTCTCGGTTTTTTTTTTTTTTTTTGTCCTTTAATAATTATTCCTTTAGGAGTTTTTTTTTTTATTTCATCCTTCTAAGTTTTTTTATGTTATGTTCATATAGAGAGAGAACTTTTCTAGGACAACCAAAGCAGATAAGTAAATTGCATGCTTCTTTTGTAGGAATGATGAAAATGGAGTCGGACTTTTGGTGGATGATTTTCACGGCATTAATAAGTGTGTTTGTTGCAACATGGTGGTTGCTGAAGAGAGCAAATCAGTGGTTCTCTGTGAGCAGTATGCTCACAGAGAAGCAGCATGCTCTCCCTCCAGGTGATATAGGTTGGCCTTTGATTGGAAATACGTGGTCATTTCTCATTTCTTTCAAATATGGCAGCCCTGACTCGTTCATTTCCAGCTTTGTTACGAGGTCTCCTCTCTTCCCCTCTCTGATCTTTCATGAGCTTACTTAACTCTGCAATGAACAATTTAAAGCACCGTTCATTTTGCTTTATCAGTAGAATCCTGCATATCTTATTAGAATCAGATACTTGTTTCAAGTCTTTACTCCTGCACAGCTTGCAAGTAACTTTGTTAGATCATACTAATTTAAGAAAACTAACTAATTTAAGAAGTCAAGATTCAGTATAACTAGAATCGCATTAAAATATCTTATGTGGATCTATTTATGATCAAAACAGTAGTGAAAAGTCAAAACTAGTATATTTAAATTTTTTTATAATGTTTGAAAGCCTCCCTTAACTCATATATATTGAAGAAATCTATTAAAAGTCTTTTTTAAATCTTATTGTTTGTATCGAGTAAATGAGGGTTTTTATGTGGCTAGAGTTTTGGTGAATTCGGAGTTCTGCAGAAGAGTTCCAAGAAAATAAATTGAAGTATATTAACTGCTTGTTGGAAATTAAACGTCGGATAGAATCGACTTGCTTTGCTTCATGAAACTTATCTCATGTTGCCTATTGGCTAGGTTTGTGTTATATGGGGGCATTGATTCTCTCTTTTGTTTGATAGGAAACCAGGTAGAAGAAATAAGAATACTTTTATTTTTTCTTTGTTATTAATTTTCAAGATTGCATAAAATTTTCGTGAACACACCAAGCATCATCTTCATGCAACTATGGAGCAGGAAATCCGTAGAAAAGAAGAATCCAGTGCAAGGGGAGGAATGGTACTCAGTTACAAGAAATTGCAGAATTACAACATAAAATGTAACCAAAGAAAGGCAAAAGCAGAATTTAAAAAAAAAAGGATTGGAGAAAAGTAGGAAATGATTTGTAATATAACTGACAAGAATTCAAAGAAAACTTTTTTATAGTTTTAGAACAGGTTAGTCCAGGATAATAAGACATCCAAAGCATACTAAATTCCTAATGATCTTCTTCCTCGCAGAGTTTGGTGTATTCCTTTGCACCCAGTAAGGATTCTAGTTCTGATGGGTTGCTTGGCTTCACCTTGATCATCCATCCCTCTTCATATGGACTTTTATTTATCTTCATTACACAAATTGTCAAGATCAGGCATGCATATACAAATATTTCTCTCAGCTATTAGAAATTTATAAAGCCGAAACAATCTGCTCTTGCATGGCTTGATACTTACCAGTCCAGGAGTCTCACTAAGCTGTGTATTAACCTCAACAATCTCACCGGAGATCGGAGAATTGATATCACTAGTTGCCTTCACACTTTCCACTGCTCCAAAGCTCTTCCCTTGGCTGACAGAACCATCCGGCTCTGGCAGGTCCACGAACACTACTTCACCCAAATGGTCCTGTAAAATGTACCCGATATATCCCAAACTATGTAAGGATGTTACAAAAGGTATACGAAATTGCATTCAATTTTAATTGTTCAGAAGAAAAACAAAGTAGTTAATGCCCCTTGTTTTGCTCTTGTTCTTGCATGGTGTGGTGTTGTACAAACCCCAACCATCAGCCGCCAGGGTTCAAGCTTTGGTAACAGCAGCGACAGAGCAAACAGAAGAAGAAACGAAGTAGAGTCATACAAAGCCTAGTAACAGCACATTTTGAATTGGTGATGCCCCTTGTATCATATTTTTTTAAAGGAAAATCAGATAAGGTTATTGACTTCTTCATTCAAGAAACTCAAAAAAAAAAAAAAAAAAAAAAACAGAGCTCAATTTCCATCATATCCTGCGTGGTTAAATTGTGGCTGCAGCTTACAACTTGAACAATTTTAAAAAAGAATGGTTATCGAATCACAATGGCATACAGCCATGCACTATCTAATCCAAAACCACCAGTAAAAGAATGTCTATGCAAACGAGATTCCCCACAGAAATGGCTTAACCAAGTAATGTTCTATATGAAAGAAAGAAAGAAAGAAAATACTCTACTCAGTGAGGCCAAGAAGAAATTCAGTGCTACAAGGAAGGAGATAAAAGAAAAGATGACCTGAGCATGATCGGTAATGCCAATAGTAGCCAGCGAGCCTTCATGCTTCACCCATTCATGTGAAGTTGCATACTTCAACCCATCTAGTACTGCAAAACCCAACTAGTTGTAATAAATATTATCCTCCTACACTACAATAAAGTCTGCCAAATAGCTTTTAAAGGACTAAACGAGAACCCCATTTTTAACCAACAAATTGATGAAATAAACCACCGGCTGATGACAAAGAGAGTACCAGTGGAGAAGCATCTTGAGAGGGAGTATGAAGGAGAGACGTGAGCTGTGGAGGCGACTGAGATTCTCAGTGCATTGGCTGTAGAAGAAGCCCACAACCTCAGTGCCATGTTTTCTCTTGATCTCTATGAATTGATAGTGTATTTTTTGGTTGGCTCCAAGCCTATGGACAAGTGATAGGTTCTGTCAGCATATTTCTAAGGTTTTTTTTATCTTGGATGAATGGTGGGCAACAAAAGCCTCATCCTCAGACCTCGGCACAAAGACCCAGTGCTCTCTTGTCGTCCTCATCACTGTTTTTGTGATAATATGCATACAATAATCAACTTTATAGCACCTAATAAGTACTAAGCAGTCTCCTTTCTAGGAATTAATTGGGTTCAACATGTTGTCTGTCAAGTGTGGTCGTCAAATGGCATGGTTCATATCTGATTAACTACCGGCATGATGTTTAGAATCTATGGGTTCAATTTAATTTATAGGATTAAATTAATTTTTGTGTTTGAATTTTTTTTTAAGATATTAATTTGAATTTTAAGTAAAAATAAAATAGTGATTCTAAATGAAATATAATATTTCAAAAATACCCTTCTTCTTTTAAGTTTGATCTGATATTCCTCAACATTTCAAGAAAAGTTTTTGATAGAAAAGTTTTTTTAACACATATGTATTTTTCAAGTTTTGAAAAAATATTTAATAAATAATTAATATGAGATAGGTTTATTTATATCTTCTTTAAATTGTCTATATTTTATATCATTTTAAATAAATATAAAGATTAAAATAATTTAGGTAACAAAAATTATTTCTCAACTAAAAAAATAGTTAAGATTGCCCATTTAATTCATTTTTATTTTTAGCACTGCTCATGGAGGAGAGAATTGGCTGCTAAGGAAGATTAATAGAAGATTGTGGTTTAACCTGGAAGAATAAAAATGTTAGAGCTACTATCATGGCAACGACCCGAGGATGATGTTATCAAGCTAGATATTGAAGGTAGCTCTCTAGGAAACCCATGGAGAGCTGGTTCCGAGGGCCTAATTCACCATAGAGAAGGCTTGTTTGTGGTGGGCTTTACTGGATTTGCAGGATTTGGGTGTAAACTATTACCAGAATTGATGGCTTTGAAGAAGCATGGTCTTCTTTTAGCTTGGGAAAGGGGTTACAGACGGATTCTCTGTGACTCTGACTCCATGGATGCTATATGGTTGGTCACTGCAGGTATTGATTATGAGTTTCACAAGTTCGGAGCTCTTATAGTGGATATCAGAGATCTGTTGAAGAGAGATTGGCTAGTCAAGCTTCATCATACTTACTTATAGGGAAGCAAACACCTGTGCTGGTTTTATGGCTGAGCATGCTGCAGAAGAGAAGACATCGGGTCTGAGGATCTGGGAATCCTTGCCTCTAGGTTTGAATTTGCATCTTCTCACGGATTCGATGGGAAGCTTGTATGCTAGGGCTTCTTAGTTTTTCTTCCATCTCTCCACTGTACCAAAAAAAAGATTTCACATATATTGAATTTAATTATTTGGTTTAGTATTTTATTCTAGACTTAATAATTGTAATAGGTAATAGGTTATGAAATGAATTCATATCTATTTATGAATTCAATTCAATTCTATGATTTGATTTTAAATAAGTTGTTAAAGTTGTAGCAATCTAATTTATTATTACGAAGAATCCATGACGGAGGTCCAAGATCTTACTTGACATTTAATAATTAATGCAGGTTGCTTATATTATTAAACAAGTTCAAGCCTTATTAATTTCGATTTTCTAAAGATAATTAACTCTTTTATAAAAAATATGAATAAAAATATATTATTACAAAACTTAAAACATGTAGGAAAAGCATCGTATATATATCTTGATTTATTATATACTATGATAATAAAATTATAATTTTACCTTATTAAAAAAATTAGATGAACTCGACTTATTATGGCAACACTTCTTTTCAATTTTTTTTATTATAGTTAAATTATTTTATTATTCTTAAATGTTTCTTACAAAAATGACCTTGGGTCTAGAGGTCATATAGGAATTTTATTTTACTATAACATCATAATAACTCCATTTTCTTTACCGTAAAAATTTTTAACCTTGATTTTAGGGGCTTAGTGGTAATTTCATAATTGTTTTTTTGTTATTATTATTTTGTTTTAGGGGTAGTTTCATAATTGTTTTTTTGTTACTATTATTTTGTTTTAGGGGTAGTTTTGTCTTTTCAAAATAAAATAAGAAAAAAGTTGATGTGTTCATTGCACGTGACAGTGTCAACCGCTTTATTGCCTTAGGATGGATTGTGTTGTTGACTCTGGTATACACAATCATGCTCCTGTCGTATCATTAGATTTATCTCAGCGTTCTTTTTCTTTCTAGGTGGGGTGTGCACGGTGATTCAGTCCGGTTTGACATCAATTTGTTTTTTTTCTCTCTCCTCCACCTCAATTTATACGCTACCCTTTGAGAAAAATTATATTAGCCCTTCAATTTCTTTCCCCTTCAGATTTAGTTCTTATTCTCTTAATTGTAATTTTTTTATTTGAATTCTTTTTTCAAATTGAAAAGTACTATTAATTTCATCTTTCTTTAATGTTTTCATCTTTTAAATTTTCATCTCGTTCTTTTTATTACTATTTTTTTATTTGAGGTGATTTATAAAATTGATTTTTTTTATGATTTCATTTTTCATCAATTTTTTTTGTTATATTTGATTCTCATTTTTTTTATTGCTGTTTTTTTTTTTTTTTTGCTTTGACAAGTATATCCTCATTCTTAGATAAGAATTGGTCTTCTTAATTAAGCTCGGTAAATACTTACTTGTGAATAATTTTAAGATCATGTTTAAAAATCTTGAGAATAATTGATAAGTATTCTTAATATTTTTTTAATATATTTTTTTAAAAAAAATTATTTCCAAATATAATCTCTACCGCATTAGCTTGCCTGGGAAATGCTTCCTTGTGAATAATTTTAAGTTCATGTTGAAAAATCTTGAGCGCGTGAAGTCGATGACATTTATTCAAAAATTGATTCATGACTGTGATTTTAGTTTCTCTTTTGTAATAGATAGGAGGACAGAAATATTGGGACCTGCGAGAGCAACAGGCCCATCTACGACCTGGCTCAGTATTCATTCCTCTCTTGTATTTTTATCCTCAGGCCCAGAAAAAAAAGGTCAGGCTCAGCGTCTCGTTACAAACTCACTGCTAAACATGAATGGAAGTGGAAATTACAGGAGCTTATCATTCATCAATGATAAGTCATTGTCGTTTGCATTAAATTAAATTATCATGAAAAGAAATGGTTGGAAGATGCTTCACCTGGATCCTGCTTCATTTTCATCTTTTTTTCCCAGCTTGAAATGGCGACGTTTAGTTGTCACTTCTATCTCTTTGTTCCCCAATCAACTCTCCTTTTTGTTGAAAAATCTCTACTGTATAGTCGCCATGGTCCACGCGCCAGTCTAGTCTATGTATATCATGGCTTGTGTGTATATGCTGCTAGATATTATCTGAAATCTTATCTATATATATATATATATAAACACCGAGGTATATAACAATTGATACCTAGAAAGGTGATTTCTTTTCTGTTCCTTTGAATATAACCATACTAGGTCGAGAACACTAGAGGAATATTCAAGCCGACGCCTTTCCGGTCACTCTCCGTGGAGGAAAGCAAGCAACCTCTCTTGCACCTAAAACGATAGTATAAAGAGGTATTGCAAAATTCAAAATCCAGCAATACAATGTGATTGGCAAGTCTATTCTTGTGGGTTGACAAAATCACAAACCAAAGTTTGAATTCAAGTTTGAATTCATGTACCTCTATATATATATATAAAGAAAATGAGGTCTTTTTTGTGTTTTTGAAAACATTTGAATTATTTTAGTTTTAAATTAATTTTTTTGATATTTTTAGATCGTTTTGATGTCCTCATATCAAAAATAATTTATATATATATTATTTTCATGTATTTTCAAATAAAAAAATAAAAAAACAATCTTTACATTAAGTTAGATATTTGTATTTCCTTTCCATCGAGGTATTAGATAACTTGTTTGGGAGTGTAGTTGCAGTTGTTTTTCAAAGTGTTTTTTACTCAGAAATGTATTAAAATAATATTATTTTTTAAAAATTATTTTTTATATCAGCGCATTAAAATGATCTAAAAATATAAAAAAAATTAATTTAAAATATAAAAAAATTAAATTTTCTTAAAAACACTTTTAAAATATAAAAATAAAGGAAGGAAAGTTATATCAAGATGGAAAAGCAATTAAAGATTATATTTTTGAGTGGACAATTAAGAAAAGGCCGCTTACAAGTCCTTCTCATGCATTAATTATCTATTAACACGTCCTAAATCATCATGAATCCTTTTCAACCAAGGCTCTTCCAACACCTTCTCTTTTCAAATTCAAACTTCAAAATTAGGTCAAAGCTTTTATTTTTTTACTGAACCATGTTGCTATGTAAACATATGTTTATGTGGGAGCGCACCAAGATGCTTGTCTCCCACGTATACGCCATCAATTGAAAGGAGGAAAAGGAACATAAGTAGACAACCAAAAACAAAGACGTCATGAAAGTGGCCGGTAAGCTTAAAGCCTTTAACCAAATTGGGAGAAGAAAAATCATGGATGCCAATTCTGTTGTGTTTGAAATAATTGGTATATCTTGTTTTTTCTTTTGCTTTGAATCTCGACCTATTTCAAAAATTTCATCCAAGATTCCAACCAGAATGTTCCAATTCCGTTCCAGCTAAATATTGTTTCGTTCTGCTTTTAAAAAAAAAATTCTTCAGTTTTACGATATCAATTTTATCTCTCAATCAGATCGTTGGATCAGATTAAAATTTTACGAAGAGTCTCATAATTTATTTTTATATCTCATGTTAAAATTTTAGGACAATCAAAGTTTAAAAAGGTCTTGCAAGAATATTGATGATGAGATTTTCATGATTTTGTTCAAATTCATAATTTTGTTCAAAAATATCATTTTATTGTATTCTGTTTTTAGATTGAGTTTTTTCCAACTTCATCATTCAACAATCGATTTATTGAGAATTGAGTTTCATAATTTGTTTTTATTTGCTTTCTTTAGCGCTATCATGGTCTTATGACTTGGATCACAGATTCATAAGGTTAACTCAAATTGACTCGAGTCGATCCAATATATTGTCGTCTTAGTATATATTTTTTTTAAAGTTCTCTTTTTGAATTTTTTTTAGTTGAACTATATTTTTATTAGTCGTACATATTATATTTGGACTTGTCAAGTTGATCAGGTCATATCAGCTTAATTTTTTTGTTTTACTTGTGTTTGAAATTTGAATGATATAATTTCAAGTTAATTTATTTTTGAATTGAATTAAAATTAAATTTATTAAATTAATATTTTAAATTATATATATATATATTAATAAATAATACAACCTACATACAAAACACTCCAAAACCAAAATATACTATTTTAAATAAATAAAACAAAACACCAATACAAACAAAATTTTATAAATATAATTTTAAGCTGACCTGATCAATTCGATAAATTCAAATATAATATGTACAAAATAAAAAATCACAAGTCCTTCTCGTATATCCATGGATGCATGCATGACTGAATCAAATCCTAGTCAACTGAGACTTTTACTTCTACATCCATTCCCCTGTATATATAATTCCGTCTCTCATCTCAAACTCACGTCAATGCAATTAATTTTGTTTTCCAAGTATTCAATGTGGGCCCTTTTGAGAGAGTGTTTAAAAAGGTTTTTTCTTTAATTATTTAAAATTATATTTTTATAATTTTTTTATATACTAATATTAAAAATAATTTTTTTAAAATAAAAATTATTATTTTAATATATTTCCAAATAAAAATACATAAAAAATAATCAACTATTGTCATATTCTCAAATATTTTATTTGTAAATGTGTGTGCGTGCCAATGTAAATATTTGTCTTATAATATTAAATTAAATAGTACCTAACCATGAATTAATTATTTATTAGGAAAGATATTAACTGTCATTAGTTGCTTTTAATTAGTTCATATGATGCATTTCTTTAATTGAACTATGAGGGATGATACTTATTTATGTATTAGATTTAACCCTCTTTTTTTTTTTTTTTAGTAATGTGCCGCGTATATATACAGTGAAATTTGACTCCGTACCCATGGATAATACTGTGATTTAATTTTCTTTTTCTTTTTTTTTTTTGAGAAAAAAAGGCGGTTTAAATAGCTAGATTAATTAGCGGTAGTTGCGCTGCCAATCCTTGACGGCACGTAACAAGGAGTGAAGTCAACCATGTGGCTCGAAACGACGCCATTTTCTTTTCTCACGTCAAAGTGCACGAGACCCCATGCTCACCTACCCTCTAAAACATTATTAATATGGCTCTTGAATTTGTAAGCACAATTGTATATGTTCTCATGTACTGTTGCTTAAAATAACATTGCTAAGTATACTTTCTCTTTAAAATCGGATCTTACATACCGATATCCCTAACCAATGTATTTATGACAATTGCTTTGTTATGGTCCCCATGAAAATATAATTTGAATACGAGCGATATTGACCCTACCCGGCCTGACTTGAATGGATAAATATATTTTTGACTCAATAAATAATAGTTTTTTTTTTTTTAGTTTAACGT
>Ga0307510_10004569_pt1 | contig 16300 bp, 18 predicted proteins | sample 12_EM_MG_FD_207224 | JGI IMG/M metagenome (GOLD analysis project Ga0307510, IMG submission 207224) | Populus trichocarpa ectomycorrhiza microbial communities from riparian zone in the Pacific Northwest, United States - 12_EM | ecosystem: Host-associated > Plants > Roots > Unclassified | place...
ATTTTTTTGGGGGCTTTTTTTATAGTATTATGATCTTTTAATATTGTGGAGTATTTCCGTTATGGTATGCTAGCTTGAGTTGAGTCAGTAAAAATAACCTTGATGTAAATCAGATTTTTTTTTTTTGACAAGGTAGAGTTTTCCTCAGTTTCAAAATTTTAGGTTTGAAACATTTGGACTGAGATTACTCTAGCTTCGTGTATTTAGATCTGAACTGACACATTCACCATAATATCAAGCTGAGCTTAGACATTGACCATTTGAAGTGGTAGAATAAAATAGGATAATTGTCAAGTCCTCCCATCCTAGGAATTCTACTCTGTTATTTGGTTTAGATAGAAATCCTGTAAAAACCAATGTCTGAGGTGCGTTAAGGGACAGAGAAGGGGTTTACCATTGATGCAGGTACATTAAGCGAAGGCATATGTGATACCTATTTGAAGGCCAGTCAAATGGCAATAAGCTGATTGGTTCAAGTCTTAAGATGCATGCCAATTCAAAGTTTTTCCAAAAGCTAATGCAGCATTACCATGGTGGCTTTCCAAGCCTATGTGAAGTGCAATGTCTGTTTCAATTGTTAAAAATTTTGCATTATTCATTATTTGAGTATATATCTCATATTTATTCACATTCTAGGTATCAAGAAATCCTCACAGATCCTAGTTATGCTGGGCAGTTTGTTCTTATGACAAACCCACATATTGGGAACACAGGGGTAAATTTTGGTAGGTGAAATGGCCTTCAATTCTTGTCAGTATATCACAGGAGTATATATCTGATTTGATGTCTTGCATACCAGATGATGAGGAATCAAGGCAGTGTTTCCTTGCTGGTCTTGTTATCAGGAGCTTAAGTATCAGGTGCTGTTTCTTCTTCCAGTGCTTTCTAATCAGCTCCATCTTCACTTGGCATATCTAGTTTTGCATCTTTTGTTATTATGTTTGTTGAAACTATCTAATAACTGGATTCAGTACGTCGAATTGGAGGTGCACAAAAGAACTTGGTGATTACTTGCTTGAAAGGAACATCATGGGAATATGTATGTTAAATTTCACTTTGTTGATACTCTGTTTTCTGATTATTGTCCTGCTTTGCTTGTCGTTAAATCTTAACCTTTCTACTTGATGCTGTTTCAATATATGACAGATGATGTTGACACACGTGCAATCACCCGCAGATTGAGGCAAGACGGAAGCCTTGTCGGTGTCCTAACCACAGAAGAATTGAAGACAGATGAGGAACTTTTAAAAATGTCTCGCTCATGGGACATAGAAGGTAAAAGATTTAGTTTACTTGACAGATATGGTTGTGAGTATTGCTGAATATTGGCAGTTCTCACTTTTACTGGTTCAATTTTCCAGGTATTGATTTGATCAGCGGCGTCTCTTGCACTGCCCCTTATGAATGGGTTGACAAAACAGATCTAGAGTGGGACTTTAACTGCGACGGAAGAGGAGAGATTTACCATGTTAGTATGACTCGCCATAGTTTGTTTTCAGTTGAAGATCTTTGTTTACAAGTTGATCTTACTCTTTCTCATGCTTATTCTTGGATTGAAGGTCATTGCATATGATTTTGGGATCAAGCATAATATACTCAGACGCTTAGCATCTTATGGCTGTAAAATCACTGTGGTGCCTTCAAATTGGCCAGCATCAGAAGCTCTAAACATGAAACCAGACGGAGTTCTTTTCAGCAATGGACCTGGAGACCCTTCTGCAGTTCCTTATGCTGTTGAAACAGTCAAGGAATTGCTGGGAAAGGTTCCTGTTTTTGGAATTTGTATGGGTCATCAGTTGCTTGGCCAGGCATTGGGTGGTAAAACCTTTAAGATGAAGTTTGGCCACCATGGAGGAAATCATCCCGTCCGCAACCTTCTTGCAAACCGTGTAGAAATTAGTGCCCAGGTGAGTTTGCTCAGCAGTGACCTGTTTAAATAAATTTCCAATATTTGAATGGTGAAAGTCATGAAAACATCTAAAGCAGGTTTGATTTTTACTAAATGCCAAAGTTAATTCATTAGATATCAACGAATAAGCATGATGATATTATCCCCCATGGATTTTCAACTCAATGTTTGAATTAGAAATTAGAATGCAATGGTTAAGACTGTATGTGCGCATGGTTGCATGCATTTAGGGAGAGCTCTCCTTTTATTCCATTCTAGTCACATTCTAACATGCAACTGGTAATGTGGCAGAATCACAACTATGCAGTTGACCCTGCATCACTTCCTGAAGGTGTGGAAGTGACGCACATTAATCTTAATGATGGAAGCTGTGCTGGTCTTGCTTTTCCTGCGCTAAATGTCATGTCTCTACAATACCATCCTGAGGCATCACCAGGACCACATGATTCAGATTCTGGTAATCAAAGTCGTCTCTTTTATTTTACTTGTTCCTTTTCATTCCATTTCTTGCCTTTCTATGCACAACATAAAATTACTTCTCGCTATATAGCTGACACAAGTAGCTATTGCAATTCTGAAGCAGCTAATGCAATTCTCAAGTAATTCCTCTATATTACTGAAAGGGAGAGGGAGATAACAATGCTTAATTAAGTCCTATCCTCTCTTCATTTTAGCTTTTCCCTCTGCCCACAAGTGAAGCTGGGTGGTGTTTAATCATTTTTCTTCTTGTTGATGATGATGCATCATCATTGCATCATGATCAACATTGTCGTCATCTTCACCTCAATGCTTATATTAAAATATTGGATGTAATTTCGTGCTCAGCATATCAACCTAGTGCTTTCTTGCTGCAGTTTTTGGAGAATTCATGGAGTTAATGAAGAAAGTAAAACAAAAGGCATAAGCAGAAATGTCTCTGATTGTGGGAAGAAGAGACGGTGATAATCTCAGGGTTGTCTTGCTATCAGTTTTGTTGGTCTGTACGAAATAGCCGAGATAATTTATGTTTTTCCGTTGTTGTAGACCATTAAAGAAGTTCCGTGGGCTCGAACGTACCATGTAAATTGTCATAGATTTATAATGTCCTATATTTGGTTTTGCAAGAGATTCGATGAATTTTGGCGTGCACAACGATTTTCTTTTCCCTGATTTCTGAAGAGCAACGCAGAAAGACATTTCCGTGGGTTCATGACGGTAGAAGCTTTTTCAAGTTTCAAGTTTAAAGAGTATTCTTATATTTATTATAAAATTATATAAATTAAATCTTGGAGTTTTTTAATATGGTTTTTTTTACAAGAAGTAAACTTTTGAGTTAAAATTGTTTTTTTACAGTAATAACCTGCATTAATGTGAGGCTCCAGACAGATAGAGCTCATGTCATGACATAGGACCGAATTCAGTAGTAATGGAGATATGGTCAAGGTGGGGCGGGATTTGCTTCCTTGAAGTTACTTCATGCTAAAGAAAAATAGAATGATGAACCTTTTTCTTCAATTAACAATAGAAGAAGCATATAGTCCATGTTTATTTCAGGAGTTCCTGCAACCAAGCATATAGTCCATGTTTATTTCAGGAGTTCCTGCAACCAACCTCAATCTTATTCCTTTTGAGCCTTGTATCCTTTCTCATCCTTTGTCTATAATTGGATTCCATACAAGGTCCAGTTAAGATTTTAAAGCATTCTTTAACAATTTCCTATAAAATCTATAGTTGCTCAAAATAAAGGAAACCTGTCCTTCTGCAACGTACAAGAACTATATTGTTCTTCTGATGTTGCTTTGTTGCGCTCAGAAGTTAATTTTGGCCTGGATCCATCCATTCTAGAATCTCAAGAAACTTCTTTGTGTTCGCATAATTTAAAAACACAGTCAGCATTTGAGTGTTGGTAGAAAATTGCAGCAACTGGAGAGCGAAGACTCAAAGCGGCTTCGTTACAGTAACTCATGAAGACAAATTGGAGAGTAAATTATTAGCTGATTTTTCACATGAAGAATACAGTTAGTTCTGAATCCTGGTGATAAAAGGAGTGTACAGGTCTCAGTCTTGAGCAATCTCATTTCTTTATGATCAACTCCACTAAAATCATGCAATGAAAAAACATAGAACTAAATGTCATTCAGTAAGTGTTTATTACTCAAAAAGAATATAAAAAAATGGAAAAGAAACTCTACGACAACAGCAGAAATACTGTCAAATGTTTATTATTCATGAAAACATCTTTAAAAGAAGGGATGATGATATGGTCTTCTTTCTACAATCAGGACTAATCCATTGTTTGGCTCTTTTTCCATGTCAACAGCATCCACTTCGTAATCTAGGTTTTCTCCCGTGTCAAGTTCCTGCTCGGCACTTCTACCAACAGCATATGTTTCCATGCTATTACGATATACATCTATCATGCCAAGAAAAATAGCCAGGTCTGTGGCGAAGCACGGGTACAGGGCACAGAGACTAGTTATCTCACTAATTAAACTAGACAGCTTTTAAAATAACCAACAAAACATTCAACACCAAATTGATTATGACAGATAAGATAAATGCTTACTATTTTCTTTATTAACAATATACATATCCAATGTTGCCTGGCATTAACATTTCCTCATTGGCATAATTTATAGGAAGAATGACAATTAATCCCCAGAAACTTGTCCAGAAATTCTTTTGTTAATTTTATTCCCCTCTGTACCTTGGTTTCCTCTTTTCAGCAAATGCTGCCAAGCCTTCCAAACGATCTTTTGTGTTCAAGATCTGTTCATAGCACTCTTCTTCCAATTCCAAAGCTGATGGTAAATCTATCTCAAGTCCCTCATTGATAGCCTTTTTTGCCATCCTAATTGCTATTGGACCCTGTCAAGAGTACACACATGTCAAAGTGTATGTGCAACAAACAGAAAGTAACAAATCAGTGCTCTTTGTTCTACATCCAAATGACTTCAGTTTTTACAAGGTTTACACAATACCCTTGAAATGCTGTGCATATGGCCATCAAATCATTTCGGTATCCAAAGTTAACAGCAACTAGCCCCTTAAACCAATTCAATCCAGAGAATAAACGATCATCAATGCATTTCCGGAAGTGCCAAACATCTTTAAAATCATTTTTCCCAGTCCCACTAGAAAAGAGTTTTAAAGTTAAATGATGGGATTCTAGTCCCATGCTTTTGGTTAAGCATGACATTAAATACACAGGGCCTTAGACCTACCAGAATTTCCATTTAAAACTTGCGAGTTTTGAGTATTCTAAGTTATAGCAGAGATTTAGTCTTCTATTTTCAACAACAATGTTTCTGCAGAGTGCAGAGTTGCACTTCTATTTTGTGTGAGAAAAATCCTTGAGGTATGATTTGTACCTTCTGAATAATCTCCCGGGCGATTTCAAGTGCTTTTGAATGAGCTTCACTGGCAGGGACAGAGTAATTGGCAAGCCCTGAAACATAACAAGACTTCATTGCCAAATATGAATCAAAAACAGAAAAATTCAAAGCAGCTACCAAGTAAACATACCCATTGGCATAGCCTCTCTACCACCAATCTTGCGGCCAGTAAATATCAGTTCCTTTGCCAGTGATTTTCCTACCAACCTAGGAAGTCTTTGAGTCCCACCTGCACTATTAAAGACCAAAGATTCCATGAGAGGATGATCCATCACTAAGCAGCCAATTTCCAATAAAACTTAAGAAGGCTTCAAGCACAACGAAGAATGTTAAATTTTTACATATTAGAAGTCCATTCCAGGTACAGTTCTTCATCAATAATAGGCAGGAAAAACTAAGTTGCAGAACAGAATTGCTCCGGCAATAAGTTGAGGAGATACTATGCATCCATGGTTGCATATATTTATAAAGAACAATGGATGTCCTTTTCTTTTCCGTGGAGCAAGCAAACTTGCAATCAAATAAAAAAAAAAAAAAGAACATGTAGTGCCAGGTAACTAACTACGAATGACAAACAAAATATAGTAAATACCCAGGAATTATGGCAAGTCCTGTTTCTGGCAAGCCCAATACTGCATCTTCTCCTGAATCATTGATAAAGGGCACAGAGATGTAAGAATCACGTATCGATTATCAAGATATAATTTTACATAAGAAAATATTGTTCAGTGTGGCAAATGTGTGAGAGACTAAATCTGCAACTACCACATATCCGAAGATCACATGACAAAGCCATTTCAAGTCCACCACCTAATGCTACTCCTTCAATAACAGCGATGGTAGGAACACGGAGGGCCTACATTTACAGAAACATGTTGCTTATTAAGTGGTCAAGGAGGAGATAGAAGTTGAGACAAATGCACTGACATAAAGACATCTTATAATAAACACATGGATCTAACATTCTTGGGCTATAGTATAGGTGGAAAGTTTTGAAAGAGTTGGCTACATGCAAAATTCAAATCTTTGAACAAAAGGTCACGGATAGCATTGTAAAGACGAGCTGTAAGAATTTCATGCATTCCTGGAGAACTAGAATTTGAACAACACATACACAATTCATCCATATGTGGACATGGAACCCACCCCTGTAACTGTTCCACTCAGACCAAGTCTCACAAACACATTCTCACATCAACTATCTACGATGTTCAAGTAAAAAAAAACATAAATAACTATTAGAAAAGATGTAGACAATTATAAGGAACCACCTCTATGAATGAGAACGTAGATCGCAATGAGTTCACAAAATTTTGAACTTCAGATGGAGTCATTGTCTTGCGCTCCTGCCAATCCAATCAAAGGCGGATCAGTCAGGTATATGATTCGCTACCAAATATATGTGCAGACTTGCAGTTTCCTAGAGGAAATACTATTGCTACTGTCATCCTTACATGAAAGAAAGAAATAACTAGCAGAAAGGGGAAATAAGAACAACAAAAATCACTAAAAGACCACATGAAAAGCCTCAATGTGCTTCTGAACATAGAGAATATAAGCCACAGCCCATAAGTGAGTTTAGAGAACCTGAAAACTTAAATTCTATGAGTATGAAAGTGATGCAGGAGGATCTGAACAGGCAGATACAGAACTGTTGCAATTGGACCACGGGGAAAGCCTAGCACACACATTTATAGACTAGATGGACAAGTTTAAGCCAAGAAGAGGTTTAGTCGTGCCAAATGACTTAACTTTTGACGGAAATGACTTAACTTTTGATCCGCTATATCATTCTCAAATTTTACAGGAGAATTTACAAGTCATGTTATATTGAGGGTCGGCTTGTTGTAACTAGCCAAGGTTGTGAAAGACCTTCAAACTAGGACCATAAGATGCTGTTTTTTCTAGTTTTAGCATATCACTTCCATAGTTGTATTGAACCAATTGAGAGTGGGACGAGATTCAAAAGAAAGAAATTGTTGATTATTTGCCACCAGTTCAGTAAAATGTACAGAGAATCTAAACAACCCAACTAGATTTTAAGATTAGAACTTAGAAACTCAAAGATATGAAGTCTCCTCTACTTTCTAATTGTCTGTTGTAAGTTTTCAGCTAAAAGAGCAAGCTGCTTTCCATGAAGTCTCTTTCTTTTGGGATATAATGACATGAGACCTTTCGTGACATGGCAAAAGGTCTTTAACAAACAAAATCCCCAACTATTATTGAGGAAAGAGAAAAATCAAAGTCCAAAGAGTGAACGCATTACCTTTAAATCAGCACCAGCACAAAAAACCTTTGGAACCGAACTGCAAATCAAAACAACCTGAGCAGATTCATCACTTTCGATTGTTTCAAAAGCATTGCGTAACCCTCTTAACATTTCCTTCCCAATTGAATTTTTCGCTGCAGGCCTATCCAAATTAACCTCAACAATCCCTGTTTTAGTAACGAAACTCAAATGGGTTCATATTTAAACGATCTAAAACAAAAGGGAGTACAGAACCAAACACTAACGCAGAGAGTTTCAGGTGGGATTTTCACCAGAATCCGAATCTGACAACCTTCGAAGCCTGACTGATTCATAGGATAGGGATTCCAAGATGAGGGTTCTATGGGTTTGGTACTGATGACCGTTGCTGTAAATGTAAAGATTCGGTAAGTTATTCGATTTCGATTTTTTCACGCAGCGATGACCCAATGATCTTGTTAGAGCAGTGAAAGTACCCATTTGTCTGTTTCTTTGATTCTTGAGAGATTTAGACAGATTTCGGTGGGAGTTTAGACGGGAACAGAGAGACAGGTTCGGGTTTCTTTCTTTGATTTTAGCTGGGGATGGCCGTGGTAAGCTATTATCAATCATTCGTTAATCAATATCACTAATAATAAATTGTTGTTATTATCGGGTAAAACTATCAATTTACTCTTGGATATTATATTATTTATCAATCGTGCTCTTCCATACAAAAACCAATAATTTTTAACTTATTAGTATACCTTTTCATCAACTATTTTCATAAAAAATAATATTCTTTTATATATATATGTGTGTGTGTGTGTGTGTGTGAGAGAGAGAGAGAGAGAGAGAGAGAGAGAGATGAAATGATAAAAATATTTATTTATATTGATAAAAAAAATTCTTAAAATAAACCCCGAGAGGTATAGATCAACTGATCAGGGCTTAGGTTTAATCCATAGAGGTCACTAGTTCGAGTCTTATAAATCTTATGGTCACTGGAGGCTTACATGGTTATTAACTTCAAGGCTCATGAGATTAGTCAAGGTGCGTGCAAGTTAGCCCGGACACCCATATTAATAAAAAAAATTCTTAAAATAAAATAAAATTAACATATAACAAATAATTTTTTTTAATAAACACGCTTATTCAAATAGAATCAATATATAACCAAGCTTATTCAAATTTTAATAAACATGCGACCATTTATTTATTTATATATATATATATATATATATTCTTTTGACTTAAAAAGGATATTTTTATACATTTATAATAAAATCACCAGCTTGTTATATATAAGATTGCCAATTTTAATCAAATTATTCATTAGAAAAGTATATTAGAGAATATAAACATACTAAAAATTACGATTACTTTTTTTCATATAAAAACATAAATGAGAAATAATGTAACATAGAAGAGCATGTATTGATAGATTTTCCCATCTTCTTCTTCTTTTTCTTACTGCTTTTATAGACAAAAACCTTAGTCTTCAATGGATCCCACACTTTAAAACTATAATTTAATTTGCAACCAAACAATTAATTTTAATGATTTAGATGAAACAGAACAGCTGCCGTACTAACAAACTACTTCTCTGTATGATGTGCATCATAAGAATTATAATCCATCTCGTAAAGCTAAACCTAATCTACAAAAAGATTCAAATGGCCCAATAACAAAAGCAAGAGTGAAACAACTGCAAAGAGCTTTAATGAGTCAAATTGGAATGATTGAAGCTGCTTCGGAGTTAAAAGCTAGTAATTTGTTCGGAATTGGTTTAAAGATTCTTATTTGTCTACAATTGAAACTTGAACATGTAAAAAACCCTTAATGATTCTTTTAATATTGGGCTACTTGAGTTTAGATTGATAATGCAAATAAGTGAAGAAATTGATGCTGTTTACGGTCAGAATAATAGATGAATTTGAACCCGATTTTGAAATCATCAATTGCATGTGAAGACAGACTAATGGTGGATTTCAAGTTCAGAACGTGATCTTTCTAGATTGTCCAACCATGATTGCATTGGACTTTTGTGCAAGAAGTTATAACCATTTTAAATTTAGTCTGTTTATGTTTCAATTAAGGTCAGAAAACGTGTGCTAGTTAAATTTGTCTAGTTATTTTGTCAAAGTCTAATTTTTGAGCTTGACTTCTATCATGTTACATTTTCCTAACTACGGAGGGATGTTCCAATTATAAATATAGTATCAGAATACGTAATAAATATTTTGGCAAAGATTTAAAACTTAATTTAAAGAATTAAGAGTTGTTCTTCCAAATTGATTTTGTGAAGAATCCTACCTGACTTATCACTCTTCAATCACAAAGAGTGTGGCGTCGAAATCCTAGATTGATCTTTGTGGCATCCAGATTGACTTATCAAAGTATCATTCTAGTTTATTCTCTATCTTATTTACTTTAAAATCACTATAATTTAGCCTAAACACTAAATAAAAGACAACCAACCAGACCCATCTTTCATTTATTTTCATCATATTTATTATTACAAATTTTCGAATCATTCACGACATAACTAATCATTGTTTTTACTTTTTCTTTTCTTAATCTTAAAAGAAAGTAAGGATTGGGATTTAAACTAATTATGGAATATTTAATTTTAATCTGTACAGCAAAAATAAAAGAATCTGCATAATATACTCGGAAAATTTTATAAAAACAAATAGGTTTTTTGATTTGTATAGTTAAAAAGGAAAGATGATTAAATTGAAACATACCAATCCCAACCCCTTCGTAGTTGTTCATCAATTTTTATGTGATGAGAGATAAGATTCGGGTTTTTCTATATAACCCACTAGATTGGATTCGAGATGTTTGCCAGGCTCAACGAAGACAACTTTCTCGGATTGGTCGAGCAAAAACATTCCAGACATTAGACCAATTAAACAAATAAATTGAAACACAATTAGATACACGACCAAACCAAACTCAAATCTCTACCGCTTTATCAATGAAGAACATAACTAATTCTTTCACTTCTATGGACCATCCAAACTTCCAAACAATAGACCAATTAAACAAACAACACAAGTTAGAATGCAACGAAGAAGACAATCTCAAGCCCAAATTCGATCTGACTTTGCCGGTACCTTGTTAAGCAAGATCGAATTTGTGCTTGAGCTCGACTTCTACTCTGCAATGGACGAATCTTCGATCAATTCAGCGATCTGGGTTCTTTTGGTAGGAGGGAGAGCGGGCTTCTGATGGATATATATACCATATACACTACTATCGAATGTTTTTGGTAAACGGCGAGCTGCTCTTTTTGTGAAGGCTATTTTTAGGGTTTGGTATGTGGTTGTGGAAATTGGAGAATAATGATTGAATCACTCTTTACAGTTTACACGTGATTATACTCAATTGGCTTAAAGCTGAAAACTTGCCCCGCCGACTATGACTGTAGTCCGACCGTCATAGGCCTTATATAGGTGAGGGTCTGACACTTTGGGCTCAAAATGATACACTTAACGAGATTCGGTAGTTAAGAAAAAAGAGGTGTGAAAAAAAAAAAACAAATCGAAGTTGTTGACAAAGTTATAAACTCGGCCTGGCCAAAGGCCCAGGTCATCGTGTATCATCCAATTACAAGTCCTCTACAGAGTTTTCAACTTAAAGCTGTTATAGCCTATGAACCCATCGTTCAAGTCGAAGCTGCTTCATAGGAGGTCCCAAATTTGGCTTACTCTTCTGAGGACACTTCCATTTTCCAGTGACTCCAATCACATCAGGGTGTTCAAGATTAGATACTTCTGATAGCACCTTTCTTTTTACAGCGGCATCCTTTTCACCATCTCTTGAAGTCATCCCTCTACCTTTTGGACATTCCAACAAAATCTGTTGTTGCCTATGCATGTCCAAAGAATTTTCAGCATTTGGTTTCGCAATTCTACTCTTCCTTGTTGTAACAAAACCATTTCGTTGAGCTTCTTTTCCTTCATTTTCTTTGTTATTGCTCCTTCCATGGGTTGACTGACTCATTGAAAAAACTCCGGCACCTCGAACAAAGTTCACATTGCCCCGAGGTGATACGAGATCAATTTCTGTTTGAGCTTTAACCAAGTTTTCTGCGGAATCCTTCCTGCAGTTCAACCTTGTTGCAGATTTATCGCTTGATCTCACATTACTCGTGACTGACATAAAACCAACTTCTTGCACTAGATTTTGCATCTGTGGCTGTTTAAATGGAGGCACTTCTAACCTCAAGCTTGGTTTCTCAACATCTTTGGTTGGAACAATAGCATGGCTCAGAACTGATTCATCTTCCATGCTAAGCTCCCCTTCATGGTGCAGATTATCCAGAATAGATGAGCCCTCTTTCTCTACATCCCAAGAGTCCTGTGATGTGAAAAGAAAATGACTTGGAGAATCACTAAAAAAAACATCCCCTTCCCCTTAAGACCAGCTAAAACACCATCATGCTGAAAAGAAAGATATTAGCTATAAAACCTGTCAAACATGTCAAAGCTGACCTGAGAGGGAGAAACCTTATTCAATAATTTTTCCTGTTTATGTTCTCCTAAGGAGCTATTGAACTTCAAAAATCCATTTGAGTGTTCAATTTCATCTGAACTTCTGTTTTGTCCTAATTTCCATGAATTCGTTTCTTTATCTCTCTTGCTGTCTTGATTAGCAAAATCATCTCCCTCGCGTTCAGTTTTGTCATGAAGAAATCCAACGCTTTCACCCAGTGCAGGAGATTCATACACGTAGCTGGGGAACCAGTTCCTTATGTCAGGTGGCTCTGGCAGACAAGAGACACAAAACAATGTTATTACCCTATAATTAGCTAGTTTAGATTTTTCACTTCCTTATTTTATTCTGAAAGAATCAAAGTGAAAAGTAGATTCCCGTGGTTTTTTCAGCTTTCGTTGATTCAGTAAAGCCAAGGAAGCATGTTCTGAAAGTGCTACTAACCAGAAAGGAATGAGGATGATTGAGAAGAATCTGGAACCTGCAACATTCAAATAGTAACTAACTCCAAACACCATATGATGGCTGAGAATTTGCGCAACAAGTGAAAGAATATCAACAGTGATCAATGTAACATAAGTAAGAATGATGGATTGAGCAAATGCACCTTACTTAAAGGCTTGTTGTCACACACATCTCCAAATGAACTCTTACACTTAATGGACCCATTTGAGGATGGCTTCTCATTAGCACGTACTTCATTGTTGTTTCCAGAGTTGCTCAAATCCCCAGCATTTTCTTCTCTTCTATTCTTACTCTCTTCAATAGCAAATCCATCCTTCTCACCTTCACTTTCTTTAATAACAGATTCGATAAAATATTCCGCTGTATCCAGAACAGGAGATTCGTACTCATAGCTCGGAAACCAGTTTCTGATGTCAGGAGGCTCTGATAAAAGAGACAAAATAAGTTTAAAACGGTTTCGTGTCCTTAGTTTATTTACTTAAAGGACAGAATGGTGAGAATTGAAGGTATCTTTTCTTTCTTAGATCACAATGTCAGCCAAGAATTTGCTCAAATTCCATCAAACCAGGCACAAAAAGGAATCGGTACTAACCAGAAAGGAGAGACAATGAGCACAAAGAATCGGGCATCTATAACGAAAAAATAAGAAAGTGTGTTAGATATGAGAAACTTTTAGCATGTAATTATTTTATTTATTACTTGAACAAACTAGAAGATACAAATACATGATTATGCTAAATAAGGCACACCAAGAACCCAAGTCATTGCCGGTGACGAGATCACGATATTCAAATCTAAATCAATCAATTTTAGCCTAACCAAAACAACGGTATGTTATTGACAGGAAGCCTATTATTGAAGTGTGCTAAATATAGTAAATACCACAGGTAAGAACCTCACCCATCCATGATTGTGTCAATGAAGCACAACACTAAATCCAGACCCAAATTACAAGTTACAGCAATCATCCATTTGATAAAAGATATGGATTCGTAGTAATTTCCAATTTTTAAGAGAAATTTATGTGCAAGAAAGTAAGAGGTCAGAAATTATACCTACCTTATTAAAAGACTGATCTTCATGCTGATTATCATCACTGCTGTTGTTACCGATTCTTGTGGCGTCGCAAGAAATTGTTTCCTTACCTTTATTTACCTCTTCAATGCAAAGACACCCATCTCTCGTACACTCAAAGTCAGTTTCCTTAAGAATAGGACCTCCAAAAACATCATAAGTATCCAAAACAAAAGATTCATACTGGTAACTAGGAAACCAGTTTCTTATATCAGGTGGCTCTGCAAGAAACCATATGAAGAAACTTGGTTATATACCCATTTCAGAATACATTGTTTTTTACTCAAGAAAATGAATAGGTACCAGAAGGAAGCGGCAAAGAAGAATCAGGAACCTGCACAAAGTAAGTGGGGAAGGTCATAAATAGAGAAGGGGAGGTTTGGGTTTGTGAGAAAGAAAAGATGCTTACCGCCTGAGAATCAGAATCAGAGGTGTTTTCCATTAGAGATTGATCTCAATATCAATCTAACTATCTATCGCATACAATACAAATACTACAAGGAGATTGACCGGGGGCTATAGTAAGTATATATTAAATAATGAAGAAAGTAAAGACTGATCAAAACTCCAAGCCCTAGCTAGGAGTAAAAAAGAAAGAACTCTAAAGACTTAATTTAGGGTATGAACAAGAAGAAAGATCAAGAACAAGAACTGTTTCTTTATCTTGGATTCATGGTTTTTATGGATGCTAGTGTGTGTTTGCCTTCATTTGGGGTGCGTCAAGTTCTTGGGGGAACTGTGGGGTTTTGTATTTTTCTCTGTAATTAGGATTTCTTTCACCTTTTGAAACCTAGCGGGACTCTTTTGGCGCCTGTTTTTTTTCTTGAATTCTGCTGGGCAAAAGCCTAAGCTCTTCCGACAAGCCCAAGCTCAACACAATAAGGTTTGGCAGGCCTGCCTTCAACTACTGGTCCAGATATTTAACCATCGAGAGTTATGGGTTCGCTCAAGGTTGAACCGAGATTCAAGCTAAACATGTAAGGACATATTATTATTTAATAAAATCTAATAATCCTTTTTTATGTTTTTATAAAATAAATAAAAAATAGAGTGAAAGTTTAATGACCTAATTCAAGAGATCATAAGGAAATTAAAAAAACATTTTTAAGCTTGAATCAAACCATGACATTATGAGCATGTTTGTTTTTATGGTAAAAAAGTTTTTTTTAAAAAAAATATTTTAAAAATTATTAGCTTCAAATTATTTTTGTAATATTTTTAAGTCATTTTAATGTTTTATAAACAAAATAAACTTTAAAAAACAATCATCACAATGCTAAACAAACTTTATAATAACCAAGTTATTTCATGTTTTATCTAGTTTATGGCTGGTTATTACTTCTTCTTCTTTTTTTATCGATTTTCCTGGTTTTTGCTACTAAATTTAAAAAGATTTTGTAAAATTAATAAGATTTAAGAAGATAAATGAAGCTCATCCCTAGAATATGAGTTTTGTTTTTTATAAAAAAAAATATGCCGGTGTGCTTTTTTTAAAAAAAGAAAAAAACAGATTGAAAACTGGGCTTCGACAAAAAAGCTCAACTCGCCTGGCTTGACTTAAAGACAACTCGCTTGGGCAACCCAGGCAAGCGCCAGCTAACCCTGGGTCAAGCCCAAGGTTCCCGGGTTGAACCCAGCCTCTCTCTTTCAAGGTTTTTTTCCGTCTTTAATTTCAATTTCAAGACGGTGTTTTTATGACGAATGACACGGCGAATCATGCAAGCTCTTTTACCGCCAATGAGGCCTGCCCTCTTGTTTCACACGATAAGAATCTTCTTCAGTCGCTACGTACATGGTATATAGACGTCGTACTGATAGCGCCACCCTAGCTAGCCGCCCTGAGTTATGAGTAGGGTTGGCACCGCTGCACTTGTAAAGAAGAGGTAAGTAACATTTAAGCTTTTGGGAGAGAGGTACGAGACTCATCTCGATGACACACTGAATAATCTTTTCACCTGCTTATCCTTAAAAAAACAAAAAACTCAAAAAAACTGAATGAGGCATCAGAGTAAAAAAAATGAGGCATCAGAGAGTTTTTTATATGTGACACCAACTCAACTCATCATACCGGTGTCGTTTAATCCATCATCAGCTGTGAAAAAACCCGAAGATCTATCAAAGCTAATTTTACCTGACTTCATCTTAACCCTACAATCTATCCCGAGCATTAATACCACATGCCACAGATATAATGACACAGGGCATGACGATATTTTTAGGGTTTGGAGTATATATAAAGTGTGAGAAGAGATGCACAACAAATCTTCTGAGAGGGACGCGACCATTCAAGCGATATGGACAGAGGCATGGAGAAGACTTAGCCAAGGTGCGGCCAGGCGGTGGAGACGACTTGGCTATGAAGAGAGGTTGTGTGCGTATTCAGGATTTCCCATGTAGGATAAGGGACCTAAGTAAGGTGCGGCTTGATGAATTTTGTAAAGGAGTCCGAATTTCATGCCTTGAATTAGTGTAAATTAATATGTTTAATCAAAATATCCATGATTTAAATGTGTAAATTAAAAGATTTCATCCAAGATGTGCGCGTCAAATCCACCTATACGGCTATACTTCAAATAATGTGTACATGAACAAGCATGGAAGAAATGTTCTTAGCAACAAAATATATGATTTTTGTTTTTAGCATGTGAATAGATTTAGAGAAAATAATCTGCGTCGGTATTTTCTTGGGAAGGGCATTGTTAATTGATTATACGTGTAAAACGTTAAAATCGGCGTTGAAATCTTGGA
>Ga0307510_10004570_pt1 | contig 16300 bp, 16 predicted proteins | sample 12_EM_MG_FD_207224 | JGI IMG/M metagenome (GOLD analysis project Ga0307510, IMG submission 207224) | Populus trichocarpa ectomycorrhiza microbial communities from riparian zone in the Pacific Northwest, United States - 12_EM | ecosystem: Host-associated > Plants > Roots > Unclassified | place...
GCTAACTAGACCTGTAAATTAATTCGCACCGCAAATTCGCATTCCATAACGCGGAAGCAATTCCAAATCTAACCCATCCATTACGATACCAAAAGGAAAATCTAAAAAAGAGAGAAAGAAACCACTTCTCCCGCACACACCTCACCACTCCAATTCACTAGCAGACGGAACCGTATGGGGTGCTGGGCTCCTTAGCGCCTCTTCCCCCAACCTGTACGCGAGCATCCCAGCATACGATAGGAGTTGAAAGGCACCCCCCTGCTCCCCCCCACGCTCTCGCATACCTATAATACCAGGAAAGAGCCCCACCGCCACCCGGTAGGCTTCGTCCACATCGTCGGGGGGTTCTTGCTGTCGATCCCGCAAGGCGCACTGTTGGGGTGATGGCTATCCGGTGGCGCTAGCGCTGTTTCTGCCGGGTAGTCTCATATTCACTGGATACTCTCGATAGCATTTCTAGCATTTCTTCCGCTGGTATGTCTCATACTATCAAATGAATCGCGAGAAGAGTAAGAATGACGGGTGGCATGGAAAGCTGTGTGCTAGGCACCTCCTACCCTCTATACGAACGCTCCTAGAGGGATGGCTAGCATGTATCCACTAAGTACATTATCGAATTCCATCCATTAAGTCTTATTATAGTAACCGATATCCTATTAAAAATCGCCTGAAAAACCGTTGTCCTACAGTATCCCGCACCACTTATCACCAATCTAAGCAACACTCTATGTACCACTTATCTATCATTCCGGGAAAAGGGGAGAAGAGGGAAAAAAAGAAAGAAAAAAACCGCGCTGGAAAAAAAGGAAGACAAACCGGAAATAATTCACATCTAGAGAAGAACTAAGTGATGGGATGAAAACTGCAAGGCATAAACAGGGGCTTCCCGCAACAAAAGTATTCTTTCCCTCCACAAACCAAAGATTCGGGAACTTTGCAAACAGAGAGCCAAACGCTCACTTAGCAAGGTAAGAGAATCCCTGGCAAGGTTTAGATGGGTATGATGATAACATATATGCACATTCCCTTCTCATGATATTTCCCCCATCCGGAAAGAGAGATGTCTGAGGATAATCGCCGGGAGTGGCATGCACAAAGGGGAAGGGGCACCGGTTGTTTCCACCAGGCTGTCTCGTAGGCCTTAGATCGTGGTTACCACTTTGCGAGACTGTACGAGTAGTAGCGCTAACACTCTCTTAGAACCTCTTTTAGTAGCGATCGAGAGCGGTGCTCGACGGTGATTATCAGGCTTGTCGAGGTTGACCTCCTCCCGTTCAAGTAACATTTTCACCACTTCCAGGAGCATGCCAACAACGGCGAGCGCGAGGGGGGTCCGGCCGCAATTATCTGGCTTATCGGGGCTGAATTCTTCACACCCGAGTAGTATTTCCGCCACTCCTTCATGCCCACACTAAGCGGCAAACGAGAGCGGTGTTAGACCATAATCATTTGGCCTCTCGGGGTTGACCTCTTTGCGCCCAAGCAGTATTTTCACCACTCCCTCATGGCCATTCCCAGCGGCATGCAAGAGCGGTGTTCTGCAGCGATTATCTGGCTTGTCGGAGTTGACCTCTTCCCGCCCGAGTAGCATGTTTACCACTCCCTCGTGTCCACCCAAAGCGGCCCACGAAAGTGGTGTTCGGCCGTCATTATCTCGCTTATCGGGATTAACCTCTTCCCGTCCGAGCAGTATTTTTACCACTCCCTCGTGTCCGTCCTCAGCAGCAAGCGGGAGCGGTGTCTGGCCGTCATTATCTGGCTTATCGGGATTGACTTCTTCCCGCCCGAGTAGCATGTTTACCATTCCTTCGTGTCCACCCCAAGCGGCGAACGAGAGCGGCGTCCAGCCTTCACCATCTGGCTTGTTGGGATCGACCTCTTCCCGCGCGAGTAGTATTTTTACCACTCCCTCGTGTCCATTATCAGCAGCAAGCGAGAGCGGTGTTTGGTCGTTCACATCTGGCTTATCTGGATTGACCTCTTCCCGCGCGAGTAGTATTTTTACCACTCCCTCGTGTCCATACCAAGCGGCAAACGAGAGCGGCGTCCAGTCTTTATTATCTGGCCTGTCAGGGTTGACCTCTTCTCGCCCGAGTAGCATGATTACTACTTCCTCGTGTCTATCCTTAGCGGTAAGCGAGAGCGGTGTCCGGCCGTCATTATTTGGCTTGTCAGGGTTGACCTCTTCCCGTCCGAGTAGCATGTTTACCACTCCCTCGTGCCCACTCCAAGCGGCAAGCAAGAGCGGTGTCCAGTCGTGATTATCTGGCTTGTCGGGGTTGACCTCTTCCCTCCCGAGTAATATTTTCACCACTCCCTCGTGTCCACCCCGGGCGGCGGACGAGAGCGGTGTCCGGCCGTCATTATTTGGCTTGTCAGGGTTGACCTCTTCCCGCTCGAGTAACATGTTTACCACTTCCTCGTGTCCGCTCATAGTGGCAAACGAAAGCGGTGTCTGGTCGTCATTATCTGGCTTGTCGGGATTGACCTCTTCCAGCACGAGTAACATGTTTACAACTCCCTCGTGTCCCCTCCCGGCGGCAAACGAAAGCGGTGTCCGGCCACGATTATCTTGCTTGTCGGGATTGACCTCTTCCCGCCCAAGTAAAATTTCCACCACCTCTCGATTTCCATTAAAAGCAGCCTGTGCAAGAGGTGCCCAACCAGCAAAATCTGCTCCATTGATATCATAACATTCCATCTCTATCAAATCAGCTACAACTCCAGTAATTCCAAAGAACGATGCACAGTGCAGTCCACTAAACGGAGAACAAGTGTGAGGGTCCCTAAGATACAAATACTGTGCTTGAGCAAAAAGAAATCTGGTCGGTATCAAGCCATAGTCCTCCTTTAATAGATCCAGTGCAAGTGATCTCACGCTGTCCGAGAGATCCCTTTTCGCATGGGCCCCCCAGTATACTGAGCAATACTCTAGAAAGGGTGTGTTCCGTAGATCATGAGAACGGGTCGAGAGGGCTTTGACCTGTTGGGAATTCAGATAGGTTAAACAGATTTCGGCCATTGCCGAATGAGGTCTACTGAATATATCGGGATGAGCGGAAAGATACTCCTGGAGGGTAAAGTGGACTAGTCGCACAATTGATGCCTCCTTATCTACAGTAATAAGCCCTTGACAGCAGCCAACCAATATTGCCATCGAAGGAATGTTGCTCATATTGAGATCCGCGGAGCCTACTTCGACTGCTAGAGCGTGGCAAAGCTCATCTACTCGCAGCGGCCGCTCCGCATGACTGATCCACATCAACGCTGCCATCCCGAGTTTTGGTTTATCCCCAGCTTGTGCCTTTATCCGTTCGATTGTCGCACCATAAACCTCTCCCAACCCCAATCCAGCTGTCATTTTGCTGAGCTTTTCTCGTCTCCGGTAGATCGTCGATTCATGTAAGATTGCATCGATATTTAAGGAGGCCAGTAGAAACCTAGACGCATATATGTTAGCGGATAGTGTGGTGCGGGGCTCGTTGTGCTATCGCCCTACATACATTTCCGACATTTTTTCGGGAATCTTCTCCAATATCTCCGCTGCCAGACTCTCATCCATCGCTTCTGGGCTTTCATCCTCATCTAGTCTAACACGAAGGTATCCGGTGATATCATCTTTGTTGGAGCCGACACATAAACTCATCACTTGCCCACCAAGGCGCTTTTCGACCTCAGCACGAATATGAGCCCTTCCAATGATGAATACTCGTACGCGTGGAGACTTCTCGAGGATCTTTTTTAGTGAATCAAGGAGTTTAACTCGATGCATCACCGCACATTCATCCAGGGCGTCGATGCATACAAATGTGCGTAATGGGAGTGTAACGGTCTGTAACATCTTAACGATGTTCGGGAGCAACAGTCCTCGCCCACCAACAGCCATTTTCTGCTCTCGAAAGGCGTCTGATATTTCCTCCGGAATCTTTTCCAATCCGCCAATGATCTGTTTCAGCAAGGAACCCATCATATTGGTCACAGACTGCTCCTTTCGGGCTGAGAAATCAAAGTAAAAACACGTGACGGCTGTGTTTTGTCCAATGGCTTTATCGCACAGCCTATCCACTACCAGTGAACTAACATCGCAACCTGTCAGCACTGATTCTCCTTCTCCTCTCCCTCAGGAATCTTGCCCGTTACCTGATAAATGTCTTGCCGACCCCCGGCGCTCCATAGCAAAAAAACACTGCCTTTTCACCTTCACCATTCCAGTCATACCAGCTTCTGAATTCTTCAGTTTCCATGAGCCACTCTCCCACATTTTCGATGCGGCGCTCTCGGATGTCTTGATGCCGCAGCCTGGGCTCTAGAGGTGATAGCCAGGTCAGGAGTTGTGAGCGACCGTCGGTAATAGTACAGTTGTTCCACACATTATTGAAAGAGTTCGTATTATTGAAGCTATTATTATGAGCCATCTTCCGCTTCTCGCTACTTGCACTATTCGAGAGGAGTTATTGAGGATGGTCGGTTGCTGATGCTCCTGGAAGCTGAGGAAAAAGCGGGGCTTATGTAAAGAAAGCGGGGGTTCCAGGTGATACTCAAGTACGAGTACAGTAAAGCCTCGTTGGAGATGCTTTAGCTCGTACAGTGCCGGTTCAAACAGCCTCATGTAGGAAAAATCAGAAAATGTAGGAAATTAAAATAACCCAGAGGAATTCGGCCCTGGGGCTGAAAAACTGTTATGCAGGTTTTTTTAGGTCGAAAAACTTTAGTATGTGTAACGTCCTTTTTACACACAGAACTGACAGACCAACTAGAAACATGGCACTCGAAAAATGCCCGGGACTGAACTCCTCTATTAATGTCAGAAACACACTCAAATTGGCTCGCTCCAATCAAACCCAAGGGGCCCGATCCCCGTTTTCCGATTTTTTCTCACGGAGGCTGCAACTTAGTACCGAAGTCTACACAAACGGCCATCCACCTAAAGCGATAGACAAGCCCAGCTAAGCCTCTATCGACAGTGGAAGCCTAGGTAGTAGACACTACAACAACAATGGAAGCTATAAACACTACAAGTATCACCGTGGGAATACTACAAGTCCCAACCCAAGATATACAGGGCTTTCCCACTCTACTCGAGTATATGAGAGATCTCCCACCACATGCATAACCACCACAAGAACAAACAAAAGTTACCATCTATCTCATTAAAATTCGGGTGCTTAGAGAAAATTACACGCCCTTACCCAATGCGAACGGCAATGATTTACCCAACCAAGAAACAATAACTGTTTTCGTAGGGGCCCCATAGTTCCCATCCACTAAATCCATCAAAACCGAAAGGCCCCACCAAAAGTTGCGTTTTCCGATAGGCGAGTCGACCTAGGAGTTCAAGGCGCCCCCTAAATAGTCCCACTTTGATGGCCCTAGCCTAGCTTAGATTCTTAAACATGTCACATGCAATTCATTCGTAAAAAATCACTTAGCAGGCACAAACATAAGAAAAAACCCCAGTTCCTGCCCAGAACCCAGGCAGAAAAGCAAGAGCACTTTAGCCACACATGCTCTAGCCAGACCTATAATTTAATTTGCACTGTAGTATCGCACAATATCACCGTATTAATTCATCACTTAACCCATATTATGATACCGCGCCAAAAAAAATCAGACAAGCAGGGAAGGAAACTGTTAGCCCCGCACACCCCTCACCACTCAAATTCACTGGCAGATGGGAACTGTACGAATAGTGCGGTGGCTCCTTGGGACCTTCCCACCCAACCTGTGTGAGAGCACCATAACCTGGGAGTTGAGAGACACCTTATCGCTGTTCCTTCATGCGTTCTGATAGCTATCGGGAAAGAGTCCCACCACCCCCTACAGGTTTCGCCCGCACCGCCCAGAGGTTTTTGCCGTCGACCCCGCAAGGCATGTTGTTGGGGTGGTGGCCGTTCGGTGATGGCCGTTCTGTGGCGCTAACGCCGTTTCTGCCTAGTAGTCTCATATTCCCTGGATACCCTCGACGGCATTTCTTCCGCTGGTATGTCTCATACTATCAAATTAATCGCGAGAAGAGTAAGAATGACGGGTGGCATGGAAAGCTGTGTGCTAGGCACCTCCTGCCCTCTATACGAAGGCTCCTAGAGGGATGGCTAGCATGTATCCACTAAGTACGTTATCGTATTCCATCCATTAAGTCTTATTATTTTTTATAGTAACCAATTTCCTATTAAAGATCGCCCGAAAAACACTTGTCCTATCCTGCACCACTTACTTATCATCGATCTAAACAACATTCTATGTACCACCCATCCGTCTATCATTCCGGAGAAAGGGGAGAAGAGGAAGACAGGAAAAAAGGGAACACAACCCGGAAAGCATTTGCCTCTAGAGAAGAACTGGGTGGTGGATGGAAATTGCAAGTCATAACCTAGGAGTTTTCGCGACAATAGAGCTCTTTTCCACAACGAATCAAAGATTCGGGAACTTTGTGAACAGAAACTCATAGACTAAATGCTCACTTGGAAATGAAAGAGAATCCTTGGGAGCTTTAGGTGGGTATGATGACATGCGCATCCATTCTCATGGGATTTCAACCACCAGGAGTGACACACACAAAAGGGAAGTGGCAGCTGTTATTTCCACCAGGCTGTCTCATAGGCCTTAGATCATACCAGGGGTTAGCACTTTGCGAGACTGTAGCAGCGCTACTACTCTCTTACGACCACTATTAGTAGCGACCGAGAGTGGTGTTCGGTCGCGACTATCTGGCTTGTCGGGATTGACCTCTTCCCGCCTAAGTAGTATTTTTACAACTCCCTCGCGTCCCGACGTGGCGGCAAACCAAAGCGGTGTCCGGCCGCAATTATCTGGCTTATCGGGGTTGACCTCTTCCCGCCCGAGTAGTATTTTTACCATTCCCTCGTGTCCACCCATGGCGGCAAGCGAGAGCGGTGTCCGGCCGCGATTATCTGGCCTGTCGGGATCGACCTCTTCCCGCCCGAGTAGTATTCTTACAACTCCCTCACATCCACACCTGACGGCAAACCAAAGCGGTGTCCGGCCGCGATTATTTGGCTTATTGGGATTGACCTCTTCCCGCCTGAGTAGCATGTTTACAACTCCCTCGTGTCCATCCTCAGTGGCAAGCGAGAGCGGTGTCTGACTGTTATTATCTGGCTTGTCAGGGTTGACCTCTTCCTGCTCGAGTAGTATTTTCACCACCCCCTCATGTCCACCCCAAGCGGCCAACGAAAGTGGTGTCTTTCCGTGGATATCAGGCTTATCGGGATTGACCTTTTCCTGCCCGAGTAGTATTTTCACCACTCCCTCGTGTCCATCCCTGGCGGCAAACGAAAGCGGTGTCCGGCCGCAACTATCTGGCTTGTCGGGATTGACCTCTTCCAGCACGAGTAACATGTTTACCACTCCCTCGTGTCCCCTCCCGGCGGCAAATGAAAGCGGTGTCTGACCGTAATTATCTGGCTTGTCGGGATTGACCCCTTCCAGTCCGAGTAGAATTTCCACCACTTCCTGATTTCCATTAAAAGCAGCCTGTGCAAGAGGTGTCCAACCAGCAAAATCTGCTCCGTTGGTATCATAACATTCCATTTCTATCAAACTAGCTACAACTCCAGTAATTCCGAAGAACGACGCGCAGTGCAGTCCACTAAACGCAGAAGAAGTATGAGGACCTATAATATACAAACACCGTGCTTGCGCAAAAAGAAATCTGGTCGGTATCAAGCCATAGTCCTCTTTTAATAGTTCGAGTGCAAGTGATCTTGCGCTGTCCGAGAGATCCCTTTTCGCATGGACCCCCCAGTATACCGAGCAATACTCTAGAAAGGGCGTCTTCCGTGAATCATGAGAAAGGGTCGAGAGGGCTTTGACCTGTTGGGAATTTAGATAGGTTAAACAGATTTCTGCAATTGCCGAGTGAGGCCTACTGAATATATCGGGATGGGCGGAAAGATACTCCTGAAGAGTGAAGTGGACCAATCGCACAATTGATGCCCCTTTATCCACAGTAATAAGACCTTGACAGCAGCCAACCAATGTCGTAATCGAAGGGATGTTGTCAGTTATGAAAGTCGTGGAGCCTAGCTCGACTGCTAGGGCGTGGCAGAGATCATCCGCTTGCAATGGCCGTTCCGCATGGCTGATCCACATCAACGCTGCCATCCCGAGTTTTGGTTTATCCCCAGCCTGCGCCTTTATCCGTTCGATCGTTGCACCATAAACCTCTCCTAACCCCAATCCGCTCGCCATTTTACTTAGCTTTTCTCGTCTCCGATGGATAGTCGATTCATGCAAGATTGCCTCGATTTTTAAGGAGACCAGTAGAAACCTAAATGCATATATATTAGCGAATGGTGTAGTGCAGGGCTCTCTGTGCCATCGCTCCTACATACATTTCCGACATTTTTTCGGGAATCTTCTCTAAGATTTCCGCTGCTAGACTCTCGTCCATCGCCTCTGGGCTTTCGTCCTCATCTAGTCTAACGCGAAGGTATCCGATGATATCGTCTTTTCTGGAGTCGACAGACACACTCACTACTTGTCCAGAAAAGTGATTCTCGACCTCAGCCCGAATATGAGGCCTTCCGATGATGAATATTCGCGTGCCCGGGGACTTCTCAAGGATTTGCTTCAACGAATCCAGGAGCTTCACCCGATGCACTACCGCGCATTCGTCCATGGCGTCAATGCATACAAATGTGCGCAGCGAGAGCGTAACGGTCTGTAGCATCTTCACGATGTCCGGAAGCAGCAGTCTTCGCCCACCAACAGCTTTTTTCTGCTGTTGAAAGGCGTGTGATATTTCCTCCGGAATCTTTTCCAATCCGCCGACGATCTGTTTCAGCAAGGAACCCAGCATCCTGGTCACAGACTGCTCCTTTCGGGCTGAGAACTCAAAGTAAAAACACGTGAAGGCCGTGTTTTGTCCCGTTGTCTTATCGCACAACCGGTCTATTACCAGCGAACTATTGTAACATCACAGTTTGTTAGCGTAAACTCTCTTTCATTCCCTAAGAACAATCCCCGTTACCTGATAAATGTCTTGCCGACCCCAGGAGCTCCATAGCAAAACAAGACTGCTTTATCACCTTCACCTTCACCATTCCGGTCATGCCAACTTCTGAATTCTTCAGTTTCCATGAGCCACTCTCCCACATTCTCAACTCGGCGCTCTCGGATATCCTCATGCCGTATCCCGGGCTCTAGAGGTGATAGCCAGGTTAGGAGTTGAGACCGATCATCGGCAACCGTATAGCTCCACACATTATTAAAGGAGTTTGTATTATTGAAGTAGTTGCCACCGCCGTGGATAGTATGTCGAGACATCTTCCGCTTCTTGTCAATTGCGCTGTTCGGGAGGAGGAGTTATTGAGTATGGTCGGTTGATTCCAATAAAGTTTATTACTATGATATGTCGGTTGATGACGTTCTTGGAAGTTTAGAAAAGCGGGGCCTTGGCGACTGAGAGTGGGGGTTTCGGGTACGGCATATCGTTGTGCTACGTCAAAGCCCTGTTGCAGATACTTGTACCACTTCACAGCACTAAAGTTCTCACAAACGACCATCCACAAAATGCCCCCGGCGCCAAAGGCAGAACATGTCCAACTAGAGCTATACATAAACCATGGGAACCTCGGTAGCCGACACTGCGAAATAATGGAGGCAACAGTAGTGCCATATAAGATATCGTGGATTTCAAACCAAAATACGCAAGACTTCACTCTTTAACTAAACCTCTCCCACTTTGCGCATAATCACTACAACTACAAAAGTCACCATCTCTCTCAGTGAAAATCCGGTGTCCGAGATAAATCGCGGGTGCCTCGCACAACTCCAACGGTGATAGTTTACCTAGTTCCGGAATCGGAATTGTCTTCACAAGGACCCAATATCTTCCACCCAACCCCACCCTGGGGCTGGCATTTCACACCGGCGTCTCTTTTTCACCTCCCGCCAGATTAGTCAAACCCCACAAAAAAAGGTCCGCCAGACCCCCAGACACTTGGGTCGCCATAATAAACCCTTCCAAGGATATAAAAAATCACAGAGCTGAAAGGCCAGCTAACTTGCAATGTATCATAGCAGCGAAGTTCCGCCTGATGTGCTCCTAGACTACAGAGCTCTCTTTCATGATGGAAAATTCTATACAAGTTCCTTGCGAACCCTCTCTCCGATCATTGTGGACAGCACACCCGCATATCGCACCACCTTATAATAAATCATCGTATTGGCAAGCATCCACTCGGATCATAATTACAGTATAATACTCAATATCGTGGAAGGTTCTGTCCAGTGGACGAGATATAACTGTGCCAGGACCAGGATTTATGCCGGAAGGGGGGGCTGATTGCCAGACTTTCCCCTCTTGTTACTATCCCATGCTTTGTAGCGCTTGTGGGGGGATTTCGCTGAGTCGGTTGGCACCTAACAAAAGTCCCCTCCCTCTCAATTGAATATCATAACGTTTTCTTTTCATACATATTATTTAAATATATGGGAGTGTGGCTAGTGTCGGTTAAAACACGGCTTTTTTTTATTTCAAGCCTTGTCCTTTTATTCCAGGTTTGAGCTCCACCTGTTGAAGGGGTTCAAGGTGAGATTTTTTTTTCGAAATTTGAAGTTCATGTGGACACTGCCTACTTGTTGATAAAAAATAAATTAACGATGGCCCTGGCTTTTGAGAACAAATTGCTATAACATTCGATTTAATCGTTCGATTTAGTCTGGTATGGGAGCGGTGTTCGGCCGCCAATATCTAGTGTGTCGAGATTGACCTTTTCCCTCCTGGGCGGTATTTTCGCCATTCCCTCATGCCCATTACGAGCGCCATCTGAGAGCGGTGTTTCGCTGTCATTATCTAGCTTGTCGGTATAACCCTCTTCCCCCCCGTGTAGTATTTTCACCACTTCCTCATGCCCGTTATGAGCACCCCATGCAATTGGTGTAGAACCAGAAATATTCCCCCTCGTTGATACCATAACATCCCATCTCTATCAAACTAGCTTGAGTAATTCCGAGAAGTGATGCTCGATGCAGTCCGCTAGACCCGGAACTAGTATCAGAACCTTCCAGGCATAAATGCTCGTTTGTGGTAAAAATATTTGGTCGGCATCCTGGCATAATGCTCCTTTAATCGCTCCGGCGCAACTAGTTTCACGCAATCTGAGAACTCCCTTTTCGCACTGACCCCCCATTATGCAGAAAAACATTCTAGAAATGGCGTGTTCCATGTATCGGGGAAAGGAGCGGTCGGGGAGGCTTTGACTTGCTGGGGATATAGGTAGGTAAAACAGGTTTCTGCTATTGCCGAGTGAGGTCTACTGAATGTATCGGGATGAGCGGAAAGATACCCCTGGAGAGTAAAATGGATCAATCGCAAGGTTGATTCCTCCTTGTCCTCAGCAATTGGCCCTTGACAGCAGCCGATCAATGTCGACATCGAAGGGATGTTGTAAGTCCTGAAATCCATGGAGCCTAGCTCGACTGCGAGGCCGTGGCAGTGCCCATCCGCTTGTAATCGCTGCTCCGCGTGACTGATCCACATCGACGCTTCCATCCCGAGTGCCGATTTGTCCCCATATTATTCCTTTATCCGTTCTATGGTTGTGCTATAAACATCTCCCAGTTCCAACCCATCTGCCATTTTATTGGGCCTTACTCGTTTCCGGTGGATTGTCGATTCATGCAAGATTGCATCAATATTTAAGGGAACCAATAGAAACCTAGATACACATCCATTAGTAGGTAGTATGGAGTGGGATTCTCAGTGTTTGGCCCTTATATACGTTTCCGGCATCTTTCGGGAATATTCTCCTGGATATCTGCTATCAGACTCTCGTTCATTGTGTCTAGGGCTGGGTCCACGCAGAGTCTAAAACGAAGGTACCCGATGATATCATCTTTCCTAGGGAATATGAGGCCTTCTAATAATGAGCATTCGTGCGTTGGGGGGCTTCTCGAAGATTTGCTGTAGAGAATTAAGGAGCTTGACTCGATGCATTTCCCTGTACTCGCCCAGATCGTCAACACCCACAAATGCGCTCAGTGAGGACGTGACAGTCTGCGGAATCTTCAGGATATCCGGAAGGTGCGGTGGTAGCCCACCAACGGCCATTTTCTGCCTCTCAAAAACCCGCAGTACTTCCTCCAGAATTCTTTCCAGTCCACCAGTGATCTGTTTTAGCAAGGAACCCAGCACGCTGGCCGCGGACTGTTTTTTCGGGTCACGATTTCACAGTGAAAATACGTGACGGCTATGTTTTGTCCTATTTTCTGATAGCACAGCCTGTCGACCACCAGCGAAATGATATCGCAGCTTGTTAGCACTAACTCTCTCCCCCCCCTCCCAAGGATAACTCCCGTTACCTGATAAATGTATCGCCGACTCCCGGAGCTCTGTAGCAGAACAACACTGCCTTATCACCTTGACCTTTGCCGCCGCGGCCATACCAGCCTTTAAATTCTTTAGTTTGCATGACCCATCGCCTCACATTGTTAATGCAGCGCTCTCAGATTTCCTAATGCCGTAACTTCGGCTCCAGGGGTGATAGCTAGGTTAGGAGTGGTGATCGGTCATCGGCAACAGTACAGCTCGTATTATTGAAGCAGTTCTTCTTGCTGTGGGGGGAATGTTGAGACATCTTCGGCTCTTCGCCGCTTGCAGAGGTGGAGTTATTGACTGTGGATGACGCCCCTAGGAGCAAAAGAAAGCAAAAGAAAGGTGGGGTTTGGGTGAAGAAAATCCGGGTTTTTCTGGTGTTAAAGAAGAGCTGCCGGTGTGGTTCTGGACAGTAAAAATCAACCTACTTTTTTGACCAGGACAACCGTAAAATAACTTTAACAAAAAATGTTGTCACCAACCCCAATGATGGTAAGATAAAATAAAAGTGGTAGATGGATCCTTGCAGCTCACTTTCAAAGATGCAACATTTTGGCTGGTTCTGCGCTGATTACATATTCAGGCTAAAATATAAATATGAGTGATATCTGATGGTTGAAAAGGGCTTAGGACAATTTTCAAACAGGGCATGAAAGATTTTTTAGTTAGCTTTACAGTAACCCACAGTGAAGTGGGCCCACGACCAGGAAAGAGTGGCGATAGAGCTTTTGTGGGACAGATATTATTTGTATGGACATTCTTGTTGTGTTGTAGGCTTTCATTCGGCTTAGCCATGGAATCTTGTACTATAATACCGAAATGGAATGGTACACAGAAGTTCTGAGTTTTTTGCCCTTATCAAGTATGGTAGCCCAGGCCGCATACCGTAGGAAATGAATAATCAGACCAGTCCTAGGACGTTGGAGTTGCCTCTCTTAGTATGGTCTGGTGTTTTTCTTTTTTCTTCCCGCCTAGGGGGACAGATTTTTGGGCTTTTCCAGAGGAGGAAACCCCGGGCTATATATAATACATAGCACATAGTCCAATTATTCGAGTTTTTCCGGTAGGAGGAATTATTTTACCGACAAAGAGGCAGATTTTATATCACCTAGTATTTCTATACCCATCCTGCATTCTTCCTTTGAATAAAATAAAAGTTTATCAAATTTGATAACTCTTTTCTCCTCCTCCCAGCCCTCCCTCAAAAAACAAGTTTTATAAAAGCACTATAATATACTGAAGCGGCCGAATTGAAATGAGAAGGCTCTATTTTAGACTAGCTTATGCCAAGTGACAACTAACTACATACGGTGTAAACTCATCGAACTCGGTGGTGAAAAATTCCACCACTTCTGGCATGGAGGCCTTGGCTGCATAGCCAGTTTAGCAAATCTACAGTATACCATAGGTAGTTAGTTCTCACTTGACATGCACTAATACAAAAAGAGCCTTCTCACTTCAATCCGGCCGCCTTAGTACAGTAAGGTGCAATATCATTGGGAAAAAAAATTCAGATTTTTGAGGATTAGTCAGCAGATCTCAATACACGAGGGGTGGGTTTTACTACCAGGAGGTAGACTACTGGTACAAATCACGTTTTATGCTTGCCTTAGATATATGTTAGTGGGTTGAACGCAAGAGAACAGCCGTTGCTTGCTCATCCAACTCTACTGACATGGTCATGGGTCCCTTGCGTTCTCCCTAATCTCTCTTCTCTCAGCCCCGGCCCACCACCCGCTGTGTTCAATACCACGATAGCTAGAAATGCCTATCAGAAAGGATAATAGGAGAAGACATGAAGCTACAGAGGAAGAGTTTTTCTGTGTGATTGAGCTGCATCAACATGGCCAGCCCCACCATCAGATTCGGCCACAAATTGGAGATGGGGGATCAAGGGAGACATTTTAGACCTGAAGTAAAAAATTATTCTGCTACTGTCCGGCAACTTTCTTAATACGAGTGTACAGCTTGAAATTCCAACAACACCACCACATCACCCCCCTCCCACACATAGACACTCTAGCAAACAAAAACAAACAAAAAAGAAAACTTCGTTCAACACATCAGACTAATTTTAACATTCCCACGCCTCATCATCATCAGGCTCCTTCAGATGAAGCGTGTTGGAACATTATCCAAATTTGTCATCATATGGGTTGAGGTTGAGCCCTCGTTGTCCCTCTCTCTCACCACTCCCCCACTCCTCCTCTTCACCTTCTTTCATGTTCTCCCATTCAAACATTTCTCCACTCCGGCCGTCCCTCCTCTTTGACCTTTCCTCCACTTCATTCCCTCCTCCTCTTCACCTTGCTCCATGTTCTCCCAATCAAACATTTCTCCACTCCAACCGTCCCTCCTCTTTGACCTCTCCTCCACCTTCCCCCAAATCCTCCTCTTTGACCATTCCTCCACCTTCCCCGTCTCCTCCAAATCCTTCACCACCAACCAGCCGTGTTGGACTTTTGCTGATTCGTGCTTTAGTTGTCGTCCTTTTGGTCCTATGGTCCTGTGGGTTTTGTCGTCCTTTTTGGTCCTATGGATTTTGTCGTCCTTTTGGTCCTATGGCCTTTGTCGTCCTTATGGTCCTCTGGATGGGCGGTTGTCGTTGTGTTGAGTGTTCTGTGTTGAGAAGGAAGGAAGAAGAAAATGTGGAGGGATGGTGCCTTTATATAGACTTCTACGGCAAGGCGCATGTGATAACGTATTTTGGCCGACCGGTTTTTGGCCGACGGGGCGTGCCCATAGCCCTCAACCCGAATCCGCGGCAGCCGTAGCTCCCCCCACAGCCCCGACGAAGCCCTAGGGTCTATTTGGCAAACAAAGGACCATTTGAATTCTCAAGATTGCATACCATCCCCCTCCTTCTAGTCAGAATGGGCTCTCAAGTAGTTTGGAGAGAAGGTCCTTGTGAGAAATAGCCTTCTATTGCTGCCTGTGTCGTTATATATTAAGTTGTGGGTTGGTGGGGGTATTGTTAGTCAGAGAAAGGAACAAATTTGTCCCTTCTACGAACGATGGATGGGATAGAGGCTTAAGTCAGTTGGAGTTGTTGGTTTTAATATTCTTTTTCGCTATGTACCTTTTTTGACCACCAAGGGGGTTGATTCCAGTTGTCCGGAACTACACCACACACTTGGCTCTCACCCCATCACAGCAATTCCCGCTTAGCCAGGTATCACTTCCAACCTTCAAGCATTTCCTATCATAATAAAAAAATAAAATAAAAATTGGCACTTGCTCCATCAGGAAGACTCGAAAACACAATTTATCACAATAGAGTGGTGAGAGGGGAGACGAGAAGAAAATGAAAACAGATTTAAACGCCCCGGGTATTCGAAACCAATTTGCTTCGCTTCAAGCAGCCGAACTTTCCATGAAAGAAAGAAAGAAACAAATACCATACATTCCAGATCATGTGTAATAGCCCCCCCTGCCATATAAACTTGAAATTGAGATGATATAATACTCTACTTCCTAGGACAAATCTTGACTAAATTTTGACAGAAGGAGGAGTATTTTTACCATTGTGGTATAGCCCCGGAAATGAGGTGAACCGCGCCACTAATCCTGCCGCTCAGGAGCTAAGTTGAGTTGAGAAGCAAATAATTAGTTAGAATAGGGTATCATATAGGACTAAACTCAAAGTGAGTACGATTTTTAGTTGGTTGCGGCATGCCGGTGCTCCAATATACATCTTTGATAGAGTCGCTGGGGCCAAGAGAGGAGCTTGGGAGATTGCATCCAGGCTTCGCTTTTTCTCGAGAAACAGATAACGTTCATAGGCTTTCACGAGACTCGGAGTTATTTTTCCCCCTTATGGAGGCTAGTGCTCTCTTGGCATTATTACTTTTCACACCTTGCCTTCTCTATTCTAACCGCTGCTAATAAGCACTGGTGGGATTGAGCGGGGTCTGGCACTTTCTGTATCGAAAGATATAACAAAAAGGAGGTTGGGGAGGG
>Ga0307510_10004572_pt1 | contig 16291 bp, 15 predicted proteins | sample 12_EM_MG_FD_207224 | JGI IMG/M metagenome (GOLD analysis project Ga0307510, IMG submission 207224) | Populus trichocarpa ectomycorrhiza microbial communities from riparian zone in the Pacific Northwest, United States - 12_EM | ecosystem: Host-associated > Plants > Roots > Unclassified | place...
GCGGGGGGGGCTTTGGAGAATTTTTCGCAAGCCCGCGAACCGAGCCTTGGCTCCTTCTTAGCTGCCACAAAGCAAACCGATTTGTCGAGGATACTTTATCGCGCTAGCACCGATAAGTAGAGGGTTTCCTACCGACCACTGATTTCAAGATACAGTACTCGTACTCGAGTACTAATTGAGACCGGGCATACGGTAGCTTAACTCATATCATTTCAATGATTCCATGAATCTCGCACCGCTGCACGCCAATTTCCCGCGGGGGGATAAAAAAAACAGGAAAAAAGGAGAATACGCCGCAGAATCTCAAACAGTTGAACCGTGTGCTCTGTTGTTCAAGTTGCTTCTGGTGGGTCTGGTTTTTGTTTTATTTCTATTTCTATCCCTTGTGTCTTTTAGAGGGCAGAACGACTCCTCTTTTGCTGTGTTTCCCAGCCATATCCTAAGGATGGAAATTTTTGGAAATTATTTGAGATTCCGCGATACCCTACCGCCGTGGCTATCACCAACTGTAGCCCCCCACTCCGAATAGCTACGGGTCGAATGGGTAGTCTACGGGTACGGGGTGGGGCGATCGGTTGCGCAGAGATATCCTGCTCGTCATACTCGGGTACCGTCAGAACTAAAATAATCGGACCATGTGATAAGACGTTGGAGTTACCTCTCCTAGTAAGGTGTGGTGTTTTTTCCTTTTTTACTTGTCTTGGACAGCAGATTTTTTGGTCTGTTTTTAGCCCCTTTTCTGGAGGAGGAAATTTTGGACTACCCAGCACGTGGTCCGTCCATTGAGTTCTTGCAGCAAACAGAAACAAAAAAGACTATGAATACAGCGGAAGGCAGAGAAAATATGCAGGGTGTGAAGCTCTTTTTTCTTCTTCTTTGGGTCTGATGCGATAAGATCAAAGTTCCATTAGAACGGTATCACTCGAGCACTGAGGCGAATAGCCTACCGTAAAAACTTGAATAATTGGACGGTGTGCTATGTATGTCGTTGGACTTTCCTCTCCTAGTAAGGTCAATAAAAAAATAAAAAATTCTGTCTCGGAGGGGCGAAAGGGGCCGTGTTTTTGCTGTGTTTTTGCCCCCTTTCCAGAGGAGGGAATTCTGGACTTCACAGCACACCGTCCAATTATTCAAGTTTTTACGGTAATCAAATGGGTAGGTGCGGTTAGAGGCAAACCTGAAGCCCAGATTCCATGTTAGTTGCACGTAAGCTATGACAGTGCTATTAAGAAGTCGTTGTCAAAAAACACCACACTCCGCCCTGATCGCACTCAAGCACAGTTCGGGTACAATAAGGTACCTGTACTCGGGTACAGAAGCGACAGTGCAAATTGGTATCGTGCATGAGCTTGGCTGCTAATACCGGTACCAAGACAGAAACCAGGGAACGAGAGAGAGGTAAATGGTTTCTAGCCTTTCGTTGAGTATCAATTCTTGGTTGTTTTTGTACGTAGTACCGGTATCCTGTCATTGGGGGAGGTTCTCGGATGCTCCAATAGCCGAGAACATCCCTGGTGCACTGACAGGTTAGCACGGAATGCTATGTTCCGTCTTAGGGTCCTGAGGGGCGTGCTCGTTTTCGTTCCACTCCGCTGTCAAAAGTGCAAGAACCTACTGCTGGTAGCGCCTGCAGTTGCTCAAGATAGGGTTAGCAAATATCCAGGTTACCTACCCGAAACCTGGCTGGGGGGAGAGTCTGGAAAATATCCATCTTGAGCATTTCCGCAGCTCCTGCACGTAACCTGGAATTGGCTACTGTATTTTGCTTACCGAAGAGGAAACAGTTTCTACGACGATCCGAGAAACATCCTATTCAGCCCTTAGCTATGATTATGGAAAAAAAGGGAAAAAGGAAAGAAAGGGTGGCCAAGAATCTCAATGGCCTTGAGTGGGGAAGGGACCCACCCAAAATACTCGAAAGGCTGAGGGGCCATGTTCTATATCTCTTTTGGATGCTACGACCACAGCCGGAGTTATTGGTGAGTCCTCGTTATAATATTACCCCCATCCCCCCAATATTCCGAGCTTCTATCTTATTCCGATAGTTGCGATTAGAACTCCGTCCGGACAGTCCCACGACGGATAACAGTCTCTCTCACTCGCAACTCGAGGGATCAATTTACCCACCACAACTCTAATTTGACATAAACGTTGGGCTCTATCGAACGGATTTTTGATCCTTTGAGTTCTGGCTTGCTCGCATTCAGTGGCTCACAATGGCCTGCTCCGGGGGAAATGTGGGCGCTGAGGGCCCGGGTCTGGAATGCCAAAATCGCCTGCCGTCATCAACATCATCATCGTCGGAGGAAACAGCTACATCTAATCCCCCCAACACACGCCGTGAGGACATTATCACACGGGAAACAGAACGTGATGTTGCAGCACTTGCGCGCAAGCTCACTAAGACACCAACTTCATCCTCAGTTATAGACAACCCTTTCAACTCAACTGATCCCCGATTGCAACCAAATTCAGATCAGTTCAATGTCAAGTCATGGGTGAAGACCCTCATGCAGATAATGTCCCGGGATTCTGAATTGTATCCAAACAGAACCGCGGGTGTCTCATTCCGGAATCTCAGCGTCCATGGATTTGGCAGTCAACAGGACTATCAAAAAGATGTATCCAATTTGTGGATGGAAGGAATAGATGTCCTCAGAAACGTTTTGGGTGGGGGTAGGCCTGGAGGAAAGAGAGGGGAGCGTAAGATCCAGATCTTGAGAAATTTTGATGGCTTAGTGAAGAGTGGGGAAATGTTGGTTGTATTGGGGCGACCTGGAAGGTATGATGCGAAATGAACCTCCAATTTATACTTTAGGGCAAAATGCTGAACGGCACTAGTGGGTGTACAACCTTCTTAAAGACGATTGCAGGAGAAACACATGGCTTTTATTTGGATAGCGAGTCCGATATCGAGTATCAAGGTTTGCAATCTTTCCCGTGCTGATATCCGGTACCTAATCTATCAAAGGTATCTCCCATGAATTAATGCACCATGACTTCCGCGGTGAAGTTATCTATAACGCCGAAACCGATGTGCATTTCCCCCACTTAACCGTAGGAGAAACACTCTCCTTCGCAGCTCAAACACGTGCCCCACGAAACCGTCTCCCCGGTGTCACTCGTAAGAAATACGCCGAGCACATGCGTGATGTTGTTATGGCAGTATTCGGTATTTCCCATACTGTCAACACCAAAGTCGGGAACGACTTCGTCCGAGGTGTCAGTGGCGGCGAGAGAAAAAGGGTTTCAATTGCGGAAGCGGCATTAAGTGGTAGTCCTCTGCAGTGCTGGGACAATAGCACCAGAGGATTGGACAGTGCGACTGCCTTGGAATTCGTAAAAACTCTTAAAATCCAATCCGAGATTTCTGGAGCAACAGTTTTGGTTTCTATGTACCAAGCTTCACAAAGCTCTTATGATGTACAACACCTGTCCTTTTCTCCTCAACGCCGCGTAGCTAACGTCCAGTAGTATTTCGACAAAGTTACTGTTCTTTATGAGGGTCGACAGATTTATTTCGGCCGCACTGAGAACGCTAAGAGGTTCTTCGTGGATATGGGGTTCCACTGCCCTGAGCGCCAAACAACTGCCGATTTCCTCACTTCACTTACATCTCCTAGCGAGCGTCAACCTAAGCCTGGGTTCGAAAACCGAGTCCCACGTACACCAGATGAATTCGTCGAGGCATGGAAGAAGAGTGATGAGTATCAGAAACTGCTCCACGATATTATAGCTTATAAGGAAGAGTTTCCGCTCCATGGGCCCCAGCTTGATGCCTTCAAGAAGTCTCGCGCAGCTCAACAGGCCAAGCGAATGTAAGTTGCCTCTTCACCTGCAATCACTCGTTGGTCTACTAATCCCTGGATCTTAGGAACGTTCGATCCCCTTACACTATTTCGGTCCCCATGCAGATTAAGCTCTGCATTGAGCGCGGTTTCCAGAGGCTTAAGGGAAACATGACGACCTTTCTCTCTACGATTTTTGGTAACGTTACCATCTCATTAATTCTCGGCAGTGTTTTTTACAATCTGAAGGAAGATACGTCTACCTTTTACAGCAGGGGTGCTCTACTTTTCTTTGCTATTCTAATGAATGCCTTCAGCAGCGCTCTAGAGGTGAGTATCTTGTTCCCATCGGGATTGTACCCTCCTACTAATAAAGCCAGATTCATACGCTTTACGCTCAGCGTCCTATCGTCGAAAAGCACTCTCAATATGCCCTCTATCATCCCTTCTCCGAGGCTATCGCCTCTATGATCTGCGACCTCCCTTTAAAGCTGCTTTCGTGTACTTCATTCAATTTGACGCTTTACTTCATGACCAATCTCCGCCGGGAGGTTGATGCTTTCTTCATCTTCATTTTGTTCTCTTTTGTCTGCACACTCACCATGTCTATGATGTTCCGTACAATTGCTGCAGTTTCTAGGACCATTTACCAGGCACTGGCACCTGCCTCCTTGTTGATTCTCATGCTCATCATCTACACCGGGTTCGCCATTCCCTTGAGAAACATGGCTGGATTTATGCGTTGGCTCAACTACATCGACCCTATCGGATACGCATTTGAGAGTCTGATGATCAACGAGTTTCACGATAGAGAACTTCCGTGTGTAGGCTTCATCCCGCGAGGGCCTGGATACGAGCACGCTTCTGGTCTTCAAAGATCTTGCACGACTCCCGGTGCTGTTCCAGGAAGGCCTACAGTCAACGGTGATGCATATATCAACACGGCTTTCAAATATTACCACTCTCACCTCTGGCGCAATCTCGGCATTATGATCGCCATAATGTTGTTCTTCCTCACCACCTACTTGATCGCCACTGAGAAGATTTCTAGTGCCCGCTCGAAGGGTGAAGTCCTTGTCTTCCCCCGCAAGCAACTCAAGAAAAGAGCTGCTCATGGAGATAGAGAGGCAGGCACAGTCGACGGTGCTGTTGCTGAGAGCAATGCTTCCGAAGGTGCCGCGGCGATTCACCGACAGACTGACATCTTCCACTGGAAGGACGTTTGCTACGACATTACGATTAAGGGCGAAGGCAGGAGGATTTTGGATCACATTGATGGATGGGTCAAGCCCGGAACTCTTACTGCACTTATGGGTGTCTCTGGGGCTGGGAAAACCACTCTCCTTGATGTCTTAGCTAACCGAGTAACCATGGGTGTTGTGGCTGGTGATATGTTCGTCAGCGGCCGCCTACGTGATTCATCATTCCAACGGAAAACAGGTTATGTCCAACAGCAGGATCTCCATCTAGAAACATCTACCGTCCGCGAGGCCCTTGTTTTCAGCGCCCTTCTCCGCCAACCCAAAAAGTATAGTGAGCAGGAAAAGCTAGATTATGTCGAGGAAGTTATCAAACTACTAGAAATGGAAGAGTATGTCGAGGCCGTTGTCGGCGTTCCCGGCGAAGGCCTTAATGTCGAACAGCGCAAACGCCTCACCATTGGTGTCGAACTTGCTGCAAAGCCCGAACTTCTCCTTTTCCTGGACGAGCCCACTTCCGGTCTTGACAGTCAGACTGCCTGGTCGATCTGCACCCTTCTGCGAAAACTTGCAAACAACGGGCAAGCCATTCTCTGTACCATTCATCAGCCTTCAGCCCTTCTAATGCAGAACTTTGACCGCCTCTTGTTCCTTGCCAAGGGTGGTAAAACCGTCTACTTTGGCCCCGTTGGCCAGAACTCGGAAGTTTTAACTTGCTATTTTGAGAAGAATGGGTCCCATAAATGCCCTCCTGGCGGTAACCCTGCCGAATGGATGTTGGAGGTCATCGGTGCTGCACCTGGTGCCGTGGCTGCGAAGGACTGGGTAGAAGTATGGAACAACAGCCCCGAGAAAGTCGCTGTCCGCGCCGAGCTAGATCAGATGGAGCGTGACTTAGGTGCTTTGAGCAGAGTTGAGGGAGCTGGTACCGAGGAATTCGCCATGCCCTTCTCCACCCAATTGAGGATGTGTCTCTTGCGAGTTTTCCAGCAGTACTGGAGAACACCCGTCTACATTTACTCTAAGTGCTTCCTTTGCATATCCACGGTAAGCCCCATCCCACCCCCTAACCCAAAGACGCACTCACTAACACCCCCCAGGCAATCTTCATCGGCCTCTCCTTCCTCAACACCGACAACTCCATCCAAGGCCTCCAGAATAAAATGTTCTCAATCTTCATGTTAATGACCCTCTTCGGCACGCTCGTCCAGCAGATAATGCCCAACTTCGTGACCCAGCGCTCTCTCTACGAAGCCCGCGAGCGCCCATCAAAAGCCTACTCCTGGAAAGCCTTCCTAGTCTCGAACATGGTCGTCGAGCTGCCCTGGCAAACCCTCATGGCACTCCTCACCTTCCTCTTGTGGTACTACCCGATCGGAATGCACAAGAACGCCGAGATCGCCGGCCAACTCGACGAGCGCGGCTTCCTGATGTTCCTGCTGATCTGGGCCTTCTACATGCTCGCTTCAACCTTCGCGCACATGGTGATCGCGGGCATCGAAACGGCCGAAGCAGGAGGCAACATCTCCAATTTGCTCTTCATGCTCTGCCTCATCTTCTGCGGTGTGCTCGCGTCGAAAGACGTTCTCCCCGGTTTCTGGATATTCATGTATCGCATATCGCCACTCACGTACCTCGTCTCGGCAATGTTGTCGGTTGGCGTGGCTAAGGCTCCGGTCGTTTGCTCGTCCATCGAAATTGTGAGGGTTCTCCCCCCGAACGGGTCCACCTGTAGGGAATACCTATCCCCCTTCATCAATTCCGCTGGAGGCCTCCTGTATAACCCGGAGTCCGCGCGTGAGTGCCACTACTGCCCGATCACGAATACGGACTCGTTCCTAAAGCAGATCAATATCGATTATGCTGATCGCTGGAGGAATTTTGGCCTCATGCTCCTCTATATTGCGTTTAATCTTGCGGGGGCGGTGTTCATTTATTGGCTCGCCAGGGTGCCCAAAAAGGGGAAGAAACTTTAGGTTTCCTCCCTGGATACATTTTTATCATTCCCGCAAAAGTTTTTTGTTCCGCATTTGGGTTTTTGGCGCGGTTGATTTCCATATAACACAGATCTCACTTATCACTTTTTTTTCTTCCTACTCTTCGCCCTCACCCCGTTTTTTCAGGGTTTAATTACTTTTTATTTTATCGGATGTACATAGTATAAAAGACATCCTGTCTTTCAGAAAGAAAAAATTAGTTATTGTTTAGTGAATATGCGGCATGCTACATGCTTCTTCTCTGGAAATGATTATCTTGCATGACTGAGCCAGCGAGTGAGTGAGTGAGTGAGTGGCTCGCCGTGACTTAAATGTGGCGCTTGAAAAGCGACGGAAGCTCGGAATGTCCTACCCGAAAGCCGGGCAATACTCTAAACGAGATTGCCATAAATTATGAATATTTTATCATTGCACTCCTCTGTGACACGCTTACAAACGCACCGATGCCTGAAGCCCTTAGGCGTTATCTGTGATACCCTCTAAACCATAACATTCTCACTGTCAGCCCTGCATCACTTCGTCATTGATATTCAGACTAGGATTCTTCCTTCACACACACAGGGATTTAGTTGCTAGGCGGCAATGATCAGCGTTTGTGATTCCTCCCCCCTTGAGGGCACATCTGCCCCTGTAATGCATTCAATGCTCAATAATGCAATACCCTCTCCCTTAAACCCAAGTGATGAAGGATCCAATCACACCTATCTTCCCGATAAGTACTAGTTCCCTTGTAATATTAGGGGAAAATGCCTAACTGACCCCCCCCCCCACCTCCTACCCAGCCCTGTCTACGGACATACAGTAGCCCTGAGCGAGGCCGCGCGGAGACACTTGAACCCTTTTACCAGTGACTATCTGAAACTTTTGAAAGGGGCACGACAACGCCCAAGGAACAACCCCTCCGCCCCAATCGACCTAACTAATAATATATGTGAAAACCAGCGGGCATAAGCCCCCCATCTGGGTGCTAGTTCTGAACCAAGGTTTCCTTGGGGGAAAAGTCTCTTGGTTACGATCGCCCTCGAGCATATTCAGTTCCTATCGTAATACCACCAACACACAAAAGCACTCGATATTCAGTGACATTTCTCTACCTGGAATCGAGTATTGCCTTGATAGCTCCTCCTCATATCCCTGAAGCCACCCCCCCCGATTGAGCAAGAAGGGGAGGCCAACTGTCCAGCTGGGGGTGCCAGGGCGTGAAGCTTTACCTCAGAGAGCAACCCCCGACATTTCTCTAATAGCATCGCATGAGGCTTCGTATCATACTAAATAAGGTATGCGCGGCAACTTTTTGCTGCCCCGCCGGATCGAGGTGGGCCAACGTCTGGGAACACGAACGTTACCGTATTGCATGCCCCCAAATTTTTTCTTTTCCGCCCGGATCTGAGTGGTATGCAATAGTATCATAGTTGTGTTTACAAATGCCATCCCGCTCTGAGATTTGTCTGGAAGTGGTATTGTACGGTACTGGGCTTACCCTTCGTTCCGTTCGGGCATTAGCTCATATGCTTACCTCTTAGGGCTACTATAATACTTCTATTATATGATACTATTACTGCATGCTGCTACTACTACTATTATACTACTACTGCGGTGCTACTACACTACTAGTAATACCTCGCTTTACTAGGGAAAAAGGCTATGTATACAAGGCAATAAATAGGGAGAGGGGCAACAGCTGCCTTCCCAAGGTAAAAGAAGCATTTTTATTTTTATTTTTTATTTTCTATTGTTACTTTTATTTCTTTCTTTCTTTTTATTTCTTTCCTTGCCAACCCCCTCCCATTCGCTTCTGCTACCCGCCGATCGCCAACCTTTAAGGTCTAGAGTCGGATTCTACCTCCTCGTAGCAGGATTGATAAACCCCACAGCCCTATTGATGAGGGCTAGTTCTTCAATCTCCCAGTCCCCATAGGGCAGGATTTTCCCCTGCCCTACATGACGGATCGTTCAATAATAACTGATTGTCAGCATGGATTGAACTCCTGAGCTCCCGCTAATTGCGACAGGAGTGTTAACCACTGCGCCAGCTAGGTATTTCATGAAAGGTCAACTTGGGAACTAATATTTATCCTACTCGATGCCCGATTTTGGGATTTCAATGGGTGTGCAGTGTGTCTCTTCCCGAGTTGCTGGTAGATTTCAACCGAGGTGTCTCTTACCCTTTAGGTATTTAATGAGAAATTCTCCGTGGTTTAAAACAGAATCAGTGCTTTGTGTGCTTGTCACTCTCGCAGGATATGACCTACTTGCTCTCATGTGTATTATCTCATTATAGCCTTCTGCTCGTTCTAGTGTTTTGTGAAGGCTTTTTTTCTCTCTGCCCTCTTCCTCTTCTTTCTTTCTTTCTTCCTTGCCTTGCATTCCACCCGGCTTTCTAGGAATGCCTCATTTTTGCCGAGTAGGGTGAGCCCGCTCCCAGCAAGCAATTAAGCATCGTGGTGCGTAGTTCAGGTTGAAAATATTTCCTATCCGCTTACTAGACCAGAGATCCCATCCGCTTATCTAAACCGTACACTGAGACCGAATTTTGATAACGACAGACAGTACATGCATCGACCAATATCCTACTATAATACCCCCCTACGCAGCACCCGCAGTAACCAACCACCACCACCACCACCACCCTCCCAATCCCAGACTTGACCCTCACCTAACTCCAAACCCAAACACTACCAAAACTTAACGCCAAATAGCCCCCCCCCCGGGCCAAACCACCACGGGAGAGCCGTATTATACGGTATCATCATAATATCATACCTTCTACTACCCACTCTTCTCCAAGACAGGAAGTCTCCGAGGACAGGAGGACTGTATGGCGCCGGTATCTGAAGAAGAAAAATGCAAAAAAAAAAGGGGGCCCTTTTGACAAATTGGAAAAACCGCCCAACGCAATTCTCAACAAACACATTTCCTTCCAAAAAAAAATAAAAAAATAGTAATAGTAATATGATTAAGGAAAAACTCTGCCTAGGGGTTAGCCAATACTTACACCTCTTCATTTCTACAATATTATTATAGTTGTCTTTCTCTCGAGTCAGCATAACAACCCGCCGGAAAACACCGCTCCAATCAAGCACGAGCGAGGCCAACGCCAAACAATATAACGAATCTCACGGAAATAAAGAAAAGAAAAGAAAATCCTAATTTAGGTATGATGGCTCTACCCAGAGTTCCCCCCAGCCACCTCATTTCTCCAGTGTGTCTATTGCTATGATAAAACTCAGTCACGTGATTCGATTTGCCAAAAAGGGCCATATAATAGCTTCGAGACGCTCAGCACCACCCATCCGTCCAATCCTAAAAAATGACCTCCAGTCCTGGCGAAACCCCGGATAGTAGAAGATAATATCGCTAGGGCATAGTGTTTTCACACTCTACCGGCAGTACGATATGTAAGCACAAATTTGACACGACGCTTAATCAAAGAAATTGAAACTCATTGATCACAACCCATCACTCGAACCCCGATCATGATTGGACAGCAGTTGGGAGGAAGAAAACATGGTACAACTGAAGGGGGAAAGAGAGAACTACAGCGAACCCCTCACTTTGTCTTACCATCGGGGGTGTGAGTGGGTGATGCGGGTTTAAATTTGGGATAGGGTGCTTGGGCTCTACGGTGCAGTGCAACACCAGTTGCTCAAGTAGGATGGGGGAGCCGTAATGGTGTGTGGGGTATCGTGTTTTATCCCGGATTATCCAGACGCCTGTGATATATAGCTCTCAAGGGTTGTACACCGCGTCTTGGCGCAAAACTCCCGCAGTTGTTTATCGTTGGCATTTGCGGTAGGTTATCAATACAGGGCGCTGCAGCAATGGAGAGAAAGTGTGTTCTCTTGATCAGCTCAACTCGCTCACAGGACTGGTTCTCACAAGAGCTTCGCTCACCAAAGGCAATCCTAAAGGGGTACCCACTAAGCGGCACTATCGCGCGTCTCACTTTGTGCCTGCCAAACTCCTTCCAGTCCCTGTGCACCACCACCGACACGGCTGCCTTCTCAGGAAGCGGCCGACACATGACTTGTGACGATTTCCCGAACCTTAGGCGAGCGCTTCGACAAGTGTATCACCGCCTTGGCAAGATCGACATCTCCCCGGTTCAGTAGGAGCTGCAGAATCGCTCCACCAGGTTGACAAGCCGCCAGATGAAGCGCCGTTGGCCCGAATGGCCCTGGGCATTGGCCTCCGCCTTTCATAGTGCGACAGAAGTCGCACAACAGCTCTATGTCCTCATAAATCCCAAGTCGCAAGTTCTTATATCCATCGCCGCGGAAGTTGACACTTATCCCTCCATCACTGAGCAAAACCTTCACAGCGTCTTCATGCCTCACCCTTGCCACATAACAAAGCGCCGCCTTATCCAAGGCATTGTGTGGGTTGGTACCAACATCCTACCGTTCGAGTATTTGCACAATATCCCCCAGTCCATTCGGGCCCACCCATGATGTCGGCGTCGGACATGACGAATCCCGAGCTCCCGAATCGACTCCGCGATCCAGAAGCGTGCGGATGGTGGTCTCGTTCTGCATTACTACGGCGGTATTGGGGAGTCTGCCTTTCTCTGCAAAGTCGAGAGCCCTCTGATCTAGTAGCCTCTAGACTAGGGGCTTGTCCCCCCGACTGGCGATGAAGTAAAGTGACTTCTTTCCGCTGGTCTCGGAGCGGTATTTGAACACGTTTCCGATGAGAGTATTGGAGAGAAGGCGTGCCAGACGGCAGCTGGTTCTTAGGAGAGAGTTCAAGGCAGATAGTAAGAGCTCTCTCGAAACCCGAAGGACAACCCCGTTGAGAAGGCTGCGCAGGCCATGCTGTCCCTAGGCTGTTTCCAGTAGAACCCTGATATGAGCTATAGAAAAGGCGCATGAAGCGGGGTGCAAATGCTGCGTGGAAACATTGTAGCCAGCATTTATATGCCACAATAACGTGCCGAAGCTATCCCTTAGTCCGTCGTGTGCCGTATCTATAAGCCCCCGCCCATGAGAACAACGAGATCTGGAAAGTACTCTCCCTTGGTCGGTAATAAATTACGAGAATTTCAAACCGAGGCCTCATGCCCTGATCTCTCGGACGCATTAACGGACTAAGGGATAAGTATTAACCGGAAATGCGGCAAAATCCTTAGGTGCCTTGGGCATTAATTATCGTGCGCAGTGGTGGTTGAAATCTTCAAGGTAAAAGTTACATCCAGAATCAACGCATCGGGAGCTTATATAGTACAGTGCAGCAGATTCCAAACAGTACTGCAAAGTGCACTCCATGCCCCTCGGATAGATCACACGCTTTGGACGGGGAGCCCCAAAAAAAGTTTCAGTCCAGTGTTTCAATTGGAAGGACAGGAAAAAAAATGCTGGATTTGGTCTTTACCAAGACTTGAGTTGAGGCTTATCCCCAACCCATAAGAGCGCATCCAGTCAGTCGTTAGCGGGCTATCAGAAAGTACCCGGTGCCATGAGGTCGGAAGATCCTGCGGCGATGAATAGGTATGAAGGGTGGTTTATCAATAGACTACGGTACGGTAAAGGGGGTGGGTGGACAGCCTTTATCGGGATTGTAGCACAGTATCGTACTCGTACACCCCTCGCAGCGGTCCCGTGTAAGCGCGCGTCCATCTAGCACCGTGATCACAACAACCCATTCGCTCAGTAAATCATGCGCCCCCGCAGCCGAGACACCGGTTTCTCCCCAGCGTGTTTGATGTGTTTCTATAAACCCGCCCAATAATTAATGTACAAGCTACACAACAAACACATCTCCGGAAACACCACAAGGCCTATCGTGTTCTATACCTAGTATACTGATAGGCTTCCCTCTCCCCACCCATTTGTCCACTATACATCTCGCAAGGAGGCCGAGTCGATACGAATTTTTGTTTTTGGCAGGTGCATGATCCGATCGAGCCCTATCAATCGTAGAAGAGTAACATAAGTCGTGAGAGTCATGAAAGTCGTAACAGTCGTTTAACTGAATCTCCGGTGCCACTGCCCGAATCCCCCAGATCGATATCATGCCCTCCCACGGGAAGCAATGCCCAACCACCGCGTCTTCTACCCAGCCAGCCAGCCGCCAAAACATTTATAGCGTCTCACCATAGTGGCTTCCCCAAACCGGAGCCAACTCCGCTACCGTCTAGGAGATGCAACATCGCCTTTTGATGTCACCGGTTGTCCATCGTGTATAATACTGGCCTCCGTAGATCTCCCCTAATTCATCCTCGAGCCTGTCATCGTCTAGGAGAATCTGCATCGTTGCTCTATGTCCACCAGCAGCTGCCGGATGCAACGCGGTCCACCCATAGTTGTCTCTTGCGTTAATGTCTACCCTCTCGTCGCCCAACAGAGCCTCCACTACCAAATGGTGACCGCGACCCGCCGCCAGATGCAATGGCGTCCAACCTTCCGGAGTGGGAAAGTTGCGATCGGTCCTGTCGTCGCCGAGCAGCGCCCGCACCACCTCATGGTGCCCGCACTCTGCTGCATAACACAGGGCCGTTTTGTCTAGGACGTCTTGCGAGTTGACATCGACGTTATCGCGACCGACGAATAATCGGACCATATTTGCTTGCCCCGATTCAGCCGCCTCGACTAATGGTGTTCTCTTATGAATGCTGCCCCTTGTCTCTGGATCGACGCCGCACTCTAATAGCACACGAACGACTGTTTCGTTCTCAGTCTTTATCGCCGCGTTGAGCAGGCCCGACCGCTCGACAAAATCGAGAATCCCCTTGTCTAGGAGCTTTTTGACCATGACCTTGTCCTCGCGTTCCGCCGCCGAGTATAACGCTTTGGCACCGTACATGTCATAGCGGAATAAGAATACACTGTCGATGAGAGCATCGGGTAAAAGGGCTGCGAGACGACGATTCGTTCTCAGGAAAGAATATTGTTCTTGTAGGCAAAGGGCTTCGGCTATATGGAGGATAATTTCGTTTGGTAGGTCAAGGAAGGGCATGGTTCACCGTATCGCAAGATAAGAGATGGGGTGTTGGGAACGGTAGCGGATGGTTCGCTTGTGTTGGAGTTGGAGTTATGACCGGGAAGAGCTGGTAGCACAAAGCACTATCTCTCATATCACGTGAAATCAGTGTAGAATCATAGTATCTCACCCGTAAAGTGAGAACCCTGCGATCATGATGCTATGCTGCAATCAGGACAAATGCTATCATACAAATAGAGACGATGTCAACACTGCAGACAATTTTCAGAAAATCCAAGATATATATGAACATGCTCGAGACTCTGAAACTAGGAAAATCCTCCCAGATACTGCCTCCGGGTCGAACCGTGGATCCAGCGGTTCCACAAAGTACTATACCTACGTGACCTAAGGTTCAAGGGAAGCGGGTGTTTTATTATTGGCCAGTTTCCCAAGCGTTCCACTAGGGTCATGATCAAGTATTAGTGGCTGCGTCCAAATTTATTACTCCCACAGCTTAGATCTAATATCAAGCAAGGCCTTAGCCTCTGCTTTACTCGCTACATGCCCTGAAATCCCGAACAGCAGAAAGTGTACAGGGAGGATTTTCCAAGTATGATATGATAGTATGATACCAAGAGCTACTATACGTGGCAATACATTTGAGGGGATATAACCACCCTTCGAGTAGCGGGAACAGTAGGCAAATATGATAAACAAAACTCACCCATGTTACACTAGTATGGTTTTCTTAAGCTGCAATTATAGTGCTGGCAACCATTCTCCAGTTTTGTTAAGGCGTTCGCACAAGGGGATCACTGTTTATGTATGATAGGTATGAGATTTTGAGTGATAAATGAAAAACATTTGGAATCACTCTGGAGGCTTGGGCTAATAATGCAAGGTTTGTTTTTCATCTCTAGATTTTGCATCGTGGCCTGGCAAACTCTGTTGGTTTGAGGGAACCAGTTCTTGATACGGATTGCTTCTGACTTGTTGCCCAGCAAACTGTACTGCCTCCATAGAACTTGGGGGGCATTAAGAGGGGGCGGAGGCAAACACATCAAGTATCTTGTACAATGTAGTTCATTGTATTATCAAGAGGCGACTATATAAAAAGGCCCTCTCCTCACGATGGCTGGTGGCACCGTATGGTACACACGGGTGACTGTCCGTCTATTGGAGTAGCCAGTATTTATGTAGTACACTCGGCACGCTGCCATGGAAGCGGTACTGCTAAAGCAGTTTCAACATCGATTACCCAAGCTATAAGTGTAATGGTGACTCCTTTTCTTCACTCATCAATATTCTCACCATGTCGATTGATCCCCTCCAGCCCAGCTTTACTCATACCTCTTAGCAACGCTAATCTGACCAAGATTGAGCTTTGCTTCTATCCTTAGGATATTCTATCACCACTTACTCAATACCCGAGCACACCGGCAGGCACTACTGGTGAGTTCTCAGGCGACGTCCGTGAAAGATAGGCGGTATCAGCTGCCGGTAGCGCGAGTTGGGAATGAGGCAAGCACTTCCCTCTGCTATCATATTAATAGGTAATCCCCAGCCAACATTACTGTGTACGGCTCGTCATCTGAGGCATCATATCTTGGCCAAAAACGTGCTTCGGGAATATCTGTATCATAAGTGGACTTTGGCACCCGCGATTTAATCCACTTTTGTTTGTTTGCCGAAACCCCTAAGACAATAGCTGCTCGAGCATTGACCCCAGGGCTCCTTGCCAGAGGAAAGTGCTCGGATAGATAATAGTAGTTATTGTCTCCTCTGCCTCTGGTCTCGTTGGTTGCTGAGTAACCAACACTGTCATCCCAAAGACGGACCTCGGGTCACTTCCCTTTCGGCAAAGCCGACAGCCAATCTGCCACGGCGGGCCCAAAACGCTCCACCGTAGTAAGCCACAGGGTTGAAAAGAATCTTACGGGCTCGGGTATTACCACAGCCTAAGGTGAACACGCTACCCCACCCTTGGTAGAATAGGTGAACTTTTTTTTCCACACGCTGCGTCATAATTATCGCATCTAGTATAAAAAAAAAGGCAACGCAAACTTAATTCTGTTTATCTCAGGCGCCGGCGCTAACAATACCATAAGCTCTTGTGTCCTTTGAACCACCAAGACCAGTTCCGCAAAGACTCAAATGGGGGGGGGGGGGATCTGATAGGAAGTTGTGGTTGCCTCTCCTAGTAATGTGATGTGCATATTCCTTTTTGTTTGTTTTGTCTCAACGAGGGCTGAGTTTGCGGTGGTTTCCCCTCCCTAATTGAGAAGGGGAATCCCAACGGTACGATCGTGGAACAGGAAAATATACACCCCCAGCAAATATACAGTCCTCATTGATTGGCTCGTAGGCCAGGATTACTGAGGTCCGA
>Ga0307510_10004573_pt1 | contig 16290 bp, 21 predicted proteins | sample 12_EM_MG_FD_207224 | JGI IMG/M metagenome (GOLD analysis project Ga0307510, IMG submission 207224) | Populus trichocarpa ectomycorrhiza microbial communities from riparian zone in the Pacific Northwest, United States - 12_EM | ecosystem: Host-associated > Plants > Roots > Unclassified | place...
ACAAATGATCCGCCAGCTCGTGCACCATGCTCGTTTTTGGGAGGAGGAACGTGTGCGTCGATTCCTCCCTGTTGTGAATCCCAGTCCAAATGACTTTGAGGCTCCTTTTCGTTTCAAGCTCCACGATGCTAACGTCCAACTTCTCATACAATATAACAGTTGTAGAGGGGCTCGTATAGGACGGTGAGATGATCTCGGCAATGCTTTGGTTCAAGGATCGCTTCAGAATGGCCTTGGGTGAGGCATTCGATGCATGTGTAGTTATGAACCGCAGCTTTATAGGATCATGGCGAAGATATTCGGCAACTTTGGTAGCCATCTACATAGGGCAATGGGCTGATGAGTATATCCTTGAACTGGACAACAAGGAGCACGTACCGTGTCGTACGTCTGCTTCTTGCTGAGTACGAGGCTGAACTCGGGGGCCTCGGGGTCAGAATCAGACTTGGGCCGGAAAACGATCATTACGCGGTTTTGCAAGAAGTCATAGAACTGGATGGGATTTGAGTAAAGCCCTTGCATCTCGAGATCGTGAACCCTGGCCGATATCAGATGATCCACGAAGAACAGTTTAAAGGACGTACTCCTTTTCTGAGAGGTCAACTTGGAAACATATCACGTCACCGTCCTGGATTTCGCTCTGGGAGAACGTCAGTTTAGGTTTCATGAGCTCAATCATTCCAGGTTTTATCTCTTCAAAAAGTTTCAAGGGGGTTCCTGGCGTCCATCGCATTCTTTCATTGATGGTGGGGACAAGGTCGCTAATCTTAGCATTCCGCTGAGCATAGCACTTGCCGATGCCATGGAGCGTCTGCTTCGACGTGTCGAAGTGCTTTAAAAAGACCATGATGGTTCCTTGAGGAAGCTCGGGCTACGTAAAATGCGAGTGAGAGAGGGGAAAAGTTGTTGACAGCATATGTACCTTGCTCGGATCTGGAATCACATCCAAGTATAGGCGAAGGTCTGTCTGCCTTGCAGCCATATTATTCCGAATGACATCGACCGCTGTGTGCTAGATAAGAAATAGGACCGTGCATGAGCATGACATGACGCACTAAGAGTGGGCTCATTTTCTGGTATGTGAGTGTCGGGGCGAACGGTCTTGTTTTGTCGATTAACCAACACCCATAACCGAATCTGATTGTCGGGGAAGTTGAAATGTTGGGCTACCCGCGCCTTGAAGACATTATACATCTCAGTCTTGAGTACGCGGAACGTTGGAAGTTCGGACGGAGGCCAGTTTTTCTCGTCAAAGCTCGCGAGGTCAAAGCCCTCATGAAGAGAAAATGTGTCGTCGGTGATGACCTGCATTCATAAGCAGTTGTAGAATGCATTCAAGGACAGTGAGATAGCCTTACCTTTGCAGTGAGGAAAAGATGTTGCTCTTCGCGTTCGCGACGTTTTGCTTCGAACTGCAAACGTTCTTCATCCAGGCGTCTTTCTAATACAAAGCCATCAGTGACAAAAAAGTAAATGATACGGTGTCACTTACTGAGATGTGCTGGTGTATCCTCTTCCTTGAATGGGGGTAGCACGTCATCCGTGAGTGCCTCCCGGATGTATACCAACATGTACGCGTTCGAGAACCTCTTCATCGAGCGAACTTGATTCCGCTGCAGCGTAGGAGGAATGCCATTGAGGACTTCTCCGCCAAAATTCTCCTCAAGGACCTCGCGGTCTGTCACAGGTGTGACTCGGTCATCGTCAAACTTGAGCCACCGGCTAGCTGCATCAGGTTTGATGCAAGCGAAGTAGTGACCGCCATGGAGATCCCCGGAGTGAACGAGCACACCATGTAGTTTGTAGACCCATGGTTGTGATCTGTCAGCCGTCTCATCTAAAAACTCGCCGAGATCGATCTCAAAAGGGAATTCGTGCCGATCGTTGATCTGCAGATTGGGAATTAACTATGATTCTACTGACTATGAACGTGGGGCTTACCTTGACCATAGCGTCCCGCTGGACATCATACTCGAAGCGCTTGAGCTGAAGGTGAAGAACGGGAGGGAAAGACTGGAAAATTATTCCCTTCTTCGCGTCTTGTAGACCATACCCTTCTGCCTGGTACTTGTTCTCTCCGTCAAGTGTCTCAACCGCAACATAGTCTCGAAATGAGTCGTAGAGATTCTTCATACCCTTGACGTTGAGTTGCAGGTCTACAAAGTCGTTCATGAGTGTCGGAATCCACTGCAGTGATAGAAAGTACCATTGAATTCTTCGATTCGCGAAGACTCAAAATCAACGTTAACACACTTGATGTAACTCTTCATCTTCCCAACAAAAAGTTTGGCGATGGCTCCTTCCGCCTTAGTGTCCTACAGGACTGTCAGTGGCCACTCCCATCAGAGACATGAGTAGGTACACCTTCATCTTGGACTCGAGCTTATCCTGCAGAACACGATTGAATTCCTGCACGTCGTGTTGCAAGAAAGAGTCCAGTGAAGTCCACCCAAAGGACTTGGTCAGTTCCGTAGTGCCTACGACAGCGATAAGTACATGGGATATCAATCACGACTTGTGAATAAGAAACGCACCGACCGGCTGATCTGATGTCTGGAGATGGTAAAAGACGCGCTGGAGAGCTAGAGCGACGCTCTCGGTTGGACGTTCTTCCTCAGTAGGAATCTCATAGACGGCCTGGAATGACTGAGTTCGCAATATTCGGCTAATTAAGCACTAGGAGTATCACCTTGCGGAAGTACCGTGTGCAATATAGGGATTGGAGCAGTGAGTTCATGTAACATGTTGCGCCTTGATTTTTCAAGCCAACATAGCCCGTCTCCTTCTTCGAGTCATAACTACAATAATTGACGAAAAAGAGTCAACGAATCATGGGGTTGTCGATGAGTACAGAGGATCCTACTTTACAAAGTTGTGCCATAGCACACCTGTTGGATCTTCGAGCACACGGACGAAAACAGAGACATCGGCGCATTCGTCCTCGATTGTTGGCCTACTATGGCCTTCCTGAATAGTGAACAGCTTGCGGAGCTCGCTGAATCGGGTGAAACCCCAGTCACATTCTTCAGCGATAAAGCGGTGGTGTGCGTCTAGAAGAGGGCCGAATACCAAGTCACGTTAGAGTCCTTCATATTGGCGGGAGCACGTACGGCTGACGGTATATATAGTAGGATCATGAGGATTGGAGATGACTAGGGCAAACTGTGCGCATGCGTGCCAGCCCTCCGGAGCTCGTTTAGGATCAGCATAATCGAGGTAGACGGAGACCGTGTCGTTTGGAGGAGCATTTGAATTACCAAAGGGGAAGAGTAATATGCGCCTTCCCCGCCCCAAGGTGAAGATAAGATACATGGAAAAGATGGACCTGATACTCACCAGTGATGTCCGCCGCAGTCAAACTCTGGGCTGGTGAGCTTCTTTTCGAGCTTCTTCCAACCCGTAAGCTTCCATGTAAAGACTCTGAACTCCTTGACATCGTGGCCGAGCTCTGGCATGTGTTTGGCAGCAAAGGCCTCATCTGTGAAACCGATGATGAAAAGATAATGAGCGGACGAAAGTAACAACTACACACGATCTCTAACAGACACGGGTTCATCGACATCCATTGGAGGTGCACCGTTGACCTTCTCATCCAGCGTTTCCATTTCGCTCTATGGGGTCAAGAAAGAATGTCAGAAATTCCATAACTGATGAAGTATCCACGGCGCACCATGCTGAGGCGGAATGATTAGACGTTAAAGCTGGTGGAGAAATTTATTGGTACAAACAGGAAAATGGTTGGTGGCGGCAAGCCTGGTGCAGAGAGAGAGAATGGACGCGTAAAGCAAAGTGACGCAGTACGGAGTGAGATCGTGAACTTGCCAATGGGGCCGCGCACACGGAATTCCGGAAATTGCCGGATCTTTGCCACACGCTCACAAGCCCGGGTTTCTCTTCCTTGTCATTGTGTCTGTCGTCTGTCTATGATAAGCCTCTCCCTCAGACTTTTTCTTATACCATTTATCTCTCACACGGTCCTTAAACCATCTCGACAGGGGAAATCATATCATTTGGGTCTCCACCAGCTTTTATCCGCTGGTCACTGTCGGTAGTGAGTCAAAACCGTGTAAGAATGAGCTATCAAAGCCAAATCTCTCGTTTTTGCTCCGTTTTGGAGTTAGGCGAGTCGAAGCTTTGCCCTCAGCGCGCCACTGTGACCATGGATAGCCTTGGACCTGTTATGCTATTGTCCTGGGTTATTTGTTACTCGGCAGACATCCGGCGAGATTGTGTGTACAGTACAGTACGGTATGACACTAGTACTATAGCATTATTCATTCATTCATGTCACGTCGCCGCCGGGGCTGGACAAGAATATATTTAGACGGTCGAGTCAAAGTGCTTTGCACGAAAAAAAAAGGTTGCCCAGAGGGGGAATGAGCGCCGTCCGAGCGGTGTCTATAAGCGGAAAGCAGCACGAAGCTGGAGTGCCTCATGTCGGTCGCCCGCCCGTCCTCATTCGTTTCCGATTTTGTCTCCCGACGGTGCGCATTTCTCTCAAGCACCTAAGTTCTGGGGCCGCAAAGGCCTTCTCTATTTCTCCTTTCTCCTCTCTTCTTGAGAGGCTGGTCTTCTTTTGCTCTCTTGACTATGAGCACTTATAAACACTTGAAAGCTACCGCTGTTGATGCCTTGAACCAACAAACCGATCGTCCGAGACACAAGCACTTCAGCTCTCTCCCTCGTCACAAGACTCCAGATATTCGCGCCTCTGCAAGAGACAAGGACGATTCAAAGCGTCGTTCCACCCGCGGTTATGTCTCCGATGGTCCCCTCCCATCGTCACAAACCCCTGCGCCCACATACCCGACAGGCGCTCAATCCTTGTCCACTGCCAGCAAAGCATCTCATAACGCACCCACACAACCTTCTCAGGGATACTCTGTGTATGTGTCACAGAAGGCATCGCATCAAAATGCACCTTTACCCCAGGAAACTCATCCTACAACTCAAAGATATTCGCAGGCCGCTCCTGATCCCCGTGCCACATCTCATCGAACTGTTGCGGCTTCGGATAAAGGCGCTTTCATGTCTCCAGATGCGACTCGCCATGCCGAGGATCATTATAAAAGTTCTCGTCGTCGCTCTCGCCAACATCCAATACCAGTCCTCGAAAGCTCAGAGCCGCAAGTCGCCTCTACTTGGCCTCGCCCGGCGTCCTTTCTAAAAAAGGTCAGTCCAGAAGGGAGAGAAAGAGAGAAGGAACAGAATAGGAATAGGTCGAGAGAAGAGTCAAAAGCAAATTCCAAAGCAAGGGACAAGGGGCGTACAGACCGGGCCCAGGAGCACGTTTATCGGGATCAGCGAGAGCGGGACCCCAGGTACGAGGACGAGAGACGACCTTACAAAGAGGAGTGGAGGCGTGAGAAGGAAAGGCGGAGGGAGGAGGAACAGCGCCACGATGAGAAGCGATATGAGCCGAGGATCAGAGAGGACTATGTCCCTAAATCCACTCAGGATCAGGAGAGACGACGTGAAGCTAACGATGGCCATGTACCTGTGACGTCCATGGGCAAGGATCCAAGGCTTATCCGCGTCACAGTCAAGGACTCAGATGAATCTGACAATTCGTTGATGAAACCCTCTGGCTCGATCAGACCCAGACGTCGCCACCCGAAGGACCAGACGATGACGGTAGGCATTGATTGTGTACTAAAAACTCCATCTGACGTGGGATTCTCCAGGCCGGTGTGCCTACAGTTCTGCGCCAGTCAACATACCCTCCTCCAACACCCGCACCAGCTCCAATAGTTCAACCTGAGAACAACCCCGTGTCAAATCAAAACCTCAATGAGTCCCGCCGAGTGGCGATTTCGGTGCAGCCATCGCAGGCGACACCGGGTGCTCCCAACGACAAATCTGGCACGCGGCCCCAAAAAACCTCCCCACGCCAGAATCCAACCGTCCCTTATCCTCCTGGTTATGCTGTCTCTGCAAGCGATAGTGAACACATATCGAGGAGGGAGCATGTGAGTAGTCACAAGTTCGTATTATTCCCAAATTAACGTCTTATCAGCGTACGAAAATCGCCGAGAATGCCAGATCAATAGAACGTCCCCGGACGTCAGGGGGTCATCGTACCAGCATCGCTCATGACGCCGTCTCCAGGCCTCCCACCACACACCCCCTACAACCAACACACGAAAGGAACCCCCCTAAAGTTGAGGTCCGTAGTGTCTTCGTCTTCGATTCCCCCGAGGCTTATAAGGACTTACCACCTTCCCTCACAGAAGCCACCGAAATTTAGCGCTTGGGTATTGCACCAGGAGCCATCCAACTCCTATTCTAAGGCTGGAAATGTTCATGTTGCGGACCAAATTGCTACTCAGCATAGCCGTGCCGTTCCCGTCGCCCCATCATCCATACGTAACGACACTTCCGAAGCTATCCCCCAAGTTGTGAGCATAAGAGCTGGCGAAGGTCCAGCGGACAACCCGAAAGGCTATGTGGTTAGGCACGCTGCGCCACCACTCGTGAACTCCGTTACTACAGATGCGGCCGCACGTCAACCTCTACCCACGGTGCAGGTACTACAACAACCGCAACCATCTGATAAATGGCCCCGCGACGCACCTCGAACAGTGGTAGCAGCCCAGCCTGACCTTCCGAGTCACGTCTCTATAACTCATAACCCCCCGTCGCAGCCATGGATAGAACCGGCGGTGTGGTCGACAGAGCCTCGACCCATGTCGCCAGTGCCCCGCCCACCTGTAGTCCCTTCTCCTATGGTCTTCCCCGCTTCTCTGGCCCCAGCGCCTACTCAAACGGATGCTCAGCAATATCTAACACCACCCCGTCCCATCCCTCACGCATCTTCAAGCCACCGAGAAAGCCATGCCCAGGAAAATCTCTGGCATAATCCCACAGCAAATAGTCGTCCGCCTGTCCCTCCAGTCCACTCTTATACTGTTCCTTCACCCGCAACTGGAACTGGACAACGTACTTCTCCTCAGGTCACTTCGCATATGGTCCATGATGTCAATAGCACAAAGAACCCGAGGTATTCATCTGTGCCAACCGGATACACCAGCGTTCAACCGTCCTATGTGGCCTCTCCACCATCCAGGCCGATCGCACCTGACTTGGCAGCCGCGTTTCCAATTCGAGAGGATGCCGGGGATGCGTACCGCCATTCGTCTCAGAGAGAGCGTCCACACAACGCGCAACCGTCCAGAGACACATCCGGTTGGGACCGACACGGTCACAATCAAGATATTATTGCACGCATGGTTCTGAGTTCTGTGCCTTCCAGCGAGCGCACCCCACGGTCGACTAGGGCATCTCCAAGTCTACACCCTCGCACTGTGAATCAAGGGACACCTCCCAAGCACGCAATGCAGTCCTTTCCTGTTGTCCACACTTTCCCACAGCAATCCTCCACGACCACTGACGTACTACATGCTCACGACTCCTCTCGTCCTGGTGTGTACAACATGCCAAACCAAACCTCGAATTCATCACCATACCCAGCTGCATCCGTATACCCTCCTTCCCCCTCACCTCGCACACAGGTAGAAGTCAACTCCGCGAGTAATAATCATCACGTAGCTAATGCATCCTCGAATAATCCGTCCCCTAAAATCAAGCCAGGAAATTCACCCCCCCGGTCCCGCCCACAAGCCGTCGCGCCATCCCAAGGACCAATGCCTCCCGTGGCAGTGCACGTCACGACTAGGACACCCTCTCATGAAACCGGTTCTACGACTCTTTTAGGGCATACATCATCTTCTCAGGGATCAGCATCAATGCAGCTACCGATGTCACCACAGGCCCATCCACAAGCCATCGTGTCACGCGCAACGACTCACGGTGGTCAGCAGACTGTTCATCCTTCAGCGCCTGTCTCTGACAGTTTAGGTGACCGCAATGCCAATGCCGCGAGTCACAACCAAGTTCCCTCCACACGTCAGTCCAGTGCTCGACACCATCATAGCAATTCTGCCCCGGTAGTATCTGTTTCTTCACTTGCACAAACCCAACCTCCTCCACTGGACCGATCCCAGACGCTGCCATTTCCAAGGGTACCACCCCCGGTGTCGCCAACACCAGTTCGTTCCTATCTAACAACACAAACTATAAGAGACTCCCAGGTTGTTCGAATACCGGTCCCCGGGTATTCTTATACCCCAGCGCCGAATCTCAGGCAGCAAAGGGACGCAGTACCCTCCCCTTCGCAAGAGTCTGAATTGAATACGCCATCGTCTCTCGCTGTGTCTACAAAGTTGCCCATCGTCGAGGACGAATTGTTAGCTCCGGTAATGTCTACTCAGTCGTATCAAGAGCCAAAGAAGAAGAATGGTTTCTTCCAAGGACTTTTCCGTTCCAGATCCTCGGCTCAGAAGCGGCACCCTCACGAGTCTAAGCTAACTGATCCCCGTGTGACGACAACAACGACAGCGACAACGACGACAGTGACTGCGACGAAGCTGGCTTCTACCAAGTCCCCCACTCCCTTGTATTATGACTCGGATTCTAAAGTTGCGACGACGCCTTCGAAGCTGAAGAAATCAAAAGTAGCCCGCACCCCAGCGATATCTGCACCGCAACCTCCGCCAACACCGGTGCCACTCCCTGCACCCTCCTTCGCGGGCGCAATGGAGGAAAAATTCAGCTCTGCTCCCAATGCATTTGCATCATTTCGAATTGTGCCGAAGCGGTATCGCACTATGTCTGGTGCATCGGCGGAAGCTGTCGACGGAACGAATGCTGGCGTATGTCTTCCGCTTTTTATTTTCCATATGCCACCGTCTGATGACTTGTAGGCGAGCACCGTCCTGACTTCTCCGGCAAATTCTACCCGAAGCCCCACACCAAAGCTTCTTCCTCCTCAGCGTGACCCTCAACAGGCGACCTATGCCTGGAGGAACGAGGCCGAAGCGGTACAGAGGGGGAGCGCACGACGGCGACGTCCACGCCCTGGTGTGCATTTCGAAGGCTATGAAGACCATCCCCAGGCCGAACATCACAGGAAAAATTACGCGACTCGGGCTCGTGAAAAGGTCCGTGGCTGATGATATATGTACTTCTTTCAATTATGTTATGCTCGTGCTCGTACCGTGACAATTGTTCTACCTCTTTGCTCTCGTCCTGCTATCCTTTTGTGTATCTCGTATATATGTACGCTGAAGCACGCTTCATATAACCTGTATTTATAATGGTAGCATGATGTATTATATCAATATTGTTCTTGCTCGGAATGTATGGCCACCGAGTGAGAAAAATCACCCTCGAACGCGTGACGTAACGCGCAACGCTACGCGTTCAGACGCGGCGCGTAGCCTAATTGCTCCAGGACACAACGGTCATCTAACCATTCTCACCTAACCGTTAGCGATGCAGAAAATCAGCAGGAAGTTAGACGGAGAAGTTCAAGTGCACTTGGGGCTTAAATACCCACATTGGCTTAGCTTGTGAGGCTGCCCAGAGCTCCGCTATGCACCCACATCCTGCTCATTCCTGTCAATACCATAGATATGATCGGCCACCAACAGAAGACATCACCCTCGAGGAGTTCGAAACATGCGCGATTGATCGGCTCTACGTGTTGTCCGAAATCGAATCGTGTTATGCACGTAATCGACCATTCGAGGAACTCAAAAAGATCACGAAGTTGCAGTGCGACAAACACATTCCATTAGATCACAACTCTGCCATCACCAAGGACAGGGACAGTCAACGGAAGAAAGATATCACCGGACATTTCGTGCTCAGGCTAGCTTTCTGTCGATCGTATGTGTATCCATCGTGGTCTTAACCCCTGCACCTAACAATTTCTCGCGTCGCGTAGGGAGGAACTCAGGAGGCGATTCGTCAAAGCGGAAACGACCCTCTTTCGGGTCCGTTATTTGGACGCGTCAGATCTGGAACGGGGGGAGTTCTACAGATCTGTGGACTTTGATTGGACGCTGGTCAGTGCCATCTGTGCACGCGTGCACCTATCCGCGTCTGAGGTTCATTTCGCAGGTAGATGAGAGCGAGAAGACGATGTACAAATCGCAGCTCAAAGCGGTGGTTCCAGACGCGGATGAGAAAGAACAATACTTCAAAGTGAGTGCGTTGATTATTGCTTTCCGTTCTACCACAATCCTGATGGGTATGTCATAGGTTAAGTGGACTCGCGTCCCCGATCTTGTCGAGAAGCGGAGGGTGTTCCTCAGAAATGGCTGGGCTTACGTTCCCAGCAGGGAGCAGTCGAGCATTGTCTTCCAGGAGTTCCAGACCCGCCTGGAGCGTGCTTTGGAGGTAATGCACCGTTCTGTCGCACACGCGAAGGTTAAATGGGGTGCTGAACCGAACGGACAATAGGTGACGGCGAGGGCGCTCCCGCGAATGGACGAAGACACCCGGCTAGAACCGATTCTGGCCAACCTTTCGCAAGGCTTTGTCGCCGGAATCGGTTCTGAATGGAGCACGAGTGAGAACACGGGCGAAGGTATTCGAGCCGAGATGGTGGATGAGCTCGCGCGGCAGCATTTCCCGATGTGCATGCGAAACCTCCATGAAACCCTCAAGCGAGGTCACCACCTCAAGCATTTCGGGCGCCTGCAATACGGACTGTTCTTGAAGGTGGGGACATTTGTCGTTGGGAGACAAGGTCCAGCTACGACGTGGTTCACAGGTTCTGGGTTTATCTATCGAAGAGGCCTTGATTTTCTGGCGCAAGTCTTTCAGTGGTTATACTGATGACCAGTTCAACAAACAATACAAGTATAATATCCGGCATTCATACGGTTTAGAAGGCAGACGAGCGAACTACCCCGCGAAGAGGTATGGGTTCTGCCGATCCGCGGGCATCATTGATTGGCTCACGATAACTTTGTGATCAGTTGCCAACAGATTCTAATGAGAGACCAACCAGGCGCCTCAGATTCTCACGGATGTCCATTTCGCCACTTCTCCCCTGACAATCTTCAAACGGCATTATTATCGATGTATTCCTCACAAGGTTTGACGGAGGCTGATCTTCCGGAGATTATGCACACCGTTCGAGCCGAAGCCTATCATGTGGCGTGCACGAGGGTGTTCGAGATCACTCACGCGACCCACAATGTCCGGAAGGGGGACGGAGTAGGGTCTGGGGAGACTGTCACACACCCCAACCAGTACGCAGCGGCAAGTAGGGCATTAGAACGTGCATCGACAGGCGGTGTCAAGGTGGAGGCAGACGGAGACGTTGTTATGAATTAATGGGGTGTTCTTGTATTGTACTGTGTGCCTTAGGCTGCCGGCACTGCACGCAGCTGGACTGGACAGTTACGTAACCCCAGAGAGCGACTCGGAAGTCCATCCCGCGGGCGTTAGGCTAAACCCCTCACAAGACTTGACTAGCTTGACTGGTACCATGTCCCAGCCGAATGATCCCCAGTCAAAGTCCAACGCTGATGTCGACGACAAAGTAGCAGTCGCCTTGCAGCAATACAATGACACCAAGGGCCATTTCTCACTTGTCAGGTGGGTCACGGCGCTTGTCTCCCCCTTTGGTGAGGCCTTTCATTCCTCGTACTGACAGAGGGGGGGGGATCCAGAAATTTTCGACTAGCTGACCTCGTAACAATCATGAATGGCTTCTGCGGCTCATTCTCTCTGTTCTCCTCTGCGAACTACTGCTTAACGGGCGACGAGTACTACCTCCGCAATGCGCTCCTGTTCCCGCTAGGGGGTCTCATATTTGACTTCCTAGACGGGAAGGTCGCCCGTTGGAGGAAATCGAGCAGCATGTTGGGGCAAGAGCTCGACTCGCTGGCAGATTTGGTACGTTGCCTCTTCTGGCCCCACTCATGATCCGACGTGATACATGGTATTTGCTTGTGCGTAGATATCGTTCGGAGTAGCGCCTGCGGTACTGGCCTTTGTCGTCGGCCTTCGGACGACTCTCGACACCATCGCGCTGACCTGCTTTATCTGCTGCGGACTCGCCCGTCTTGCCAGGTTCAATGCCACCGTGGCGCTGGTGCCCAAGGACGGATCCGGAAAGGCACGTTATTTCGAGGGGCTGCCCATCCCGTCCTCGTTGGCGTTGGTCGGGCTCCTCTCTTACTGGGTCAAGAACGGTTGGATCGAGGGAAAGGAGGGCATTCCCGGTGGTGTTGTGACCGTTTGGGGGAAGTCGGGGGGACATGGCGATGTTCATCTCGTGAGCTTCATCTTCGGTGCGTGGGCCGCGATGATGGTAAGTAAGACGCTCCGTGTACCTAAGCTCTAAAGACACGAATTTTTTGGATGAAACAAAAGCTACATGATGAACAGATTGGCTGTCTATGTCTTGTTTTTTCATGATCGGTAGTTGTTTGAATTGTAGTACGATAAAAGTGTGGCCCGTGACAAAGATCCATAAATCAAAATCGCTGAAACGACGCGACGCGACTTTCCGGCTCCAATTTCTATTCTCCGAACCGCAATGGTCTCTCCGCTCGATGCGCAGCGCCTCTTCCTGCAATCCGTCATATCTCGCAGGGTCCTCTCAGCTGACCTTGCCAAAGTTCTATGGAAGCAATGTGTCGAGGCGGTCAAAGGTCTCGTTCTTTGCCCCGTCAAAAGTCCGTCCGAACCTACCGCTGAAGCGGAAACACGACAGCTGCAGATGATACTGTTCAAATAAACACGAACGGAGCAGATCGATGGAGCGAGTTCTTGGCCAGCGTCAACGAATCGCTCGACCCCCTAGACTTGGAACTCTCCCGAATACGCAATGAAGTGACAGGCAAGGATGTGTACGCCCTCGTGAGCTCATCTTTCACCCACGCCAATAGTCCAACGATATCAATCCACGTGTCTAATCCTTGTGTGTGTGAACGCGGATTACGATTCAAGGTCAATCGTAGGGAAGATGAGATTGCCCGTATCGCCAGCGACTATTCTCCGCTCGAGATATCCTACTTCAGAGCACTGGTACGTACTACCTGCCCAGCCCTGCCGCTCGTCCCTACCTAGCAGGATCTGAGCGCCAACACCCTCGCTTCTAGGTTGAACAAATCATGCTCGCTCCGAATAGCTCGTACTCAATCTCCTCTCTCGCGGCCCTGCGCGAAGTAAACACGCTGACGTCGCCAATGACCAAGACGCAAGCCGAGAGCGTGTTGGCCAGCTTCGTCGCAAAGGGCTGGCTACTGAAGAGCAAGTGCGTCGGTCCCTTTGTTTGTCACTTGTCACAACTCTTAAGGAATTACTTCCACTCCTGCTTAAACGAATCATCATAACCCCTCTTCACTGATCACTGAACCACACTCCACCCCTTTTCTTCCCCCACCACACAGAAAGGGTCGTTACTCCTTATCCCCACGCGCCTTACTAGAGTTGCAACCCTACCTCAAATCCACATATCCTGACGACATTATGGATTGTACCATCTGTTTCGAGGTCAGTGTCCGTGCCACCTTTTTCAACCAGAACAAAAGAAAAAAAAAACGATCTTCAAAGAGCCATTTCACTGCCATTTCGCGCAACGCAAATTGACTTCGCACGCTGACGGAAAACTCACGTGGGTGTGTGGGTGTGTGTGTGTAGATTCTTACGCGCGGTCGCGCGTGTCCCAGAGCAAACTGCAACGTGCGGATGCACAGCGCCTGCTACGACGCGTACCGCCGATCCAATAGCAAATGTCCTGCCTGCGGCGAGGACTGGGGGAGAGTCGGGAGCGACAGGGCCGTCCACGTCGGCGAGGCAGCAGCGCCCAAAGACGAGTGGCCACGCCGGACGCGGAGGAGCACGACGGTGGAAGAAAACGAAGGCGACAACGAACAAGGCGACGCGGATGCGGATGCAGAAGTGGATGTAGACCCCCCCGCCCCCGCCCCCACTGGATCTTCTCGAGCGCCTGCGCGTCGTAATCAACAGCGAACTGCAAGCGCTAAGTAAAGCACCGTCATTCGCGAAGACTAGTTCTCGTCTGACGAGACCTCTTTTTTTAGTGCACGTCCGAGTCATGCGGGAATGGACGGAGATGGAGATGAGGAGCCTCCACGAACAAAGAGACGAGGAAAGGGCCGGCGTGGTTGACATGGCTGATTTCAATGTCGTCGAAGAGCACTACGTGGTATCAGCGGGCCCCCACAATATAGCTGTCTATGTACCCTTCGCGGGCTAATTAACGTGTCTATTCTACCCGATGGATAGATAATGTATCCGACTTGTCCGTTCCCGACATGGAAGTGGCCACCTTGCCGTCCTCTTCCCTGGCCCACTGCCTTGTGAAACCGAACCGGTCCTTGCCCCACACTTGTTTCTTTCGTTTGCGGCCCTCTCCAAATTCATCATTCCACCTTCGAAGGTCAGCTAGTGTCCCGAGGGACTCGGATGCGGAGGGCGTTATCTCTTTGAGGGCCTTGGCGAAATTGTGGGGATAAAGGACGCGCTTTTGCATGACCAAGGTTGCAGAGTCGTTCGATGGCTTCGCCGCGCCATCGTCGTCTGCGTTGCTCGTCTGAGATGTGTCTTGAGAGGGATTCGTACTCTTTTCAACGACCCAAGGTACTGAGACCTTCTCCTTGACTGCGTCCAATGCTGCAGACACGCAGACGTCTGGTGAATTGGAAGACGATAATCAGAGCACGACTCAATCCAGAAGGGCCAACTTACGCTTCAGATCAGACCCAGAAAAGGTGGGGGTATCCCGGGCAAGAACTTTCAGATCGACCTCCGGAGATAGAACCTCATCACGGAGGAGAATCTTCAGTATTTCTAGACGCCAGATCAGAACAGAAGAGCAAGACGGTCGTGAACATTCATCACTTGCCTTCGCGTTCCTTCTCTCCTGGCAAGTCCACCAGAAGCCTCCGAGGTAGCCGTCTTAAGACGGCATCGTCTAGGTCAAACGGCCGGTTGGTCGCGCCTATGACAATGACGTTATCCGTGTTGGACGTCTTCAAGCCGTCCATTTCTTGCATGAATTCCGTGATGACGCCGCGATGCACAAACCCGCCCCCGGTATCGCGCGAAGATGACCGAGCACCGAAGAGGGCATCGATCTCGTCGATGAAAACGACGCATGGAGCGAGCCTTCGGGCTAACGAGAACACGGAGCGAACTAGTTTCTCTCCCTCCCCCACGTACTTCATTTTTGAAGAGAATCTCAATGTGAGCCGCGAGGGATTCCCAAGGAGGTTGGAATAAAGCCACTAACCATGTCCATGACGTCCGAAGGAGAGATCGCAAGCATGCGACATCCGGCCTCTTTTGCGAGCGCCCGGACAACCAGGGTTTTCCCGGTGCCAGGAGGACCGAATAGCAAACAACCCGTCATGCTGTGCTCCTTCAAGATACCTTGTTGAAATGCCGTCGGATGCAACAAAGGCAGCGACACGATGGTGCGCACGGAGTCGATCGTATGCGCGGGAAGGTGGACATGCGCGAATGAGGTGGGCATTGAAACTGTAAGACATTTTCTCAGCAACGATTAAGCACTTCTTCGCCCTTGGCGAACTTACCGGAATCCACGATACATCCCAGGAGCCTCTGCTCATGCGAGTCCAAGTACGGGTCGTGTCTCACCGCCTCGACAATGTCGTCCACAGGTCTGTCTCTTTCGTTGTCCTGATCCTTGTCTTGTTGATCATCCCCAGCTGGCCTGTTGGAGGATTGTTGTATCCACGCTTTCCTAAGATCGTGCGAGGCTCGTTGATCAGCCCACGCGCCACAGACATGGGTCCATGAAACAGGTGTTGAGGAGAGCAACGACATGACCGAGTCCGGCAAAGACGACGAGATCACGCGCCCTACTGTCTGGTCAGCAATCTGTTTGACCGTTGTCCAGACTTCTATTTTGTTTCCCCAATCGTCCCACATTTTGGCTGCATTCGCCGAGTCCTCTGGCCCCAGATGCTCAGATGGGGGAAGCACAGGCTCTGGAGATGCAGAGAACACGGACGCTGCGCTGGACTTCTCAAGTAGGCCTCCTACTTCTCCGATCGCCATGCGCATCGTCAATTCGTTGATCTCCCTCCGGCGGCCAATTCTAGATGCCTTCTCATGTGACAATGTCCGAGAAGCAGGGACCAGTATCGACGTGCGCAGAAATCCTGAACTCGTCAGTGAGCTTGGACTTCCTGGCTGCAGATTGGGTCGGAAACCTCCGGCACCAAGTAAAGGACCGAGGACCGAAGAAAGAGGGTTTCCTCCTCCACCGGGGCCACCGAAAAACACGACGTTGGGTTGACCCGGAGAGCCCGACTCCTCCTCGGCAGGAGGTCCCGTGAAGAATTTGGGCAGTTCAGATTGGAGAGCGTGGTCACCGCGTTCCCATTTCCGCAGGCGTTCTCGGAGACGCCACTCTCGAGCCTTCTCCGCGTTGTCCTC
>Ga0307510_10004575_pt1 | contig 16283 bp, 16 predicted proteins | sample 12_EM_MG_FD_207224 | JGI IMG/M metagenome (GOLD analysis project Ga0307510, IMG submission 207224) | Populus trichocarpa ectomycorrhiza microbial communities from riparian zone in the Pacific Northwest, United States - 12_EM | ecosystem: Host-associated > Plants > Roots > Unclassified | place...
TTATGAGAGGAGGACGCAGGAGATTTTAAAGGATAGGCAGTGGTTCATGGAGATGTCGTAGTTCTGTGCGGTCGATGCTATATTACGCACTACTCAGCTCTTGTGATAAAGTTAATTCCAGTAGCTAACGTTCCCAAGGGACGTACAGCTCCCGACAAAGATTGAGAAAGTGGGAAAGGGGTCAGACTCACTTCTGGGGTACTACCACTAGCAGATGCTGGTGATCAGCCGATCGCGCGTGCCGCAATTTGGGTTGCCGGTCCCCATCGATGAACTTCATCAGATAGGTGACGCCAGGATGGGCGCCCATGACTGTATGTTACAGGATTTTGATTCTCCCCACGATTTCCACGTTCGCCGCTTCGCGTTTCGACATGGCAACCAAGACCCAGCAACCGAAAGGGCGCGACGATGCACTCTCCTCACTAAACACGGCCACCAATGTCTTGAACCGCGCGAAGGGCGCCACGAGTATCATACAAGCCAGGGCCGCGTTCACTTCCGCCGATGTTCTCCTCACTATGATTAGAGTGGGTTTCTTTTCAGTTCGTGTTGGTCGATTGCTGGCTAATGTATACAGGACTCTATGGTCAACAAAGCGGACTATGTCGAACTAGGGCTAACCTGCGTTGGTGTTTGCGAAGTCCTCGGTCGGGGGATAGACGAGAAGCGGGCGGATCAACTCAGTCAGTCCGCCCTCAAGGCGATTGAGAAATTTACGTCGTGAGTCGAATCAGCGATACGTATACCGGGCGATTCCCTTACCAAGTTCTCAATCAGGACTATGAACGAAATCCAAAGGCACGGTGTTGAGTGGAGGAAACGGAATGCGATCTCTCGACGCTATTATGCGAGGGACAATAAAGAGGCAATCGCCACCTGGAAGTTGGACCTCGACGGGATTCTTCGTGTCTTAGACGTGTGTTACATCATCCCTGTATGGCGATTGCTAACCTTCCGCTTCCAGACTGAACTTGAGATCCACGCACATGCGACCGTTCCTGAGATCCATCACGACGCTGCAAACACCAGCACCCCCGTCTCAGACACCCATCCCAACAAACCGAAGGGCCACAAGGGTGCGGATGGTCAAAATCAGGCGGTAAGCACCACTCGTACTCTACCTGTCACCGATTAGACACTTATCACTGCTACCACTGCTTAGGCTCACGCCAGGTCAGTGATCCGGACTACAATCGAATCCACTGTTTAATATATGCACCTAGCGCGCCCGGAGAATCGCTGCTTCCCTCGCATGGAACCGCTTCTGATACTCGTCGCGACGTCGTTTCTGAGGTTCGAACGATGGTTTCCGACGTTCGTCACATGTTGAAAAGTCAGGAAGGGGGCGATAGTCAACAATGGTCGGCAAGTATCACTCGTGCTCCGTTTGTCACCGGATGCACACTTACCGTTGTCTAGACTCAAAACAGGTTAGCAACTTCGACTACCGAGAAATCCAGTACGCCTGGGGAACTACCACCTCCACCACCAAGGATCTTCTTCGGACGCGACGGGTTGGTTGAAAGGATCGTTCACCTCGCAGAGCGTCTCACGCCAATCGCTCTAATCGGCGCCGGCGGAATTGGCAAGACATCCACCGTCCTCACTGTCCTTCATGATAATCGCATCAAACAGCGATTCGGCGACAACCGTTGGTTCATCCGTTGCGATGAATTCCCTGCCTCACGCACCCATTTTCTCCGTCGACTCTCCAAGGTCATTGGCGCCGGCATCGAAAACCCCGAGGATCTGGCCTCCTTGCGACGATACTTGTCCTCGAGGGAGATGGTCATAGTCCTCGACAATGCCGAATCGGTTCTCGATCCCCAGGGGTCAAGCGTACAGGAGATCTACACAGTTGTGAATGAACTGATTCGGTTTAGCAACATCTGTCTTTGCATCACCTCCCGCATCTCCACCATCCCTCCTGACTGCGAGATACTCGAGATCCCAACATTGTCGATGGAGGCCGCGCGCGACACGTTCTACCGGATCTACAAGTGTGAAGAACAGCCTGACCCGATCAACGACATTTTGAAACAGCTCGACTTCCATCCGCTCTCCATCACCCTACTCGCAACTGTTGCTCAGTACAACAAATGGAACGCCAGCCGGCTGACCAGGGAATGGGAGAGACAGCGAACAGGGGTTCTTCACGCACAGCACTTTGGGAGCCTCGCAGCCACGATCGAACTTTCCCTCGCCTCCCCACTATTCCGAGAACTTGGGCCTGATGCCCGGGAGCTCCTCAGCGTCGTCGCCTTCTTCCCACAAGGTGTCAATGAAGAGAACACCGACTGGCTTTTTCCAACCATGTCTGATGGACCGAATATTCTCGACAAATTCTGCATTCTCTCCCTAACATATCGAACCAATGGATTTGTCACGATTTTGGCGCCGCTCCGAGACTACCTCCGTCCCAAGGATCCAACATCATCTCTACTCCTCGGAGCCACCAAGGAACATTACTTCTCCCGGTTGTCAGTCGCCGTCCATCCTGACAGCCCTGGCTTCAAAGAATCACGGTGGATCACATCAGAAGATATGAACATAGAGCATCTGCTGGATGTCTTCACGTCGATTGACGCGACCTCGGAAGATGTTTGGGGTGCCTGTGCCGATTTCATGAATCACCTCTATTGGCACAAACCACGACTTATCACGCTGGGACCGAAGATCGATGCACTCCCGGACGACCATCCCCCCAAGGCGCAGTGCTTGGAGGCTCTCTCGTGGTTATTTGAATCGGTTGGAAATTCAATGGAACGCAAGCGGATCCTCACTCGCACCTTGGAACTTTGGAGAGAGGGGGGGGACAGTTATCAGGCTGCTCTAACGTTGAGGTACCTATCTGACGCAAATCGGGATATGGGCCTCTGCAAAGAGGGAATAAAACAGGCTGAGGAAGCATCAGAGACTTTAGAACGGCTTGGTGACACGGCGAATCAAGCAGGGTGTTTGATCGAGCTCGCCCTCTTGCTGCATGATGACAAACAATTCGACGTTGGAGAAGAAGCCGCATCCCGCGCAATCGATCTTCTCCCGGAGAAAGGTCAACAGCTTCCGGTTTGCCAAGGTCACTATGTTCTCGGCAAGATATATGCCCCCAAGGGCAATACGGAGAAGGCTACTCACCATTTCGAGGTAGCCCTCGGAATTGCATCCACTCTGGGGGAAGCCTCTCGAGCGTTTTGGATTCATTTTGACCTGGCGGAGCTGTTTTCCAGGGAAGGCAGGTTTGACGATACATACACTCATGTCGAACAAGCCAAGTCGCACGCGGTCAACGATACGTACCTTCTGGCTCATGCATCGCTGCTGCAGGCCAGGTTTTGGTATCGACAACGTATGTTTGAGGAGGCGAAATACGAGGCATCTCGTGTTCTCAGCGTGTTCGAGAAGCTCGGGGCCACGAGTGGTGTAGAGCAGGCTAGAAAGCTCCTCGGGCGGATCGACCGTAACGCTCGAGGAATCGACCTGGCCATATCCGACGAATCGGATGATGATCGATGATCCACGGTGGTGAGTCCTTCGAAACAATACCACTCGCTGTGTGTGTTAACCCTCCGTGTTTGGACGGAATCACAGAATCCGAATGGTGTCGACGCTCGCCTCAAGTCCTCCAGATGCGACTGTTTCGCGGGCAACAGACGTCTCGTTCATCCACTGCTGTCCCCTGTCGAGATCTTGATTATCGTTACTACAACCACACACCCCCACTGCAAGGGTGCTTTACTCACCCCCCCCCCACCCACCCATATGTATTGCACACGTACCAACTTTCCATATCTAAGTTCACAGAAGTAGTAGACAAAAGCACCGATGTTTGCGTCAATTTATTCGGTGATAACGAAACATAGCTATACTGTGCAAACGGGGATGATTCGAAATGTCGATGCACTTGATGCTGTGTGAATTAAGTGAGTACCAACAAACGATAGCGACGACCCGGGAAATTGGATCTGAACAACGGAGAACAATGAGGCCCTGTGGTTTTACGTCGCTCAGTTGGGCACCTAGATACCCGAAATCCTCTACAAGAGCATCCGCGTTCCCAAGCGTTCTCCCTAACGGCTCCCTCATTTCCATGATCTTGGCAACCGAACCCTCTGGCCCGTCTCGTTCAATCCGCGAACACCAAGCTCATGACGCAATTGAGCCTTCTTTTCCTCCTCACTCCACGGAGAACCCATGACGCGTCCTGTTTCCACATCGTGGTAGCTATGACTCCTTGCTGTGATGGTGGAATTGGGATACGGAGGCATCCTTGGTTGGGATTCGAAAAAAGGGAATATGTTATTAGGAATTAACATCGAACTAGATATCGATGCGGGCGCGAATGCACTGCCGAGCCCTCCTGGAGAAAAATTCCTCATCAAATACCATCGGAGCGGTCGGGCTAGGCTTCTGGAGTCGAGCTGAAACTGGGGAAGGTGTAGCAGAACTCGGGCGGAGGAAGAGGCGTCACAAGTATGGGGACATTCGGAAGGGACTTCTGCGCCTCAAGCGAGTCGGAAATCGGGACAAAAAAATCGCCTTAAGATCGCCATAGTCGTCTTCCCTCGGGCGGCTAAAGAGCAAAACATCCCGAGCCTCGTCTGAACGCGTTGACAGATGACGACGACGTCTTTATGATCCTCGAGGACATTTACAGGGGTCGTTCAGTTCTCTTACCGCATGATGTTCCAAATAAGCCCACCCTGGTGAGGTGGGATTACACGCGACCGCTCTCGGTAGATAACGTTGTTCCGATGGATCAACCCGATGCCGACAAACACCCCCGCCGCTGCCAGGGCCTCAAGGAGAAGCCTGAGGATGTGTGGGGTCAGGAGGTGAAGGCGGTTTATGAGAGGAGGACGCAGGAGATTTTAAAGGATAGGCAATGGTTCATGGGGATGTAGTTCTGTGCGGGTCGACGCTATATTACGCACTACTCAGCTCGTGTGATCCGTGGCCGACGTTTCCGACAGAGGTTGAGAAAGTGGGAAAGGGGTCAGACTCACTTCTGGGGTACTACCACTAGCAGATGCTGGTGATCAGCCGATCGCGCGTGCCGCAATTTGGGTTGCCGGTCCCATCGATGAACTTCATCAGATAGGTGACGCCAGGATGGGCGTCCGTGACGGTATGTTACAGGATTTTGATTCTCCCCACGGTTTCTACGTTCGCCGCTTTGCGTTTCGACATGGCAACTGGCAAGACCCAGCAACCGAAGGGGCGCGAAGATGCACTCTCTTCACTAAACACGGCCATCAATGTCTTGAACCGCGCGAAGGGCGCCACGAGTATCATACAAGCCAGGGCCGCGTTCACTTCCGCCGATGTTCTCCTCACTATGATTAGAGTGGGTTTCTTTTCAGTTCGTGTTGGTCGATTGCTGGCTAATGCATACAGGACTCTATGGTCAACAAAGCGGACTATGTCGAACTAGGGCTAACCTGCGTTGGTGTCTGCGAAGTCCTCGGTCGAGGGATAGACGAGAAGCGGGCGGATCAACTCAGTCAGTCCGCCCTCAAGGCGATTGAGAAATTTACGTCGTGAGTCGAATCAGCGATACGTGTACCGGGCGATTCCCTTACCAAGTTCTCAATCAGGACTATGAACGAGATCCAAAGGCACGGCGTTGAGTGGAGGAAACGGAATGCGATCTCTCGACGCTATTATGCGAGGGACAATAAAGAGGCGATCGCCACCTGGAAGTTGGACCTCGACGGGATTCTTCGTGTCTTGGACGTGTGTTACATCATTCCGGTACGGCGATTGCTAACAGCGCTAACCTTCCGCTTCCAGACTGAACTTGAGATCCACGCACGCGCAACCGTTCCTGAAATCCATCACGACGCTGCAAACACCAGCACCCCCATCTCAGACACCCATCGCAACAAGCCGAAAGGCCACAAGGATACGGATGGTAAAAATCAGGCGGTAAGCACCACTCGTACCCTACCTGTCACCGAGTAGACACTTACCACTGCCTAGACCCACGCCAGGTCAGTGATCTGGACTACAATCGAATCCACTGTTTAATATATACACCTAGCGCACCCGGAGAATCGCCGCTTCCCTCACATGGACCCGCTTCTAATACTCGTCGCGACGTCGTTTCTGAGGTTCGAACGATGGTTTCCGACGTTCGTCACATGTTGAAAAGTCAGGAAGGGGGCGATAGTCAACAATGGTCGGCAAGTATCACTCGTGCTCCATTTGTCACCGAATGCACACTTACCGTTGTCTAGACTCAAAACAGGTTAGCAACTTCGACTGCCGAGAAATCCAGTGCGCCTGGGGAACTACCACCTCCACCACCAAGGATCTTCTTCGGACGCGACGAGCTGATCGAGAAGATCGTTGGTATTGCACAAAATCTCACACCAATTGCACTAATTGGTGCTGGCGGGATCGGGAAGACGTCCACGGCCCTAACCGTCCTCCACGACGATCGCATCAAGCAGCAGTTTGGTGACAACCGACGGTTCATCCGCTGTGACGGATTCCCTGCCTCGCGCGCTCATTTTCTTCGTCAGCTCTCCAAAGTCGTCGGCGCGGACATCGAAAACCCCGAGGATCTGGCCCCCCTGCGGCGATACATATCCTCGAAGGAGATGATCATAGTCCTTGATAACGCAGAATCCATTCTCGATCCGCAGGGGATGAGCGCGCAGGAGATCTACTCTACGGTGGACGAACTTATTCGGTTTAGTAATGTCTGCCTTTGCATAACCTCCCGCATCTCCACCATCCCCCCTGACTGTGAGACTCTCGAAATTCCAACACTGTCGATGGAGGCCGCGCGAGACACGTTCTATCGGATATACAAGCACGGTGAACAATCGCATCTAATCGGTGGCATCTTGGAACAACTAGATTTCCATCCCCTCTCCATCACCTTACTCGCCACTGTTGCCCAGTACAACAAGTGGGATACCAGCCGACTGACCAGGGAATGGGAGAGACGACGGACGGGAGTTCTTCACGCGCAGCACTCCAGGAGCCTTGCGGCCACGATCGAACTTTCCCTTGCCTCGCCGATGTTCCGAGAACTTGGGCCTGATGCCCGGGAGCTTCTCGGCGTCGTTGCCTTCTTCCCGCAAGGTGTCAATGAAGAGAACATCGATTGATTGTTCCCAACTATCCTCGACGGACCAAACATGTTCGACACATTTTGCATTCTCTCTCTGACGTATCGAACCAATGGATTCATCACAATGTTGGCGCCACTCCGAGACTACCTTCGTCCCAAGGATCCAACATCATCTCTACTCCTCGGAGCAACCAAGGAACATTACTTCTCCCGGTTGTCAGCCGTCGTCCATCCCGACAGCCCTGGCTTCAGGGAATCACGGTGGATCATGTCAGAAGATATGAACATCGAGCATCTGCTGGATGTCTTCACATCGATTGACGCGACCTCGGAAAATGTCTGGGGTGCCTGTGCTGATTTCATGAATCACCTCCATTGGCACAAACCACGGCTTATCACGCTGGGACCGAAGATTAATGCACTCCCGGACGACCATCCCTCTAAGGTGCAGTGCTTGGAGGCACTCTCGTGGTTATTCGAATTCGATGGAACGCAAGCGGATCCTCACTCGCACCTTGGAATTTTGGAGAGAGAGTGGGGACAGTCATCAGGCTGCTGTAACGTTGAGCTACCTATCGGACGCAAATCGGGGTATGGGCCTCTACAAAGAGGGAATAAAACAGGCTGAGGAAGCGTCAGGGACTTTTGAACGGGTTGGTGACACGGCGAATCAAGCAAGGTGTTTGATCGACCTCGCCCTTTTGCTAGATGATGACAGACAATTCGACGTTGGAGAAGAAGCCGCATCCCGCGCAATCGATCTTCTCCCGGAGAATGGTCAACAGCTTCCGGTTTGCCAAGGTCACTATGTTCTCGGCAAGATATATACCTCCAAGGGCAATACGGAGAAGGCTATTCACCATTTCGAGGTGGCCCTCGGAATTGTATCCTCTCTGGGGGAAGCCTCTCGGGCGTTTTGGATTCATTTTCACCTAGCGAAGCTGTTTTCCAGGGAAGGCAGGTTCGACGACGCACACACCCATGTCGAACAAGCAAAGTCGCACGCGGTCCACAATACGTACCTTCTGGCTCGTGCGTCGCTGCTGCAGGCCAGGTTTTGGTATCGACAATGTATGTTTGAGGAGGCGAAATACGAGGCATCGCGTGTTCTCAGCGTGTTCGAGAAGCTCGGGGTCACGAGTGGTGTAGAGCGGGCTAGAAAGCTCCTCGGGCAGATCGACCGTAACGCTAGAGGAAATTGTCTGGCCACACCTGACGAATTGGACGATGATCTCTGGTGGTGGGTTCCTCAAAACAATGTTACTTGTGTGTGTGTGTTAACCTCGTGTTGGGACGGAATCACAGAATTCGAATGATGGTGTCGATATTCTCCTTAAGCCCTTCAGATGTAACCTTTTCGCAACTTTTACTAACGGCCCGTCGTTCCTTCACCCGTCTCCTGTTGAGTTCTTGGATATCGCTTCTGCTACCGTATCCACCTCCTTCTCCCACTATGAGAACGTTCTCTCCTTTATCTACTCCCCACTTGCACACAATGTTTTTCAATTATTGTCCCATCACTCTTGTCGTTGGTCCGCATCCTGTGTCATACCTCCCACGCTCCACCCACTTCACGCACGCCTATCTTGTAGATTGTCTGTGATGATTCACGTTCCGACCTTCTTGATCCGCCGGCCGACGTCGAAACTGCACCATGCACGGTGATTACAGGAAAATAACTGTATATCCGGATTCAAAACGCTCTGAGGCATGTGGTTTTCACCCTTGCCGTTTTCTCGATATAGGTGATTAAAACAAACATTGAAGTGCGCTACCTATCAATTAGCTGGAGATGCTGGCGACCCTTCTCTCTCATCGTCGATCTGCGTTGTACTGGGTCGAGGGCCTGAATCCCCTTGAGAGTTTGGTTTGGGGAAATGAGCGATGCTGGAGTCCTCTGCGGCAGAACGGCGCTCATCTCCCGTCGGAACATTAGTGTCACCATTTGATCAGCTATTGTGTGACGCCAGCATCGAAAGTCTTTATGGTTGAGGATGGGGCCACATACCCCCCGTCGACCGCATCATCGACCTGCTCCTGCGACTGTACATTCTTTTCGTTTGTGCGCTTGAGGACCGGTTGTTGATTTGATGAATTTGATACTGCCGATATTTCCGGAATGTAACCCGGAAAGAGCTGGTTGTCATCCACTCTTTAGAAATATGAATGTGCGTTCAAAAGCTAGAGATTGCCAACTCACATTTTGATAATCGTTCGTAGGACTCACGGCGGCACCGTCCTTCAAGTATCTTGTACTGTCACAGAAGTCGCAAAAGAAAGATTCTAGGGATTTGCCACCGTCGTTTTACAGCCATTCATGATTGTTGATGATTTTTGACAGGATCGCCAATTAAGGTAGAGCGGCCGGAGTGATGAGTATTTGTGCCGGTAAGAGTCTGTGATTGGATTCACCTCTATCGCATAATAAAATCTAAAGATTGGTCTATCTCAACCACTGTGATTCTGTGGCGGCCTTACGAACTCGGTTCATAATCGCCAACCCCTCTCTGTCCTCCTCCACCTCCTCGATCACTATCAAATCCACCCCCATCTTGTCAAGCGTAAGGAAACCATCAAACAACCGTTGGGCGGTCGTAAGTGGTTCGGTTACAGAACCAAGCGCAAAACGGTGGAATTCTACCCCAGGAACCTCCTTCGTGAACTCCTGCAGCGGTGAATCCGTGGGCAGCAGCACGCCGACCTTCACAGGTTGCCCTGGGATTTTGGTTAAATCCTTCAAGGACGAGAAATAGTCACGAGGGGAAGTGGGGATGGTATCCTGTGGGGGTATCGAGTGTGTGCAGAGGAGGGTAACGGGGACGGTAGGGGAGTAATGACGATATTTCATCCCAGGAGTAGTTGGTGCTTGTTCCATGCTCTCGTCCTTGTAGTCCCTCTTATGGACGAGGACTTTTGGGACGGGGGCACCGGTTCTAGTAAAATCTTCAGCTAAAGCCTCCTCGATGTCCTCCACTGTGATACCTCCAGGACGCAGTATCCGCAAATCATTATCCTCTTGCAACCCATCAACCACCGTACTCTCGAGACCAACAGAACAGGGTCCCCCATCGAGAATAATGCCCACTTTGCCCTTCAGATCGTCGTAGACGTGGTCAGCCCTCGTCGGACTCGGCCGTCCCGACGAGTTCGCGCTCGGTGCAGCGAGGGGAACATCAGCAACCGCAATCAAGGCCCTTGCGATTGGATGCGACGGCATCCGAATCGCAACCGTCGGGTGACCGGCCGTGATTATGTCCGGGACTTTTCCAGCCGTGTTCGGGAACAACAGAGTCAGCGGTCCCGGCCAAAAGCGATTCACCAACGTCTCGTAATGTTGGGGCATCTGATATCCTGGTGGGAGAAGGCGGCGGAGCATAGTCATGGACGAAACGTGAACGATGAGAGGGTTGTCCGGAGGTCGGTTCTTGGTGGTGAATATACGGCGTGAGGCATCCGAGTTGAGAGCGAGCGCACCGAGTCCGTAGACGGTCTCAGTTGGGAAGACCACGCACTGTTTCCTGTCTACCAGATGATGGGCCGAGGCGCGTAGGGCTTGGAGGGTCTCTGGGGAATTTATGAACGGTGTGTCCGAGTCTGGGGGAAAGTGTATGGAGGTGGGATCGCAAGAGAGAACCTCCGTCGTGGTCTTGGGCGTGGAGGATGAAGAACCCATGGTGGAGAGCGGTCTGGTGGATGACCAGGAATAACGGTTGGGATAGAACCGAGTGCTGCTGAGGAAAACCCTCAACCCACCTGGCATGGAGGAGTCATCGAAGAAAAAGAATGATGATTTCTCACACTCCCTGATTCAGACGCAGTGGTACTCCAGAACATAATCGAATATTGCATTGTAAGGACAACATGCGAATACAAGTAAAAGACAGTTATCGACCTCCGCTACCACCCATCATCCTGAGTCTATCTGGATGCATTCCTCCCGGCAACACTGATGAGGGTCCTTGATCACTCGGAGGACCACCGAAGTCTCGTGGAGGTCCTTGACCAAACCCAGGCGGTGGCATCGGTTGGCTAGGGTCAGGACCACTTGGAGGGAATGGTGGCATGACAGGAGGAGGCATTCCCATTGCTGCAGCGAAAGGATCAGAAGTGTAACGAAGGGCGTTACTGACCAGACTACTCACGGAAACCACCTGGAGGAGGGCCCATGCCTGGTGGGGGCATCATGCCTGGGGGAGGGAAAGGCGGACCACCAGGGCCAGGAGGCATCATCCCGGGAGGGGGGAAGCCGGCACCAGGGGGGAAAGGCGGACGGGCTACAGAAAGTGGTAAGTGGTCGCATTGGGAATATTCAGGATTGAGATTTGTTGTTGGACTCACGTCCACCAAACCCGGGAGGAGGAGGGGGTCCACCGAATCCACCAGGAGGACCCATGCCCATGGGAGGTCCACTCATGGGCGGCGGACTAAGATGTTGGGGACCGAAGCCGAAACCTCCAGGAGGGGGCCCACTACCAGATTCGTAGCACTGTAAAAACAATGGCGACTGAAATTAAGTAGTCGTTTCAGCCTGAAAATAACTTAATGTAAGTTAGTTTGCAACTGAAACTAAGGGGAAAGATATAATACTCAGTTACTCCGCACCGACTGAAATCCAGGCGATTTGTGTCACCTTTCATCTGGGTGCTAAGACTGATTCTCAGCCATCCAATGACTGAAATCACATGGCTTTGAAATTCCCAGAATGCGGTCAGCCGACAACCGACTTGGTTAGTCCGCCTGCCCGCTACTAGTACCTATAGTTCATTGATCTCGGGTTCCGACGGGGGTTGCATGACATCATTATATTTTGGTCTACGCTATTCCAAATGCATTTATTTTGATTATAAAATTATTAGAGGGGTATGACTACAAATATCTATCAAAGAGGAGACCTGGAACTGTTGCCTCTGCCACCCACCGACCTCGCATCGAGTGAGGTAATATACGATCAGCGCTCATCACCATCGAACATCTTGAAGAAGTGATCATGTGATCAGCAACCCGGCTGAGGAAATGTGCAGTGATAAAAAAGTGCTTACGGATTTTGGACACAAAAACCGGCACCCGACTAGAAACGATGCTCTAGAAGAGAACATTAGAACAGATGTAGGTAGGGAGGGCAGATAATTTACCCACACATTGACAAATAGCGAGCAACAGGGGGGGCGTGGACTTCGAGGAAGTGGGAAGTGACTAGTGAACAATGGCAATCCGGGGAGGCAAGAGGGACCCCCTGACCACAATTTATATTATGTGCTTCACAGCCCGGCTGGGTCCACGGCCAACCTGATTTATCTTGATTTCTCCACCACCTTCTTGAGTACAAGAACTATGAAACAAGTTAGCCATCAGGAACTGCACGGAATTCCCGCAGGGAATAGCACCAATCGCAGAACCCAGGCCCAGGGGAAACACAACTCGGGTCGGAATCTCCTGGCTTATGTATTACAAAACCGACAAACTCAGAAATCCTTAATGGTGTAACAGCTACAGCTGACCTGGCCCTTTTTACACTCACGTGTTCGAACCCCCCGTCGCATCAACTTTTTCACACACCATGAAGTGGTTTCTGGAGCCAGGGAGTAATTTTTGTGGGGCCATTAGCATGCCCTGCGCACAATATTCTTTTTTTGTGGCTACCCTAAAATCTTCATATTTTCATGCCCCGGCAATGACTGAATTTTTTCATCACTGGTTCAGTCATTTTCCGACTGAAATTGTGATTCCAGTCGATCTTGACTGAATTTAAGGTGCGGTTTTTTTTATAGTGTAGGCAGTGTCAGGATCGCTGGATCGCTGCGCTGAGGGGAGGCTACACAAGCCAGGGGTTGCCTACACAAGGCCCTCCAGGTCCGACTAGATCGCAAAAATACCTTTATATCGCTGTCCACACAGGATCAGCAAAGGCGATAAGAATACGGGGGTTGAGATGAGGAGCGGCTCAGAGAGAAGCAGGAGAAGTAGAGATCACTGGACTCTGTTCAGCAGGCTACACAAGCGGGTGGTCGTTGAGATCCAAGTGATTACAAATCTGAGGAGCAACAAGAGGGGGGACGAGTCGTACTACTTATACTACTTGGACTGTTGCGCACAGACCATGTTTGTACATGTTTGGTATGACTACGGAGGTCTGGGCTTGATTTGTAATCAGGGGCTGGAACAATCAGGGTGAAGGGTTAGGGCAAAGGGTGCCGTTATCGGTGAGATCCGATTGGTCGATAAGGAACTGAATGGCGGAGTTCCGTTCGGGCTTCTCTCGGGGAGTCGCCGGGGATTCGCCGGTTGATGGCTTCTTCCATTGAGACCCTGAACGCGTATTGGGAACGTGTTGGTCTGGACGGGGCTGGGCCGGCGATTTAACGGTTACCGGTAAGACCATATAACGCGAGGGGATTGGATCGGAAGTTCCCCAGTCTCATCACCGACTACACCTTTCACATCCTATCACCACCGATGGCTACTTTGTCTTTCCATGGTTCCTCTTCTCTCAACGCTCTCCCCGCTGCCTACCGCCTTCGGGAGGTCAGGCAGACTGCTCGCTGTTCCAGGCAACGTAGGGAGTTAACTCCCTTCCAATTCAATCTCCATGAGCACCAGGTATGTCTTGTTGGCCTTCCCTCTATCGATCTTGACTGATGAACGTTACAGGAGGCTCGTGACACCGAGGATGTGTATCCGTCGGCTCACGAGTTCCGTGCTCGTTCGGATCATTCAGATCCCGATGAGGCGTTTGAGGATCTTCATCGGTCCGACCTTATCTTGGCGGCGGGGCGTGTTGCTCGACGGAAGATCCGTCAGCTGGAACTCAATCCGTATCCCTCGGGGCTCCTTCGTCGGGGTCTCGACAAGTTCGGGGATGAGGAGCGTGGTGGACAAGAGTTCCTGTTGGGACTCGAGTACTCCGTGGCTGTCGGGGTAACAGTGATGGATGTCGTGGCGGACGTCAACGAGCAAGCCCTCCAGAACGACCGTTGTCTGGAGACACAGGTGGATGCGGCGAATGGTAGGGTTGATGACGTCATGATGGAGATCGACGTGATCCATCAGCGTGTGGAGTCAGCTGAAGAGGATTTAGCGGACGTCTTCCAGAGGATGCGGAGGATGGAGGATAGGGTTGAGGGGCTTGAGCAACGACTCGCGGACAGTCAGAGGGATGTCGCGATGTTGGTGTTCGAGCGGGAGGAGTTGGCGGGGATGGTCGACTTCCTTCAGGCGGAGCAGAACCGGATGAACGAGAACCTCAACAACTTGGGGTTGGCGTGGTTCGATCAGGAGGCGGAGTATCAGGTGATGAGGGGGAACGTGGATCAACTGATGGCCTTCAGGGTGGCGCTCAACCATGGGCCGAACAACCCGATCGTTGTTGACGATGACGACACGGTGTTTGAGGAAGCCGATGGAGAAGAGTTGGAGGTGAATGGTGAGGATGAGTTGGACGCGAGGATTGCGGCAGGGGAACTCATCCCTTTTGACCTGGCGGATGAGGGAAGGTTGTTGATGGGTGGAGAGGACCTTCCTGATTACGAGTAGATATCCTTTTGCCAATGTGATTGTCTTTGCCATTCTTGCCGAGTGAACTGAGATAAGATAAGATATAAGATAAGAGAAAAGGGTATCGGTGAACGAGTGTGGGTTGGAGTTGGACTGTTTTTTATGTGTTTGGTTCGACAGGCGCTTGGGACTTAGCCGTGAAAAGGAGGAGACATGTGGTGAAAACGTAACAGGCAGCCGTAATCTGGTTAATAATACTTTGGGCCTTATCGTGTCTGAGGGCTATCAAACAAGTTAGGAACTGTGTATGGAAGGAAGATGTGAAAAGACATACAAGCATAGTAATCCCTGACATTTGACAATTGGTTCCGCCCGTTATTATGAGCTTTGTGCACGGATGTCAAATTGTGACCGGTGATCAGCTTCCAACTTGGGGAAGCTGGGTGAGAAGGGTTCGCCTAGTATGCAGTAACCGAAGGTAGGGATGAGTAGGGACAACAAGGGGCGAATAGAGATGACTAGAGATGACTAGAGACGACGAGTACTGGATAGGGATCGCACTGCGCGATCACGATGAGACGAGACGAGACGAAGCGAGACTGGGACGAGATGACGACTGGACTAGGGACCACACTGCATGGTAGCGACGAGTAGCGATGAGGGCGAGACGAATAGAGACGAGATCAGTCGAGATGAGGCAAGAGGCCACCACACTGCGTGGTAAGACTGAGAGGATAGTCGCTAATGAGGGAGACTGCTTCCCTATAGCAAAATCAGACTGGGACTGAGAGAGGAGAGCAGAGGGGAAGGGGATTTGTTTGGATCTAGCTACTACAGGAGGGACTATATATATGTAAACTAAAAGCCATGGGGGAACAATAGGAATATACATGGACTAGTTATAAAGGAAGGGTGGCCATGAGGGAATGGCCAAGTGGCCAAGTGACCAAGAGGGCCGAGGTCATGTAGCTAGATCACGTGATCATTGCGATTGGGATCGAGACGTGTCGAGAGTGGACTGCAGGGAGGTGGTGACAAGTAGTGATGAGTGAGGGACGGATAGGGATGTTGGTCGGCTAGTAGGGAATCCATAGAAACCGTTAGGGAATGTAGCTGGTCGCTACTAGTCACTATTGATCCCTAATAGTCGCGATCGCATGTGGATAGTTGGCGAGGGTATCGAGAGCTGGACTGGATACGTCGAGCGGTTCGAGTAGTCCACAGAATGGAAGTGGGTCACCGGATGTCATGTAAGCGCAAGGCGTGGGCATGCCGGGAGTGGGAGCCTGTACCTCTAGTTCTAGTACGACTGGTTCCCCCTTGAGAGGTCAAGTTTGACCATGTGGACATAGTTCCCTGAATGGTCGAAGGTCCCTGCGGGCCTTGGCTCAGGCGTTCATTGTCAGGGCCACTCTTGCCCTAGCTCCAACCACGTGGCTCTATACGGTGTGGGTGTCCCGCACTAGGCCTCTGACTACAGCTACGAGGATAGCTTCGCTATCTCTGCTCGAACGGATAACAAACAAACCAAAGATAAACACTCACTATAATCCTCAAAGAGGTATGTGGGCTATTTCGGTTTCACTGGGGGCGAAGGGCAATTTACCCAGTGGGTACATTGTGAGTTTTTTGTGGGTTTTGAAACAATTTGCCCGGCTCATACCCAGCGGGTAAGTAGTGAACACTTTCAAAAAGTACCCACCAATTC
>Ga0307510_10004576_pt1 | contig 16283 bp, 15 predicted proteins | sample 12_EM_MG_FD_207224 | JGI IMG/M metagenome (GOLD analysis project Ga0307510, IMG submission 207224) | Populus trichocarpa ectomycorrhiza microbial communities from riparian zone in the Pacific Northwest, United States - 12_EM | ecosystem: Host-associated > Plants > Roots > Unclassified | place...
CACAGAGGACAAGTTGGTAAAAGATGGAGTCCGAGGGAAAATGCCTATAGGTACGATCCCGAGGACAAGTCGTGTAATGCCGGAAGACCAGAATACGAGATGCAGTTGCATACCGAATTCTCGACGGAACCAACCAAAGAAGAATGGCCATCTTCTGTCCAGCGAGTTAGACTACCCGTGACAAGCACGAGGGCAAGATAACTCGTAACCATCGATGTCAACGGATAAACGGATGAGCTGACACCTGACGTGGTCTCCACACCATCAGGAATAATGATTAGCGCAGTCCGATAAGTTGGCCATGGGAGCAAAAAGGTGTGGTAGAGAGTTTTCAGGGTCTACGAGTGTTCGCACTCAGGTGAAGTTCGCAGAGTTGCGGGTAAGGTACAGTCACTAGACAAAAGTCTTGGTGATCGCTTAGTCAGCGAGGACTAAGCGAGATAATCCAAGTCCCCCCCCAGCCCCACCACAGTGGAAAATCACGTATGGGGTATCATACTACATGCATTCTTACAGCTTTACTACTAAACTAATATTTTATGTTTAATTCTTCGCTTTGTTCTACCATCGAAATGCCATTATCAGCCTTTTGCTAAATACCCCTTGGATACACGGGCGTGTCTCACTATTCCGCAATCACCAAGACTTATGTCTAGTGACTGTACTTAGTTAGTATAGAGTTAGTATGTATACCGCGATTGCTCAGACGCGGAATATAAATATCGAAGCATCTTCGCTGCTATTAAGAACAACAAGCACGGAGAAGAGATCTTATCAATATAATAAGTTATCTACACTATTATATCGTTACCAACACTTCGACTATCTACACCGAAGTGAATATTATATCTAGCCTACATTACTCGTGTCTTCTTAACGAGTTCTCCGATATAATTACGAACACGGTCCTAGCTGTCGGAATACCTCACGCCGAAGCTACCACCTAACACCCCTCCACTCGTTCATATCCTCCGTTCCGGTCAGTATCCCAATCCATCCTTCCCTTTTCCCTCCGCAGGTTTCCAGCTATATATCCGGCTTCGTATTCGCTCGCTCCTTCCCTTGATTGATAACTATTGACAAATGAAACTAGTAAAGACAGACTAACATGATAGGGAAAGTACAATGGAAACTTGTCCTTGAGTGGAGAGATCGCCAGTGACTTTCAATAATATGGACATCCTGGTAAGATTATGTAGGTATGGGAAGGTTAAAGGCAATACTTGATGAAGACTCCAGGCTATAAACTGTACCTTCTCTTAGTAATAGAACTATTTTACGCTATAAGCCCATAGCAGTTTGTCATTAGAAACCCACAACTTGAACCTCTGACCGAGAGAGAACAAACCTGTGCTTTGTCTTGAATGTGTTGCACTTGTTGGAAATATTGCCATGGGTGGAAAGACAATCCAGAAGAGTAAAGTGGAGCAATAGCATATTTGACAACTCCTTATCTACAATAATGAGCCCTTAACAGCTCAGCAGTATAGTGACTGGATAGATATTATCAGAATGTAATCCATGGGGTCTAACTGAACAGATAGGATGTAGCAGAGTTCATCGGACCTCAATACCAGCTCCAAATAGCTAATTCATCTTAACACTGCTATTCCAAGCCTGGATTATCCCCATCTTGCACCAGTTTCACTTCTATTGCCTATACCAAGCCAAATAGTTCTCTTGAATCATGATATTAGTAACCATATACAACCTATGGTGTCTGGACAACAAATCACTAATTGCGACAAAAAAGTTAAATAAGAGGCAGGAGACAAGAAGTCAAGCACCACCTACAAGCTGTGCAATAGGAGGAGCAAAAGTAGAGTCAAGTTCTCAAGAAATTAAATTAAACTCCACCATACTATCTATAGACTTGCCTTTTGCCCCATCCGGCTAGCCAGTCAACTGGGGAAAAAGGTTTGAACAGATGCAAGGGAGGAGAACTTGAAGTGCCAAGAAGCTAGCATTGTTTCAAGCTCAGAAGAGGAATGTGAAATAACACAAAGAGAAAGAGCAAGAAAGGGAACATAAGCACCAAAGTAAATGCAGGAAAATCACCATGCCAGGGACAAACAATTCAATAATTTCATTAATCTAACTTTAGACTCGGACCAGCTGGGTAGATTTGGCAAAGAAGGAAACAAGAACTAATGAGTCAGAGGGAAGCAGAGTAAAACAAACCCAACTGTCCACTAACAATATCAGTGAAATATGAGTAAAGTTAGTAGTTCATATCTGAAGAATTGAAAACTGGAAAGGAAAACACTATTTTCTTTAATCCCCCAATAAGCCATCACACTATAGACATCTTTCAACACCAACTCATTTATCACCCTTCTGAGTTGCTCTCACTTCCAATATCTCCAACTCATCTCTGAACTCTGATCGTAACTTGAACCAGCTTCACAATGATTATCTCCCAAGTCATTCCAGTTTCCCAAGTCACCTAAGTTCTCAGAATTGTTTGTAGCACAGCTATCTCAGCAGGCAAGTACTGATTATTGTCTCAAATGAGATACCTAGTACTCCAGTGTGCATATTTTGTGAGTTGGTAGTAGACATAATCAATATAATAGATGAGAGCTAGATTACTAATTAGTCTATTTTCGCCGTGGCTCCAAGCACTACCCATAATTCTGCTGTTCTTTTGAATATATCAATCACCCCTTGAGATAACCCAATTTTCTTCTGGATAATTCCCTTCTTTTTTCCGGCAGCAATAATAGTGTCTGCATCTCAATCTCAGCCAAGGTTATTCACCTGCCAGTTCTACTATTTATCTTATCTATGCTTCCATCAATATTTACTATCTCTCCACATATTTGCTGCATACATCCCTCCACAGCATCTACCTACTTACCTATTAGATAATATAGCAAAATCACAAGTTTGAACCTCACCCTTATTCTGTCACTCTCAACCTGTTGATATTCAATTTCTTCTTTCAGCTGCTCAATCAAAAACACCTTCTCCAGCTTTTACTTGATTTCTTCCCCCATGTCATCATGATGGTGTTTACCTATAAGGCATTACTAGTATGCTTGCTACAGCTACTATATTAGAAGGCGTGTGTATTGCCAGTGGTGGAATTGGGAGTAGATACCTAGGCATTAGTATGGTGTTAGTAGAAGTGTGGACAAGTAACTGAGGGATGGTTTCCAGATTGGTAGAAGTGCTAACTGGGAATTTCCATATAACTAAAGGTGGTGGTTGGTAGATATTCAAGTTAGCTGTAACAATCCTATAATCGAGGTGGTGCAACAGGCAATAATGTAGGTTTTTTGTAAGTGAGTCTCACTTTTCTGCACTAACAGAATGAGTGATACTATCTTTTCAGATAGTCCAAGACTGCCTTACTTGTCTTGGACAAAGTCTATTATCATAGTCCTAGGTCAGGAACCCACTCTCTGAGACTACTACTATCACTATGGTTTTTGAGTTTAGTTTTTAATTACTCTTGCACATGGGTGATCAAAGTTTGGCTTATAGGTTGTTGTAGAGGTGGGGTACATGTAAGGAGAGAAAGTGTAATTGTATTGCCACTTCTTAGTATAGAAAAGAAGTTAGATGGTTGTGTGAAGATTCGATTCCCTTGGTTATGACCAGGCCTCTATATAGGCATCTTCCCACAACCCTAACCATGGTGACACATCACTTCTTGTCACATGACCTCTATGACTCATAATGAGTCATAGTGTGAAATCCATCAGCTGACTCTCCTGAGTCCACTGTACAATATCTGTTAACCAATCATAACCCTATAAAACAAGTCATGTGCTCAAACCAGTTACCTGTGTGAAACCCATGACTCAAAATCTGAGTCCTGTGTAAAGTCATTATGATACATCATCTGACATTACAATTCAGAGTGATAAAATAATCAACCAATCATATTATCATAACTATTACTCACTATTGCAAAGTCATATAAAATACTATGAGTCAAGTATCATCATAGCATGAACTGTAACATACCTATGACCAATATCTATTAGTCATGAAATCAACCTTTCTTAGTCCCTATTTGTGACATGAGCCAACACGCGACCATGGGCGAGAGGCAAACTGCCGGAAGGGCCACTGGCAGGGGCACAGCCCCAATCTTCCATGTATTAATATTTAATCAAGGGCTCACCGGAATGCCCAACACTTGTTGGGCCCGCAGCATGAGGGCCCTCTTGGTTTGTCTCAGCCCTTGTAGCAGAAGCCAGGATGAATTCAGGCACTACTGGGTCTACCATGGAAGTTATTGATGGACAGTAGATTCCTGCATAGCGTAAGGAGTGGATTCAGAGCAGTGTTGTACTTGACAAAATCAAATGTCTCCAGAAATCTTGGCGCCAAGTGTCCTGGCAAAATGTGAGGGATGAAATTGTGAAGTCGCCGGATATTATGGTACAGTGTATGGCCGCCAACAGGGGAAACAAGTTTCCAGCAGGAACTATTTGTACTTTAGATAGTTCCTTGTCCCCCATTCCTATCTTCTTTTAATTCTACACCTTATATCGTCTTGTTCTTTTCTCTTCGCTCATCGCTTCGCCATTTCTTTCCCTGCTATTCCGAACATCTTGACCCCAAGATTTCAGGAGACTTGTGATTTTGTCAAGTACTGTGGACGAAGCACCGGTGCGGTGCGTTTTGGGGAGTAACAAGAGCTGTTGGAAAGACAGATTAGGCTAACAGACAATGAAGCAAACCTCAGTAAAGGTAGGCTAGCCGGGCTTACGTACCCTTCAAGTGCAGAGAGCGGCAACCGACCCAAATGTCCCCCCCATGTCCAAACAGCCTTGTCTACTCCTCTCTCCGGGGCAAGAATAGGCCCCTCTTTTAGAATAGACCCTCCGGACCCATGTGGAGGATAGCGTTGAGGCCGCTTTTCTCGATGACAATCATTGTGTAAAGCTTGATATCCTCTTGTGAATCAGATATTGTTTTCCTTACTACTATCCGCTTATAGGCCATGGGTACATTGTCTCATGGCATATTCAAAACCAATCCAATTTCTACAAAAGACATCGTATCGTATTTGTATAGTGCGATAATGGCCCCTCTTGTAGCCTCGGAGAGGCTTCTTCCCTTTGTCATTCTGTTTTTTATATTAATTTAAACTCTTGAGTTTATCACAACGCAGAAGACTTACTTCCTAAGAATAATCAATACCAGCCCACCAGAGTTCACAAAATGTCCAACCCTGTGGTTCGTTGTGAGGTCATTTTGGTATGTGGCCTTACCGGCCACCGGAACCTTTCCTCACTTTTTCAACCCGCTACTATAGAACACTATACTTTTTATGGGCTAGTGGGCACTATTCCAAAAGAGGTGCCTATTCTTGGCGCGGAGACACGAGTATAATATTATTGATCACTGAGCACTTCCAACACCACCTGAAGAAATTTCTCTAGCCCAATTTCGACTTTGCGTTCTACTATGTATTTAAATTTTTAATTAGTAACTTTTCTTCTTCTTGGTTTATGAATACAAGATTACGGTTGGCGAGGGAGTGCGGCCGCCATCGCCGAAATTTCACCTGTTGCCTTGCCCGCGACTGGCGGTTAATTTTGTCCGGAGGAGAATAGCCAAAGTTGCGGTAGTTGTTGTACAAGACATCGCTATACTTGCAAACCAATCATACTTGTAGTTTTTTTGGCTAGTATGATACTCTTCCGTTTGTCAGATATGGTGTTGTGAAATGCCCAGGATAATATATAGCAAGAGAAAATCAAGTTTGGTACCGTAGAGCAGCTTTTTATTACTCCGGCTCTCATTCCTTTTTTCATTATTCCCAACCACTCTGCTATCATACCTGTACGCAAGTGGGTGGTGTTAAGGTTGACATTAGTGTAGCTGTCATATACTCGAGTACATTTCGCAGCACAGTATGATATATAGCCTATATATCCCAGTATGGCGTAAAGTATGATATCATACCTGAGAATCGCATAAATAAGCCGCACCTTGGAAGAGGCCGCAGCCACCCGGAGCCCTAGCTCACCTGAGTACGAGCCCTTAGATACGGTGATCCCTTGCTTCCCAACTTGACCTTTGAATAAGACGTGTGGCTTATTGATAGAATTCTAGCAGTACCCTACCTAACATCTTAGGGCACACAGGTAGTTTGTGCAGGGGTGACTGTCTTGGGTGAGGTCATATGACCACAATAAATGCTTAAAGTTGGAATGCCAACTTACAACACTTTGATCCCATGCTATAACTATCGCAATGCTTCATCACAACCTCAAAAGCTCACTTGCCGCAACGACTAATACTCATGCCACCTAGCAGGCATCACTTTCTTCTCCCTCTGCAACTGACCTGTGAAAGAATGGCTGCCATGCACACCGTGCAAGGCGACATCTCTCCCACCCCAAGTAGCCCGCAGCAGATAGAGCGTACTCTGAGCCCACATGAGATGCATTATTATCTTACCGAAGGGTTAGAGGGGGTAGACCGTGAGGGATATCATAATGTTCGCTCAGTCAAGCGAGCAGTTGATTCACGAGTTGAAATGGTGCGTTCTGGTAAAGTTGACGAATGTCATACCCCGTATCTTGTTTTTTGCCCGTCACACAAAACCAGCTTGCGAATATCGAGCATGTTCGCGACGCTCATTACAAGATACTTCGATTCCTCTATCTCAACGAACCACAAACCTTAATTATCAAAATACTGCCATGCCCAACCTACGAAATGCTAGTTGACGAGTTTGTACATGCACTTCGCAAACAGATAGACAAAAAAGGTCCGGGGAAAAAGATATGCAGTATACGCAGCACCACCTATAAAGGCCTCGCAGGCAGCAAAGAAGCGGATCGGGCCTTTAAATCCCTAAAGTGGCCCGCCCTGATATTAATGCCTGGCCAAGTGTCATCCTGGAATGTGGGGTAGCCGAGTCATCGCGGCGTTTGGCCGCCGATGCAAAGTGATGGTTTCATAACTCGGGAGGGGCTGTCAAAATGGTCATCCTTTTTTTTGTATTACCCACTACGAGAATCGTCAGGATCGAAACCTGAGAGAAAGAAACAGTTGAGAAGCCTACGTTCATGCGAGACAATGACAACGATGAGGATGGCGATGACGAGGTTGACCTTCCTATAGTACGAGAAAGCACAACCCTTAGCGCAAACAAGATTACCAACCCGTTAAAGATCCGCTTTGAGGCTATTTTTCTACATGCTCCAAGCCAGAAAAAGGGTGAACAGGATTATGCCCTCACGGAGGGTGATTTGAGACACTTTTATGAACAGGCATGGGAGGAGATTGAGACCAGCCCGGAACCAGAAGACTGTAAGTTGTCAAGCTTGGTCTGGCCTTGCTTGAAGTCCATTTAAAACTAATTCTGGCAGCATCTGGAGCAGAAGAGGACAACTGACACTACTTGTCGATGGGGACTGCCGCCCCTATTTCCCTCCTTCCCTCTCCCTCTCCCCCTTCCCCACCCCCTACCCCCCAAAAAACTATGATTGCACCAGTCCCGGGCCTTTTGCTTGCTTGTTCGGTGAATTGGCTGGTTGATTTAGAGAAGTAAAAGAGCATCTGGCTTGGTCGGTTGGTCGGTTAGTCTTGTCTCTTTTCTAGTCCAGAATTGATTTTTATGTTATTCTCACGCAAAACAATCTCAAAACTCCGCTCCACTAATCACTTCCATTATGACGCCTCACTATGACAATTGGCTTACCGGTGAATATCTGGATGTGTTAGATTGACTTACTGAGCTACACATCAAACCAAGAGCGATTATTGACCTAGAAAAGGAGCTGAAGCCGCCTGAGGTTTGGGCAAGGCACAGTAAGAACCTATTTGAGGAATCTAATATTCCCTAGACATTCCGGCGTAATATATGGTCTACTTGGAACGTCACAATATACACTTCTTTTGCTTGGAGTATTGCCCACATACTCACAAGCCATCCAATCGGAAGCCGAGCCAGAGGCGGGGATCATGGTTGAGAGTGCGGTTTATCATGCATGATGAAGTAGTGTTCTGCTTATAGTGAATCTGATTTAAAGAGTTTGACCACGGAGAATTTCTTAAGATCGCAGGGGGAAAGGTTGAGATTGGAAGCATACTTATTTGATCTGCGATTACTGGGTTAAGATACAGCTTGATTTAACCCAACCAACTTGAAAGCTTAACCAACTGACTGATTAGCAACCAGGGATTGAAAATCTCACCTTCATTCTTTATGAACCGAATTTTGCTTCACCGGATCACCAATGCAGAAACCAAATTTGGAGAGTGGGTTCGTCACTTTACAATTGCTATTGGAATTACAGGTGCAGAAGTCCCAACTATGCCGTTCTATCCTTGCATGATACACGGAGCCGAAATTCTTCTATCACCAGGAACCGACTTCCCCCGCCCCTAGCAGCCCAAATCTGTACCCATTGCCCTGGCCCACCTGTTCTTGTTGAGCTCTCCATATCGACCCGCAAACCCGGCGAAACTTAGCTTCGGGTATTGGTAGCCCTGGTAGCGATCTCCGAGTCCGGCGACCTCCCACCTCAAACCCTCACTGACACACCACCATTCTGTTCACCCCTTTTTAAATAGAGAAGAGGTTATTTGTACGGGACAATGGGACCATTGCAATCAAATGCGCCCTTACTTTTCCACCTCCGTGTCGAAACCCATATTTGCATTGCTCCCTTTGGTTTATAATAAATTTTTGATTGAAGTGCATCAGAGCTCTTTTCAGCAATATTTCTTTTGGAATTCTCGAGTGATTTCCCATGAAGGTCAGGACCCTAAGAACTTCTGCCAGGGGAACTAATCTGGGGTGGGGAGAAACCCAGAAATTATTTATGCTGAAAGCATGCCCTGCCCCGCACTCCCACTGGCGAGCCCCACACACACGGAAGTCCTCATATCAAGTTTGATGTTCCTTCAGCTCTTGCTCCGCCATCCTCATCCTTCCGGTAACAACGCTTTAAAACAAGGAAAACCTTCAACAAACGACTCCCCTTTCCTCTTTCGATACTACTTTTTATCTTGTTTCTTTTTCTCTGTTCCCATTAGGCGCTCTTGTCCGCACTGCCTAAAGAAGGTGGTCTGCTTCCTAGGACCATATTTTCTTCCGATAAGAACTCTGATTGAGCGCCTCTAAACTCCCTCCCGCTCGTCCCAAGTATCCAATCATCGATCGAATACCCCTCTCATCTGACACCTTCACGCTTCTGCTCCTCTCCCTATTCTTTACTCGCCTTCTCCTTCGGTCTTGCTCTGCCCGCTTTTCCCTCCTATAATTGGATTTCATCAAAACGTTCCCCAAATCGACGAAGCCCGGAGGCTGGATATCTCAGGCACCCGCAATGCTTTCCCGTCATCGGTTCGATCGATGATCATTCACCCATTCATCCATCAACGACCTGGTGGCTTTTATTAATCCAGGTCGTTCAATAAAAATGGCCACCCAATATCCAAAGCGCGCTCCAAAAGGACCCGCGAAACGTAGGGACCCCCCTGCCTCCCCTGCCCCGTGAGTATGCCCAATAGAGAGCGAATACTAACAACCACTCTAGCCGGCACCAGGATTCCCGTTTCACTTTGATCCCATGTTACGACCATCACACCGCTTGGTCACAATTGCTTACCTAGGTGTGAGAGCCTATCTGGAACTATAGGTTGTCTGAGATGTTTTGACAAGATATTTCCGTAAGTTGGTTTCTTTTGCGCAGGGGTGGATTTATTGGCTAATGGTGTCCTAGTGGGAGGAGGGAAAGAGAGGTTTTGATGAAGTATGTTTGCTCTCTGCGACACCTCAGAGTTCCTGGTGCGTTTTGTATTTCGCGGATAATTTTTAGATGTCCTAAGTTAACTGTCATAGTCCGGAGATGGTTTTTCCGCCGCCCTCAAAAGGGTACTTCCACCTCTCATCCCTCGCCCCACCGCTCCTAGAATTCTACCGGGGGAACTCAGACGAGATTGTGCTCCGCGCACGCTATGAAAAAGTCATCATGGCGATGAAAAACTGCTCGGAAGATTTACCCATCCGCCGCACGAGCTCCTGCCTCCACTAGGACATCCCAATGGCCACAAGGCCACCTCACAGATGATCTACGTCCGGCTCGACTCACTAAAAAATTACATTACCAACACCTCATACACAACTTGGCCCCTCCCCCCTCAATCCCCTTCTAGCTGGCAGACATAAGTGATAACCAAGGACATCCTCCGTTTCCACGCAATCTACCACCCCACATTCTAACACACTCACACTGGACCATGAACCGCAGCCAGTGTTCCCAACCGTCCAGTCCGTCCGTCTTCGGGGGAGGACGGGACGGACTACGGCTCATAGTCAGCCTTTTTGGGGGTGCTAGGACGGACTACACCCAGGGAGGTGAGGACCGGACGGACTATAGGGGACTATAGTCCCGGCGCTTGGACCCCCTGTACTAACCAAGCTGACATACACCTCCAACCGCATTCTTTTCACACCATGAGACATCACTCTTGCAGTCCCCGGCCGTCCCCCGCCGTCCACCCCCCTGCCCTGAACTAAAATGTCTCACCCTGTAGGGCCCGCCGTCCTGCCCAAAGACGGCCGTCCTGCACTTAGGCCACCCCGGACGGTTGGGAACACTGACCGCAGCAAAATAAACAAGAGCGCCGGCAATGCCAACAACCCCCCACCCCTTGCCATCTGAATCCGGCGTGGATGCCATGCGCTTCTGCCTTCTTCACCACGGTGTTTGGCCGCTGATGCGGGGTGGTGGTTTTATAACTCCGGGGGCGGTCAAGATTTCCATCCTTTTTTTTGTATCAACCACTACGAGAACCATCAGGATCGAAATTTGGGCAACGATTCTCTTCTAACGTTAAGAGAGAGAGCCGACACCTGCTCTAAGAAGACTTACCCCCGTTGTGGAAATTATTGTACCCGCCGTTCCTCGCGCCGCACCAAAGGTTCCTACTAGGGTGAAACAAGTTCCGGAAAAACGTCGATCCCGTGGGAGGCCGCGCAAAGTTGTATTCCTGGAGGATGCTGTCGCCTCTGAGAAAAATACAATCGTTGATGCCGAGTCGCATACGTGCCCTATGGTGCACTCGGATGGCTTGTTCCGTATAACAGTATGTTGTGACTTCAACGGCGGTTATTAATGCTAATTTATTAATTGTAGGAGGCTAGCCGATTTTCTTCTCTGAGTGCGAGAGTTTACCTGGAACTATAGGTTGTCTGAGATGTTTTGACAAGATATTTCCGTAAGTTAGTTTCTTTTGCGCAGGGGTGGATTAATTGACTAATAGTGTCCTAGTGGGAGGAGGGAAAGAGAAGGTTCGATGAAGTATGTTGGCTCTCTCCGACACCTCCGAGTTCCTGATGCGTTTTGTATTTCGCGGATAATTCTTTAGATGTCCCAAATTAACTATCATTTGGGACAGAGATAGTTTTCCACCGCCCGCAAAAGGGTACTTCCTCCACAGCGCCAACTTCTAGGGAAACACTAGAGGCCCATGTGCCACATAGTCTACCGGCTCTCTCCAAGGCATCTGCTACCACCCGATCTGCGAGTGGAGAGTCTAAGGGGTCAACCAAGAGGCGTTTTACTTCTTAAGAAAGCACAAGAAGTTGATGTGCTGAGTAACCCATCTGACTCCACCAGGGAGGAAAGGCGCCTACCTCAGCCATGAGTGTATTTCCCGAGAGATCTGTTGGGAGGCATCCTCACGCTCCCGCGGAAGTTCAGGGTGTTGGTGCGTCAGCGAGGCGGTCAGTCCCTCCCAGTTGGCAGCCACCCGTTACTCGGGTGTCGGCAGAAGTGTCTCCTCCGCGGCCCAAGAAAGCTATTTCAACTCGTGTCTCTACTAGGAGATCAACCTTGTCGACCATTCCGACTAAAAATGCCGCCCGAGCCTCATCGGAGCGCGTGAGAAGGTCAACTATCGCTACTTCGGAACCCCAAGTGCTCGAGAAACAAACCCCAGGCCCATCCTCATCTAGGAAAATCAGGGGGTCCACCACTTCCCGGAGAAAACTTCCAGCTAGGGGCTAAGAGGGAAGTTTATCTTATTAGCGAGAAAAACTGCCCACACATCTAGTTCTGCTGCGGAGGCGCAGACGAACCTTCGCCCGGGATCTAAAAAGCTCTCAGTCAAAGGGAAGGCAGTCGCGAATTCCCCAGAGGAAGAGGATGTCTCTGCAGAGGACTCGCCTTACCCTGGCTTCGAATCGAGGAACCGTCCTGAAATCGGGGAGGAATCTGAATCTGAAGAGGAGAGCAAATCGGAAGATAGTTCTGAAGAGGAGGATGGTTCCGAATATAAGGCATAGTTTGATTGCATTTTCATAGAACGCCATAACTCTATCCGTGTTTAGAATTATCCGTAGATTAGGGACTCTCGGTGAGATTCTTTTTATCTGTTGCTTGCCTTAGCTTTGAGAATTTTTATAGTGCCTGGGTGTTGGTTGGAATATCTGTAGTCGATAATTGGCAAAGGGTTAGGATAATCCCCAATAAGGTGCACTAGCTTCAATTCTCTTCGTCCTGTGATATTCGTGCTATGATATTATGGCGGGTGTCTCCCAAGGCCTTACCAAAGGGGATATGATACCATCAGAAACCTCGGCGTGATGCTGGGCTAGGGCGAAACACTAAGTACCATAGAAGACAAGGAGAGGCGACTCCAACATCCTGGCGGGATTCTCAATTATTTGACTTGCTATGGTCGGGAGCTGTGTGGTCGGAACGGGCGGACATCCATTCTTGGGTATTAACAGTAGGTTAATTTTCCAATACTTGCTTCTAACAGGTTAATGTCTTGGCAAATCCCCATTAACTGTCCTCTCTATTGAACACTTTGATCCCATGTTACATACAATCCAGGGCCCCAAATCCATAACAGATAAATAAATAAGCACACAAAGATCTTGCTTAGATACTGCCGTTTCCATTCGGTTATCCCATACACACAAATAACTATTACCATCTGTTGTTTATAGTTATGGTCTGTGGACAAAATTAATCTCCTGGCGGCGATCGATGACGGCCTTGCATCGCAAACCTTCCCTGGGGGCAAAAAAATTGATTGGCACGTTCCCTTCAATTAGATAATAAACTATATTATTGAACATCACCGAACAACTTCAAAGGTCAATTTCTACTATGCATTCTGCTATGTATTCACATTTTTAATTTGAAACTTTTTCTTTCTTAGTTTACAAGATTATGCGGGGGGGGGTCGGTGAGGGTGTGCGGTTGCCATCGCCGAAATTTCGCCTGTTGCCTCGCTGGTGGTAGTTTTGTCCAGGGGAGAATAGTCAAGGTTGCGGTCTCTGTTGCACAAGACTTGGCTATATACTTGGAAACCAATCAGACTTTTTGTTTTTTTGGCCAGTACTCGAGTACAAGTACTAGGGGTAGCAAAAAGTCGGGCCTACCTCCATTACGAGGCGCGGAATTTGTATGGGAACTAAGCAGGATTAGGAAATTCGAGTGATAGTATGTGAAGGATTTTTTGGTGGCTGCAAAAAGTCGGGACCAGTGACACAAGCACTTTCATTGTGTTTTCTCTAGCAATAGGCTGCGCGAGTGCGTCCGCGCTACCGGGCCCCAATTACCCTCGTACCCGAGCACCCTCCCGTTTGCCAGATATGGTGTTGTGAAACGCCCAGGGTAATAGCAAGGGAAAATCAAGTCTGGTACCATAGAGTAGCTTTTTATTACTTCGGCTCTCCTTCCTTTTTTCCTTATTCTCAACCACTCTGCTACCTGTACGTAAGTTGGTGGTGTTAAGGTTGACAGTAGTGTAGTTGTCATATACATTTCACGCCACGGTATGATATATCTCAGTACGGCGTCAAGTACTCTGGTGCTGATGGAAGCTGAGTAGGTATGATACAAGCATTATGGTTGCCATCCCTACACCGCCTTCCACCAAAGGAAAGGCGAGGTATCATACTTTACTGGGCTAACAGGAATAGTAGCAAGATTCGGAGGAGAAAAAAGTTATCCAATACTGGAAGTTATCATTCTACATTTCTATGAGCACTTAACTTTCAACTTGATGGGGAAAGAGAAAAAAAACTAATAGGACAATACGTATCGAAAGTCACTGAGGTGTAAAATATTTACCGCGAGCTTGACAGTGCATTTGAAAGCCAGCAAGCAAGGCCTTGATGCTGGTGGGTGGATAGGTGAGGGAAGTTCGGTAGGGGTATTTGGGTAAGGAGGTCGGATGTGTAGAGGTCTCCCCTTGCCGGAGGGGCCGGATTTTTTTTTCCCTTGAGATGTATCATATTGTGCTTGGGCGGGCTAACCGCACACCGAAGATCGATAGCAACCTTAGTACCCCACACTTTAAACACCACCTAAAGAAATTTCTCCAGATCAAATATTAGGTTCTGCTCTGTATTCTCTTGTGCATTTACTTTTTTTCATACCTCTTTTTTATCCCTTTTTTTTTGATTTTCATGATATTGGGGTTTTTGGTCCGTTCGTTGAGCCCCCCTCGCAGTCTGTAATATTTTCTGTTTCTTGGGAAATGATCGCAGTGACTTGTTTCCCAACTCGGCTCTAGTACCGGTATTATCCGTGGATAAAATTAACCGCCCTTCAACGAACATGAAAAACTCCAGCCATGACAAAAGCACTCACCCAACAAAACCATGGTTTGAATTAACGCTTACTAAGTCACTTTTCGCGTTTTGTTCGCTGGGCCGCCGTGCTCCGTTTGTCCCCGCCCCCTCTTATTTTGGCATCAGACACAAATTGAACAGGATGATACTGTACGAGGCTAGGGAGAAATATCACTGGTAACAACCACAAACCACAATCCTGGAGTGATCCTCCGCCTTGCTTAACAAACCTGGAAATCTTCACAATAAGAGTAGGAGAAAATTTCAAAGAAAGATTCAAAGTAGTACACGATGTGGACCAGAGTAGGTCGGACTGCACTCGGGAATGCGAGGACTAGGTAGACTGAGGGGGAGTGCTGCCCTATAACTTAGGCTTAAGAACTAAAATGGTATTGTTGAAAAATATCGCTTGGCCAATACCAAGGGGGTGTTTCATTTCAGAGATTTCTGTAATACTCGGATAGGCTGATTCGCTAGGATTTCCGAGGAAGAGTAAAGGTGAGACAGGGCTCGAAGAAACAAACATGATAAAGGAAAATAAGAAGAAACCTTGTGAAAAATAACATATCTTCCCCGGGCCCATTTCCTTCAGACACTACTGAGATGACATATCCAAACAGACCCTAAAGAACTTGAAACCGAGACAAGGCCCTATCTCCATGGCAACAACCTCTTCCTTTTCCTTCAGCTTTCAAGTCCTAGCACCCCCGGTACCACAAATCCTCACTCGGATCATACAAGCCCATAAACAGAGGACGTGGTACAGGCACTTGAGAGTGATGGGCCCAAGGAGCCCATATGTCATTCTGTACCAATACCCAGCACTCATTTCTATGCTCAGAGGAAAGTTCTAGAAGAGGCTCGTCACCCGCCGAGTTCGTTCAACAGCGAACGGTGGGTCTCCTTCCCCGGGTGAGTCTTCCCTAGAACCCTAACTGGGTGACTTGAAATATTGCCGGTAAAACTCACAAACCGAGGGCATCCCTATTCAGAACCTACTTTCATTTTTTTCAACAGGCATTCCTAGCTATATAGAAAGCCTACAAAGTTCCGCTCTCTCTCTCTCTCTAAAACTCCTCCCTCACATCCAACCCCACGAAAAGAAGTCGACAACTCCAGGCGCCGGCTCAAACCACATCCCATGAAACAAAAAAAATAAAAAAGGCAACAACCACACAAATAACCAAATATCCGTTAAAGACAAAATGTCCGTCGCATCTATCCCTTCTTCCTTCCGGGGCCGCGCCTCCTCTCCACTAACAATGTACCACCAATCAACTCTCTGCCTCTTCTGCAGCCACCGCCTTCGCTTCAACCGCCTCCGCTATCAATTCAGGGAGTGCCCGCACGCTTGTTGCAAGCGCTGTATGCGCCACCTACTCGCGTACCATACAACAATAAACGGCCTCGGACAGGTGTACTTTTGCTGTCCCAAGTGTGCCCGAAGTGTGCATGGAGCTGGGAGGTTGAGGAGGGGATTGTTGGGGTGGATGGGGAGAGTCATGGACAGAGAGGAGGAGCAGAAGAGGTTTTGCGTATCGTGCTGGATCAAGGTTGGGGAGATGGGAGAGGAGATTGGATGGGCTGAGAGGGCCTGGGAGCTTGTGCGGGGTGAGAAGTGAAAGGAGGCAGCGAAAGGGGTATGAGAAAGGGAGTTGCATATTTGGCAGTGGACGTGGGGCTGTTTGATCCCGGGGGTCAGTGGGGC
>Ga0307510_10004578_pt1 | contig 16282 bp, 11 predicted proteins | sample 12_EM_MG_FD_207224 | JGI IMG/M metagenome (GOLD analysis project Ga0307510, IMG submission 207224) | Populus trichocarpa ectomycorrhiza microbial communities from riparian zone in the Pacific Northwest, United States - 12_EM | ecosystem: Host-associated > Plants > Roots > Unclassified | place...
ACTCAAGGGGCATTTTAAAGCGCCAAGATAGTGCCTGCATTCGCGGCAACATATTCCTTGGTGGACGAGATCGTAAAACGCTTTAGCCATGAGCATAGAGCTGATATGAACAATAGGAGAGGTACCCCTTCCATTGCCTGGATACGCCCACCCAGCAACGGGATACCTGGCTTCCATGGCATACAACCCATCATGGTTGTCGTCAGAAACATTATTCTCGCCCAGGGCTGAGTAGTAGTGGTGGTTGATGCTCTTATACTGAGAACTCGGAAGTAGTTGTAGATGTGGCTAGAACCAAAGTAAAAGGAGAGCGGAGGTACAAATCTGGGTTTCAGAGGCCCCGATTTTCGGTCTTTTTGATCTGTTTTCAGCAGTATTTAGTGCCACCAATTATCACTTTGATGCAAAACACATATAAAACTATACCCGAAGAGCTAGGGTTCAATTCTGCCACTAGAGCTTGTTCGAATTCCTTTTTCAATAAAAACCTTTATTTCTATATTCCATAATATGGAATTCAAAATCATTAGATCCGGGGTTGCTGGGAATCTTCCGACAGGATCATGAAGCATATCCTAACAATGTTATTTATGTTTCCACTGCCAATGAGAAACCTGTTAGTAGGATATACAAATCCGACAAGTGAACTTATACAATAATTACACGAACTATCAGGCCACTTTTGAGCATGAAGTTTATACTATAAATACTGTATGACTGGAAACTCTCATGCTGAATTATCATACTCCGAAAAGATATAAGGGTTGGGGGACTTGAACAAAGCCAGGATTTGAAAGTGAGACCTTTAAAATAAATTGTGCGTGGACAAAATTAACCGATCAGCCGGGTGAGTGTGGCAACGCATCGCTTCCGCGCCCCCACAAAAATCATTACCACTCAACAGGCATCTCGTATCATAATACTTTCTCTTTTTTTACATCACAACGAAAATTATGAGCGTTCGTTGATCGGTTAATTTTGCCCACGCACAATATGTTTTTTGCGAATCTATAACCCTTCTCCATATCATACAAAGAGACGCATTGCAGGGGCAACCGGCCCAATACAGGTTTGAAATTATTTGCCCTAGTTACTGTTAGAAGTCTATAGGGTTTGTGTTGGCGACTGCCCTCAAGGGAGTTTGTGGGGGGGGGATGTTTTCAGAGGGATATTTTCCTCCACAGATCGCTTAAATAGAAGCGACAGAGAAGACGAGAACGACAACAACAACAACCTTCTGGACAAGAAAGGAAAACCCCGAATAGGTCAAGTATCGATTTTTTCTCTTTCTTGTAAGAGCCCCCTCAGCCATTACCGCCTGTGCTTGTACTTCCTATTGTGAACGTTAGGCGAAAAAGCAAACCCTAACCATTATTTCACCAGTTAAAAACACCACTCGTCTGTTCACCTCGTTGTTCCTTTTAGAGGCCGGAAATTGGTTCTTCCACTGCTGCCTAGGTAGATATTCGTTCCTTCAGTTGCTTGAAGATGGCATCGGAGCGAACCGGCGCCAGTCCCTACACGGGGAACGGCTTAACACCGCTTTACTGGGCTGCAAAGGGTGGGCATGAGGAAGTCGTTAAGATGCTGCTAGAGCGAGGCGATATCAACCCCAACACTACTGATCAAGATGGCCGAACACCACTCATGATAGCCGCCCGCCAGGGACATGAAGGAGTTGTGAAGATGTTGCTGGAGCGATCGGATATCAACCCAAACACTCAGGATTTATTTAGGCAAACACCGCTCCTCATAGCCGCCTGCGAGGGACATGAAGGAGTTGTAAAAATACTGCTGGAGCAATCGGATATCAACCCAAACACTGAGGATCAATATGAGCAAACACCGCTCCACATAGCCGCCTGGGATGGGCATGAAGGAGTCGTGAAGGCTCTATTAGAACGGGATGATGTCAATCTTAATATCCCAGATGGCCTTAATGGCGAAACACCACTCTTCACAGCCGCCCATGATGGACACGAGGGCATCGTGAAGATGTTGCTGGAGCGGAACGATGTCAACCCGAATACTAAGAGTGAAAACGGTCGAACACCACTCTGTGGAGCCGCATTCCAAGGACACGAGGGAGTCGTAAAGGTGTTACTGGACCGGGTGGATGTTAACCCCAATACTGCGAGTAAACATGACGGAACGCCACTCTTCATTGCCGCCATGTATGGGCACGAGGGAATCCTGAAGATGCTACTGGAGCGGAACGATATCAACCCCAACATTGCCGATGATCATGGCGAAACACCGCTCTCCATAGCCTCCGGGTGGATAGACGAAGAAACCGTCATAACCGAAGGAATCGTCAAGATACTGCTAGAACGTGGGGATGTCAACCCTAACATTGCAGATAGCATGGGCAGAACGCCGCTCTCTGGAGCCGCAGGGGCGGGGCGTGAAGGAGTCGTGAAGATGCTACTAGCGCGAGAGGATGTCAATCCCAATGCTGCAGACAATTATGGCGACACACCACTCCTCGGTGCCGCTCGGCGTAGAAACGAAGGAGTCGTGAAGATGCTACTACTAGAGCGCAACGATGTCAACCCCAACATTGCGAATTCATCTGGCCAAACACCCCTCTTCATAGCTGCTTGGGGAGGGCATGATGAAGTTGTGAAGATGCTGCTGGAACGCAACGATGTCAACCCCAACATTGCGAATTCGTCTGGCCAAACACCCCTCTTCATAGCTGCTCGTGGAGGGCATGATGAAGTTGTGAAGATGCTGCTTGAGCGGGACGATATCAACCCTAACATTGCGGATTCATCTGGCCAAACACCCATCTTCATAGCCGCTAGAAAAGGACATAAGGCAGCCGTAAAGAGGATGCTGGGGCGAGCGGATGTCAACTCCGATATGGCAGATCTCGCTGGTGAAACTCCGCTCTCGCAAGCTCTAAAGCGTGGACATCATGCCATTGTGAAATTACTATCCGCACATAGAAATCCAATTCCCCCTTTAGATGGCAATGTATTTACAACAATTTCCTCACCTGGGTCGTCCGATCCGGATCAGCAGCCCTCCGGGGTATTCCGCAGATCTTGATGTTCAAAGCCAAGCTTCAGCATACCTCCCTACTCCTCAAACTTTTACTTGGCCAACCTTAGACTGGGGTACTTAGCACCCTAGCACTCCTACCATGCGACCTCCACATCCTTGCCACGTCTGTTGCCGTCTTGCAATATTACAAGCATTTCTTTCACTTTTCCCCCCTCCTCCCGATCCCCGCTCCTCCTATCCTAATTGCGATCTTACTATCCCTCCCGAAGAGTGGAGGACAACTTTTCATCGACTTTAACCATATCCCATGCGCGGGCAGAGTAGCCGGGGATCACTTGGAGCAGGCGCTTCTGTTGACTTACGCAATCATCAAATTTGTCCATAATGTCATTGCCGTTGCGTGTAAAATGATTTTTCTCTCTCCGTCTCATTTTTTCTTCAAACCGTTCCTCCTTACAGCTAGCTTCAAGGCATCCGTTGCTCGTTTTTCATATCAAACTAGAGACTTTTTCTTTTAGCATCACAGAATGGAAGCCCCCTTCCCCACGGCCTCTCGGTGGAAGCAGGAGAAACAATCACCGTGATTCTTAAACATCTGTATTATACCAGCAGCTGCCAGAATTTGAGCTTACCTAGTCTCCTTTTCCTATATTTCTACCATGATACCATTTCTAAAACTACTGTTCCATTGTCACCCTCATCCTCTTATACGCTGCCGGCATCACTAAACTTCAAGTAATGTTACCTGGCGGGTCCAATTAACTCATAATCAAGACCCATTTTTCCAAGTACAATTTAATTTCAGTGGGGCACCGCAAGCACTGCACACTCCGCTGCTCACGAAAAAAGGGAGGGGCAAGAGGTCCAATCATTTCTCTAAACCCACAGATCCTAGTTTATATAAATCTCTAGCAGTCATCTTCCTTTTTGTTTCCTTCCTAACCTGATACTGTATCTAGTCAATGACACAGGATCTTCATCTTTTTATTTTAATTTTAACACTGTCCTGGTATTATCGACCTGATCTTGTATCACACTCCATCTGTAGCTCCTCCTCCCACCCCATGGGTAAGCTAAGCTAGCCTAAAGATACACATAGGAACTTTATTTTACACAGACTATCACTCAATCTATAGACTTGTCAAAAAGTGTTAAAAGCTTGCTGAAAACAAAGTAAAAAAATTTGTTTCCTAGAAAAAGGCTCCGATAACCATTTCCCCCCAATTCACTTCCGAGCATCCCCTAAACACCCTCCACCTCTAGCTAGCCCCTCTACATATAGAGCACAACTTCAAGTTAGGATAGTACCAGCATTACCCAAAAGCCTAAGCTTTGGTAGATAAAGTAGGATCAAACCAGTGTTCTCAACGGGACAGTCCGTCCGTCCTGAAGGCGGACGGCCGTGGACGGTGTTAAGCGGTCCCGTCCCGTCTTTTTCGAAACTTGCCCGGCGCCCCGGCTCAAAGGACTATACCCCCGCCGTCCCCCGTGAAAAATGTTTCATGTTTGGCTAGGAAATGTTTCATCATTTCTCGGGAACCAACCCGAATTAGTAAGCAATCCCCGACGGGATTGCTTACATCATCCCATATTCCCAACATCCCGAATGTCCAGCAATATGGAGACTGCAAGTTGGGTATGCGATTATGTATGTCTCACAGGCGTGTTTTAATGCATGAAGCATAGCTTTATAAGGTTGACCACTAAAGCAGAGCAGAAAATGAATGTAAAACGAAAGAATAAAAGTAGAGATCAATTTCAGGCAACAGAGGAAGAACGAAGACCAAGTGAATAGAACTCCTGTTCCTTCAAGGTGCTTTCCATCTGATTCACGTCAGATTTAATCCCACCATAGACAATATTGAGGGTTTTGCTTGATGTCCTTCCCTTTCCCTATATCATGGGAAAGGTTCTACGCCAATTTATCTCCACCAGATAGCACTCGCTTTCTCTAGATATTATCAGTGTAATGAATTTCTGTATCTGCTCGGGGAGGGTGTAAGGAAATGCGGTCGATAGGATTCATACATAGTCCCCGGCAGTCCCCCGCAGTCCCGGGCAATCCCCCACACTAATTTGTCTTACCTTGCAGGGTCCGCCGTCCTGAGGTTTCCAGGACGGGCGTGGACCGAATTTTGCCGTCCCGTCCCGTCCAGGGCTCTTGGCAGTCCCCCCGCGGGGCCCTATAGAGACCCCGGACCGTTGAGAACACTGGATCAAACTAACCATAAACATACACCTGCTACTATCTGGGTTCCAAGTCTATAGTATATAACCTATGATTAGTGTGATTAGAAACATCATTCTAGATCAAAGCTTAGTATTAGTAAGTGTTGGTACTCCCACTCGTACTAGGAACCCAGAAGTAATTGCTCTAGATATAGCTATATACTAGTAGAATAGATACCAAAGCGAACTTGAAGGGAGAGCCCCAGTACAAGTCCAGATTTCTGAGACCCAGATTTTCACTTCTTTTAGCATGTCTTTAGCAGTATTTACAACTCATAATGATGGCATTGTTCCAGAAATTTGTGAAACTATATCAATAAAGCTACGGTTCAACTCTGCGACTGATACTTGTTTGACTTCCTTTTTTTAATAATCTTTCTTTCCAGACTTCATAATATGGAGTTCCGAATCATTAGATTTGGAAATATTGGGAATGTACTTACAGGATCACAGACACATATTATAACAATGCTACCTACACTTCAGTTGCGCAGGAGAAAAGCGTTAGTAGGAAATACAAATCCAACAGGCAGGCGAACAACTACAATAACAAAGCAAGCCATTTCAACACTTTTGAACCTCAGGTTTATACTGTAGATACGATCAGAAACCCTTCTACTATACCCGAAAAAATACACAACAGAAAGCTTGCTCAAAGACAGGAGTTAAACATTAGACCTTCCAAATATTTTTTCCCGTATATAAACCTTAACCCTCACAAATAGAAGCCCTACACGATCAACGTTCCCGGTACAGGTTTGAAATCCTTTGCCCTGTAGTTGCAGTTAGCAGTCCTCTGGTTTGTATGGGCCACTACCTTTGCGAGAGTTTGCGGGGGGACGGTTTTCCCCCACAAATCTCTTTATAAAAAAAAAAAGACAGACGAGACGAGAACGACAACAGCACCCTTCTGGACAAGAAAGGAAGAACCCAAAAACGACGAGAACCATTTGTTTTTCTTGTTCTTTCTTCTTTTTTTCTCTCCCACTGGAAGCCTGTGAACCTCTACCAACTTGTGCCTATACGTTCCTACTGTGAACGTTCGACACAAAAAACAAACACGAATTATTGTTTTGACCGTTTACCACACTATTGGTTGGCTTACCTCTCTCTTCCCTCTACCTACCATATATTGGTTCTTCCATTGGTGTCTCAGCTGATATTTTTTCTTCCAGTATAGTGAAGATGGTGCTAGAACAAGCGGAGGCTAGTCTCCAGAGGAAGAACGGCTTAACGCCGCTTTCCTGGGCTGCAAAGGGTGGGCACGAGAAAGTCGTTAAGATGCTGCTAGAGCGGGACGATGTCAACGCCAGCATTGCCGATGAAGAGGGGCGAACACCAATATTCGTGGCAGCAGGGGCCGGACACGAAGGAGTCGTGAAGCTGCTACTGAAGCGAAGGGATGTCAACCCCAACGCTACGAATGAGTATGGTGAAACACCTCTCTACATAGCCGCCTGGATGGGGCATGTAGGAGTTGTGAAGGTGCTACTAGAACGGAACGATATCAATCCCGATTCTGTAGATGATCTTACTAGTGAAACACCACTCTTCAGAGCAGCCTGGGAAGGACACGAGGAAATCGTGAGGATGCTGGTAGAGCGGAACGATGTCAACCCCAACACTGCGGATGAGCATGGTCAAACCCCGCTCTTCGGAGCCGCTCGTGAGGGACATATAGGAATCGCAAAGATGTTATTAGAGCGAGAGGACATTAACCCTAATTCAGCTGATAACTATGGCCGGACACCACTCTACATAGCCGCTGGGGGTGATAATGAAGAAGTGGTGGAGTCACTGCTGGTGCGACCGGATGTTAACCCGAACACTCAGAATGAATACGGCGAAACGCCACTCTCCATAGCCGCATGGGAGGGGCATGAAGGAGTTGCGAGAATGTTACTAGAACGGAAAGATATCAATCCCAATACTGCAGATGATCTTGGTTCCGAAACACCACTCTTCATAGCTTCCCGGGAGGGACACGAGGGAATCGTCAAGATGCTGCTGGAGAGAAGCGATGTCAACCCCAACACCGCGGATCAATACAGTCAAACACCACTCTTCATAGCCGCGCGTGAGGGACATGCAGGAGTTGTAAAGATGCTACTGGAACGCGCGGATGTTAACACTGATACCGCAAATATACACGGCGAAACACCACTTTTCGAAGCCGCTGAGGAGGGACATGAGGGAGTGGTGAAGATGCTACTAGAACGCGACGATGTCAACCCTAACATTGTCGATTCAGTTGGCCAAACCCCACTTCTCATAGCTACCCAAAGAGGGCGTGAAGGAGTCGTTAAGATGCTCGTGGAGCGGGACGATGTCAACCCTAACATTGCGGATTCATCTGGCAAAACACCACTCTTCATAGCCGCCAGGCAAGGAAGTACGGCAGCCGTGAAGAGGCTACTAGGACGAATAGATGTCAACACCCATCTAGCAGATAATGACGGCGAAACCGCACTTTCGCAAGCACTGAATCGTGGACACGACGCAATTGTGAAATTACTATCTGCACATGGAAATTTCATTCCCGCATTAGACGACGATGAACCTGCAACACCTTCCTCACCCGAATCGTCCGATCCAAATCAGCGCCCCTCTAAAAAGTCCCGCAGATTTTGATACCCAAGGCCGAAGCTCAGCACCTCTCCCTACTCCTCGAACTTTTATCTGGTAAATCCAGACTGGCGGCTACTTTGCCCTTTAACACTCCTACCATGTGACCTCCACCACCTTGCTATCTTTTTTTTGTCTTACAATATCATCAACCTTTTTTTCCATTCCTCCCCCCTGTTTCAATCTGTTCTCCTTCTAGTCTATTTGCAGCCCCGGCATCCCCCCGAAAAGCGCGAGGGACAACTTTCCATGGACTCTAATCGTGCTTCGTGTGCGAGGAGTGTAGCAGGGTATTAATTAGGGCATGTTATTTGATTAGTCTACGTAATCAAATTTGATTATGATAGCATCACAGTTATATCATAACTTCTTTATCTTCACCCCCCTTTTCTATGAAATGTTTTTCCTCGCCCCTTGCTCTAGGCCATCAATTATTCATATTTTTCCTATTAACCCAGCGGCTTTCTTACCCCTCCTTTTTTTATCATCATGGAATAGAAGCCCAACAGTTCCCGGCGGCCTTCAGGTGGGAAGACGGGAAACAATCCTGGTCGACGAAACCAGTGTCTGTAATTCATAAAAATATGTATATCATGCCAGCATCGGTCTGAAGCTGAACTTACTTTCTTTCATTTCTCTATTTTTCTATCATAAAACCATACCCCCAAAGTACTACTGCATATCTTAGCGTCCTCACCTCTTCCTCTGCTACTAGCATATTTAAACTCGGAATAATATCACTTAGGATTCAAATAATGCATAACAAGGCCTCCTATTTTTCCAACCACAATAATTCCGCTAGCGGCAGTGCACTGGATCGCCCCGCAAAAAAAACAAAAAAACACGGAGATCCAATCATTTCCCTGTACCCATAGGTTCCTGTTCCCCGAATTTACGCAGCAGCGGCTCTTTCTTCTTTCTTTCCCTTCCTTGTCCGATACTTTATCTGGTTCATAACACAATTTTCTCTCCCCCCTTATTTTTTGTTTTTAACACAGCACTATTGCCTCTATACTATACTGTGCTGTGCACGTTACTCTCCCGGCTTCATGAGCAAGCTAAAAACCCCTACAACCATACAAACTATGTTACACAGACTATCACTCGACCTAAAAACCGTGCAATAAATATTAAAACCTTCACCAAGTTGCAGTCGGAGTGACCTGCGAAAGAAGCTCTCCAGCGGTCACGGAGGTAGGAGTGGTTGTAGACAGCTCTCAGTTGTAGGACACATTGATGAGGACATCACGGTATTCCTGTTTGGTTGGTTGGCGTAATTTCCCTGGGGGAAGAGGCGGTGAGAGCACCTTCTATCATCGCTCATTTCGGTGGAAAGTCTAACATGACAAACCCAGACGTTCTTGACAACTTGACTACCGCCGGCACCCCAAGTGGGTTGGAGAGCAAGAGAGAAAAGAAGTTTACTCCGGAGGTTTCTAGGTGGCTCGCGCAGTTCTTCTCTAAGCGAACAGTGAATTAAGCTCTACTAGAGCCCGCCACCACCGTCGCTAACACTCAAAGCTATTACACATCAGTTATCGAAAGGAAAAATGGCGTGTAAGGTATGGCATATTACTAAACCAACTTCTAGATAGGTATCCAAAAAAGCTCATCCAGCTTCAGAAAAAATGAAAAATCGTGAGAAAACCGCGGCGCCTCCATCCAAAGTCACAAGCAGAGTTTCTCCGCCCGGAACGCAAGCCGGGGGTACAGGCTCCTCTCGCCCAATTTCTTACAATAGCCCTCGGATTCGGCGATCCTATCCCTCCTCCTTCCTCCCTTACAACACCTCTAAGCAACCTTTTCCTAGTACCCGGGATCTTGGGTATCAAGCGTCAGCCATACACCCAGCCCGCGGGGAATATTATAGAAAAACAGCAACCTCACCAATGCGGTTATTACACGTGTTTTTCTTTCTCAGGAACGCCCCCTCATCCCCAAATAAGGATATTTCTCTATCAACTTCTATCATCGAAATGTCTGGGTAGTCTGCGAGAACACAACCATCCTCTTGCACATACTACAAACCAGGTCTAGACAAACGACAAACTTAGAATGTGGAGGAACTTGGAGGAACACCCCACGGATAAATTGAGCACACGTGTGCTCACCACCAACAAACTCATTATTATTTTTCTTCCGGGGGCTCTACCCGGTTCGGACTGCAGCGCCTGAAGCAAACCACTCACCCGCAATCTTCAAAAACGGTGGAGACAATTTCTTTAATTCCAAAAATTTGCTCGGGAGGCAAGTCGGCCTATGGAAGCAACAGTATATCCCACACAAAATTAAGCTGTTCGCTTACCGACACCAAAGATTTGTGTTGAGAAGCAGTACCTTATGTTAAGGGATAGTAGCTCCGTGTCAGCTTCCTACTCACGATTGCTCACATAAGGGTGTAGGTGGATGCCGACATTCCGCACAATTCCCACGCCACCAAAGTGAGATATACCGCTTATCTCTCCTTAGTTATCTAGCCACTCAATAACAATCCTAGTCCGCAAGAAAAAACCATCACCCCCGAACAAGCAGATAGCTCTGGCTCCTCTCTTCGAGTGATTGTCTGTGAACATGAGAACCCACCCCAATAAACACTAAGAGAACCGGGAATACAGAGTGAGCATCCGGAAATCAGCAAGGGTATATTGTGGGGGAGCTGTGTTTGGATCGCTCTGCCCCCGGAGCCCTCCATATGCCAACCCCCGAAGACCCCCGGTAGCTCCAGCTCGCATGAATATCGAGCGGGCAGTTGCAGTCGCACTCCCTGAAGACTCTCTCCTCTAGGGAAATTGCTACTTTTACACGTGGCATAAAATCAAGCCTCCCAGTTTCACCTCGTGCAGGTGTAGCCACCCGTGTTGTGCTAGGAATTTATACAGTATAGCGCAGCCACCCATCCAGTCTGCTCAACTCATACACAGAGTAGGCTCTTGGATTCCTCAATAGGCATCCAGAAGACACTATACTGACACCACGTTAATCTATCTTCTTAGGCACCCACAGTACCTCCAAGCCGTCGAACCGCCACTCCTTGGGCGAGACGAAATGCACAACGAGCTACACTCCCCAACCCGCAAACCCCTTCCCCCAGTTTCCGTCTTCCAGTCGGCCTTAGTTCAACCAAGATCCCTATGGAAGGGAAGAAAAATAAAAACCCCATGATCACTACAAAGCCATTCACGAACGAGAGCTTGCGCTCCCACCAAATATATCCATCTCCCCTCCCCAGACACCAACCAGCAAACAAACCCAACTCTTTATAATAAGTCTACCCCGGTATCCAGGAATACTCCATTTACCCCTACCCCTTCCCCGCTCAAAAACTATAATAAACATGAACGAAAACGAGGGGTAAATCCAATATTAATTATAACTAACATTTAATAAAGTACTCCCCAGATCTTTTGGCACGACACAACCTGTCAACTCCTCGGTGGGAAGATCTTCTGGGAGGATCTTTATTTCTTGAGCACGGGTAGCATACCCTGCCCCCCCGTTACCACCAGGCGCTTTGTGAGCGTCTAAGTATTATATCCTTTTTTATTCCCTTTAAGAGGGCAGGGTGAAGGAGGGTGGGGAGAACCGGGTTCATGCGTATGAGTAAGCGGGTGGGTATAAGTGAGCTGGGAGGATATATCATTTCCGGAGCGGCGGCCCGTACATACAGTACGCGCGTTTGTAGTTAAAAGCGTAGATGGAAACTGTAATAGATAGATCTTGGCGGAAGTTTTTTGCTCTATATTACGCAAGGTTGAAGATTGAGGCCTAAAGGAATGAAGTCAGGCCCGGAGGGAGTACGTAGTCGGTCTGATTCTAACTTCTCTAGCTCATCTAAAAAAAATTGTACTGGACTGGTATGGTACGGTATAGTTAAGTGAAACTTAGGCCTCCGGTACTAACTTATAGCTTTGATAAGGATAGTATCATAGAGGGCGTGATATAGGGGGAGGTAAGGAACAACACTTTCTCTATCGGTCCATATAGCAGTATAGAAGAAGCGAGAGGTCGAAGCACCACAGCCCAAGAAACTTCACAGGACCGCTTCTCCCACCCCGGTTCCTTCGAGATGTTCCCCCCCCCCGCGCCCCGGTGCAAGTAAATTGCTCAAAGTTCCCCATTCCCGAAACAACTCCCGAAAATAGCAGTGGCGGCGAAACAAGAAGCCTTAATCTTCCTTGATTTACTTCACTTGCCTATTAAACAAAACAAAAACAGAAAATTACTTACTAGCACCCCCCACACACGCACGCACGCACTTCACATTCAAACTCTCAAACCGAAAATCACTCGCATTCTATCCAGAGACTCCCGGGAGATGAATATCAAAATTCTATGACGATCTAGGTGCACCTAGAGATCAGTATAATGAGGAGAATGGGATTGCGGAATAAGCCCGCTCACCTCCCGTCCCACAGAAAATGAGCCGAAATGGAGCTAGAGAAGAAGGAGGAAGGGGGGGCCACCGCAGACTTCGGGTGATTTGAAAGGTTCAATTATATCACGATGCTTTGGGGGTTACTCGTGAATCTAAGTTTCTACTGATATCTACGCCCCCCCATCCATTATATGAATGAAGTCTGGCTGGCCGGCCGGCTGCCGGGCATTAGGGTGTATCGAGCCATTCAGCAAATGCCCCCCCCAAGTTCAGCGACGTCTACCGGATTAATTTAACATAACTCACCCCCAATCCGGGCGACACAGAAAACAAGAGACCAAAAGATACCAAAGGGGGCGACAATCGCTATATAATATCATTGGACTGACATCAAAATATGTCACTACGAAAATCTTCAACCTTCCCGAGGAGCGTTTCGCACAATCACCAGCCGCTCCATCTTCACCCAATGAGCAGCTGGATAATGCAATTCCTAAGGTCTGCTGGATTGGCTACCATACGGGTCCACTGCGAGAACCAAAAAAAGTGATGCGACTCAATCAAAATCAGCGAATGGCTAATGCACAGTAGAAAATAACAGATAGAAGAGCAGACCACCGATCATCACGGTGTCGGATGTTGGCCACGGCGAACTGACTAATGACCAAAGATTTACCAAGGCTTCTCTATCCATTGCCGAACCCTTCACTCGATAGACCCGGGACTGTCCGAGCACAGATTTTAAAAGTGCTATCATAAGCCAAGTGCTCCGAGTGATGGACTATCAAACTAACGATCCATGGCCAAGTGAAATACGCTAATATATCGAATTTATTGCCTTTACAAAGTCCTTACTTTTTTATCACCGTGAGTTAGTGTAATTGCCTTGCAATAGGAATCACTACAGCCTTCCCCTAGCGAGGCGGCACAGGGCAGCACAAGGTTTCGGGTGACCGAGCGTAGAGAAAGAGGGAGCCTTGGGAGAACCGAGCTCTGATTTCTCAGATTCGCGAAATACCCATGTGGCAGCTATGTATTATAGGTATTGGAGCCTTCATGAGTCTCCAATGTCGACTCAAGTACCACACCAGTGGTAACATCCGGCTGAATCACGGCGAGGCTTGATAGATTGATAGATCTTGAAGAAGGTATATCAAACTGAGCCCTCTTTTTTCCTCACAGCGCTATTCACCCGGTGAGTGAGTGAGTGAGTGAGTGCGAAGTCTGGCCTTGTGAGATGGGATTTCCTGAGAATCCTGATCCTAGGTGAGACCGACTCGTCGCTATTAGACATGTGCTGATTGACCGCCAGTGGTATAGTGGGCTCTCCAATATGATATCTTCGATAGTGGAATACAGTATGTGGTACAATACTGCAGGTGTGAGGGCGGGATAGACAAATTGGCCACGGCGCTAAGTAAACTACCTGGCAGCTGGGACAGCCCGGGGATGTTGCATAAGGAAAGCGAGGAGGAGCCTTGTCTGTTGTTGTGTTAGCTTATTGGCGGAATCCTGTGAAGAGGGAATGGATAAGACAGGCTACAGTACGGCACGGTATGAACTCTCCTCGAGCATCAAAGAGCTATGGTAGCCAAACTCAACTCTCTCGGAACGTTCCGGTCTAGAATGTCCCTGTTGGCCTGGGGGCCTAAGTGAAGCCCCTCCCGTGCGCCAATCTATCGTGCTTGACGAGAAAAAAGCAGGGTCTCTCGCCCAGTCCGCACTCTCGCCCAATCTACCAACATATCACAAACCAACCAAATAAGCACCCGCATTACGGGAAAATACGACACAGCGCGTAGCATACGAGTACAAGTACAGTACGAGGTACGTACCGTACCTGACCCACAGCATGCGGTACGGTACGTACCTCCACTGCAGATGAGGCATACTACAGCGGGCCAGACCTCCGATTCCCCCCGTTTACAAATATAAAAGGCTTAACCAACCAACCAACCAGACACCGTACTAAGCAGCCCTTCCGAACCCACCATCAAAGCAACCGTAAGAGTGCTGTACTACCAGCCTCACTCATTCATCTCCGAGGACCTGCAGGTCATCCGTGGGCTTTCTGCAAGTCCAGGTAAGCTAAGCTAGAGCTCCAGCAAGCTCATGTTGGAATACCGCGCTTTCCTTTATTATTAGCACTTATCATCCATCTTCTTACTTCAATCCTATTACCAAGCTTCCTCGCCCATGAATCGTGATCTCCACCTCTGGCAACAGACAGACGGGATCTAAACAGGACCCGGGAGGGGGGGGGGATTCCGACCTTCCGGTTTTCGACCTGATTTCACCCGATTAGTCTAACTTAGGGTACGGCATCATACCCTTTCTTGAAAGTTCCCCACTCCACCCCACCCCACGGTTCATGCTCCCGATCCAATTCCACCCCCAGTCATTCACCCACTGTCAATGACCGGCGAAACAAGAAAGGGCTCACGGTAGGTAGTATAAACAAGATGGCACTTGACTTTGACCATGGCTACACACTTCCCCGTCCCTGGCCCTCCGGGGGAGAGGGAGGGAAAGGGGGGGGGGTTGTAGAAAAGTGCGTTTTGGCGTCAAAAACTCCCAATAGCAATTCCCTCATGCTAGCCGACCCAGTCCACCGAAGCATACATATCCCACTTTTTTCTTCTTTCCTTTTTTTTTTCTGCCCTTTTCTTGCTCGTGAATATTGGGAATCGGGAACTTGGGTAATCGGCTTTTTTACTATTGCTGGAAGCGCATTGCCTTGCGTTTCGTCGTAGCACAGGGCAGGGCAGGGCAAGGCAGGGCAGAACGGTAAGGTGGCGTACCGGTAATGTGTCCCGTTTGTAAAAACGAAATTCATAGCAGACCAAGTTTATCTACCGGTATCTAATCTGCTATCGATAAGGAATCGGATTAAGTGGGATAGGGTTGGAAGCAGGGAAGGAAGGGAATGGAAGCAAAGGTAGTATGATGGTGGGGGAGGGGAATGGGAGTGCGGGGGTTGAAAGGTCGGAGCATAACTCGAGTACAACCCCCCACTGGACCCGTTCCGTCCGGCAACACCCGAGCTCTTTATTCATTCATTCGTTCAAGCCTTCCTCCGAAGTAAGCATCTGGCGCGCACCCAGGAAACGCACCAGCGCTGCGGAGCACCGGTTGAGCAAAATGGTAGAGCAAAAAGCAAAATGCACACAGGCAGCAGATCGGGATCGCAACCACTCCCACTCACAACCCGGCCCGGTCTTCCATCTCTTCCTTCATTCAACAGCCCCCCCCCCCCCCACCCACTCTCATTCGCCCACTCCCAGGACAATCCTTGCGGGCGGGGGAGTGGAATAAGTGACGGTATCAGACTTCTCGGCAATAGCATACAGTAAGTCGTCATACCCTCCGCTCCACCCCAGTACAGTACCCTTCCGGTCGGCAGGAACAGGTACAGTAGGTCTATTCCGAATAAGCCCGCACACACGCATACGCACCCTCCTCAAGTTCCTGGATTTAAGGCGATGAATGACAGTTGACGCCCATAGGCCATAGCATACAGGAGTGTATGTCACATCACGTCACGTAAGGTACGATATTTACAGGACGCTGCGGTGCGGTACGGTGGTATGGCATGTATTTATGTAACTCCAGTCGCGGGCGATGATTGATTGATTGATTCAAGAGGTACGGTGGCACATCGCATCGCTCGCATGGGCTGAATGTGGCATGTTCAGGTATGGTGGGTTCAAACGACGCGATTGGTGAGACTGTGCGGAGTAGTCTACGGTATGTGGGCGATTACTGCACTTGTATGATGTTCATACTCTATTGATGAGGGGTCAGGTCCGGTAGTTGTCAGCCATCGGGTGACGATGAGGCTGTTCCAGGGCCAGACTACCGTACCCTAACCCTTGATCCATCATTCGATTTTGTTTTCGATTGATGAACGGATGGAGGGATGGACAGGGCTTTGTTTCATTTCCCCTTTGAAGGGCGATTTACGAGATGAGCACAAGCGACTCTGAGAGAATTTTAATTCTGTAGAGTTTTGAGAGGAGTTGGACTGGGCTGGGCTGGGCTAGA
>Ga0307510_10004579_pt1 | contig 16281 bp, 8 predicted proteins | sample 12_EM_MG_FD_207224 | JGI IMG/M metagenome (GOLD analysis project Ga0307510, IMG submission 207224) | Populus trichocarpa ectomycorrhiza microbial communities from riparian zone in the Pacific Northwest, United States - 12_EM | ecosystem: Host-associated > Plants > Roots > Unclassified | place...
TAAATAGTTCTTGAAAAATTAACCCTAATGGACCCCTTATGTGGACTTATATGAGGTCCACTCAAAACTGACCCAAAACCCTAAACTGAAAACCCAATAACTTAATCCAAACAAGCCTTGGATCCTAACTGAAAACAAAGTATTAAGTAAGCCCAAACAAGCCTTGGGCTGTAGCTAACAAAATAAAATAATAAAAATAACTAATTTATCATTAAATACCTTCAGCCTTTCTTTCCTTGTGTAGCTAGGATGAATAAGGAATCCTTATAAGAAAAGGATTCTGAAACATTAATGAATCTCTGCCACACTTGGAGATTATATTGCAGCTCATTAAAGATCCTTGTGGACTAGGAAATTCCCATAACCAGCTGCCACATCCTTGTAGGAAAAGAATCCAAACCAAATAGGAAGTCCACAAGTCAAATGGAAGTAAATAACAAAATTCGTACAACCTCTGTTGACCAGTATTGTGGTGCTTTTCAAAACTCTGATTGACCTAAAATCTTAATCCATAGTAGGAAAACATGTCTGGAGAGTCCACATAAAATTTTAGCTCGATCCAACGGTCGGATTGAGAATTATAACTGTTGCCGTAACCCTGGACTGTTGCGCTTTTTACGCCAAAATCCGAATCTGACCTTACTTGGGTTGTATCACAAGGCTGAACCGTATCAGAAGTCCACAAGTCAAATGGAAGTAAATAACAAAATTCGTACAGCCTCTGTTGACCAGTATTGTGGTGCCTTCCCAAACTCCGATTGACCTAAACTTTTAACCCATAGTAGGACAACATGTCTGGAGAGTCCACATAAATGTTTAGCCCGATCCAACGGTTAGATTGAGAATTATGATTGTTGCTGTAAACCTGGACTGTTGCGCTTTTTACGCTAAAATCTGAATCTGACCTTACTTGGGTCGTATCACAAGGCTAAACCGTATCAGAATCCTAAATGACATATAGGAAAGGATGAGATGTCACCACTTGAGGATTGCAGTAATGTTGAATATATAGTTGATGAAGATGCTTTGGTGATTAGGAGGTCACTTAATGTTCAGATTAAGGAGGATGATATGGAGCAATAAAAAAAAGAACATCTCCAATACTAGATACCATAGAAGTAACAAGGTATGTAATATGATTATCAATAGTGTGAGTTTTGTTAATTTGCTAGTGTGCTACACTTGTAAGAAAATCAAATATGAATACTATTAAACATGAAAGACCTTATTAACTTCAATGTTTGAATGAAAATAAGAGTTACAAAATACGTTTTGATTATTTTTTTGTGGGAAAGTATATGGATGAGGTTTTGTGTATTGTGGTTCCTATGCATGTTACTCATTTATTCTTGAAGTGTCCTTGGCAATTTGATAAGAAGACCAAGCATGATGGGTTTAAGAATAAACATTCTTTTGAAAAGGATGGAATTGTTTTTACACTTGCACCCTCGTCACTTAAATAGGTTTATAAAGATCAATTAAAGCTAAAAAAAAAAGGTGAAGATGAAAGTTCAGAACAACCATGTGAGGAAGAGTGAAAATATTGGGAGCACTAAGAGAAAACATTCGGCCAAGATGGAGAAAAATAAGGTGTCAACTGAGAGAGGAGATAAGAAAAGAGGAAGAAAATGTGAGGAAAAAAAGAAAGTGTGGAAACAATAAAGTAACATGTTAGTTTTGATGAAAAAAGATAATGAAATTAAGAAGGCTTATTTTTTTGACATGCCTATGATATTACTTTTGTATAAAGAAGGCATAATTTAACACTAATGAACTTGATCCATGTATTCATAGTGTTTGTTTTTCTTTATTGCAGGATTATAAGGATATTTTTCCTAATGAGGTTCCTAGTGGGTTGAAACCTATTAGGGAAATTGAAAATTAAATTGATGATCTTGTACCCATAACATCAATACCTAATTGGTCACCCTATAGAAGTAATCTTGGGAAGACAAAGATACTTCAAACGCAAGTGGACGAGCTAATGTAAAAGGGGTATATAAAAGAGAGCATGAGTTCATGTGCAGTTCTAGCATTATTGGTACCAAAAAAAAGATGGGGACTTGAACAATGTATGTTGATTGTTGTGCAATCAGTAATATTATAATGTAGACATTCAATTTCTATACTTGATGATATGTTAGAAGAATTGCATGGATCCTATGTGTTTTTTAAAATTGATTTGAAAAGTGAATATCATTAAAGTCGAATGAAAGAGAGAAATGAATGGAAAATTGTCTTTAAAACTAAATATGATTTGTATTAGTGGTTAGTTATACCTTTTGAACTTACTAATGCACCTAGCACTTTTATAAGATTAATGAACCATATTTTATGCAATTTCATAGGTAGATTTATTGTGGTTTATTTTCATTATATTTTGATTTATAGCAAGAATTTAGATGAGTATGTTGAACATTTAAAGAATGTGTAAATGTTAATATCAAAAGGTGTAACTTTTTCATGGAGAAATCTATCTTTTTTAGTTGTGCTATTAGTGCAAAAGTCATTGAAATGAATGAGGAAAAGGTGAGGATTATCCAAGAATGGCTAAATCAATCATAGAGGTAAAACGTTTTTTTTGTTTGGCTAGTTTTTATAGGAGTTTTGTTAAAGATTTCAACACTCTAGCCGAACCTTTAACTAAAATTGTTAAAATGTTAGTAGGATTTAAATGGGGTAAAGAACAAGAGCATGGATTTAACTTGTTAAAGGAGAAATTAGTTTTGACTCCATTGATATCATTACCTGACTTTACAAAAACTTTTAAGATTGAATTTGATGCCTCTAAGATACGTATTAAAGCTGCTTTGATGGAAAAAAAAACATCTCATAACTTCTTTTAGCAACAAGTTCAATGGTGCAACACTGAATTATCCTACTTATGACAAGGAGCTTTATAATTTGGCGAGGGCAATAGAGATTTAATAACATTACTTGTGGCCTAAGGAGTTCGTGATCTATTCAGATCATAAATCATTAAAACATTTAAAGGGCCAAAGGAAGTTGAACCATCATGATACGATCCAGGCAAGGTCAAATTCGGATTTTGACGTAAAAAATGCATCTATCCAATTTTACGGCGACAATCATAATTCTCAATCCGACTGTTGGACGGGCTAAAATTTTACGTGGAGTCTCCTGACACGTTGTCGTACCTTGGGTTAAATTTCAAGTCAATCGGAGTTCGGGAAGGCATCTCAATACGGGTCAACAGAGGCTGTACGAATTTTGTTATTTACTTCTTTTTGACTTGTGGACTTCCTATTTGGCTAGGATTCTTTTCCTAAAAGGATGTGGCAGCTTATTTTGGAAATCTACTAATTCTACAAAAATCTTTAATGGGCTGCAACATAGTTTCCAAGTGTGGCAAGGATTCATAATTATTTCAGAATCCTTTTCTTAGAAGGATTCTTTATTCATCCTAGCTACAAAAAGGAAAGAAGACTTCAGAATAATTCTACCTTCAGATCAGATTTCCTAGTCTATTTGCACTTCTTAATGGTGACAAATCTGATTCTAGCATATTTAAGGATGGTAATTTTCGGGTTTTTATTATATTTATTATTTTCTTCTTAGTCTTTGGGTTATTATCACTTATTTGGGTCAATTGTAAGTGGGCTTCATATAAGTCCACCTAAAGGGGGTCCATTAGGGTTTATTTAAGTCTAGAGTTAGTATAAATAAAGGCATAACCAGACATGTAAGTTAGACAATTCAAATTAGTAAAACTTCTTGTTTGCCGTACTTTGTGTGTGTGTGTGTTGGTGAGATAATCTCCCTTCCATGGTTCTCTAATGAACTGAAAAACAACTTATCGAAGAACAACTATCTTTGTGGCGTCTTCCTTATACTTCTCGTTCGCGAATCAGTATTCGTTGGGTAGGGGGGTTTCCGTTTCCAATAGCGTTGGTGCCTAGATACAAGTTATCTTTGTGTCACACTCCTATCAAACTTGATTTACTTGGCTTTCCGGGAATTTGTGTCTTTACGTGTGGGTTGCGTGACCATGTGATCACGAGGTTCGCATCACATCAACATGCCAAATGGGTCAAGTTCGTAGTAACACTTCCATATGTGATAAAATACAAGGTAAGAAATATAGTGGTTGATGCACTATCGCACAAGCATGTACTTCTTTTAACTTGAAATGCTGAATTATTAAGATTTGAGTATGTAAAAGATTTATATGATGTTGTTGATGTCATTTTAACAAGGTTTATAAAGCATGTGAGAATTTAGCATTTTATAATATTTATAGGTTTAATGGTTATTTATTTTTAAAAAATTATGTGTGTCTAGTTGTTCTATACGTGAATTGTTTGTTCGTGAAGCTCATGAGGGTAGTTTAATAGGATAGTTTGGGGTTGCTAAGACTTTAGATATTTTGTATAAGCACTTTTATTTGCCTAAAATAAAAAGGGATGTGTAAAGAAGCTCATAAGGGTGGTTTAATAGGATAGTTTGGGGTTGCTAAGACTTTAGATATTTTATATAAGCACTTTTATTTGCCTAAAATAAAAAGGGATGTGTAAAGAATCTATGATAAATATATTACATGTAGGCGCTACTCTAAAGTCTTACTGCATGGTTTGCATACTCTTTTACCCGTACCTAAGGAACCTTGAGTTTATATATTTATAGATTTTGTTTTAGGTTTCTCTAGGTAGAAAAGGGATATGGATTCTATTTTTGTGGTTATACATAGATTTTTTAAAATGATATTTTTTTATCTTGTCAAAAAATTGATGATGACACTAATATAGCAGACTTATTCTTTAGAGAGATAGTTTGGCTTCATAGGGTTCCTAAAAGCATTGTCTGACTATTTTTGGAATGTTTTGTGGGGTGAGGTTGGAATAAAACTGTTATTTTCAACTACTTGTCATCTAAAAATAAATGGTCAAATTAAAGTAGTTAATAGGATCTTCATTACATTGTTAAGAACTATCATTTTATGAAAAATTAGGAAGATTGTTTGACATCTATTGAATTTGCATATAATTGAAGTATGTATTCTACTACTGATTATTTTAATTTTAAAATTATTTATGGCTTTAATCCTAGAATTCTTTTGGATTTGATTCCTTTATCCATTGATGAAATGGTTACTTAGTCTTGATGTCAATAGAAATGATACAATCCAGGAAAGGTCAAATTCGGATTTTGATGTAAAATGTGCAATTATCCAGTTTTACAACAATAGTCATAATTCTCAATTCTATCGTTGGATCGAGCTGAAATTTTACGTGGAGTCTCCTGACATGTTTTCCTACCTTGGGTTAAAATAGCAGGTCAATCGGAGTTTGGGAAGACATCAAAACACGGGTCAACAGAGGCTGTATGAATTTTGTTATTTACTTCCTTTTGACTTGTGGACTTCCTATTTAGCTAAGATTCTTTTTCTAAAAGGATGTGGCAGCTTATTTTAGGAATCTCCTATTTCTACAAAGATCTTTAATGGGCTGCAACATAGTTTTCAAGTGTGGCAAGGATTCATAAATGTTTTAGAATCCTTTTCTTACAAGGATTCCTTATTCATCCTAACTACAAAAAAAGGAAACAAGATTTCAGAATTAATTCTACCTTCAGATTTGATTCTCCTAGCTTATATGGGACTTCTAAAGGGCAACAAATCTGATCCTATCATATTTAGGATATTAAATTCAGATTTATTATTGTTATTATTATTTTCTTCTTAGTTTAGGGTTTATTTATATTATTTGGGTTTAATTGTAAGTGGGCATCATATAAGTCCACATAAAGGGTCCATTAGGGTTTATTTTAGTTTGGAGTCACTATAAATAAGAGCATAACCAGACATGTAAGATTAGACCATTCCAATTAATAAAACTTTTTGTTTGTCGCACTTTGTGTGTTTGTTGTTGGTGAGATAATCTCCCTTCCATGGTTCTCTGAAGAACTGAAAAATGACTTATCAAAGAATAACTGCTTCGTGGCATCATCTTTATACTTCTCGTTCGTGAATCAATATTCGTTGGGTGGGGGTCTCCGTTTCCAATAGTGCTTGTGCCTAGGTACAAGTTATCTTTTTGTCACACTCCTATCAAACCTGATTTACTTGGCTTTCCGGGAATTGGTGTCTTTGCGTGACCACGTGATCACGAGGTTCGCATGAAGAAAAACATAGGTAGTGAATGCTCTTCATGAGAGTGTACAAAGGCAAATACAGGAGCAATATACATTCAAATCTAATAAGCTCCAAAAAAGAGTTATCTTCGAACCATGTGATTTGGTTTAGGTGCATATGTATAAAGAGAGGTTTTCTGAATGTAAGAGATCTAAGTTGATTTCGAGAGGAAATGGTCCATCCAAATCCTTAAAAGAATTAATGACAATGCCTATAAAATAGATCTACTAGGTGAGTATGGTGTTAGTGTTACTTTTAATATTTTTTATATTTTTTTGTTTGATGTTGATGACAATTTGAGGTCAAATTCTCTTGAGGACAGAGAAGATGATATGATCCAAACTATATCTTAGAATTTCAAGTTAAGCCAATTACAAAATCAAGGGCAAATAAACTCAAATATGCATTCAATGAGCTTATTAAGAGTATTTGGGCCAAGGTAAATTTCAAGAAGGCTACAACTTCAACAAGTAATGATCAGGCCTCAATCAAGTTAATCTATATACAAGAGGGGTCTGATCCATCTACTTCATGAGCTCATTAATCTCAACATCATGGGTTATTCATAGGGGAGCATTCGACAACTATAAGGTTATGCAATTTCATGTTTTTTATAGATTCCAAACTTTAGGAAGATTCCTTATTATGTGTGGAAACATAGAAGGCTATGGAAGAATTAATGGTAAGAGTTTTTCTTATTTGTTTTGGACTTCAAAGGGTGTACAACACATATTTTGGACAAAGGTCCTTTTCAAGTAAAGATTTCATACACAAATGTTTCTTCCACTCTATCATATGCAACACATTAGTTTTAGTTTTTATAATTTTTATTTTTATTATTTCTCTTATTTTGGGTCTTATTTTATTTGGGTTGATGTTAGCCCATTAGGTCAACTAGGGTTTAGTTTTCCCGAGTATAAATACTATTGTAAGACATTTTTTTTTAAGAATTTGGAATGCATTATTGTTGTATATTGTGTTTGTATTGTAAGGGAATTCTCTTATTTTGGTTATTCATTGAACTACTTTGACTTATCAAATAATCAACCAAACTTTGTTGCATCTTCCATACTTCCCGTTCATGTATCTTAATAGGTGTTGGATAGGGGTTTGATTACTTATAATCTTGTTACTTCGATACTAGTTTATCATTGTATCAAGCTCAATTACAAGCATGAATTTAACTTTATTAGAAAGGGTCAATTTGATTGTGGGTTTTAGATCTTTATATCCATGGGATTTGCATCTTCACCTAGTAATTAGAGGAAACTAAGAATCCTAAAGATTAGCACTGATTTTAGAGATTTAGAAAAAAGTTAGTTATGCTTAAGGCAAAAATAACATCACCCATAATGCATCATTTCTTAAGAAATGTTACCTTTATTATATATTTTCTCTTAAATTCTTTTAATTGTCATTAAATACTCTTATTATTTTTAACTTATTTACAATTTATATTTTAATTTATTTCTTATTATTCACAAAAAAAATTCAATGTCAGTCCTTAAAAAAAAGAGAAAAAAGTGACTTGTTGTCCAGGTCATTTGTAAAAATTTTGACACTAGTCCCTTAAAAATGAAGACTTATCATTTAGGCCATATGCAAAAAAAACTTTGACATTAGTCCCTTAAAAAAAAGACTTGTCAATTTTGGCCATACACAAAAAATTTGATATCATTCTCTTAAAAGAGAAAACTTGTCGATTAGGTCTTTCGTGAGAATTTTAACATCGGGCTCTTAAAAAAAACTTGTCTTTCATTAAACTTTTGACACCAAACCATTAAAAAAAGAAAACTACTCTAAACATCCTATAGTCTATTGTTCACTTTTCAATCGATTTTTTTTTAATATTACACTTTACATCCTGAACTTTGAAGTGGGTAACACTTCATATCCTCTAGAATTTGTGCCAAGAAAAGTCAACAAAAAATATATATTTATTTACAAGACTAAATTTATATTTTATATATGGGTAACACCTACCATAGTACATGTTAAGTAGCTCTATCTCTTACTTGGATCACATTGATCAAGGCTTGATCCTCATTTGAACTTAACTCTATGCTTGACACCACCTTAGAAGTAATTCTCGAAGCTTGTTCAGCTCAAACATCTTGAATCAACCTATTGAATGCATTTTGATCTTCTTGACTCTTGCCCTTGTAATTGGTCCAGTCGACATTTGCAATGAATTATGTGGTGTTTCTTGTTGATTCTCATCACGATCGACCCAAATTGAAATTAAAATACATTTTTTTAATTGATTCTCCCTTCTTGTGACATGTGTGTTTATAATACCAATAAACAAACCCAAATCAAAATTCAAGAAACCCATATCATTAATTGATCTAGTTTTGACCTTTCTTTTATTGATTTTCAAATTTGTTCTCTTCTTCTTTTCTCTCTTTTTTTTATTTTGTTTTTAATTTTTGCATGTTGATTTGATCAACTTAATGTTGGGTTTTTGGATTATTGAGAAGAGGACTTTTATTTCAATGGAGAGAGAAAAGAAAGAGATGGTTTGTACAACTTTAGGCTTAGGGTGATAGATGGTGAATAAGTTGTTTTGGATCCTTGTTTTTAGTTTAGCAGGAGTTGGTTTTGGTTTTGGTACTATGTTTAGTGAGGGAAATGGCTAAACAAGGTGGTGTTGGTGTTGGTGTTGGTGTTGGTGTGGGTGTCGTGGTTTAGAGCTTATTTGATGGTTGGTGTGAGTGTTGTGGTTTAGAGCTTATTTGATGGTCGGTTTGGTGTTGTGGTGGTGGAAATAAATGGATGTTATTGCTTCAGTTTGGTGTTATGGTGGTGAAGAGAAATAGATGCTTATGGTTGTTGGTCTAGTGCCAATTTATCATTATTTTCTTGTCATTTTTTAATTATCTATTCTAGGTTGGAGTTTCTTTAAGTTGGATGGTTTCTATTACCTAGTTTTCAAAATGAATAATGGGTTAAAATAGGTTTGATACCACAAAAAGCCTTTTGCCTGAATCAACTTCGTTATGCATAGAAACAAAGGTGGTTTTAGCTTCAAATGCTTAGTTAACAACTCTAATATGAAAGGGGCCAAAATCCTTTCTTGTATTAGCAGGATCTAAAATAGTTTGGCATTGACGTGAGAGAACATGAAAGAATTGCAAGTGTGAAATAGGAAATGTGTGAACTACTTGCGATTTATCAAAAACTAAATATTTTGTAGAGATAAGCTATATACTCTATGCCTTGAATGAACATTGTTAACATGAGTTTTCAGGTGTGCTCCTGCTTTTAGTAAATATGTCTTGTAGCTAATCGATTGCTTACAAGTAGTATTGATTTTATTTGTGTAAAACATAATTATTATTAATAAAACTTTCTTTATTTCTAATATTCAATTATATTTTATTAATGAATCTAATGTTTGATTAAATAATCTAGAGTAAAGATAAAGTCCATGGAACAAAAATGTTTTGCATAGGAAATTATAAAATTGTTATAGTTACGAGATTCCTAATACATTAAAGCATTGTTCCTTAATGATCCTGGTCAATGTTCTATTAAGACTGGATATGAATTAAAGTTGTTAAGATCGGTGCATATTATATTCCTTCTTTTATAAAAAGAAATAGATGCTCTCATAAACTGAGATATGAGATATACTTGGAACTAATATGCAGATGTTTGTCAAATGACATGTACAATGAATTAACCTGCAAGAGAATTTTATATGGAGAGATCACTTATGTCTATGGAAAGACTCACATGATAGTTGTGTAAATGATTCTTAGACTTGAGATCACTAAGTTATCTTATATAGGGAGTTATGTTTTGATCCTGACCATTTATTGTCTTAATCAATGGTAACAAACAGACAGATATTGGGTATAACATAAACTATATGAAGATATTTGAGTAATCAAAAGAGGATTCATCACCCTAGGTGAATTAGAAAAAATATTTTATATGTTCTCAAATAGCATTGATTGTGAAATCCTTGGCCTAGGTGGAATGAGTTTTGAAAAGAATTTCAAAATCATATTTAAAGAATCAATTATTATAATGTTGAGAACTAAAATGATTTAACAAATAAAACATAATTCATACTAATTTTTAAATCAGAATTTTCATGATGAAGGGATAAAAATTGCACTGAAAAAATAGTCACTGAAATGTTAAGTCAAACCACATATGACTTTTCTAATATTTTAGGGATCATAACAGGTTACTAGACATTGTACTTAATCTTCAAATATAAATCAATCAATTGTTGAATTGATAATAAATTAAATAGTTTAATTTATTTAATCTAATTTTATTTAGAATTATAATTTATATTTAGACCAACGTATTAGAAAACCTAATGGGTCACACATATAAGAACCACTGATCGAAATTAAAATAGGATGATTAATCAAGTGTGACGTGATTGCATAAATATTTAAATTATCATAAAATAATATATGTGATATTATTTAAGGGTCAAATTGATATTTTATCATTTATATAATTTTTAAGTTTCCTTATAAATAGAATATTATACCTCATATTTTCTAAGAAAAGGGGTGAGAAGAGGAAACATCTAAAACACAAAAGAAAAGAACTAGCATTCTAAGGTATAGCAATCCTTCTCTTCTAAAAAGGTTTAGGAGATTTCTTACTGGTGGTTCGTATGGATTATCGTTAAAAGCTTGACACTTGGACGGTTTGTGGTTTGCGACAGCTCAGCTTTGAAGCGATTATTTAAAACTGAAAAGAATATCTGATCTTCAGGTAATTTCTGCATAAACCTTAAATAATTCTATATTTGTCTAATAGGATTCTTGAGACTCTAAAAAATTTTAATTTATTATTTTCGTTGTATGTATATATTTCAAAAACCAACATTGCAACTCAATTATGGAGAGGCAGACTGCATGTGATGGGTGGCAGCAAGGAAATTCACCAAGCACTTGGAGTAGATCACTGGAGTATTGCAATAAAAGATGGAAATGCATTAGAGAAGGAGTGGCTCTCTGAAGTACCTGTTCCTGTGGAGGGCCACAGGTCTGCTTTCTGCCCTCATTTATGTTTGAAATTAGGATCGAGATTCTGTTTTGATGATTAATCTTCAATCATTCATCTCCTACGAAAAATCCCCCTCGTTTTTGATAATGTGATGACATGACTTTTAATAATAATTCACATGAACCACCAATAATGATCATCTACTTGTTGATTCTGTATTGCAGTCAATGATCATCTTTTTTGTCATTGGAGGTCAAGAGGTGACTTCATGCCTAAACTTGGGTCCCTATTTTCAAGTGTTCTCGAAGGAATGAGGTACACAGGTTGATCATTTTGTTTCATTTGACAATATTGGATTTGAGCAAACTGCTCTCTCTCATTGTCCATGTTACTGTATATGATATAGCTTTTAGATTCTGCAATGTTTCAGGTAGTGTATAGCGATGTTTATATGCTAGATGATGAAATGAAGTGGAAAATTTTACCTTCAATGCCAAAACCCAACTCCCATATTGAGTGTGCTTGGGTAATTGTCAACAACTCAATTATCATCACTGGAGGTAAAAGCACCCGGTTACCAAAAGGATGATCTTGGTTGGAGAGGCGTTCCAATTCCATTTGGACTCGCGGGTACTGATCTTCTCTTTCCCACACTTAAAAAGAAGGATTAATATATATATATATATATATATATATATATATATATATATATATATATATATCACTAGTCGTTCTTGAGTAAAACTCAGAATGAGCCAACCTCTAACCACACAAGCATTTCCTACCATGGAAGGTAATGCGAGGACGTCTCTCTATTAAACCATTGCACATTTCTTAATGCTGCTTAACTAAAGTGCAGCCCTTCTTTAGCTTCTTCGTTAATGTGGCACCTAGGGCTTGAATCAAACTCAGTCCTTGCCGTATTGACTCGTTTAGGAGCCTATTCAACACTCATCTTCGTTCATCATATTTTGCTACCTCCGTGTCCTCCATAATCTAAACAAGAAAAGTAAGCAGCTATTTACCGGAGGCGTTCTGTTGGCCTTTTATATATATAAATAAGCAATGTGTGATCTGTCATCAATCGCATAAAATGAGCAATGCCTAATAACCCCGCTTGCAAACAAGGCTACTCCGTGAATTTAAGCTGATCTTACTTTGTGTAATCACTTTCAGCTCAGTACAATCTAGACTTTAGGTATGAGGTATTGGTGGCAAATTGATTTTCTTTTGAACAAGTACAAGAGAAGTCAATAACTATTAGGAAGAAATTATGCTGTTTTCTATTTTTTTTAATATAAAAAAATATTTGGTATTATTAATGTTTTTCTAATTGAAAAAAATTAATTGCATGAAAATTAATTGAATATAATTTATGAATCTAATAATAACTTTGATAACTAATAAAAATAAAAATATAGTTTAAATGAAAATAAATATTAAAATAAAATTCTTTTAATAAGTATTAAAACGATAGTATATATTAGAATGATTCAGTAATTCCTCTGAATTGCAGACATGTTCAGTGACTGGAAAACTTCCTTTCCGCATGAATATTATCCTTGCTGGTTTTTGGGATGGCTGGTTGTACTTTACGTCAGAGAAGCTAGACAAAGGTCCAGATAATCCACAGCCAAGGAAGGTCATTGGAGATTGTGGAGAACCAAATTGCACCAGTGATTAAGAACATGTTACGTACCTTTTTAAATGTTTTTTATTTTCAAAATAATATTTATTTTATTTTTTAAAATTTATTTTTAATATTAACTTATCAAAATAATTTAAAACAATTTAAAAATATTAAGATTTTAATTTTAAACAAAAAATAATAATAAATTTTTTACTTTTTAAAAAATATTTTTAAAACAAACAAACCTTCTTTCAAGTATCACAGCTCATACAATTTTTTTTTTAACTTTCCATAATTGGAAAAGGATCAACTTATCGCCTTTTCCTTTCTATATTTTGAATTTAGAGAAGCAGTCCAACCAGCATTTTTAAAAATTTTAAATTTTTTTATTTAAAATAAATATTTTTTTAGTATTTTTGAATCATTTTAATAAACTAATATCAAAAATAATTTTTAAAAAATAAAAAATATTATCTTAATACATTTTAAACAAAAATATATTTTAAACTACAACTACCCCTACAATCTAAAACAAGCCCAAGCCAACTAAATTAGAGTTCGATAGCACTTTCTGCCTAAATCCCAGCGATGATGAAAATCATTACTATTTATTTTTATTTAGTTCATATTGCTTTTGTTCACTCCGCTGGTAATTTGGATTTTCGACTGCCTAATTCAAGGACATCCTTCATCTTCCTGCAACATTGTGCAAACTTCAAACTTTCAACGTGTTCTCTTGTATACAGAATCTATAGTAGCCAGAACGAAACCTGACAATTGAAATGGATCCAAGACCACAGTAATAATAGAGATTCTCAACTCAGAATATATAAAGCACGTTTCATAAAAAGAAAACGAATGTACACAAATCACCGAAACAAGGTTCAGTTAACTTTGTTCATCCAGCCCTGCATTTACAATTTACTCAATATGCCATGAATGGCCAAGTTATCTATAGACATACACGAAAATGCTGGGTTTTTTTTTTTTTTTTTGTAGATATTAGCTCTCCCCTTTACAAGTGCTAGTGCACTATAACTGGTCTGGAGACAAGGGAAAAAAACCAGGTGAAAAAATGTCCAAGTCAAAGTAGAAAGATGCAGTGGTTGATTAGGCTTATGAACAAATTATTAAATGGACCCAAAAGCTTCCAATCAGTTGAATAGAATAAACGTGACTACTTATTAAAGGCATATGCTAGAGGCTGTAAAACTAGTTGTACTCATTGGTTACCTTGAGCAGTATCCAAAATGCATCTACCTGTAAAACGAAAAAAACTGAAATAATTGAGGACACAAGGCCAAGTGATTAATAAGCCAGTTCTGACTTGTATGGGGAAATATATATATATCAGCAAATGATGCAAAACATTCAAAATTCCCCTTTCACCCCATTTATCACTCCAGAAACTATAAATATAGGTTTTGCAATAACTTGTCCAAGATTCTTCAAATTAAATTTTCATCCCTATAAGATATGTGATTTTCCATATTCAATAATTCTTTTGATTCTTTCCAAAATCATTTTTTCCGTTAACATGCCATCACAAATTCAATAATTGCACAAGAAACCAAACAATTGAAATTGGCTTTTTGAGCTTTACCCATAAAGACAAACAGCAACTTATCACATACCACTCCGTTTGGGAACGCTTCCCCAAAAATTCTTTTTTTATATAATAAAAATTAATTTTTTTGTATTGTTTTGATTCGCTGATCTCAAAAATAATTTTTTAAAAATGAACAAACATTATTTTAATGCATTTCAACACGAAAAACACTTTGAAAAGTAACCACAACCACACTTCCAAACAAGCTAACTAATAATAACTGTAACAGTTCAGCCACTGTTTATGTGATCAGAATAATGATCCTCTGCACAAAGACATGTTATCCCTTAGTTTTAACAGTCACAGCGTTATTCATGAAAGCATTCATCAAAAGCAATGTGTGGAGGCTCCATTCCACTAACCTGGTTTATATTCCTCGTTTGGAATCCATGAGCCCGAGGACAGCAAAGTAACTTCTTATTCCACACAATCCATGCACAAATAATGTTACCTACACCAAGTTGATCCAAGTTAAGATGAGTTAAGATGTATACAATAAGCAAACATGTAAGAAGTAAACATACAGCAGGGAGAGAGAAAGAAAGATGTACCTTTTTCATTTCAATAAAGGGGCATAAGGAGCTGGGCATGGAGGCATGGTGTGATCAGGTAACTGGTTTATCAAATCAACTGTAGCCTGCAAGCATGCCTTCAGCATTTTCTTTTCCAATCTAACAAGCTGAGTAGCCACTCGCTTCTTGGGGTTCAAGTTAGGATCTGCCAACTAGTGCAGCAAAATTATTTTGGATTAAACCTCTATCACCAGCACACTAGACTATCAATGGGGTCGGTAAAGTCTTACCATCAACTCATCTTCACTTATGCTGGTACAATAGCCAGCAAGGCGCGTTCTAAAATAAACAGTAAGCTGATCTAACACTGCTTGTTCCATACAAGGGCTTACCTGTAACAGCTAAGCAATTTCAGAGTGAATCTTGGGAAGATAGGAACCATGTTTCATTTAACTAGAGAAAGTCCATACGAATTTCATTAAATATAGATCTCCAGAGTCATAGGTATAGGTAAAATCCATCACAATTTACCAGACCTTGCTCCATAATGCTCATATTGCAAGAATAAAAAAGAAAAAAAACTAAAAGACAAAGCTCTCCTCATGACATGGCAGCTAAGGTTAGCTCACGAAGCTTTGCCATACCCATACAAGTCCAACCATAAATCCTAAAAATGAGATAATTGCATTATTAGGACACTAACTTTACACCTTTTCACAATTTAATACACGAACTTCGATTTATTTTTATTTTTTGGGTATACCAACTTTTTCAAAAATTTCAATCAAATACTTCAGATCATCATCCGTCAATTCTTCAATTATTTGATGATATGTCATTTGTCCTTAAATCGTTGTTGGTACTCCAACTTTTGTTTTACATCAATCAAGTATAAGAACTTTAATATTTTTTATTTTGACACACCAACATTTTTTATTGTTCCAATAAAGTACTTCAGTCAATTTTTCATTTTCTAATGTGAGTTTTATTTAGTAAAAGAACCCTCTAAAATAAGATTATTTTAATAAATTAAATATTTTAAATTAAAATAAATGCTTGTAAAAAACTAAAATAAACTCTTTGGTAAATCATTTAAATAAAGAATAAAAACTATTTTATAATTAACTAACATTAAAAAATAAATTATTGATTTAATTAAAATATTTATAATTTTAACCAAATAAATGAATATCATATGATTGCAACATAAATGGAAAGTGGATGGAATCATGACAAAGAGAACACGTTAAAAAAAATTACCTAAGTAAAGGAACCTCGTCAATTAAAAAATGTACTTGATTGGAACAAAACAAAATGTTGGTGTATCAAAATGAAAAGGATTAAAGTTGTTGTACATGATTGACATAAAACGAAAGTTGGACATAAAACGAAAGTTGGA
>Ga0307510_10004580_pt1 | contig 16281 bp, 13 predicted proteins | sample 12_EM_MG_FD_207224 | JGI IMG/M metagenome (GOLD analysis project Ga0307510, IMG submission 207224) | Populus trichocarpa ectomycorrhiza microbial communities from riparian zone in the Pacific Northwest, United States - 12_EM | ecosystem: Host-associated > Plants > Roots > Unclassified | place...
GGCTCTATGTAAGAGATATGACATTTGGAGCATTTATGGATAAAATAAATTTATGTACAATCATGGTCATCGAACATCTTCTTCTTCGTCAACTGTTGGATGAAAATGTAATTTTGATAAATTGTTTGTCCAGATATTATTTGAAGTTTGAATGATGGAGATCAAAAACGAACACTCTAGACATAAATTGTTCTTCCTGAACAACATGTCTATAATTTTTAAAGTCAATTTGGTTTTATTCAATTTGGTTTTATTCCAATATTTTCCTGACATGAAAGGATTAATTATGTATTGATTAAACAAGTTGGGTACATGTATTAGGATGGAATATCTTGAAATGAAAAGTATACTTGGTATGGTATTGTAAAAAATAATTGATAAGTGTTAAAGTGGTGACTGGAAAGATCGATAAGGTTTGTATGTATTCTGATAAATATACTATGACAAAAAAAATTTACATTAATTTTTTTAATATATAATAAAAAAATGTAGAAAATCAGGATTGTTATAATTTATCTAAATTTAGAGTGTGTTTGGTATTGTGGTAGCTGTTGTGGTTGTGGTTTGAAAAAAGTTGTTTTTATAAAAAGTACTTTTAGTTGAGGTTGGTTTGGAAAAATATATGTTTGGTTAAAACTGTGGTTGAAATTGAGGTTGAACAAAAAGTAATTTAATATGTTTGTTAAAAATGCTTTTGAAATTGAGGTTATAAAATATATATATTAATATTTATGGTTTTTAATTTAAATATTATAAATTAACTATTGCTATTACATCATGAAATAAATAATACTTGAATATTTTTTATTGTTCCATTAAACTATCTACAATTCCATAACGTATGAAATACATCCGACAAGGACTGCAGTTTTCACAAATTTCTTAAGAGCGCAACAACATCAGGTAAAATATAATCAGAAACAAAATTAGGATTGCGATCAAATTCTGCAAATGCTATGTTTTTAACACTAGTTAATATAGTGTCATTGAATAATATTTAACAAGTGACCCGGCTGGGGAAAGCAACACGCGTGTACTAAATTCACGCGTGTTGCTACACTATTCAAGTGAATTAAAATTCACTTGAACAGTGTAATGGTGATAAAAGCAAAGCGGGAGGAAGATGCAAGTTGAGCACTTTTCTATTCCTCTGTTCTGCTCATTCTCCTCTCACAATGTCTGCTTGGTGCTGGAGGTGGACTCTTTCCCTGTTTTCCCCCGCCCCTCATTCTCCTCTTTCTTCTTCTGCACTTCAATGTCTCCACTGTTCACGTGAACAATGGAGACATGGAAGTGCAGAAGAAGAAGAAAAAACGCGCGCCTCTAGTTACTGGAAGAAGAAGAAAAAGCGCGCGCCTCTGGTTACTGGAAGGAAGTTCAGTTGCGCGCCTCTGGTTACTGTGTTGTAATACAGTTTGCTAAAAAAGCAGCTCCAAGCTGCTTCTTCTCCCCCTGCGTTGTAAACGCAGAAAACAATGGGGTCCATGCACAGTAAATCCTGTTTTTTTCTTTATCAAACAGCTTAAATATACGGTTTATTCAAAACGCTGCCACAGCAGCGTAAACAAACGTTACCTTAAAATATTGATTAAAGATACGATGAAGATAAGTTTTATATATATAAAAAAGGAGCATGTAATTCAATTAAAAATTTGAGATGGTTTTTTATCCTATTAAAATTGATTGATTTTTAAAAAAAATATCATATTAATTTTTTTTTAAAAAAACTAAATTAAGCTAAATTAATCGGGCTGATATGTAACCGAGTTTTGCCTGAAGTCGATTCTGGGATTAGGTTATCCATGCTTCACCTCGCTCCTCAATCAAACGACATCATATATCAATATTTTTCACAAAGTATTCTGCCCAACGTTTTCGGAGAAACTACGTCGTTTCCCGAGACAAATATCACAGTCCAATTGAAAGTTGATACACCCGACTACAGAGGATAAACCCCAGCATCATCTAGGGTTTAAGGCACTTCACACGATACTTTAGGGCTTTGCACAAATCAGTTTAGCCTTGGCTCTTCAATCAAACTCTTCTAAAAAAATGGGGAAGAAGAAATTCATCGACAAGAAAAAAGCCGCAACTTTCCAATTATTCGCACGCGATTCCTCCGATCCCAATTTCGACGGCACTGACCGAGTTTTCGTGCGAGTCGATAACAATCCCTACACAGTAGAAAGCCTCTTGCCCGGCAACAAAATCTCCAGCAACAGCCACTTCGATGACGATCCTAATTCAATTTTCGCCGACGCGCCGGATGATATGGAGGATGGAGGCAATGGTAGCTTTGGTAATTCCGATAACTTTGGAGGGGTTTTTTTTGGTGAGTCATCCTCGGAGCCTTTCCCAGAGGATGTTAGGAGAGAGATTTTGGAATTAGGGTTTCCCGATGATGGTTATAATTATTTACTTCACTTGAGAGAGATTAAAAGTACCGTTAATGGCTCGGGTTTTTTTCAAAATCCTAAAGCCAAGCTTAATCAGCTTCCTCATGATGTTAAGGTTAGTCAAGGTTTTGTTTTTATTAACTCGTTAATTTTACTGTTCCGTGTTACTGTGGTGAAAATGATAATGCTTGTGATTTTTGTGGTTTGTGTTAGGCTTATGATGCATCGAGACTAAAAGTGTCGGAATTGAAAAGTGAGGATAGGAATGATAAGTCGATTTACCATGTAGCTTCGAAGAGTGTTGGCGTTAGGGTTCAGAAAGCTGTTGATCCTGAAGTAGCGGCATTGCTGGATGACAGTGATTTGTCGCGGTTTGGTTCCGATGTTGAGGACTTGGAGGAGGATTTTGTTGTTCGTGCGAATCTTCCTGAGGGAGAGGATGATTTGGATGCTGGTGATTTGGTTGAGGGATCGAAGGTGATTAATGAAGGGATCAATGAATATGTTAACTATGGTCGAGAAAATGTAGTGGATCGCAGTGGGGTAGAGAAAGCAATCAATGCTCCAGTGGAGGTAAGAGGTGATTTCGGAGATGAAAAGCAGCGAGTTCGTCGTCCTTTGGATGAACAATTTGATTTGGTGAGACTCTTCTTGCCGAGTAGTTTATTTCTAATTATGTTTTTCATTTTTATCTTGACTCGATCTTTTTTAAATCTAATTTTCAAGCACATAGTTCATAAAATTATATTCTGTTTTATGCTATATGTGTGCAATGCCAGAGAGACATCAAATCGTAATTGTTTGACCTGTTATTTTTTAAATATCATTTGGGATATCATTCTTTTGAGATTGGCATGACCATATTAATCACATAGATTTGATCGGAGGCATTGAATCTAGACATGGTGCTATTTTAGTTAAATTTTTGTGACCATTTCATCTAGTCAGTTATCTATGCCTTGAGCAAGTATTTAGGCACCCCTGGTGTAGGTGAAGCTTCTTGCACATTTATTTGTGGTCCATAGCTAAATTGCAAGTATGTCCGGATGGCGTGCATGCACCTAGAGTACTGAATAATTCATCACATTTATAAGATTCCTTTGTCTCATAAGAAATCTCTATTTTGCACATTTCAGCTTGAAAGTCAAGAATATGGCACTGATGGTGAAGGTGATGAATATGATGGTTACATAGCTGAAGAAGATGAATTTCTAGCAGGCAAGCTTAAACATGCCCTTAATGATCATGCAGTCGATGACCTGGAACTTGATGAAAAATATGAGGTTCCTGCAGATTTATTGCATGGAAATGATAGACCAAAAGACAAAGAACTCTTAGAGTCGGCAGCTGCTGTCATTCGCCGCTGTAGAGAATATGGGAAGAAGTATGAAAATGAGGATGAAGATAAAGAGGTTATTATTGAAGAGGAAAGTAGTGATGAGTCAGAAAAGTGGGATTGTGAGACTATTGTCTCAACATATTCAAATCTTGATAACCACCCTGTTAAAATTGGAGCTCCAGAAACTGCTAGAAAGAAGATGTTGTCCAAAGCTGTTATTGGGGCTTTAAACGCTTCCAGTCATGTTATTGCCCTTGGAGGAAAAGAAAAGCTTCCTGTAGACTTTTTGCCTCGCAGAAAACCTGCTGCAGAAAAGGTCAAGGGTGCGCCTAGCTTACAAGTGGAGCAGCAAAAGAGGAAGCAACAGGGCCTGGAGACAAAGGACGAGAAGAAAGAACGAAAGGTTTATATTTGTTGTTCCTTTCAGCATTTCCTTTGTGTCTCTTTCTTTGACATGCAATGCATAGACCCATAGGATAACACCTAAAGAAACAATTTGCTTATCCAAAAAACATGTTTGGCACTTTTAAAAATTATACTTTGGTTCATGTGCAACTGCCTATGTTTTGAACTTTGATTATGACATTGAGATTGTGCAAGCAGGCTGCTGTAAAGGAGGAAAAGCGTGAAGCTCGACGCGTGAAAAAGGAGATAAAGGGGCTCTACCGGTGTGAAGCACAGCGTGCTCAGAAAGCTGCTGCTGTAGCAGGCCCATCTTCCATTCATCTTGTGTAAGTATACTGATTATTGATTTTGCTTCTATCAATTGAAATGCTTCCAGTACTTACATATATGATGATAATGGCTACAGTAATCATATTTATTTGTGATGGTATATGAAGTACAGGCTAAACTCTGATGTGAGATTGCATATCAGTCCTAATCTTTTCATTTCTCTGATATGGAAATGTTGAGTTACTTGATGCTAATGTGGTTTTTGTTCCCTCTGACCCAACAGGTAATTTGCCATTAGATCATTGCTCAAGACAACAGGATCTTGTAGGATGATATCGGCATTGTTTGAAAACCATCAAGGGGGAACATTTGTAACTTGAGAAGGTGCTGTATACTTGGTTTTCTAAGGGGAGCATTTTTAACAAGAAAAGGTTCTGTATACTTCATCCTCAGTTCCCCATGGAACATTTTTTTGATGTGTTTTTGTTATGAAGTTTATTTTCAATGTCATACCTTGGGTAAAATTGTCAAGGTTTTTGGAAGACACTTTTAGATGGACTTACGATGACTTACAAAGCCATGGCTACCGTTTTGTTGGAAAACATGTATAAATTAATCACATGTTTTCTCTGTCATTAATATCATATATCATGCCATAATTTAATTGTGCTAGGTGGGTTTAGAACAAAGATGTCTGTATTGTATGGTAATCTGCCTTGGAAGGCATCTCAGCAGAGTAGCAATGTGAAATCCATGGATGATTTATCTTGAATGGAACGTACAACTGCCAGACCTGAAAGTGAGTTGAAAAGAGAAATGTAGAGGCAAGAGCCAGTGTACAGCCAGAAAAACCAGACGGGATGGCTGTATCTAAGCTAAACAGATACTGTAGCCATTCATCCATTTGCTCCACTTATTTAAATTATTTGAAGTATATTTATTATCAAATTATAGCATGATCATCAAAAGAAGCAAAGCCAGAATTCTTTAGCTTCCTGAAAGAGAATTTAAACAAGAAGCACAGCATTGCTACTCTGCGTGGGGAATGGGAGCATAATCGCCGCCACCAGATCTAGGTGCAGGATCCCAGATGCTGTAGTCTTCTACCACATCTGGTGGATGAATCTCGGTGTGTTGTTCAACTCCTTCCTCCTGATGATCGTCGAATGGATGGGAGAAAAGGGAGGCCGACGATGATACTTGAGCTGGAGGCCATGCCGATGATGATTCTGTTGCTACCATGGGCATCAATGTCATCAAAACCATCACTATCATGCATGAAATATGCACAACCGACCTTCCATTTAAGGTCGTCGTGTGCTTCATAAATTTACCTTTCTAACCTGTATTTCAGCTTTGATGATGGCCTTATTTGTTTTTTATGGCACCTCTAGTCGCAACTAATATGCATATGGTACCCTAATTTGAGCGGAATTGGAGATTAAGGTGTCTTGAAACACCCAAATAAAACTCTTCCTCCGTCCACTCCTAATGGATGATATAACAAACTCATAGTTCGGTGTGTCCAAAATCAAGAATACAGGAAACGTGGAAAGCCATGTAGAATCTTGATGTATGAGAGTACGGTAAAGAAAATAATTTTTTTTTTAAAAGAATATTTTTTAACATTAGTAAATGAAATAGAAATATTAAAAAATAATTAATTTTAAAATATTTTTAAAATTTTTAAAAACATGATTAATTCACAATGCTAAAAAAATATGAATAAAATAGTGATTCGACACCTTGTATAAACTTCATTCCATCCAAGGCCAACTATATTTGGATGTATTTTCTCATAAAATTTATAGTTAAACAGTGTGAATCACTTGCTTTTAACTTTTTTTTAAAATAAATAAATCTGTCTCTGTACGAGATAGCTCAAAATTACCCAAAAGGTAGATTAATTTGCTAACAAATTTTAAGATATACTGATACTTCTTGGTAAAGATGGCAGGAGGGGGTGTTAATGATGATGACCACGTTGTTGGCTTTGTGAAAAAATTATCTTGATGTGTGTCTAACTGTATCAATAATTGCATGCATAAACTCCAATCACTCTAATCAAAGAACCCAAGTCTTCCTCTTTGACTTTGTGAAAACTTTTATTTTCAAAATACTTTTTAAAATTATTTTTCATCTATTTCATAGTAAATTAATATTTCTTAAATATTTTAAATATATTAATATTAAAAAATTCTAAAAAATCATTATTTTAATTAAAAATAATTTTATAAAACACTATATTACCAACACATGCAATAAAAAATGGAAGGAAATTGCTGATTTATCATCATTTGCTGGAACAACTTAATAAATATAATCATTTTAGCCCTTCCCCCATCAACTTAAAAAGTCAATAATTTACCCTTAAATTTGGAATTAGCTGTGAAATGGGCCCCGTGGCTAAGAAACCACGGTTAGTTAGTGGAAACTGTTTAACAATCTTTTGTCTTTGCAAGACATGTCTTTCATACGGGCAAGAATTGTAGACGGTTTGCATTTAAACTATTGAGTTAAATTTGTTATTTAATATAATATTAAAGTTATGATGATTAAATAGTTATAAGTTGTAATTACAATTTTCATGTTCTAATCGATAAAATTAAATATAAAATATTGAAATTTATGCAAATTTTAAACTTAAAAAACATTCACTTAAAATGATATAATAAAAAAAAAATTAAATTATATCCCAAAATTTCATGCAATGTATTAAATTATTGAATTGAGCTGATAATCTTCAACATGAAATAGCTGTCCCACGTGAAACCTAACTCATCTGTGGATGTTAAAAGAGCCGTATTATTATTATTATTTTAAATTTATTTTTAATATTAATATATAATTTAATTTGAAAAAAAAAATTAAAAAAACATAACAGGTCAGCTTAAACAGACAAGATCAAAATGTTTCGAAAAAGCATCAAATTACAGCTCGATAAAAACCAAGATTTTAAATTTTAAATACCATGGTTTTAAAAAAGTTATCAGACACCCATTTTTTTTTTTTTACTCAGCTTACATTTTGCCAATTCAACCATGATACCAAACAGGCTAAGTCGTTGAAAAAGAAGCTTTGGAAGTTCATTCATTGCTCGAAGCTCTTGCCTTTTGATGCAATTTTTTCTTTTTGAGTATTGAGAGATCGCTCATTAGACTCGAAGAAAATCATTACTTCTTCGGTTAATCTTCTGTCTCGTACAGAATTTAGTTCTTAAAATTTGGTACTTATTTTTTCAGATAAACAACCAACAAGTCAGCTAACAAACAAAAAAGAATGAAGCAGCCTCATAAACGCCTGTCACGAATATGCAAGAACAAGAAACTCATTTCTACATTTAATGAATTTGTTGAAATCCAAACTCAAGGAAGCAACGTTAAAACTCAAAATCCGACAGGATCAGCTACAGAAGAAAACCACAAAGGATCCATAAAGACACCCACAGCACTGACTCACACACCACATAAAGGAAGAATCGGCTTTAAAAGAACTAATAAATGTATCAGAAATTAGAAAGGATAATATACATCATTTCAAACATTCGAATAGTGGAACAAAAAAAGGAGAAATTCTAGCACACCTACTGGGAAACGGGGATCAAAGATACAGGTGCTGGTTGAGACCATTTATTATACAAGATGATGCCCACAGAACACATTGATGAGATAAATAATTCACACTGAACAATTAGAATAGCACGACGGGATATCCACAAAAGAACTTGGAATGGAAGAGTTACCGATCATTACGAGATTGCAAAGGGAGACATGTGCACTTATCTTTCATCGCTTCAGCCTCACTTCCATACTCTTTGAATTTGTAATCATCCTGCTTAAATGCAGGAGACACCTTCCCCTCGCTGTAACACTGGCTACATAGACTAAAATGAGATTTTATCTCCTTGAAGCGGGACCCAATAATTGGGTAGCGGCAAACTGAGCAAACACAATTTCCATGGCGGTTCCTGTCCCCAGATTCGAGCTTCACCAGAGTTGACATAATACCAAAGCCCCAATCAGGATCATCGAACATCACAAGAAACTCCTTGAAAGACACCATTGAAGAATCTTCTTCTCCATGAAGCTCTAGCATTTCACTAACCCCATGAGAAGGAATATAAATAGCCCTCAGTAAATTGATGTAATGAACAGCATCAGCCCTTTTAATCTGTGAACCACCTTCATTCACAGGACGCCATAAAAGTGCATCAAAAGCAACCCTTTTTCGCTTATCAGGAGTGCCACTGCAAATGGGAGCAAGAACGGCATAGATCATACCTAAATCCACCCTGCCTGAGCCTGTATCGTCCAAAACAGAGAGGATCTTCTCGTTTATTACCTTGACAGCCCCCTGGAAGGTTTCAGGCTTCAGGAAATTAAGCAACCGCCGCAGAATTTCCTCTAAGTTAGGTTTGCGTATTGATTTCTCAGGAACACCACCACCAGAATAAGACATTGGTACATCATTTTCACTCATTTCCTTCTTCAAAAGTTCCACATCACATCGACTTAACCTGGTAATCCTCTGAAACACCCTGATTTGAAGAGCAATAGCTAAGTCCTGCCTCAATGTAGTTTTGCCATTCACCGTCTTAAATTTTGAAGGTTCCACAATGACAAACACTCCCTCCCCATTGGCACCTTCATTACCCTTCACTTTCTTCTTCTGTATCTGCTTCAAATGAGATATTGCATCATGCAATTCAACCCTATTTGTCAATTTCAATGCTTCCTTCAAAGCTTTCTTAGCTTCCTCAGTCTCCCCAGCCCCCAACAACGAGACAGCCTTATTAAGTTGTGCCCGCCAGTGGTTTGGCCAGACAGCTAAAACCCTAGTATACATCTCGGAAGCTCTTTGAAACCTACCCAGATCCATGTACAGCCCACCTAAATTATACAAAGCATCCACATGGCCAGGTTTCAAATCAATTGCCTTTTGAAACACCTCTATTGCCTTCTCATCCTCACCCATGGCATGTAAAGCAGAAGCTAAATCACAATGAGCATCAGCATAATCTGGTTTCATAAAGATAGCCTCTTCTAAGGCCTTAACAGCAGCCTTATATTCCCCTACCCCAAACAGAGCACTACCTAAAAGTTTCAAAGCTCTAAAATGGGTTGGGCAGAGAATAGCAGCTTCTCTATAATACTCACAAGCACTTAAAACCATACCTTCACCTTCCAGCGCAATCCCGAGATTCACATAAATCTGGGGAAGCAAATAACCCCATTGATTCCCACCTGCCTCTGCTGCCTCCAACGCCAACAAAAACTCCTCTTTAGCCTCTTTATACCTTCCAAGCACATATAAACAATTCCCAGCTCTAAAGTGTGGCCTAACATCCACAGGCTGCAACTCACAAGCTCTCTTAAAACTAACCAACGCCTCCTTAAACAACTGATGATCGTACAAAACCCTCCCAATTGCCATATGCCCATCAAATGCCTCTTCTCTCGATCTCGCCCCGTCAGCTCTGCTCCTCAAAGCCCCCAATTCTCTCACGAAAGCCGCGTAATCATTCCCAGACTCTTCCCAAAACACCCTCTTTTCCGAGATCTCCGAAGATGGCCCCAATTCCCTTGACCACCCAGCATCAGAAAACGCATCAAAATTATCAGCTTTAAATTTCCCATCTTTAGCTTGCTTCGCTTTCAATCTCTTAATCAAAATCTCCAAATCATCAACAATTTTCCACGTATCATCAAAAACAATCCCGTGATTAGGCGAAACCGCCCACGCAGCAGTCCTCTGCTTCTTCTGCGACTCTATAACCCTCTCATCCACAATTGATGACGACGACGCCTCCGCCTCGATCGTGCTCCCTTTATTATCATCATTCAATTCCAATTCAAGCGCATCAAAATCACGGTCCACGTCACCAGCTCCATCATCATAGGTACGCAATAAACCATCATAGGTTAACCCTTTGTCGCCATCAATAAACTCTCCGTAAGTGCGGAAAACTTCGTCAAGAATCGCATTGATTTGCTCGTCACTAAATTTAACTCTAGGGTTCACAGCCACCACCAAAGCTGCCATTTCATCTCTGCTGAGACCTCCATCACGATTGGCATCAAATTGTTGGAAAATCCTCTTCACTTTCTCTGATCTAGTCCCTCTTGTCGTCATTATAGGGTTTCAAAGAAGAAGCAGACTAACAGACCTGTTGATAATGCTTGTATAATTGGATAAATGTTAGGGTTTAGTGTCGGAGGATAATAATTTTGTTGCTAATTTTAGGGTTAGAGTTTGATTTGTTGCATTTTGCAAGGAGGAGGAGTGGTTGTTTGTGAAGCGGCGGCGGGCTGCTATATCTTAATTTTGTTTTGTGTTTCCTTTTTTTTTCCTTCCTGGCTTTTCTTGATGACGGGTGGTGGTGGGGGCTATGATGCCCAGCTCTGAAGAAGGCCTTTTGCAGTCTCTGTTTTAATTAATTTATGAGAACTTTAGTTTCTTGGGTGGCAGTTGGCTAAGTGCCTGATTTTGGAAGGCTTTTTTGCCAGCTGGCATGTGTGAGGGAGCACGATTGCCGTGTTTTATTTTTATTATCTTACTTTGATAAGGTTGCTACTTGCTATGGGACGAATGGCAGTTAATATCTGCTTGATCTACTTCAAAAAATCATGATCAAACCTGATTGGGCTTGTATGATCTGATCAGATTTTTTTGAGTGATTTATTTGATTTAGTCAAACTTTACTGTGTAAACATTAGTTTTTTTTAGATAAAATAAAATCATTTTAATAAAAAAAAACAATCGATCTTAATAGATTTTGCTGACTCGTAAATTATTCTCGCTGGCCCGGACGAGGTGCTGCCCAGCCCATGGTTAGCTGGGCTGGGCTGTTACTGTTTTGTTTTTTCAATATTTCAACACGTGCATAATGATTTTCGTCTGGGGTCATAGCATAGTTCCAACACACATTGAATCAAACCATTTTCGCCCTTCTTTAACTAAACCCGCATGGCTACAAGCAGAAATGACTGCTCTTGTTCAAGATTTCCTGATATTTTTCTAGTACTGAAAACTGGTGGTTTTTAATTTTTCATGTCTGCACCAGGAAAGGTTAGAGAAAGGAAGGCCTTCGGAAATGCAGTGGTTGGGGACCTTGGGGTGCATCTTCGCCTCCGCGTAGCTGTGCTATTATTCCATCCAGATTCACTCTTTGATTGTGTACAAGCAAGTTTCCCCGTATTGCATAAACGGAAACAGGCTTCGATAATTCTCTAATAGTGCAAGATACATTCAATAATCCGTATACTGCGCATTGGTCTCCAGCTAAAAATTCAGCAGAAGATAAGAAGATCCATATGCTAACAGTGACTTTTATGAATTTGTTACTGCACAATTTGATGGTTCAGCTACCAAAAAAAAAACATTGGGACTAGTCTTCAAGGAAATTATCAAAAACTATAAACAAAGACAAGGAAGGGATTTACACTGGGGTCATTCCATGTTTTACATCATAATTGCTCCTTCAGTTATTTTCCATCCCGAATTGGAACGTGATAGCTCATATCTTGTCGTGTAGGTTTTGACATTTGAGGCATTGTTCTCTGGATGAACCTCGTCAGTTAAGCGAGTTGACTCTTTGAGTGTTGCTTCTACTACAGCACTTAGTCCATCCACAGATACAGTCACACTGTCAATAGTCAGGTCCAACAGCATATACTCGTATACCCAACCAAGATGTGCAATTTCGGCCGCGCGGTCTGTCCATATTTTCAACATCTGACTATCCAAAACCTGGAAAGTTCTCTTAGAGTCAGCAAAAAAGTACTAAACTAGTTTCCTCGTAGTGGTGTTCAAGCAAAAGTTCAATTAAAAGCATAGAAGGGATGTTACCTCTGGCAATTTTGCCAGGCAGTGATCAGGTCCAAAAGCCTGAGATTTAATGTTTTGCCACTTGCGAACTATATCCTCTGCAAACCTTGCATCCATTCTGGGTAATTCCTCGGAAATTTGTTCATCTACTGCTGAATCTGCACAGTTGAAACTCCATCACAAGCAAAAACTTAAGTTTCTTGCTAGAAGTATACATGAGGAATGGAGTAGCTTTAAGTAATGTTGTCGTGTGTAACATAGACCTATAGCTACATTGGTGCAGAAAAATGACCAGATTGAAATTTTAGATGGAAATTTTTTTAAGTGGTGAATCAAAAAATGACTGGCTAAAGTGGTAAAAAAAAAATTAGCATCGCTACAGAAAATGATTTAGTTTAACTTGAGATATCGTCTGGTTTGAGGTATATGGTAAAAGTAAAATAAAATCATACTCAAATTGATGGTGTCAGATGCCATTGCCGAACCAATTTCTTTCTGTCGAATGAAGGAGCCAGTCCTAGGAGGAAAATACTTCAGGCCAGCTAAAGTCAGCAGTCCAATAGCCACACCAGCACACATGATTTTGATACTGGCATCTTTTATTTTTTCAGTAATTAATTCTTCTTCAGGTACTTCATCAGAATATATTTCTTCAGGATTCTCTGGACCAAGACTTTCAAAAGGCTTTTCCGTTTCTACAGCAGAAAGGACAGAATTGATCCCATCATTTTCATGGAATTCTGCACCCATGTCCTTGTGACCAAGAGGAAACACCTTCTGCAATGCCTGAATTGCACTAGCCTTCACATGATCAATAACAGCAGTAGCCTCAGCCCCAATTCTCACTATGGCTGCTGCTGCAGCCAATGGTGAACGGCCACCTCCTTCCTGCCTTTCTAGGTATCTCAAGACAGTGGGGTCATCATAATAATCTCCAAGCTTGAATTCTCTGTCTTTGGTGTCCCTAAATCTAGGAAATACCACCTCCATCAACCATGTCTCCAACAATTTACAAAGCCCAGGAAGATTGCTGTCATCATCATCCTTCGAATTTTCCATGATAAAATCAAAAATAGGTGGGTTTCTGTAAGGAGAGTTATCACTGTCTAAACCCATCCATTTACAACATTCATCAAGCTCGCCTACAAGCAGTGAACAAAGACCCCTCTCCAAACCAAAGTCAATATCACGGTTTTCCATGGAACCAAAGACAGGAACAAGACTCCCTTGATTTGTTACCTTAATCTGCTGAAGCTGTCCGAATAGGTTATCAGCATCTGTGATGAGATGAGGCTTTTTACCAATGAAAGCTTGGGCAACAAGGGCAAGTGCCACTCCATAAACTTCAAAATTTTGAGCCGGGATATTACTTGGCGTGGTGACGAACAGATCAACCTTTCACGAGGAGGGAATTTCAATAAGAATTGGGCAGGCATAAATAGGCAAAGGCAAATTTCATAACAATCATAATTTGTCCTACCTGCTCAGCTGCTGTCATACGTAAGAAGGCCTCATTCATGAAATCTTCCCGGGTAAATCCTCCAGCAACCGGTGCTGCTCCTCCTCCTCCAACAGCCCATAATGTGTTCCGCACTCCTTGGAGACCCTCCTCCCTTCTTGTTCGGTATTCTTCACTGAGGGGCAATGCAAGAAGTTCGAGGACAGATCTAGGGGTAATCTCTTCCAATGTCTCATCAATCTGTGCTTGTAAATCAGGTGCAAGGCTACTGGCACCTTCCTCCTACATGCACAGAATAAGTATTTTATCGAGAAGCCAATCAGGTGAGTGAGCGTCAACATCTGGTGATAAAATAATAATAATAAAAAAAACATTTATTCTTGATAAATACGCACTAATGCTACCAATAAAAGAGAGAATGGGTCTTGAATCATAATTGTAACAAAACACTAAGCAAGAGCAATGGAGTACCTGCAGAAGCTTCAAAGCCCGCTCTAGCACCTCACGCCCTCTAATAAAATCTGGCGTATCCAACGCCATAGCATCCCTCGACATATCCACATACGCAAGCACCATTGCCAGCACCACATCTTGCTTAAACGACTTCGGCAATCTCTCCCTTAACAAACTCTCTCCAATTTGAAGCACCACCTCAGTCTCCCCTGCTTCTTGTAATACACACAATGCCCCTGGAACCTACAAATAAAAAAAAGTTCACCTTACAAACAATTCAATTACAATTTCTCTTTCAGTTCCCACACATTCTCTCAGATACCTTGTCCCAGGGAACTTGAGTGACGATGGTATCAGTCTCGTCATCGATAAGGCCTTGATTGTAATCTCTTCTAGAGGCAGGATCAGCTAGGGTTTCACAGGCAGCTTGGAGAATTTGCCTGCGGCTAACCAGAGCGTCTTGACTGAAACCGTATTGTGGTGGTTTAGAAACCCTAGCTTCATAAGCTCTCTTTATTCCATCTCCAAGGAAATGTGTTTCAGCTCCTAAAACCTAAAAAAAACGTAGTAATTTGTTTCAGTCGAGGCCAAAATGGAGAGCATAGATAGGGAAATGAATTGAATTAAATAGTGTACTTACCTGGTAGAAGTGGAGAGGGATGGAGACATAGCGTTCGGGAGGTGAGAGGGGGGGAGGAGGAGCGAGAGTGGCGGTGGAAGAGGAAAGAGGGTGGTGGAGGAGGTCGGAGGAGGAGGTGTCGGTGGAGGTGAAGAATTGGAAATCACTGAGGAGGCGATCAGCCCATTTGCTGGCGGAGCAGGTGATTGTGGTGCTTACTTTTGAGGGTTTTTTAAAAGGAGGAAATAGTTTGGGAGTGCAAAGGCCAATGCCGACATGTCTCAAGGCTTCCATTGCAAGTCTTTTCTGTTTTGTGTGCTTAAAACCTCAAACCATCGTCCTCTTGCTGAGGTTTTCAGTCTCTTCCCTTTCTTCACTGGCTAGTGATAATGCCGAGGACAAAATACAATGGGCCGTATTTAAAAAGGGTGAGCAAAGGAAGAACCTATTTGAATACAAGCCCGTTGACAAAAAGGCAGGAAAGGTTGAAGAGCCCAAAAAACTAAAGGAAAACCTCAAATCTCAATTATTGTGTCATTTACATCCACAATGTTTTCAATTTGACATTTTCTCCTACGTTCGTTGATTTCGTTTTATAAATTTTTCTCTGAAATACATTGTTTTATTGCATAAAATATTCATATTATAATCCAATTGATAAATACATGAAAATAACAGATCTGGTTTTTCTTAAAATCCAATTAAAAAGCTAAGATATCATAATAATACGAAAAATATCATCTTGGTTTCGCTAGATATTATTTTAAAAACATGAACATTCAATTAATAAATATTTTATTTTTACACATAAAAGCACAGCCAAAACTTTAGCTACAAAGAATGTCATAGATCATTAATATTAACTTTAAAAAATCTCCCTCTACATGTTTTTTATTTGTTCCACAATTTGATCGAGAAGGTGTCGACAATCCGTTGTAGTCTAGTTGGTCAGGATATTCGGCTCTCACCCGAAAGACCCGGGTTCAAGTCCCGGCAACGGAATTTAATTTTATTCATTTCCCCGTTGTGGTAATGGGCTTCTAGATAATTGAGGTTCTTGCAGGTGGCCAGCCCAGGCGTGCCAAGCCCTTCCAAAAACTTTTACTCCAAGCATAATTTTATCAAAAAAAAAAAAACAATTAAAAACAGAACGAATGATGGTTAGGTTGTGACCTGGTAAAGTTTTCTTTAAATCTTGGCTTAATGTCCCGAACCAATTCACTGCTGGTTTAGATGATGTTCGGAAGTAAGATAAAGGTTATATTTTAAAGTTTTTTTTATTTAAAAATTTATTAAAATAATATTTTTTATTTTTATAAAATTATTTTGATATTAGTAGATATCCAAAAATACTAAAAACAAATATTAATTTAAATAAAAGAAAAAATTTAAAAACTAATTTTTTTAAAAAATATTTTTGAAACTAAAAAAACAAATAAATTGTTGGATTTTACAACTATGGCACCAAGTTTCGTTGGTTTTTAAAGTAAAAGAAACAGAAAAAGGTTAAGCC
>Ga0307510_10004582_pt1 | contig 16280 bp, 7 predicted proteins | sample 12_EM_MG_FD_207224 | JGI IMG/M metagenome (GOLD analysis project Ga0307510, IMG submission 207224) | Populus trichocarpa ectomycorrhiza microbial communities from riparian zone in the Pacific Northwest, United States - 12_EM | ecosystem: Host-associated > Plants > Roots > Unclassified | place...
TTTCAATGACATTTAGTCATTAGAATTTAGACAAAGCAGTCACTTCTATTTTTTTTCTATAAAAATCAAAGGTAGACCACTAGGCATATATCCCAGGATTTTTTTTTCCTTCTTTTTTTTTTGTCTTTTACATTTTTTTCCAATTTGATCCTTTATAATTTGTCTTTTTTTTTTCTTTTGAGTTTTTGGATTGCTTTTTTCCCAATCTGATAATTCATAATGAGATTTTTATTGATTTTTCTTGCTTAATTTTCTTTAATTTTTTGTTGATTTTTTATTGGGCAATATAGTTTGTTTTTGTTTAATATTTGTAGGTTTATTGCGATCTCAAACAAACAACCTTATATTTAATTAGTTCTTAATTTTACGATCGTTTATTTTTTTACCATATAATTAAATAAAAAAACTTTAAAAAATTATTAAACCTGATTAAATACACGACACTAGTTATGAGTTTGATTAGTTAACTTCGATTGGTTAGGAATCGAGTTTTATAATTTGTCTCGATTGCATAAATAATTCTTAATTTATTTAATTAAATATATACATAAAATTTTCAATTTAGAATTGAGATTTTTTATATAAAAAAAACAAGTAACAAATATTGAGATATTCATTTTTCATGTTGAAAAAAAAAAAAAAATCGACCCACGTATCAACCCTGGGCAATATAATATATAGCTAGTTTGAGCTTAGTTTAAGTAGCAACCAATCTCAAACTTTTTGCAAGTCAAGTTATGCCTCACTCAGAACTTTCACGGAGTCACTTTGCTGTCCAAAATGACCTTCTATCAACTCTCATTCACTTGTGTGTGTTAAGGTTGATATCATCTTTTGAAGCCATCGAACTTCATCACACTGAACTAATTAAATTTTAAAGTCATGTATGTAAGTTACAAACATTAAAAAAAAAAAAAAGTGATTACATTAAACTTGACGAGGCCAGAAAAATCCTTAGTAGAAAGATTAGAGGAGCCTTTCATGGACTAATAAAACTAAATTTTGAGAATTTGGTGGCCGACAACACTAGTAAAAAAAACACTCAAAAGCTTAAATCAATATAGTATATGTTCAGGTGATGGGAGAATAAATATTTTATGGGCTTAAATATTTCTTAAATCTTGTTTAAATCTTGTATTAGATGTGTATTTTTTTAGATTTATATTGCCTAGAGAAATAAAATCTAGAGAAATGAGTTATAATAAACCTTTTAATTAGAGAGATGAAGTTCTATTTATATAAACTTTATCAAAATAAATATTTTAAGAAATACCTAAGATATTTTATATAAATATTTAATATAAATATCTTATAAATATCTAGAATATAAATTTACGAAGGTGTATACATTATATAAAAATATTTGTATAGTTTTTTTCATGTATCTTTATAAAACAAACTAATCATATCAGAAGGATTCATTACAATTGTCACTTTTGATCCACATAAACTTGGCCTGTGTAATAATTTATTGTACGGGGCAGGGATAATTCTAGCTCACAAGTAATTAGCATATCAATTCAATAAGATCATCTAGTTTCCCATGCTTCAAAATTTATAGAAATTACAGCATTATAATATCTACTGGGTACGGTAGCCATTCAATCTTATTGAATATCAACATTCAATTTCTCTACAACCTCAAATGAAGCATTGTCACTGTCATTGTTGAAGCAAAGGACAATGAAGCATTGTTACGGTCAGAGTAAGAACTTCTCTCTAATGACTTTTGCAGAGAATGTTTATTAAAGCTCCACTCACCATTAATGTGGTCCAAAGGATTGCAGGTCACAACCAACTCTGGCCAAAGCATCAATGGCGATGCTTTGCCCAAAAACACAGGTTTTCCTCTGCGTCGACAAGGCATGTCTACGACGCTCAAAGTAAATATTCTTCAAAAATGCACTGATCTGAACATATTAGCCTCTCAGCTCTTCCTCAATCGGGAGATTTTATAGAGCTATGGAGATTTATTGCCTATACTGCAGGTAGCCAAATATATACATATTTCTTCTGTGAACTCCATCCTCATTTGATACCACTACTATAGAACTTTATTCAAGTGAAATGAAACTGCTGCAAGGCTGCAGATTTTAGTGGGAAAATCTAAGGAAGATGTATATCATTAATTTTCTATTGCCTTTACGAACCGCCCTTTCACTCGCTTTCTCGTATCAGCTCTAGCCTTCCTTGATTCATAACGGATACGTTTATCATATCTGTTCATGGTTTAACACACCATTCAGTGACACAAATTGGAATGAGCTAAAGAGAGACAAGATACAAACAGACGAGTAAAAGGTATTAGCGTCATGCCTTCGATTTTTCTTCTTTTCCCTGTACCGCAACATGGCGTTGCCTCTGTTCTGTGCAAAAAGTCCCGCATCACCCTTTTGTCTCACCTCATTTAGAGTTTCAAACCAAGTGAGAGAAGGCTGCTCCATGACCTGGACATGTGCATTAGGCTCACCTGGCATGGATTCTGGAGACAGTCCTGTCAGTGGTGTATTGTTGCAATTTTCTGTTGGTGGTTTGTACCTTGACAATTGCTGGTTGGAGCAACTCTGTAATTGACAACAATCTCATTAACACTTGTTATTCATGTTTCAATACAATCAGGAACAGATAAGCTGTGCAAGCAACATCAGGATTCAGGTTTAACTTTCTCAACGCTGATATTACAATAGAAAATGGCTAGAACCACAAATATAAGATATTACATTCTGCATATGTAGGCCAAAGCTAGTGCATCGGATCAAATCAAATAGAAAAGTTTCTAGTCAATTATCAAAAGCACTGGGATATCTTATGTTCCCGTTTATTCTGAATGATTCTCTATCCCTAGCCTGTTCTCATAAGAACTAGAAATCTTAATTTCATCGATGCAAATATTCGAGTTTGTTAATTTGATTTCAAGAGAAGAAAAAATATGACTTGAGTGCTACCATCATGAAAAAAATTTCTTTCTGACTCCAAAAGGGTAAAAAATAATTCCATTAAACATCCCTCTAATGATTTCCCACATGCCTGCCTCTCCCTAAAAGGCCAAGTATCAGGACAAAGCATATTTGCGTTGGTGATGGCAAGCCAAAATGACTTCAATTTGCTGGTCACTAGTCCCACAATCTAATAGTAGTTGAATTCATTAATACAGAAATAGGATATGTAATTTCTGACTTTATCTTCAGTGGAGTGACTTACATTTTTTGACAAGTTATCCTCGCACGTTGTAGAGCAGCAGCTCGTCACATGACCATCATCCAATACTTTCTGTGCAGCGAGGGCACCATCTTCAGTGAAGTCGACATAGTTCTTGACCATGAAACCAGGATCCTTTACATCATATCCTTCTTCTTGTGGACCAGGTATTGTACAATCTAATGATGTTCCAAGTTGGAAATTCCATGCCTGAAAGAGCAGAAATGAAGGTGAACCACATAGCTCAGCTAGCCCTTTCTAATTGAAGCACATTATGCATGCTTCATGTAACTGGGAACAAGGCAGATCAGCTATTACTGAAGACAGAAAGCTGGCCTAGAATTTCTAAAGGAAAATGTCAGTCAATAGAACCCAAAAGGACTCAGCAACAATCTTTCCCAAACTTAGAATGAACTACTTAAAGATCATATAGCACGGGCATACTAAGCTAATGAAATTAGGGATCAAAGAGTGCATCTCAGACTGGTGCCACCTCTCACTGCTTTGAATTAACTAGCTAATTAGTAGATAATTTACTGCTGGTTTCAAAAAGTAATTAACATCAGCCAAAGGACTAAACATTTGCCTCGGACCTAGCTCTCAATAGAATTACAAGATAGTTCAATTACACAAACATCATATTACCACAAAGCAATCTCAATTCTAAAGGTTGGCCCCAAACCTGAGCTCCTTGATGGGTATAATTGCAATCCCACATGAAACCTAGATCAGATACACAGTCATTCTCACTTGCATCTACATGATTTGGCAACATAAGCAAAGAGGTAAATGGCGTTTGCTGGTGCAACAATTCTTCGTCCCCATTCTCCAATTCAAGACTCTCCAAATTCCACTGCACTGCACATCTACTCGGTGGTGTGTCAGGCCCCAATTCAGCTCCATCTCCATTCACTCTCACCATTCCCCTCTTTCCCATCTCTACTAACTGCTTATACACTTCTTGCCTACGCTTCCCAGAACTTGACAAAACAGAGAAATCATCACTTGAAACCGCAAAATCTTGAAAATTAACCGCTTCTTGCTCAAACGAACACGACCCAGGATCAGAATCCACAAAAAAATCAGATTTGAAATCAAACCCAAACAAAGAAGCAAGCTCAACAACTGGAGGGCAACCCATGAACCCTTCAACTGGATTTCTATTATGAAGGGAAGATACAGAAAAACTGCTGTTATGGGAATCCCAATCACAATCTTGACAAAGAAAAAGATTATCATTTGAGCAATGAATTGAAGCAGGTTCAGCTCTGCAATTGTCACAGATCTGTGACCTTACATGCTTGAGAGACAGAGTATTTGAAGAGTGAATTTGCTGGTCACATAGCAAACAAAGCTTAGCAGAATCAGCTCTACAATACAAGATTGCTGCTTTTGAGTTGCAAAATTCACATGGTAGAAACAAGAAAGAGTCTTTCTTTTGTTTAGAATTTAAACACTTCTCCATTATCATAAAAAAAAAAAAGAGAGGTAAAAATATCTCGCTCAAAACACTGTAGAATTGGATGAAAAAAGAAACCCAAGAAAGATACTATGCTTTGAGTATTAAAATCGTGAAACTGTGAAGAAAAAATGATTGGAACTGGTTTCGGTGGGTTAAGTGAAGAAGAGGGAGAGATATTTGATTAGCTTTAAGCCTTGAAGCTTAGATGGAGTAATATAGGTGTGTCATCAAGTGATGGATGTATTGACGCACATGATAAGCATGAAAGATATGCAGACGTCAAGTCTACAACATAAGTGAGGGTCCACATGCTGATTCACTCTTTTGCCGGGAAAGTGAATCTGCGTCTTTTAGTGCTTTTTACTTGTACTTTTCTGTTTTGAGCTTTGACCACGATTTGTATTTGAACATGTTTTTGTTTTGTTTAATATCCCAAACCTATTTTCCAATGGTGGGTCACTAGTTATTTTTTAAAATTCTTGGATTAAAATTTTAGGGTTATTACTTAGTAGAATTTATCAAATGTTTTAATTTATATCTGAAAAATTTAGTTAAAAAGAGAAAACATTACAAGAAACGCTAAATCAAATGTTTTAATTTATATCTGAAAAATTTAGTTAAAAAAAGAAAACATTACAAGAAACGCTAAAAAACTATATACTTGATGTCTTGATCTGTGCTTCGCCGCGGGACATATATTCTTTTCAAATAAAAAAATTGCATGCACAAGTTTTTTAACATGTTTTTGTAGTTAAATTTCTTTATACATACATGTAATTAAATAAATTAAGAACTATTTATGTTAATAGATAAAAAAAACCATAAACGATAACTAAAAAAATAAAAAATTGAGAGACAAATTACATCAAGATATTTAATATCAATACACAAGAATTTACTCAGTTGTGCCTGCTAAATTTTTTATTAAAATAATTTTTTATTCAAGCAAATAATAATAGAAATAGAGACACCAATTAAATTGATTGAATAAAATAAAATAAAATAAAAAACAATATGCAAGGTTGCACATATTAGAAATATTACCTGAAAATAATGTTTTTTATTTTAAAAAATAAAGTTCATCTATAAAGAAGATAAAAAGTGTAGATGAATCAGAAAAACTCTTCGAAAATTTAAATAAATAACAAAAAAAAATTATTGTCATTTAAAAAAGGCTATCTAAATAAAATAAAAGAGAGAAATGATATTAATCTAAATAAAAAAAGCATTTAGAGAAAAAACCATATAAAAAAAGCATTAATTTTAAAAAAATAATTAGAAACAAAAATAATTTAGGAAAAAAACAAGAAAAAATCAAAGGCCAAGAGTTGTTGAGTCTGGCAAGTCAGGTCAGTCTACTTGACCCATTTCATCAAGACATGCACAATTGGGCCTTTTTTTTGCAACTTGGGGTCCGCATGAAATTTTTTTGAAATAAAAAAATTTGACGATGTGTTGCCTACTGTGGCAGTTGACGCGTCGTCTAATTTGCCTAGATTATGGCTACTATAGTAGCTGAAAAATCAGGGTTTAATTTTGTTTTATCTAAAAACCTATTTTTCAACCAATTTTGACCTAAAACACCTTAAAAACCATGATAAGCCTATCCATGCCCTAAAAAAACCAAAAAGTCATTCCAAAAATCGAAATAAACCTGCAACGAAAAAAAAACTGAGCTCGGATCTATTTTCATGAACTTTAAAGGAAAACAAACATCTAATATGAACTCTCCTCATCAAATGGAACCATTTGACACAAACATTGACCATTTTGGTGGCTTAAATCGATGTCAACGATATTCTTCTCTCTTTATTGCCAGAATCCAGTGACATTTCTCTCTCTTCTCTCAACTATGGATTAAAAAACAACAAAAATAAACTTTTGTACCAAAATTGAATTTGAAAAAGATTGAGGCACCGAAATCATATAATTTGCATTATTTTTAAAGTTAGAAGACAAAAGTGTATCTTACCCAAAACTCATGGCATGCCACCCATATTTGGTGTATTTTTAATTTCGGTCTCTATTCTTACAATTCCATCATTGCCTAAGAAATCCAAATCAATTGGCCTTCAATTAGGATCAAATCATCCAAAATAAAACTTTAAGGACTAAAATAATTTTTTAAAAATAAATAGAGTCATCCACAGTGTTTTGTGAGAGGATGAACAATGTCGGTTGCACAGTATTCACCCCACGTGTTTTAGTTTTTAAGTTAATGATATAAGTGGAATTAGACCACCAAAGATTATTAATAAAAGATTGTTATCATAGACTATCAAATCTAAAACTTTCTTTAAAATCACTTGAAATTAAAGAAATATCATCTTGATACTCATTAAACTCTTTGAAGCTAGTGAACTTAATTATCACTCTAATAAAATGAACTTTTAGCCATAAAAATAGGTATTGAGAAGTTTAAAATATATTTTTTTTCCTAAAATATTTTTAGTTAGAAGTAATAATAAACAAGTTAAAGCCTTTATATATAATAACCCGAGTCAACATTAGCGAACAAAAGATTGATTGGATGGTAGGTATGGTTTGCTAATTTTTAATTTGATATAAAATATATTGTATGTAAAGATAATTTTTTAGTGTGTATATATATATATGAAGATGATTATGAGATTTTTATGAATAATAATAGAGATAGTTCTCTTGAATATTATGAAGATGAGCCTAAAAATGAGCCCAATTATGAGATTATATTAGCTTATGAGTTTGGAGATCCAATATAAATACCTTGAGAGAAAGTTTCATTTTTCTAGTTACAGGTGAAACTAAAAAAAAAAAAAAAACTAAACCACTATAGAAAAATAGTTCCTTCCAAACAAGAAAAGTTGAAAGAAAACGATAAACTATCTCAAAAGATATATATAAAAAATAAAGGTATTAACATTGAAAGATACACAAAACAATTATAAAAACTAATTTTTAAAAGACAACAAATTAGTATATGAATGTATGACCATTTATGGATGGCTCAAAACTCTAGACCATGCTACAACAAGTACAACATATATCCTAGAGCTAATCCTAACATAGTCTTTGGTCTTTATGAGTAATGATTAATTTTTTTTTTATATCCCAATCTTAAAATACCAAAGAATAATGAAATAAATGATGCAATTTGGGTGGTTATCGATCGGCTTACCAAGTCTATTTTGTTTATACCAATGAAGATGATAGATTTAGTGGATAAATTGTCCAAATTATATATTTATGATGTAATTAGATTATATGGAGTCCCCTGGTGTCAATTATTTTAGATCAGGATCTCTCATTTACTTTCTATTTATAGCCAGGTATATAGAATGTTTTTTAGATGAAATTGAATTTGAGTATCACTTTTCGCCCTCAGACTGATAGACAATCAAAAAGGACTATTCAAATATTATAGGACCTTCTAAGACTATGTGTTTTAGATTATGGAGGGAGCTGAGAGAATCATTTGTTATTGGTAGAATTTGTGTATAACAACAGTTATTAGGCTATCATATATATAACCCTGTTTGAGGCATTATATAGGAAGAAATATCATACTCTTTTATGTTGGGATGAAGTTGGAAAAATAAAACTACTAGGATAAGAGTTAGTGCAAATGACTATAATTAAGGCTCAAAAAATTAAGGCCAAAACGAAAAAGGCTAAGATAGACAGAAAAATTATATCGATAATCAAATAAGACTATTAGAATTTGAGGTAAGAGATCAGGTGTTGTTGAAGGTCACTCCCTAAAAGAATGTAATTTGATTTGGAAAAAAAAGGAAACTAGCACCAAGAAATATCAGTCCCTTTAAAGTTTGAGAGAGGATCAGACTAATGGCCTACCAATTAGCATTGTTAGCACACTTATCAAAGATAAACAATGTGTTCCATATGTCTCAAGTATTTCTCAAAGTGCCATTAGAAATTTAAGAATACTTAACATTTAAGGTTAAGCTGGTAAGGGTTACTAATAGAGCAGAAAAGAAATTGCAACAAAAAGGCGGTGCTTCTAGTAACAGTGATGTGGATGAACTCTCAAGTAAAAAATAAAACTTGGAAAAGGGAGTAAAAATGAAAAATAAGTATCTGAAACTTTTTTTTAAAGAAGGTAATTCCTAATTTCATAGATAAAATCCTAAATATGGGAGAATTGTAAACCCCATGATAAATCACTTAAATTTAAACTAGATAATATATATGATTGGTGGTGAAAATTCTTGGTAAGTTAGTGTAACCCTAAACAAATTAAAGTATAAATTTGTGTATGAAAATATTGATGATCGAAATAAACTTGCACTTAATAACATGACTTTTAACCAAAAACTAATAATTTAGAGAAATTTTATTATGACTAATGGCGAAATGTTTATGTATGAAACCTGAACAAAATCATAAAAAAAATGAATATGAAAAAAAATACATGTGATTAGAGTTTTGACAAGAATACCATGTAGGGTATAAAAAAGGACTGGCATTATTGTAGACTTGAAATAATCTTCATCCTCTCTCAATAAAACCTATTGCCAAGTAAAGTGGAAAAAACTTAAAATTTATGATCTTGTTCTTCTTTTCTTCAAGTTTACTTGGGTTATTGGTTATGGAGAGTGATTAAGTGATTTTCGTCTATAATATCAAACCAAATTGGGAGAAATTAGAGAGAGAAAGGAGGTGGAAGTTTAGAAAACTTGAGATAGAAAGTGTGGAAAAGTGAAAATGGAAGGGGATTCATTAAAGTTTTTGTAAGAAACACGTTCTATTTGATTGCTTTGGTTGTGGTAAGGGTTCTAACAAATTAGTTTCATGTATTATCGATTTTTATTTTTGGATTGAAATTTCTCTGATTTTTGAAATTAAGATTCATAATGTTTTTTGTGATTGAATGTTTAATTGGATTGTTCATTATTGTTGTTGGGTTAAGAGAATGCATAGAAATTGTTTAAATTTGATCAATTATGTGAAGAATTGAAAAAACCCTGAATCGTGAATTTTAGGGTTTATGTGATTTGTTTTGAAAAAAAATGAGTGTATGTTAATTATTGATAAATTGAATGAGCACTATATGATTAAGCATTAAATTAGTGAAAGGAAAAGCCAATCATACAAAAAAATCAAAGGTTTAGTGGCTAACCATAATTAGGGAAATTAGGAATGTAATTATATTATGTTGGTTTTGGTATTATGAGAATATAGTGTTACGTGTTGGATATGAAATTTGTGGTAGGAAAATGCAATAAAATGTGTAGACGTGTAATTAGTAGAAAAGAATAAGAAAATAAAAGAATATAAATGTGAATATTGGATTATAAAAAAGATAACATGAAAGTAAGTTAACATATTTTTGGGAAGTTCAACGATATGAAATGTAAGATTTATGGGTGGTGTATAAAATGGGTTAATATATATTAATATGGAATATGTAGGGAATTATATGTGTTTGGATGCAAATTTGATATGGTAGTACGTAATGACATTTTGAAAATAAAAATTGGTTATATGGGTTGTGAGGGTTCTATATTTAATTGTAAATGGGTAATATGAAAAGAAATTGGATTGGCATGGGTTGGTATGAAAAATATGAACTTGTATGTGTTTTAGTGTAATTGGATAAATTAAAAATATTATAGATCGCATGTGTCGGAAGTAATGAAATATAACGAAATATATATTGTATGTATGGAAGTAAAAGGGAGGTGCAAAGATATAAATGACTGTATTTGGAAATTAAATAGTAGCATGGTAATGGATGATGATGTGTTTGTGTTTTATGATTTAAAAAATTAAAATAATTTTAGGTACTGATATGGATGGCTCATTGAAGTTAGGAGAGACATCTGATGTTGGACCGTTAACAAAAGGCGCCTCCTTGACAGGAGGACCAGGTAGGCGCCCAACACTTTGCCTTTTTAATTTTAGTAATGACATTTCAATAATTATGTTTATTTGAGAAATGAGTTGTTGAAAGGAAACATAGTAAAAATAATTGTTGCAAAGAATTAAGCCGCTCGTATGAATAAGGACTATTGATTTGAAAAAAAAAATGGTTTATGCCAGCCGCACAAGCAGGGTTTGATAACTTATGAAAAATAGTTTAGCCAGCTGGACAAGTGGGGGCTTTTGATTTAAAATTATTTAGTCAATCGCATGAATAAGGTTTGTTGATTTAAAGGAATTACGTCGGTTGTATGAGTAAGGGTTGTTAAATTAGAAAAAAAAAATAGATTGTTGGATGAGCATGAGCTATTGTCTTGTGAAGTAAAATGAATCACATGAGTGAAGTCTGTATTGAAAAGGTTAAAACTAATTATAAGAGCGATGGTTTTAGGTGAAAAAGTTACCTTGATATAACTAATTATGTAAAGGTTGTAAGTGGCTCTAATGGAACTAGTTGTGTGATGTGGGTGGATCGAAATGACGGTGTTGTATTTGAAAAATAAATTATTCTATGTAAAGACAATTATTGTATTTGGGTGTGCATTTTAAGTAGTAATATGTTGTCTAAGTGTTAAATATACTTTTTTGTAATTAGTTTCTGTTTGTTTTATGTGTATGTATTATAGGTTTATTCTATTTGTCATTGTAGCAGCAGCATCGTAGCTAGGTCTTGATAGTCTATATTAGGTAGAAGTTTTTGAATTCCATGGCATGATATGTAACTAGCTAATGCACATGTCTAGTCTAAATATTTTGCAATTGTAATTGGTAGAATGTTCAATTGTTAAGTAATGTAACTTTTGTTGTCTATCTGTGTTATATTATTTTATAGGCCTCATGAAACAATGCTATATATATATATATATATATATATATATATGATGCAATTAAGGGTGACGATGATGATAGTGGATTGTAATTTTAAAGGGTATACAAATATGGCTACCTATGATTGTGGATTGAGTGAAATGTTATGTATTGAGTTGTTAATATTGTTATAGGTATTTTAATGCATGATAAATTTAGGTAGAGTTGCCTATAGAGGAAACTCTAACGAAATTTTATTGAAATTAGAAAATTTCCTACTTAAATGAAAATAAAAGGAAAAGAAACACTTCATAAAATGGATATTATGCAATGTAACATTTGTATCATATGTGACAGCGAAAACATATTAAAATGAGTAAAGACCCTGGTAAAAAACAATTACCTTATTTACACGTGATTAATAATGAAAAAGGAATAAATATGCATTAAGTTTATGGTTTGTTATAAGTTGTAACGTAAAAATAAACATTCATACAAACATAAAGCTTCATCTGACATAAACTATAAGAGTAAGGTACCGCCAACTCTTTGAGTATTTTTGGACTCTAGCATAGTAATAAAAAATGTGGAAAATAACACATTGCAAACAATATTTAGGGAAGTAACACAATTTAGATAGAGGAGAGAGAGAAAAACAATGAAAGAAAAAAAATAAAAAGACTTTAAAGGTATACTGAAGCTTCGATGTTGACACCACTTGTACCATAAAAAAGATTTCAATGAGACAAATCTAAAAATACCAGGGAAGGTGATCAACGATGATTAGAGTGGGTGACACGAGCCACCTAAAAACAAGCGAGCATTGTCACCTTTGGGCGGCTCGTGTGGCCCAGTCCGTTTATAGTTGAATTTATCTTGTCGAGATATTTTTGGCAGTATTAGTGGTGTCGTCATTGGAATTTTGGTGTGTCTACGAGGTTTTTTTTTTTTTTAATCTCTTTTCTCCTTTCTCTTTCTCTTTAGCCATTTTATAATTTAATAGAGTTGTTAGTGACAGTAGAGACTTACGAGTTGCAAATGTTATTCATAACTCTCTAAATTGTGTTATTTCCTAAATATTTTTTGGAATGTGTTATTTTTTAATTTATTTTTAATATGCTAAATTAAAAAAAAAAAAACTCCATCTCTTTATCTTAGAAGATGACCATTTATGTGACATGTTATACCTACTAGAAGATAAAAATAAAGGAAATCTTTAAAATAGAATAAAAGTAAATATATCTTCAAGATAAAAAGATAACAAAGGTGGTATGACTCCACAACAAATAAGACATAAAACCCTGAGTGATCATAAGCAATAACTAGATGTGGGACTATGCTATGGCACAGGTCAATGTTTTTTTCTCTAATAAAAAGCGATGTTCGCAAACATGTTTTAAAGAACAAAAAAAAATCAATAACTCGAGTTATAGTACTGATTGGGTCTAATAAATTGGTTTTATTTTAATTAAGCTATAAAAAAAATAGGTAATGATGGTAAACAAAACAATATAATTTTTTTAAAATGATAATGATAACATGGTAAAATATCTCTTGAAGTGCAAAATTGAATAAAAATGGATAAAAAGCTTGGGTCAACTTGAGGTAGTGTGGTAGACATGTAATATAGGTAATAAATGGTAAGCTAACCCAAGTTAACCCACAATTCAGGTGATGAGAACATGATAACTTGATAAAAAAAATCAAAGAAAACCACAAAGCTATTTGTTTTATAAAAAAATTTATTGTCGAGCAATGAAATCTTAAAAGAAAATAAGTCAAAATAAAAAAAGAAGATGTTGACCCGTGTTAACTCTTCAAACTAATGACCCAAGTCATTATAACGGGAGCACCATACATGAAAAAATCACAAAACTCAATCCCTTATAAATCAAACATTAAATGATAAAATTAAAAAAAATCTATTATACAAAAGGATTAAAAAAATAGCAATTAGAAGAATAAGTTGAAATGAAAAATAAATTAGATGGCAACTACAAATTTTTGATTGAATGGTGAAACTGTAAATGAAAACAACTTTAACAAAAGGACAAGAAATTAAAAATAATAAGGACCAAAATAAAAAAAAATACCATAAATTTGGATTGGGGGATGAAAATAAAAATAAATGAAGATTACACATGAAAAAAAATAAAAAAAATAAAAAAAATAAAAAATAAAAAGAATGAAGACTAAAAGTGGAAAAAACAAGACATGACAAATTGGGATTTAATGATGAAATTAAAAACAAATCAAAACTTTACTAAAAGTCCAAGAACAAAAATAAAAAAATGGATCAAATCTAAAGAAAAAATAAATTGAGAGGCTGGTTTGAAAATTCAGAGGGTCGGACAAGAAAACTTGAAAATTCAGAGGGTCGGACAAGAAAACCAATGAGAAGAGAGAAAAGTAGGGGGGAAAAGGGTTGCCAGTACAAAACCGGATGTTCGTTGATGATGCATGATGTTCAGGGTCAGAGAGGCCACCAAGATGAATCAAAAACCACTCTGGAAGCCGTTGTTTAGTCGTAGGACGATGTCAAACACACCACCTAAAGATGATGATGAACATGCACGAGCTGACACATGCAAGGCGCATGTCATCTATTTTTTTAATTATTTATTTTACATTAAAGTTAAAACATTTTTGACTTCGAGGGTAGTCTAATAAATTCGTTATGCATTTAAAATTAAAAAGACAAAAATACCACTAACTATCAAGTTTAATGTTTTTGCTCTAAGGGTATTTTTTCTTTTAACTATTCAAAATTAACGAAAAGACCCTATTAGCCCCATTAGTCAAGCCAAATATTTTTATCATGAGAGGAAAATTCATAACCTTACTATTACAACCCACAGGGCCACTAAATCTAGAGTTACAGTAATTTGTGTGGTGGATTTCACTATTCTCTTTTAGGACATTTTGTTATGTAACCTAAGATTCCTTATTACCTATAGACAAGGATCCCCTAGATTTTTCAAGGTAAAAAACATCTTATTTAAAATAAAAACTTGTAAGAAGTTATTTGATGAATCCAAATAAAATGGACACAACCCCCTAAAGAAAAAAGCCCATAAAAAACTTCTTGGGCTACCGAGCCTAAGCCTAATATACAGTTGCGGTCCAATGAGAATGGGCTCGAGCATGGTAGCCCGAGCCCAACTCCCTAAGGTGCATTGGCTCAAGCAAAAAGCCTTAACCCATGTTGGGCATGCTAAGTGTCTGCCCTTGTTGGGCACACACCTTATTGGGCACACACCCTACTAGTTATCAAATAAATCGTTGAGACATTTTAAAAATATTTATAGGCTATCTTTTTATAATGTTGACAATCATTTATTTTTAATACTCATTGTTATTTTTTTAAATTGTCGTTGCTTTTTTATTTTACAATCATACTATTAAAATAATCAAGTTTATTGAATTTATTCAAATCAATGATTTGAGTTTTAAAATTTTCTTACTTTTTTATAAACGCTATTATCACGTGAATTTTTTTTATATTAATAAAACTTTGACCCAATTAGCGAGGTAGCGTGGACCATCTATTTAGTACATAGTAATCTTAAAGCTACCCTACATATTTGTTTAACAAAAACTAAAAAGATATTCTTAAAAGCCTATCTCGGTTAGTTGAATTAGATAAAGAAATATGTAACCCAAATCCACTGTGCATTCAGTACTGAAACAAGACTCAAATATTCATCGGGAGTTATCTTGAATTTTAGGAAGACATGAGAAAAATTAAAAATTCAAGGATTAAAGTGTAAGAAGAGGAATGACAGGTGGCAAGAATGGTACTGCCACGTTGGGGGCACCCTATGAAGTATCATCCCCTTAATATTTCTGGCCTCTCTACCTAATTGTTTAATTCTTGCGTGCGAACTACCCTCTGCTTTGGAGAATTATGGCACCCCAAATCAGTAAAATACTATAATTTTGGTCTTATTTTAATTTTTTCATAATGGCTCCCCAAAAAATAATATATTTTTCCTTCGCTTGAATAATCTCTAGTTTTATTCCTTTTGTTTTTGGTGATAAAATCCCGTCCAAAAATCTCGAGTTCCACCTCTGCATGTGTGATTGATTGATTGATTTTTTCTTTTACATCGAATATATGCAATATAATTAAGCCCACCAATTCTTGCAGTAAAGGTGCATTCTTTGAACGGAGTCAATTTAAGAATAATCATGGCCGCAAAAGAAAAGTAATCTTGCCGAAGTTGTTGGGGTCGATTGAACTGAAGGTCCTTATATCTATTTGGATAAGTTAATTTTCTCATTCATAGGGAGAAAAAATAAAGAAAAAAACTAGGGATAGCCTGTGGGTAGCCACAATTCTATATCTATATCTATATTTATATAAAGCAAAAGAGTTATCCCTAACCATCTAGGTGGTGACCTACTAATAAGAGTTTGGGACCAAGAGGTTTGCTCTCTCTGTGGTCTCAGGTTCGAGCCCTGTGGTTGCTCATATGATGACCACTGGAGGCTTACATGGTCGTTAACTTCAGGGCCCGTAGGATTAGTCGAGGTGCGCGTAAGCTGGCTCGGACACCCACATTAAACTAAAAAAAAAAAAGTTATCACTTGATGTGAACTTTTTCTATGTATTTTTTGGATTTTAAGAGTTGTCCCTTGATGTGAACTTTTCATATACTTTTTTTTTTTTACATAATTTCTTATATGCAGATCATGTATTTATTTTCTAGACTAATAGCAGATCATCACCAATGTTTTTTTACCAATAACATGCACTAAAAAAATAATCATAACATAACATATCAACCAAGAACCATTATTTTTAGCTAAACCATTACAACACCAATTTTTTTTCATTAAGGATATAGTCTCTTTTCCATGAAAAAAAATTTCAAGATCAAGATATATA
>Ga0307510_10004583_pt1 | contig 16280 bp, 18 predicted proteins | sample 12_EM_MG_FD_207224 | JGI IMG/M metagenome (GOLD analysis project Ga0307510, IMG submission 207224) | Populus trichocarpa ectomycorrhiza microbial communities from riparian zone in the Pacific Northwest, United States - 12_EM | ecosystem: Host-associated > Plants > Roots > Unclassified | place...
ACCGAGGTCGGTTTTGGATTGAGTTGATTTGTTGCTCGACGGCGGACACGTCGTCGGTTAGATCTCTAGCGTGGATGTGGGTGGCACTAAGGGCCGTGGGGTTTCCTGGATCGACTTTGATCAGGAGGCTTCTGTTTTCACCCGGGACGAGGTAGGGGATTCGGTGTCCCCGATCACCTCGAGGATTCGCAAATCTCCTGCACGGTATAGACGGATGACGGCGTTCTAGGCTTCGCCAAGGTACACCCCCATTCTTAACATTGATACAATCCCTTCTACCCTAATGGGTATTTACTCACTGCGACTACGATAGGTAGGTGGCAAGTTAGAACTACGGTTCAGTACTTGTCAACCAAGATCAGGGCCACAGCCCAGTATCTTTCCGTGGATACCTGTAAAGACAGTGGGTAGGTAGGAGATCAAGAGAGAACTACAGTTCAGTTCTTGTCAACCAAGATTAGAGCTACAGCTCAGAATCTGTCTGTGGATAGCTATGTCGTGTGTCATGAACCAGTGTAGTGGTTGTTGAGGAGAGGGAGGAAAATAAAGGAAGAGGAGGTACCGGTAGGTACTTAAGCAAAAAAACGTGTTGCGATTGCTGAGTAAGCGTTACCTAAATCGTTTAGTTTCCACCACAACAACCGTGACTGTGTTGGGGGTGAATCTCGATCGTGATTCATCTCTGGTAGGTGCAAGTGTTTGAGCGTATTTCTTATTAGAGTAAGGAGAGCACCGGGCTCATGACCTGTTCAATATGTGAATGTGGGACAATCAATTCTATATGGATAATACTTCGCAAGTATGAGGGGGGTTGCGAGGCATGCTTAGCGAGGAGGTGAAGAAGGGATTGGTAGGAGTTCTGGTTCTTAATTCTTCTAAGCCTGGTGGGCGGTAGCACCTTATTTATAGAAAAGTGCGCGTCGATATGCGCAAGAGAAATATAGGAAAAACAATGCAAGAAACATAAGTGTGAACATGTTTGACCCTGAAATCCAACCAAGTAAATTCCAAACAATGTGCCAAAAAACCAAAGGGTGTGGAGCAATTATTAGAAATATCATGACCACGAATGGTGCATAAGAGATGCATAAACAACCGTAAAATCCTAAACACCTGATTGGAAAGCACAGGTTAAATCCCGAGATATTATCCTAAAATGAACAATTAAACAGCATAATATATATCTTGGCTGTAGTAATGTGAGCGGTGGACAGGCGGAGCCGAAACACAAACTAAGTAAAAGAATACACGGTAGTGTATTGAATATACATAGGAAATATACAAAGAATTTCAACAGAATCATCTCTGCAAAAGCTTCCCTAGAGATTCTGCCAGAAAGCCTTTAACGAACGATGTAGTTCAAACTGATGCCTAGATTCATGCTGTTCTCAAGCAACCCTCCTAGCAGTTTCTTGATGTTTGCGGAAGTATCTTGAGAAACAGTGCGTGGCTATAAGGATTATTTGAATATGATTGTAAAGGACCATTTGGAGCTAGCGGTAACCCAGTTATCATATGTACATCTCTAAAAGGATTTCCTAGAGCAACAAGTGCCAAGATGGTTTTGTATTATCTATAAAAACGATCTGTTCTGTCATAGATAGAACCAGTAGGCAAGATACAACTCCAGAAATATATATAGCGTTTTTCCTCCTTGATTTCACTTTCCTTCCCTCTCTCATTCCCAATACTCACAATCACCATCCCATAAGAACAACCTGTGCTGCCTTCTCTCTCCGCATATTTTGTCTTCTCCTTTGGGCTATTTTCATCAATGTTTTCCTTCTTTCACCAATCAGCGCTACCAGACTATTTACCATTCTCCTCCAGTCAGACTTCCAAACTCACAAGCCACTCACATTCGTTAGCAGAATTTGAGAAATAACGTAAACCACCTTAGTGCTTTTTTGGAGCATGATCTTTGAGAAGACTCGAATACATTAGTCTAGGGTTCCGAAGTTTTCCACTATTCTTGCGTGGTTGGGCTCAGGGGCCCTGATACTTAGGTACCGAACAATACAAAGCTTTTATTAATTTGAACAACCGTGATAGGCAAAAAGATATCAGAGAAGAGCAAAAGAGTAAAGCAATATTGTACGATAATGAATGACTTTGACAAGACAAGAGATGACCAAAGAACTGAGAGCGAAATGTGACAATAGACTGATAAAAAATGCACAAACGCAAGAACAGGCTGCTTTATATCCTCGTTAACTGAAAACATTCTTTCTGGTATGCTTCCTTTGCCTGCCAGATTCCTCTCCCACTTTTCATTTCTCTGTCATCCGTCCCCTTCACTTTCCCAGTGCATTTCCAAGGTATAAGTATCAGGGGCGAGAGTAGCAGGCTCTGATACTGTTTGTCCCTGAGTGTGGGGTGGGCGTTCAGCTGTTGATCGTGTTTGCATTTCGTTGTAGGAGGATCAGTATGTGGTAATGTCATATCAAGAATACTGGGTCAAAGTGTTGCGTGGTAAGCAGCTAAGAGCGCTGTAACACTCTTGAAACAGCGGTCTCTCTAAGCTTATCGTAGTTGCATTTCCTATCCACTACAAACACAGAATATATGGTGAGCAGTCTAAACTGGTTAATCTCCAATAGGGAGTCGATTTGGGTTTTACCAATTTCGATATCTTCCAAGATATTCATAGCAGAGAAACTGTTACCTTCTTTCAACTTCCACAAGCTGATTGTGACTTCGCTCAAGCCAGGCTTATAGCTGGAATTGAATAATTTGTGGCTCCATTTTAGCAGGCAGTTGTCAACTCAGCTGAGTGGTTTGGGTATTTTGTTTGGGTGGTCCCTACCACACAAACAATTATTCTATGCTAGGTTCAACCTTGGGAGAGGTATACTCGGGTGAATACCTCGCGCTATTATATACTATTATATTTGTTGTCAGAGGCATGATGATAAACAGTGAGAGAGTTTTGATACCATGTAGACATTAAGGTAAAGAGTGTGGGGCGGTGGATGGGAGGTGGATGGGAGGTGGATGGGAGGCGGGCATTTTGGTGTAGTTGCGATTGAGATAGACAACGATAACTCACACGAATAGCAATTTTAAGGTATTTGTATTATCAGGATCTGTTACTATATCATGTACTAGTGAGGCAAATACATAATTCATAGGGCCAAAATTTACTACACTTAACGGTGCTACCCCCAACTCATTCTACTCAAGCCATAATGTATCTGTATTCATATCGTATTTTTCAACCTAGAAATTTTATCCAATCCTCTTCTCAGCCATTCCCACACCTTCTTCTATATATTATAACTCCCTATTCCTCTCCCCTTCGTCAAAACCATTCCCGTAGAAATAATATTCACTGCTCGTATAAAGATCTTTGCCTGTCATATCATAATCAAAACTCTCTGCCACACTCTCTACATTTAGCCATGCCAATAACAAGTTCCACCATGGGCTAGATGGCTGGACAAATTGGCTCTCTGAGAAGGTCTACCTTAGAAGCCACAACCTCCTTGATAAGCAGGGTGAATTGGCGGGACAACAATAGAGGGTTATCAATATGTTCACTGGTCAGGTAATAATTACCCCTAAGCAATGGGCATTTAAGGCTGTTGTTAACCTGTTATTTCAAGATCAATCCAGCCAGTAGCGATATTCCCCGGGTCCAGAAGAGATGAATGACTTACTGGGGTGGGTAATATGCCACAACATCTGCATCAAGATCAAATGCTAGTGAGCCATACTTCCCTAGCCAACCCAAATAGCTCCAGCCGGTAACTCAAGTCTCGCATCTAAAACCTTTTGATAAATATAAGTAACAGACTAGAATATCACTGAACCTGAGAAGACATCATAGGAGAAACTTGTAGTTATGATAAGCCTAGTTGGTGATGACAGGACACTCAGTGTTACCAAGGGATTCTCTAACAAAAGAATGTTTACCACTTTATGGTATTGGGAATATTGTTCAAACAATATTTGCAATGCTCACAGCGTTGAGCTTTCACCATTAATCCAATCATATCGTGACTGCTATGACAAGACTGGATCCATCGCATGCATTTTGGACAACTACCAGTGATGGCCACAATTGCACAGCTGCGGCTTGAATACCTGGAGAATCGAAAAGAGCAAGTGCTGCAGTAGATACTTGATTGGTTTATGGAGGACAAGTTGTATTTTACAAGGGGGAGCAATACTAAGACATGTTCTTGAGCATGGTTTTCATTTGTCTGATTAAGGTTATTGATATGAAAAGGTCATTGCAGAAGAAGTGAGGTATGGATTCTAGCTGGTGGAAATGGGAAGTGTGATAGTTAGGAAAAAGGAGAGTCATGTCCATTTTGCTTGAGCTGGAATCTGAAAGCCAGTACTCCATGATCCTCGTCCAGGACCATGTTTAGACAGGAGATATTCAGGTTAGTTAGCAGCTTTGATTTTGACTTAGATGGAAGTTGTGTAAATTGCAGAAGTCAAGTGTTATTTACCCGTAGTTGGTCTTGATGGTTACTGATTTAAGAATATCTCATTACTTAGCTAGTTTGACGAAACAATAGTTGATAAGATATATTATGTTTTGAAACTTACTATGGCTGGACCTAGTGTTTCACACCCTCACCCAAATCACTCAGTGTTTGGAAAATTCAGATAGGTGTTTGACTAGTATAGTGGAAACATGTAACCAGACAGACTAGCAGTAGCTACCAACTATGACACTGGATTTGTATGGAGAAAGTTTGAGATGCAAGACAGTAGAGGATTTCCTACATTTCCCTTACGTCTTTCCTTTATCTGTCTCTCTGTTTTTCTTCCACATTCTCTCTATAAGAGACCATCTTGTTCCAGTTTCTTTTCCGACATCGTCTATCATCATCATCTTTTGTTTTATCTCTTTTCTTTCTTCTTTAAATAAGAATCAAGTCTTTTTGTCGCTTGCATTGTTGCCCTCGTATTCGAGTGAACTTATCGACCGTCTGAGTACACCCTACGATATTTTAAGATTATGTTGCCAACTGACTTAGACAAGTAGCTATCCTAATTTCATGCATTATTCCCACTCTCACCAGTCCTCCACACACTTCAAAGCACACTTTTACCTTTTCACTTTCTAGTATTTACATTAGGTGGTGGGAAAAGAGAAACTTGAACTCAGATAATGGAAGCAAAAAAGGTGGATGAAATAGCACCATCACCCACCCTGTGGCTGAATTCTGATCTAGATCCTAACCTAAGTCCTGTTTGTATGGCCCTCACGATTGACAGGTGATCCAAACTTTTCCAAGAGACCAACCACCTGCCTATCTAGTAGCTATTTGTTATTATATGCATATGATGTTGGCTTGAATTAAACGACAGTATGCTATCTGGTAAGGAATTTTGTGTTAGCTTAACCCTATCAATAAGTGCAACTCACCATCAAGCCCCTCAAATATTGCTAGCAATTAATGAAACTTTTCCCATTCCTTGTTAAGAGTGTTAAAAAGCATTTGCAGGAGGCCTTCTGGTACATGTGTATGGGAATTCATCTCACAAGCAGCATTGCTCAAATCCCTATTACTCACATTGTACTTTAGCAAAAGAAATGAAAAGGGTTGAATGTTTTTACTAAGAGGAAATGGGCATATACAGGCATTGCATTCCTACCATAACATTTGGTAGAAATAAGGTTAATCTCTAACTAGTCAAGCCAGTTGTGCCAATATTGGCCACTTAAGGGATTAGAGTAAACTCTGTCATTTCTGCCATGATGGTGTGAGACTCTCTTCAGGATTGTGGTTACTATATTGCCTGGAGTTTTCATAACAACAGTCGAAGTAGTGCTTGAAACACCGTCTAAATGAAATCTTACCTGTCCTCCAGTTTATCAAAATACTGTTCATTTTGGTCCAAGCTTTTCTTGTAATTGTTGAACCGCTTCTCATGTTTGACAAAATAGTACTCAAGTTGGTTGAACCTGTTCTCAGGTTGGTGAAAGAGGTCTTGGCTGGCTTTTCATCTTGCCAGAGATTAATATTATCTCTGTAAAATTATTAATTTCATTATTTCCCATGGATGCTACTGTAATGCTGTTGGCTTCATGTATGGTTGAAACACTTGAACACGATGCTGGGGGAATGAGGGAGAATGGGTGAGCTATTACACCTGTCGGATAATAGCTATTTTGAGCTAAAAGTAAGCCTGAATTGTGTTTGCGTTAATGTCTCAAGGTGTGCAAATGGGAGTGAGAAATAATGGTTGGTGTTGGTAGGATGGAGTGAGCAAGAAGTGGGTTTATCAAAGGTGAGCCAAGTTCTTGTAGGGCACTTTAGACCCTTACCCAGCCGTACTTACCCACATTAGTAATTTCTCATTTAGTTAGAATAGTCGCGCCATTTCCCACCCATTTAATTGGGTAAAAGATTCCAGTTCAGGGTGAGTGTGCTCAGCTATAGACAGTGAAAGTTCACTTTTGATTCTGGTCACCGGAGACACAAACATATCCTCTACTAGAACTTCAACCTGGGGTACTGATTCTAATTTCAGTTCTCCTGATAAGAGAAATGGCATTGTCTAAGGTTGCAGCCTGCTCAATTCTAGTGGAATCACTTTGAAGATATTTAATTACTGAATTTTCATCCCAGTGACCCTAAACCATAATGTATTGAACAGAGTCAAATTAAATACCTTCTTCTATAGGTAACCTATCAACACTAGTACAAGTTGCAATAGAGTTTGAGATTACTTAATCCGTAAATCATATTAAGCTGAACAAGGGAAATATAGTTATTTTCTCTAGAGTTTACTATCTACACTATTGAGCTAGAATGAATTATTTAAGTCACTGACAGCAACATCACGAATGAAATCTATATAAACTTAAATTTGAATATCAATATTTAATTGCACAGTGAATTTATAGCAGGTAGAGGTGCCTCTCGGTGGAAGTTAGGGATAACTCCTTAACCGCCCAGTGCCCCTTACAGGGAATACTCCAGGCCTTTTTCATCCTCTCAATAGTTGGTTGGGAACACATTAATTTAGCCATATCTTTTCAGTAGCCAGAGTGGGGCATCAGAGTCCACCATTGGAGTCAAGAAAGGCATCCCGCAAGGTCAATGTCATTTGTCTTGATATCATATTGCAATCACTATCAAAAATAGTCACCGAGTTGACCTTCATGATATCTCCTGAGAAGTTCTTGGTTTTCCACTCAAATTACCAATAACAGGAATTCCAATTTGTCAATGCCAATGACATCTGTTGTTATTAGAGTGATATGGCTATTGTAGATTCCATTAGGAGTATCTGTAATGGGATAATTGACTATAGGGTAGTATTCCGCAGCCCTTAGTTAGTAAAGAATCGAAGTAGCACCAACACTCTGGTCAAACACTGTTTCACCATCTCCTGGTGGTCAAAGTGAACCCTTCTGAACAAGAATTCCCAGTTCTTCCAATGTGATAAAAAAATCACAGATAAATCCAGCCACAGCACTAAAGTAGAATCAAAATCTGGTTATTATTTAAATTGATAGATCGGAAGTTGGCCACATATTAGGAACAAGAGGATCGAGAGGCGATGTAGAATGAAGGGTAGAGGCCACCATGGTTGTTCCTGTGCCTGTGAATCATCCAGATTTCCCTAGCAAAATAGAATCAGTTCAGCTTAATGAGAATTCTCCATAATCAGTATTCAGTACACCTTACTATAAATCGAGTAGGGAGGAGGCAGTCGGGAGACTGTGGACCACAGAGTAAGTTAGAAGTCACTGTAAGAGGAACTAAGAACAAGCTCTGATGGGGAGCTCCCAATTGAGATGAATTGAGATACCATTACACGAATTACTATTTCACAAGGCAAGCACAGAGAGGGTAAAACAAAAATAACGGGCAACAAAAAAGTGAGGGTAAAATTAATAATGCGCAGGAGGGAACTCGAGGGGTAATGCCAAGTATAGAGGAAGTAGGTGATCAAGAAGGATAGCTTCAGGATCACTACCCATAAAGTTTGCTTGCTTGGGAACAAGGTGTGCGGCTCCGGGGGTGTTTGTATTCCTCGCACGTGAGCAAGTCGCATTGGACAACATCTTCCTAGGTGACACCCCCGCCCCCGCCCCCGCCCCCGTTCAGCGCCCCGGCTGGCGGGTGGCGAGGATGGATTGAAGTGTCAACAGCGATACTGATGGTTTTACTGTGTGGAAGCTGCTAGGCTATTCGCGTATAGCAGATTTCCAATTTTTGCGGCTGTTCCGACGTCACTCTGCAGCTGCAATTCCCTCCAGTGTCTCACTACAGAGAGCCTGTTTTAGTCAGTTACCTACAGTGCAGTAAGGTGCTGTAGCCGCCTTTCTTGGTTCAAGAGAATAATACCACTACGCTACCGGTAGAGCTGCGTTTTTCCTCACATTGGGAGATGGAGGAGCAACCGAGAGTGAATTTCTATCATTGCATGGTAAAAGATCTTCCTACCATGGTCACTACTGCTGACGGTGGCTGGATGACCAATGAATGATCGGTATCGGTGGGTTACTATTCCTAGTAACAAATTATTACATTTGGTTCCAGCTATGCTAATGCGGCTGACCGAAGAGAGTTAGGAACCTTCGAAGTCAAATAATTGCTTTTCCCCGATCGGTTGTGTGGAGTGGTGGCGCTTGGGCTAAAACTCTGTGGCTTGGGTCTCTAGTTATCCTCCATCCGGGGCAATCATTCCCATCTCCCCCCCTGGGCATGCCCACGCAGTAAGATACATCTGGCATGAACTGGAAGATGGTGGATACATCTATGCCGGTGAGAATCAGTGGTGTGGGTGGTTTGTGTCTGGTGTTTGGCAGGTAGATGGGGAAAAACCTCGTACAAGTACTCAATCCCCTTGTTCTCGGCTACCCTGCCATTCCCTCCGAATACTCTGTCACCTATCCAACTGTTTTCTGAAGAGCAATCCCTATAGTAGTAGTCCCCAGTTTCGTCAGGGAGTTCATCAGACTCCGAATACTTCTTAGGTGAGCTTTCCACACCAGTGGTTGTTTAATAATAATCTTAATAGAACTACCCCTTTCAGAGAAAGTACGGTAAGGAACCGGCAGCGGCTCCTGGGGATGAGGCATAGCTGTGCGAAGGAATACAATCCTACCTCGCTGCGTTAGAACAGGTTTGATTGAATTATTTCCTTTCTTCCTTCCTCCTTCTTGCGCTTATCATTTTTCTGACATAGTGGAAGCTAGGTTTTTTACATGTACTACACCTTCAAACATCATGAGACGGGTGGAAACCCGAAGCAAGAGACACAAACCTTTCCATACCTGAGCAGAGAACGAGGAGCCAACTAGGAACTTATCGTATCTCCGCCGCGTTGGACTCGTGCCTAAATATCGGAGTGGATCCTACCGGAATGTTTTGCTAATTGTTTAATTCTCGATGCCTGTGTTAAAGTTCAAGCAGGTCGTCAAGTCGAATCCGTGCGCAAGATTAGAATGTCGGCCAGTAGGGTTTGTTCCGAAGGTCACGAATACGGTCTCCCTGGTGAGGGAAAATGGGTATAGTTGTGGGAGGCACAAGTACTTGCCCGGATTTGCCGAGAAAAACGTCATCTACGGTATTTTAGTGAGATTTATCTCACCTTCTCATCAATTATCGGCAGACAGCGTTTTTCCCGGCGAATACGGGCGAGTGTGATACCAGGGGAGACTGGGTATATAATGATGAGTGCGCGGCATATTATATTAAATTTTTCACTAACCATACTATGATGCTACCAGCACCGGATTCGATTTATTACTACAGTACTGTAGTAATTTTTCACCCCTGCCTGCTTTACACTCCCTACTTTACACCCTTCCCTAATTTTCGCCCCTCCCTAATTCACACTCCCCCGCCGCGAAAATACAGTCCATAGATCCCAAATCCCTCTCCGCCCTACAGCACCGCGTCACATACCTAAAGTCCTTCACAAACCTCACCGAAACCGATGCCGTGGCTATCTCCCTGCCGCAAGGCCAGTCGCCGAAGCCCCCACCCCTACGATTGTCGAACCGGTCTACAAGAAACTCTTAAGCTACGAAATCACCGCGGAAGAATTCGTACTTAGACAAACGGGCTATGACGGCGTCGCACACACCAAGCTGGAGGAATTGGAACTGAAGCACCCGATGGTCAAGTTCCAGAGGGGCTTTTTGAAGGGGTATTTGCGAAAGTTGGTGGTAGTAGATTACGACGATTTGCGGACCCGGGCATGTTATACCTCTCCGGAGTGTCGTGCCGGAGGAGTTGCGCTAACATCTATGGTTAGCAGGAGTACTTTGATAAAGTAGGTATTATGCACACCGGTGTCACGGAGTTTGTTAATCGGTAACTTATATTCCCCACTCCTCAACCCACACTCTACTCTAACCTGCAAACCGATTTATAGGGCCAAGAAACCTGGCCTATGCGTCTAGCACACACACACGGGACCTCTCCTCAGCCACATTGTCTGCATTGCAATTGCGGTGCTCATAGCTCACCCCGACTTGGATAACCACACGAAGAGTACCGTGAGGGCGTTGAATAAACTCATTTGGATACAGAATGATTGTCGGTTCCCATTTCTTGCTCTTAACGGCATCGCCACTAACAAGGCTGTAGTATCTACGAGATATTATGTTGCGGATCTGGATACTCATAATTCGGTCGTTGTTCCGAACAAGGGGTTGTTGGAGGGAGGGGGTCGGGTAGATGGTGACAAGTGTTGTCATCGCGGTTAGGGTGTTAAGCATTCAGACAATCGTTCGGCGGTGATATAATTCTCGCGTCTTGCGATGGCCGGTGGTAATGAGTGTGCATTGTTGTGTTTTTTCCTTGTGGGATGTTCAGTTTTCCCGACTTCTAGTACTGTAGTCCGCCCCTTTACCGCTCTAGTTTTATTCTTAGAATCTCTACTGTTGGGTCCCGGGAGGGCCTCTGGAGGGTCTCTGGAGGGTCAGCTGGAGGCTCAGGATTATCCGGAGAGGATATCTGTCGAATCTGTCTTGAATGATTAGTTAGAGCTCACGCTTAATGAACGATAAATCTGTGCAATCCCAAAGTCTCAGCCAACCTATGATCTACAGAGATGAGGTAGGTCTTGCCGATAAGGATCTTGCCAATGATCATTCCTCCATAACTCGCTTCACCTAACCTCGTTCTCCAAGAGAGATTTCGCTATCTCATAAACACAACCTTTATAAAGGAAAATAAAAAAGAATCCCTAATAATTCATTGTTGGTTAGGCTAGAAGAATTATACCACAAGCCGCCCGGATATCCACCCCACATCTCCAACCCACCTCATAAAGCAAAATCATGGCACCTCCTTACCAGCCCATAGAACCCAACAATTGTATCTGGTGTCTGGCCCGATTTCCCTTCCCCTCTCACCAGACATAACCGGGGGTAGAAAAAAAAGAAAAAAAGAAACAAAGAAAAAAACTCCGAACCCCCCAAAGCCCAAAGTCAGTCTCTCTAACGTCCCTAAGTCTGACCAGGCTCTTACTTCCAGCACTACACCCATCCCTCCACCCCCAGCCTCACTATTCCTTTTCACATCCGTGGAAAACTTCACCCGCCCAATGCTCCCCCACCACTCGAACCATATCTCCTAACCTTCATATCTCACCAAATTTTCTGCGCCTTGTCCATGCTATCCTCCCCCTCCCCCTCACCGTCTGCATCCGATTCTTCCAAACCAAACCTGGCAAGGGGCGCTTCATCGAGGAGCGATAAGAATGGAGAAGAGCGCAAAAGAATTCCCCGCCACGCCAGCATGCGAGAACCTCGTCTATGGCGTCATCCGCAAAGCTCAATTCTCTCAATGCACCGTCCACCAATCCAATACTAGCGGATGCTGTAGTAGTCTGTGACAAAAGCGCTTCTCCATCCCGGCCCTGTGCGCTAATTCCCGGGAAATATCGTGCAAATCGATCTTCCCCTCTGCCCTCCCCACACTGGCACGAGTAGCCTTGATTTTAGAAAGATCGCAGTCCGAGTCGGGGACATGCTCGCCGCATTCTGGCTGTGGATTCTGTACACGTATTCACCATGGGTGACTGCCAGCTTTGGTGAATTCCCACGGGAGGCAAAGAGTTGGTTTGCGGAGCGGGAGAGGAGCGCCAGCGTGAATTTTCGTTGTAGCGGCGCACTCCCGCGGTTCCGTAAATAGAGAGGGTACGCGAGTGTTACGGTCAGCAGGAGGGTTTTATACACACCGAGGTCGGTTTTGGATTGAGTTGATTTGTTGCTCGACGGCGGACACGTCGTCGGTTAGATCTCTAGCGTGGATGTGGGTGGCACTAAGGGCCGTGGGGTTTCCTGGATCGACTTTGATGAGGAGGCTTCTGTTTTCACCCGGGACGAGGTAGGGTATTCGGTGTCGCCGATCACCTCGAGGATTCGCGAATCTCCTGCACGGTATAGACCGATGGCGGCGTTCTAGGCTTCACCAAAGCACACCCCCATTCTTAACATTGATACAATCCCTTCCACACTAATAGGTATTTACTCGCTGCGACTGTATTTGCTACTAAGCCTCGGGCCGGAAGTGCTCAGCGGAACACACCACCCGAAGGCCGCATCTCGTTCCTGGCCCAGAACACAGGCCCAATACCAAGGATGTGAATCTGTATCTGCCTTATGAACGCCTCCGGGAGTAAATCTATGCCCCATCATCTAGTTGAGAAGTCTGTAAGAATAAATGAACACTTCTATCTGCTCACGGATATCTTGTTGGGTCTGAAGGCAATGCCTTCAATTTCCTAATCGCGGCCATTACTGCTTCCTTGACGTTGCGAGACGATGGCGGGATGCTCGTATGCGGAAGAGACATAATATCTTCTAGCAGCTGGTGTCTTGCTACATTTCCCGAGGCATTGAGAGTGTACACGCTATTCGGCATGACGCAAGGAAAGGCCATTACCGCGACTCTATCCCTCGCGCTCGCCATCGACCGTACGATTAGTTTCGCCCCCGACTTCATACTCGAATAGGATGTACGGGAGGTATACAGACTAGATTTGTTAGAAATTGAGAAGCAGATACAAATAAGACTCACGGTAGATCCATCAAGACGCCAATGTCCAGGCCAACACCCTGTGACTTCCCAGCGTATCCAGCACTACCGCCAAATTTCCCCCCATCTCAACCGACATCCAAAATCCATTCCACTCCCCAGATTGACTGTTGTTTATAGGAAGAGGCTGAGTAACCCGTTCGGGGGTGGTCGCCAGGTCAAGGATCAACATTGGTGGCCTCCACTGTCCGCACTTTTGAGACCTATTTTTATTCTTCCCCCGATATCGCTATCAAATATCCCCAGAGAATTGGCACTGCGGGCGCGGCTGGGGGGTGGGATGCTCCTGCCGTCGCGGGAAACAAATCCTAATCGATCCCGGCCATCCAGTCGCCACATATCGCCAGCTGCGAAATTCCCTGGGAGACTCCCTCCGACTTGCTTTCCCGCATCTCCTGTGGCATCTAGTTTGGTAGAGGAGACTTCCGGCGGCGTAGCGTATGTGAGAACAGATTTTGTGGAAGATATGCTATCGCTCCTCCCCCTCTTTCCGGAATTGGCGCGCTTGGCTACCGTCTGGCCGGAATTGCAGTTATTGCCTTGGAATAAATCCACGGCTATCTGTCTCCACCCTCTTGGGGTGGGTTTCGGCAGGGCAGTCCCTTCGGAAATTCAATTCACTGTTCTCAATCTCCCCAGCTCAAGCCTCCGCCTCGCCGACTTGTCATATTTCGCACTAAGTGTTTGCCGACCGCCGCAAGAATGTATTCTTCCTATGCTGACCCCCCGTAGATTGGTCGTAGGAGTATGGTAGTAAACAGGCATCCTCTCCGGTGGGAATAGAAGAGCTGTGCGACTCGCGTCCTTCGGAATTATTGAGCTCCAGTAGGACAGAATTTCCGCCGCGATGGGGATCAGCCTCGTTGCCGTAGTTGGAGACGCTCGTCATGTGACATGCAGCAGGCCGTTGTAATGTTCGATCCTGCGTCCTTTCCGCCGGCAGGGTTCCGAGATTCATTGAGAGCTCCGTCCCCATCAGATTTACCCTTGCCCTCATCCTTGCCGAATACACCGGCAGAAGAGCTACGAGCCCTAGGACTCGGTGGGAAGTTCATTCCAAGAAACCCCTTCTTCGATCCTCTATCCTTTTCCTTCCCTTCTTGTCTTTCTCTGCTTTTCTTACGGCTGGGCACTGAGGGTGATTTTCTAATCTTCATGATGTGTAAGGGCCGGGGTGTAACGTGGATGTCATTTCTGGTATCATATGATAGGCCGTCGACCAGCAGGGGTTATCGTGTCCGAACGACGGATGTCCAAGGGTGTGTAAATCATTGGGAGGGAGGGGGGGGTGACGAAGGAGAGAGACCGAGGGCATAGGGTGGCAGTTGTACACCTCCGCAAAAACCATCACACAACTGAGGCAGGTGGTGTGGCTTTTGTGAGGGCTTTTCTAGGTGATTGGGAGTAATGAACTATAGTACACCCCGTCGGGTCATGGATGGGGCAACGGTAGGAGGGGGCCAAGGTCCAGGAATGGTTTTACCACGGGGGGGCAGTTGCGCAAGGCCGTAGCGCTGATTTTCAGGACTCGCAAGACCCAACCCACTAGATGATATTATGCTCAAAGGTTTGTAACAACAAAAATGCATCCAAGAAATTCACAATGCCCCTTGATATATAGACTCCCGATCAAAGTGATAAATCGAGAGTGTAGGGAGGAAAGGGTGAGAAAAGGAAACCCTCAATAATGTTAGATTAGCAACAGTTGGGAACTAAGATTGATTAGCCCACGCTTGCAGAAGACAAGTGGGGGCAAGACGCATTAGTGGAAAATAGCAAATGACAGAATATGGTATCTCTTCTTGACGAAAAAAACTCATTTTATACGCTCGCACACCACCCAAAGCTCCAGATAAGAATAGACCTCTCAATAAACTCGGTAGCGCCGCGCCCATAAGTCCTTTAGCCCCCTGCTCTAAGGTCTCATCCAACTTCACAAAACCAATCTATCATATCATACAATACGCCCATTAGCACTACCCTACGCAGCGTTACAATAACAAGATCACAGCGCACCACCCCATCTCCCTTCTCCCTATGACTCGCCTCAACAACCCTCCGTACCCAATCCTCCTAGCTAGCCTTCCAACCCCCAACTTCCCTCACGACCACCGCCTCATCACCAAAGCAGCTTTTGGCAAACTTAAGCACATCCACGGTACCCTTCCCCTCTCTACGCGCCCACCAACTCCCCCACTGGAACATGCTATTACACGTCCCTGGCATGAATGGACCGAACACCAGGGGCTCCTTGGCAAAGGATTTTCAGCTCCCATGACCCCGGCGGTGTTCGGTCCATTCATGCCAGGGACGTGTATTGAGCAGCGGGTGCTAGGTATCGGGCGAGAACTCGACCCGCGGCGGGCCCTCAGGCTACCATTCCGGCAACTCAATGGAGAACGGGAGAACGGCAGACGTGTAGTGTCCCCGGCGGGGGGAAATCACGCAGTCCCGGGTACTGTGTGAAGCGAGCGAGGAGTATAGACCGGGGGAGAAGTGTGTTTTAGGCTTCCGCTGTGGGAGTTAGGCTGTGTTAAGGGGTGAGGAATGGGGGGGAATATTTCTACGAGGAGGTTTTGATTCTGTGGGGTGGGAACTTGAGAGAATGTTTGGCGAGGCATCTCTGTGATGGGTTGGGTTGGTTGGGTTGGTTGTCGGCGCTTCGGAATCAGGCACGCTGCACAAGTATGGGTTGAGTTAAGCTTTTGCGCACGGACAATGAGGATCCTTGGCGGGGAAGGAGCAGTGCATGGATGGTTCCTTGCAGAAACACGAGCGATCTGCCTGACAAGACTCTAACCTTTGCTTTTGTTTTTCTGGGAACCACACTGGTAAGTTGAGCCTCCATCTAGGAAATCTATGATACTTGAGGGGATTGGAGGGAAACTTGCATGCTCATTGGCTTTTTGAACCCTAGAGTCATTTCCTTGTAGGTATGGTTCCTCGAGTGCCGGCAGCAGCCGGGTTGCGTCTTCTACCTTAGCCCTCCGGAAAAGGTGTGTCCTCGATGGCTTGTATCCTAGCAATTTATCGAATTCCCCATGTTGGGATCTTGGTCTCAACTGCTTATATCTTGCTCGTTGGGATGTGGGCGTTGTGAGTTAGAGTTGCTTTAATGGCTTTTTAGCGTTGGGTTTGCTCCAAGGATTCCTCCCATTTGCGCATCGGTATACGCGCTTTGCCTCAATGCAAGGCAGGAACAGGTGTACCATCGCGGAAAGGGGTAGGTGAGAATCACGAGATACTTGT
>Ga0307510_10004584_pt1 | contig 16277 bp, 4 predicted proteins | sample 12_EM_MG_FD_207224 | JGI IMG/M metagenome (GOLD analysis project Ga0307510, IMG submission 207224) | Populus trichocarpa ectomycorrhiza microbial communities from riparian zone in the Pacific Northwest, United States - 12_EM | ecosystem: Host-associated > Plants > Roots > Unclassified | place...
CCCACCAGCTATCCACCGGACCTTGATCGCATCGTCGTCAGCGGCAATGGCGATACACCGTTGCCGTCCACCACCACGTACGAGGCGGAAGCCGCCACGCTGGGTGGCACCGTCACCGCGGGCTTCAGCAACTATGCCTCGGGGCTTTCCAAGGCCGGCAATATCGGCGGCGGCGCAGCGAACACGGTAACGTTCAGCAATGTCACGGTGCCCACGGCCGGTGTGTATCAGCTGGAGATCGACTACTTCACCAGCGGTGTGCGCACTTTGGTGATGACGGTCAACGGCCGCTCGCCGCGCTCGCTGGATCTGGACGGAAGCACGTTCGATGATCCGGTGCCCAAGGTGATCCAGGTGGCCCTGAAGGCCGGGGTGAACACCATTGGGTTCGGCAACGCCACGGGCTACGCACCGGACCTGGATCGTATCGTGGTGGCGCCGCTGGTTGATACGCCGTGGTCGTTCGACAATACAACCCAGACGTGTGGGAGACAGTGAGTCAACGACACCCCGATATGCATGCCCGTCGCCGGTTCCTGAAAGGGGCCGGCGCCCTTTCGGCCCTGTTGCCGTTGTTGGGTTTGCCGGTGTTTGCCGCACCTGCACCAGTGCGGCGACCGGGAGCCTCCCCGCCTCCCGGCCCCCTCGGCAAGACCAGCCTCTGGTACGACTCGCCAGCCGTCGAGGCAAACGTGCTCCGCGAAGGCCTGCCCATTGGCAACGGCCGACTGGGGGCCCTGGTGGGTGGCGATCCCGCGCGTGATTTCCTCTACCTCACCGACGGCTCGATGTGGTTGGGCGGGCGCAATGACAAACTCGATGCCGAGGGTCAGTTCGGTTACACCACGGCGGATTTTGGCAGCCTGGTGATGCTGGCAAAGCTATATGTGGCCGTGGAAGGCCATGAGTTTGCGAACATCACCGATTACCGGCGGGAGCTGGATCTTGCCCAGGGCACCATCCGCATTTCCTACCGCAAGGAAGGCGTTCGGTATGTGCGCAAGGTCTTCGCCAGCCATCCGGACGATGTGATCGTGATGCACCTGTCGCAGAGCGGCGGAGGCAAGCATGGCGGCAGCATCGAATTGCGCGGCGCCCATGCTGAGACCACTCAGGGTGATGGCGCCTATCTGCGCTTCGATGGCGTGCTGGACAATGGCCTGAAGTACGCGGCAAAGGTCAAGGCTATTGCGTCATCGGGAATGATTGGCACCCATGGCTCGACCCTGCATTTCGATGCCTGCGAAAGCCTGACCGTGATCTTCTGCGGCGGTACCAATTACGCGCCGGACCTGGCGTCGGGCTACCGGGACCGGACTCTGGATCCATCGGCCCGATCGCGGGAGAAGATCGAGGCAGCAGCCAAGGTTTCATCGACCGTGCTGTTGCATACCCATGTCGCGGATCATCGGGCGTTGTTCGACACGATGAGCGTGGACCTGGGCGCATCAAGCGAGCAGCAGCGCTCCATGGATACGTGGAAACGCCTGCAGCAGCGCGCACAACCCAACGCAGCCGCCGATCCGGAGCTTGAAGCGAGCTACCTGCAGTTCGGCCGCTACCTCACCATCGCAGGCTCGCGGGACAAACTGCCGACGGGCCTGCAGGGGTTGTGGCTGGGCGACAACTCGCCGCCATGGATGGGCGACTACCACAGCGACATCAACATCCAGATGAACTACTGGCTGCCGGACCGGGCAGGCCTGTCGTCGTGCTTCGACGCGCTGACGAATTATTGCCTGGACCAGGTCGATTCCTGGACCGCGATCACCAGGCGTTTCTTCAACGATCCCAGCAACGGCTTCCGCAACAGCTCGGGCAAGCTGGCGGGCTGGACGGTGGCATTCTCCACCAATATCTATGGCGGCAACGGCTGGTGGTGGCATCCAGCGAGCAACGCATGGCTTTGCAACAGCTTGTGGCAGCACTATCAATACGTGATGGACCATGCATACCTGGCCCGCATCTACCCGCTGCTTAAGGGCGCCTGCGAGTTCTGGGAAGCCCGGCTGCTTACCCTGAAGGTGACCGAGCCCTCCACGGGTGAGACACGCGACATGCTGGTCGACGATGCCGACTGGTCACCGGAACAAGGTCCTAAGAATCTCAAGGGCAATACCTATGCCCAGGAACTGGTATGGGATCTGTTCGAGCATTTCGCCCAGGCCAGCGCCCTGCTCCACCGCGATACCGACTACGCCGCGAAGATCGCCCGGATGCAGGCGCGGCTTTACCTGCCACGGGTGAGCGACAAGAGCGGATGGCTGGAAGAATGGATGTCGCCTGACAACCTCGGCGAGACCACGCACCGCCATCTTTCGCCCTTGATCGGTTTTTTCCCCGGCGACCGTATTCACCCCGCCAGCAGCCCGACGGCGTTGATCGACGGCGTGACCAAACTGCTGCAGGCGCGTGGTATGAGCGGCTACGGTTGGGGTTGCGCCTGGCGCGCGATCTGCTGGGCGCGCCTGAAGAACGCCGATAACGCCTACCGGCTGCTGCTGACCAACCTGACCCCGGCGCGGGACCACAGCAACGGTACGACGCAGAACTTCTTCGATTTCTACCAGCTGACCGCGGACACCGACTGCTTCCAGATCGATGCCAACTACGGCACGCCCACGGCCATGCTGGAAATGCTGCTGTATTCCCGACCTGGATTGATCGAGTTGCTGCCTGCCCTTCCCGTGGCGTGGGGCGCCGCCGGGCGTGTCACGGGGATCGGTGCACGGGGCGGTTTCCGGGTGGATGTCACCTGGCGCGACGGGAAAGTCAGCAGCGCCACCGTGCACAGCGTCGGCGGCACGCGAACCACATTGAAGTACTCGCAATGGTCAAAAACGATCGCACTACGTGCGGGCGAGTCGATCACCGTCGTACCGGAGCAGTCATGAACCCAAGACCATGGTTACTCGGCTTGTCGTTGACGCTGGCTGGCATCGTGCCGGCAACGGCGCAGACCAGCGATGGTCGCTACGTGGCCGCATGGTCGCCGAGCATGAGCGCGGGCGGACCAGGCTTCCACCACCAGACGCTGCGCATGGTGGTGCATGCGAGCGTCGGAGGCACGTCGCTGCGCTTGCATCTGTCCAATCTGCGCAGCAGCACCCCTTTGATCGTGGGCAAGGTGAGCGTAGCGATGCAGGACCACGGCGCGGTTGAAGTAGCCGATTCGCGGCAGGCGGTCACCGTTGCCCAGAGCGCGGCTTTCATTATTCCCGCCGGCGCGGAGGTGGTAAGCGACCCGATTGCGGTGAGCGTGGAAGCGGGTAAGAATCTGCTGGTTTCTCTTTACCTGCCACGGGCGACCCAGGCTTCGACCTGGCATTCGGACGCGTTCGACACCACTTATGTAGCCGAATCCGATCACACGGACGACGTCGACGACGCCGCTTACGGCAAGACGGCCACGTCGTGGTATTACTTGTCCGGCCTCGATGTGCGCACGGAAGCCCGCGGCGCCGTGGTGGCCTTTGGCGATTCGATCACCGACGGCTACGACACACCTCATGGTGCCTACGCACGCTGGCCCGACGACCTCGCGCGCAGGCTCGCCAAGGACAGCCATCCGATGGGCGTGGTCGACGCCGGCATCGGCGGCAACCGCGTGCTGACCGATGTGCCGAACTTCTTCCAGGGCGTGAGCGCCATCAAGCGCTTCAGCCATGACGCATTGGATCAGGCCGGTGCACGCACCGTCATCCTGATGGAAGGCATCAACGATATCGGCAACGACGCCGGTCCCGGCAACACGGCATTGACCGCGCAGACCATGATCGATGGCTACCGCCAATTGATCGCCAAGGCGCACGGCGCGGGGGTTCGCATCCTTGGCGGAACGATGTTGCCGTTCAAAGGGGCCGGGTATTACTCGCCGGCCAGGGATGCGATCCGCCAGGCCTGCAATCAATGGATACGCCACAGCGGCGCCTTCGATGGCGTGGTCGACTTCGAGAAGGCGGTGCGCGACCCATCCGATCATCAGCTGCTTCGGGCGGAATACGATTCCGGCGATCACCTGCATCCCAATGCGGCGGGGATGCAGGCGATGGCGGATGCGGTGGACTTGCGGCTACTGCACTAGGGCCGCCCCGGTATCTACCAGCGCATGCGGAAGCCCAGCGTGCCGTTCACCGCATGCGAGTCGCCGTAGTGCGACAGCCCCGTCTGCGCCTGCACTTCCCCGTACACCGAGTACCGGCCGCCGCCCCAGTCGAGCGCCCCACCCACGCCTACCCCGCCCCACCAACGCTCGTTGCGCGTGGTGAAGTCGGTGCCGGCCACGTTCGCCGTCGCCCCATCCTTGAAGTGATCGTAGACGTTGGCAATGGCGTAGACATGCGTGACGACCGGGCCGGACGCGCCCTGGTGGGTGCTCCTGTAGTCGATGGTGGTGCCTGCACGAGCGGTGGCGGTGGCTCCAGCCTGCTGGGACACGCGCGCGCCGAACGCATCGTTGAAACCATCGAACGACGTGTTGCCCCAGGTCACCTGGGCCTGCGGCACGATGGACCACGCCTCGCCCAGGGGAACGCGTTGGCCCACCTCCACGCCCGCGGCATAGCCGTTGGCCTTGTTGTCGTCGCCAAGGATTTGCCCCAGCGTCGTGGAATGCAGGTCGGACTTCAGGCGCAGCCAGCGCGCCTGGCCATCGGCGTAGAAGCCGTTGTCGGCATACCAGGTCAATGCCGCGCCCACGCCGTACGAGTGGGTATTGATGCGGCCGTCGCCATAGGCTGAATGCACGTCGGAGTCGTAGTGGCCAAGCTGCAGCGAAGCGCTGCCGACCAGCTTGCCGCCGCCCGCGTCGGCAAGCGTCGAATCAATACCCACTTCCGACGTCCCACTGGACACGTCGTAGTGGGTGCCGCTGGTCGTGGTCTCCGGCTTCACGGTCTGGTTGCCGCCCTGCACACGCACCCACACACCCTCGCCCGGCTTCATGCCATCGGCAGACTGCGCACCGGCCCACTGGCGATCGCCGGTGCGCTGGAACAGCGTGTCGAGTGTATTGGCCTGCTGCAGGATGCCCGCATAGGCTTCGTACAGCGGCACGCCGGGCTGGTACAGCGGTGGTGGATTGGTGCTTCCCGTACCTGGCCCGCTCGGATCGCCCGGGTTGCCCGGTGGATCGGTCAGCGCCGAGCGAAGGTACCAGTCGCCATCATTCGGGTTCGCATCCGTGCCCTTGTAGAGGCGATAGGCGTACGCGCCGGCGACCACCGCCTGGTCGCCCTGGAACACATAATCGCCCTTCAGTGCGAAGACGCCGTTGGATGCACCCTGCACGTCGATCAGCTTGATGCCTTGCGTAGTGGCCGCACCGGCGCCGCCGACATTGGTGACCTGCACCGTGGCCGTACCCGACGTGGCGCCGGAGACGACCAGCTGATCCGTGGCCGATGTATCGCCACCCAGCGCGCTGTTGAGGTTCAGCGTGCCACCCTGGCCGGTGTAGTCGCCCTGCACGGTCAGCGTGGTGCCTGGCGCGGTGCCGAAATGGATGATGCCTGCGTTGGTGAGCGCGCCGGTGTGCTGCGAGAAGCCTGCCAGGTCGAGAGTGGCCCCGCTCTGCACGGTGACCGCGGACGATGCATTGAACGCATCGGCCGTCGCGGCACCGAGCGTACCTGCTGCAATGGTCGTGGCACCGCCGTAGTTCGAGGTACCGCCCAGGATCAGCGTACCGGCGCCCGCCTTGGTGAGGCTGCCGGTACCACCGACGTTGCTCAGCTTCAGCGTGGTGCCGTTGTCGGTGTCGATGGTCGCCGCACCGCCCAGGCCCACCGTGCGACCACTCTGGAAGCTGCCCGTGGTATGCAGCGTCGCATCGTCGATGGAAAGGCTGCCCGTTGACAGGCCGAGATTGCCGTCGCTGGCCACCTGCAGCGTACCGGCGTGCACGGTGGTGCCGCCGCCATAGGCGTTGGCACCGGTGAGCACGAGCGTACCCAGGTCATCCTTCACCAGCATGCTGCTGCCGGTGAGGGCCGAGTCGATGGTGGCGGTCATCCCCACGCCCGCCGCGGTGCCGTCGCCCACGCGGATGGTGGAAGCGCCACCCGTCAGCTGGATGGCGCCACCGGTGAGGTGGTAGCCGTCGGTCTCGAACTGCATGCCCGACGCGCTGACCTGCCCGTTCGCGTTGTCCACCGTCACCGTGCCGCCGGTGCCCCCGAAGACGGCCAGGGCGCCGTTCGTATAGGGCGCATTGAGCGCACCGGTGATATCCGTCCAGTAGTCGTTGTCGGCCAGGCGCCAGGTGCCGCTGCCACCCGTGATGGCACCATCATTCGCATGGCCCGGACCGTCCCAGAAACTAAGCGTCAGGCCCTGGGTGTTCACCAGGTTCACCTGGTTGGCCAGCGAGGTCTGCACGAAGGCATCGGTGCTGGGTAGCGTACCGAGGGCCAGGCCGTTGTCGGTCAGGCTGCCGTCGTAGCTGAAGAGGCGATACACGCCCGCGCCGAAACTCCCACCGGGGGTGGCCGATACATTGAGCGTGCCGTCCAGGGTGAGGTTGCCGTGCACCACGGTGAGGTCGTTGAGCGCACCGCCCACGGAGCCTGCCTGGCCCAACTCATAGTTGAGCGTAGCGTTGGCGCCCAGGCTGAGGTTGCCATTGACGGTGAGCGTACCGGCCGAAGCACCGGGGCTGAGCGTACCGCCATCGGCCACCGTGACGTTGCCACCGATCGTACCCGTGCCACCCAGCGTGCCGCCGCTCGATACGGTGGTGGCACCGGTGGCTGCGGACTGGTCGCCGTTGACCAGTAGCGTGCCACCCTGCACTGTCGTGGCGCCAGCGTAGCTGTTGCTGCCGGTGAGCGTTGTCGTGCCGCTGCCGAGCTGCGTCACGCCGCCTGAGCCCGAGACCTGGCCGTCGAACGCGTGGTCATCGGAGTGATTGAAAGCCAGCGTGCCGTTGTTGACCACGTCACCGAGAATCGATCCGGTCGTGCCGCCCTCGCCCAACTGCAGCGTGCCGCCGGAGATTGTCGTCCCGCCGGTATAGGTGTTGTCGCCGGCCAGCACCAGCGTGCCAAGGTCCGACTTGGTCATGCCGGTGTTGCCGGTGAGCACGGAGGCGATGGTCGCTGTCATGCCTGCGCCGGCCGTGGTGCCGTCGCCGACGCGAATGACCGGCGCGGAACCGGTCAGGGCAATCGAATCGCCCTCCACGCGATAGCCGTCGGTGGCGAACTGCATGCCCGAGCTGTTGATGGCGCCCAGGCTCGCATCCACCGTCACCCTGCCGGCAGCCCCGGCGAAGATGGCGAACGTGCTGTCCTGGTACGGCGCATTGACGGTGCCGTCGAGCACCGTCCAGTTGTCGTTGCCCGTCGCGTTCTGCCACAGGCCATCGCCGCCCTGGATTTGCCCGTCGCCACGCGCGCCGTTGCCGTCCCAGAAGTTTATCGACAAGCCGTTCGTATTGACCAGGTTCACCTGCTGGGCGATCGAGGTCTGCAGGAAATAATCCGGCGACGGCACCGAGCCGATGTTGAGGCCGTTGTCGGTGAGCGTGCCGGTGTAGCCGATGATGCGGTAGATACCCGGATCGAACGTGCCGCCCGAAGGCACCGAGACATTCAGCGTGCCATCGAGGGTGAGGTCGCCATGGGTCTGCACCAGGTCGTTGAGCGGACCGCCGACCACATTGGCCTGCCCCAGGTTGACGTTGAGGTTGGAGGTATCGCTCATCGCCAGGCTGCCCTTGATGGACAAGGTGCCCGGCGCCGCACCCACATCGCCCGGGCTGAGCGTGCCGCCATCGGCGATAGTGACATCGTCACCGATGGTTCCCTTGCCGCCGAGCGTGCCGCCGCTATCGACCGAGGTCGTACCCGTCGCCGCCGTCTGGTCGCCATTGATGATCAGGCTCCCGGCACGCACCGCCGTCGGTCCTGCATACGCGTTATTGCCCGTGAGGACGATGGTGCCGCTACCTTGCTGCTCGAGCGAACCGGTGCCGGTGATCAAGCCTGTATAGGTTGAGGTATCGCTGCGATCGAAAACCAGGGTGCCATTGTCGGCGATGTCGCCCGCCACCGAACCGGCGGTGCCACCGTTGCCCAGTTGCAGCGTGCCGCTGGTGATGCTCGTCGCGCCGGTATAGCTGTTGTCGGCGGCGAGGACCAACGCGCCATTGCCGTTCTTGGTCAGTGCGCCGCTACCGGTCGCACTACCCGTTAGCGTCAGGTCGTCCTGCGTCGTGAACGTGCCGCCTCCAGCTCCCAGCGCGACGTCGCGCCCCGACGTGAACGCCGCGGTATTCAGCAGCGTGCCGCCATCGAGCGACAGCGCGCCGGCTGTATTGCCGAGATTGCCGTCGCTGGACACCGAGATGGTACCGCCGTTGATCGCCGTGCCGCCCGCATACGTATTCGCACCGGCGAGCGTCAGGGTGGCGGCGCCGATCTTGGTGAGGGCGCCGGCGCCCGAGATGACGCGGCCCATGGTCAGGTTCGCCTGGGTATCGAACGTTCCGCCCCCCTGGTTGATCGTGGTGGCGCGATTGAGGGTCATCGCCGCCGTGTTGCGCAGGGTGCCGCCATCGAAGCTGATGGTGGAAACGATGCCGCCGAAATTGGTATTGCTCGACACCTGCAGAACGCCCGCATTGATGGCCGTACTGCCGGTGAAGGTGTTGGCGCCGGTGAGCACCAGCGTGCCGAGATCGTCTTTCACCAGCGTGACATTGGAGCCGACCAGCGTGCTATCGATGGTCGCTGTCATGCCCGCGCCCGCGGCCGTGCCATCGCCCACCCGGATGATGTCCTGCCCGGTAGCGAGCGTGAGGTTGTCGCCGGCAATGTGGTAGCCGTCCACGGCGAACTGCATGCCCGACGTAACCACAGGACTGGCAAAGGTAGTGGTATCCACCGTCACGGTGCCGGCGGTGCCGGCGAAGATGCCGAACTGGCCGTCGGCGTACGGCGCGTTGAACTGGCCGGTCTGGTCGGTCCAGTTGTCGTTGCCCCGGCTGCTCTGCCAGACACCGCTGCCGCCATTGATGGTGTTGTTGGCATGGCCGTTGGGGCCGTCCCAGAAATTCAGGGAGAGCCCGTCACTGTTGAGCAGGTTCACCTGGTGCGCCATCGAGGTCTGTACCTGATAGGTGCCGGCCGGGGTCGTGCCTATTGCCAGCCCGTTATCGGTGAGCGTGCCATCGTAGCTGATGATGCGGTACAGGCCCGGGCCGAAGCTGCCGCCCGGCGTAGCGGCCACGTTGAGCGAGCCGTCCAGGCTCAGGTTGCCGTGCACTACGGTCAGGTCGTTGAGCGAGCCGCCGACCACGTTGGGCTGGCCGAACTGGTAGTTCATCGCCGAGCCGTTGGCCAGCGACAGGTTGCCATTGATGGTGAGCGTGCCGGCTGCCGCGTCCGAGGCACCCGGGTTGAGCGCGCCGCCCTGCTGCACCGTCACATTGCCGCCAAGGATGCCGTTGCCGCCGAGGATGCCGCCGTTCTGCACGGTGGTATCGCCGGTCGCGGCGGTCTGGTCCGCGTTGACCAGCAGCGTGCCCTCTTCGACCGTGGTGGCGCCTTTGTAGGTATTGGCGGCACTGAGCACCGTGGTACCGGTGCCGCGCTGGGTCAGGCCACCGGTGCCGGAGACCAGGCCGCCGAAGGTATACATGTCCGAGCGATCGAACGCCAGCGTGCCGTTGTCGACGACATTGCCGACGATGGTACCGTTCGCGCCGCCGTTACCCAGCTGCAGCGTACCCGCGTTGATGGTGGTACCGCCGGTGTAGGTATTGGTTGCGGTCAGCACCGTGGTGCCCGTGCCCGACTGCGCCACAGCACCCGCACCGGAGATCGTGCCGTCCAGCGTCATCGTGTCCGAACGATCGAAGCCCAACGTGCCGGCCGTGTCGACGATGATGGTGGGGCTCGTAATCGAGCCGGTGGTACCGCCATTGCCCAACTGCAGCAGGCCGGCGTTGACTACCGTATTGCCGGTATACGTGTTGGTACCGGTGAGCAGCCAGGTACCGGCACCGTTCTTCGCCAATGTGGTGATGCCACCCAGACCATCGATGATGGTGCCACCCATGGTGTTGAGGCCGGTGTTGGTACCACCCAGGCCCAATGTACGGTTGCCGCTACCGCTATAGGCTGCCGAACCGGTGTTGCTGAAGACGATCGCGCCGGTACCGGACGATTCGATGACACTGGCGCCCGCCGACAGCGTGAACAGGCGATCCGTAGTATCGCCAGCGCCCGTATAACGCAAAGTGGCACCGTTGCCGATCACCAGGCTGCTGGCGGCACCCGTCGAGGCGCCAATACTGCTCGCCTGGCCGCCATTGGCCAGATGATCCACGCCAAGCACGCCGCCGCTGATCGTGGTGACGCCAGTGTAGGTGCTGGCGGCGTTGCGCAGGATCCAGGTACCGACCCCGGTCTTGCTAAACGATGTCTGGCCACTGCCATTGTTGGTTATCTGTAACGCCAGGCTGTTATCGGCGGTATTGGTGCCAGTCAGTGCAACGGCCTGCGCGGTGTTGGGCGCGGTAAATGCAATGGCACCAGTATTGGTGAACTGCAACGGACCTGCCGTGCCGGACGAATCCACCCTGCTTGCATTGGATGGCCCCAGCGAGAACAGGCGGTCGGTGCTGTCGCCCGTGCCAAGGTATTGCAGCAGGCCGCCATTGAGCACAAGGTTGCCGGCGGCATTGCTCGATGAACCGATCGAACTGGCCTGGCCGCCGTTGGCCAGCGAGTTCACAGCGAGCGTGCCGGCAGTGATCGTGGTCGTGCCAACGTAAGTGCTGGCCACACCGGAGAGATACTCGGCACCGCCGCCACTTTTGATGATCTGGCCCGTACCGGAAATGGTTCCACCGTATGCCCCAGCGTCGACGGAGATGCCCGAGCCTGAAGTGATGGCCAGCGTGGCCCCACCCAGGTTGATGTCCCCGCCAGTCGTGCCGCCACCGACCACCGTCGCCACGGACGTATTGAACCCCTCCAGATTCAGCTGCACGCCCGCGACGTTGGAAAGGTTCATCACATTGGTACCGAACGCATTGACGGCGCCAGCCTGCAAGGTGCCTGCCCGCAACAGGGTCCCGTTCGCGTAATTATTGCTGGTACCGGTCAACACCAGCGTACCGGCACCCTGTTTGATCAGTGCGCCCGCGCCAGTGATCTGTCCGCTCAGGGTCACCGTGGTCGGCGCGTTATTGACCTGCACCGCACCATTGCCAACAAGCGTCATGCCGCGATCGGTGCTGACGGTCCCCCCGGTATAGATAAGTGTTCCGCCACTGAGAACGAGGTTGGCCGGACTGCTGGCCGATGCACCGATGCCGCTGCTCTGGCCGCCGTTGGCCAGGCAGTCGGTGGTGAGCGTGCTGGACAGGAGCGTGGTAACACCGGTATAGCTGTTGCCGCAACCGGTCATGACCTGGCTGCGCCCGCTGGCGATCGTCACGCCGCCCACGCCGCCGATGGCACCCGACCACGTGCCGTTGCCATTGATCGTCAACCCGCTGCCCGCGCCGAGCGTGACATTGCCGGCACCGCTCAACGCGCCGATGTTGACCGGAAAGGTGGCCGCGTCCAGTGTGGCGCCGGCGTTGACCGTCATCGGGCCATTGCCACCGAAGGCCGCGGCGGAACCCGCGCGCAACGTGCCTGCCGTGATCGTGCTGCCACCCGTGTAGCTGTTGGTACCCGATAGCACCAGCGTGCCGGCACCGTCCTTGACCAGCGCGCCGGGGCCCACCACGGCACCACTGTCGGTCAGCGTGGTAGCTGCCTGGTCGACCGCGACATGGCCCTGGCCCGAGGCGAGCGTGAAGCCGCGGTCGGTCGAGGTAGTGGCACCAGTGTAATCCAGGCCACCGCCCGTTTGCAGTACCAGATTGGCTGAAGCATTGCTGCCCGCGCCGATGCCGCTAGCCAGGCCGCCGTTGGCCAACGTGCCGGTCGACAGCAGGCCGTTGCTGACGTTCACCGGACCAACGAAATCATTGCCCGCATCCGACAGCGTCAACGTGCCCGCGCCGGTCTTGGTGAACCCGGCATCGTCGGGGCTGGTGACCAGGCCGCTGAATGTCAGGTTGGTGGTGCCGTCGACCTGGATCGTCCGCGAAGAACCGTTATCGATCAGGGTGAAACCGCGATCCGTGCTGGCGGTCGCGCCGGTGTATTGCAGCGTGCCGTTCTCCAGCACAAGGTTCGACGGGTCGGCGGATGAAGCACCGATCGCGCTTGCCGCCCCGCCGTTGGCGATGCTGCCGAAGGCCAGCGTGGCGCCGCTCACCGTGGTCGAACCGGTATACGTGTTGGCACCGAAGAGCGTTACCGCGCCCGTGCCCAGGCCATTGACGGCAAAGCTGGTGGCGCCGCCGTTGTCCACGATGGTCGAGCTGATATTGAAGTTGCCGGAACTGTTCTGCAGCACGCCCAACGGGCTTCCGCCGGCGCCGCCGGTCAACGAGCCGCCCTGGATCGTTTCCGTAGCAGTGGCCGTGGGCGCCACGATGATGCTGCCATCGACGCTCAGCGTGTTGCCGGTACCGACCCTCACGATCGATGTCGCCGCCGCGGCGATCTTCATGCCACCGAGCGCGACATTGCCATTGACCGTACCGGTGTACGGTGTGTTGGCATTGCCGCCCTCGTCGCTGATGATGTCGCCGTTCAGCCAGGTGCTCGCGTCGTCCTTGTCCGCATAGTTGGTGAACGCGGTGATGACGCCGCCCGCCACCTGCGCGTAGTCGGACTGGTTGACCGTCGCCCAGCCGCCGAGTGCGCCGTCGGCATGCGTGGTGCTGATGGTGGTGCCGGTATTGAAGGCGAAATCGACCAGGCCGGCGCTGCGATTGATCGCACCCAGCGAGACGCCCAGCCCGCCCGCACCGGCGGTGGCGCTGATACGGTTGTTGCCTCCGGTGATGTCCAGGCCGTTGAAGGCCTGCGTGTTGGCCCCGGCCGCGCCCTTGATGGAAAGCGTGCCGCCATCCAGGCCGAGCGCAGAACCGCTGCTGATGATATTGCTGGCGGGCGCGCCGGGCGCTGAAAAATCCAGCGCCAGCGTGCCACCGCCGATGGTGGTGGCACCGGTGTATGTGTTGGCTCCGGTAAGCGTCTGTGTCCCCGCGCCCAATTTGGTCAGGCCGCCGGTGCCGGTGATGCTGCCTGCATACGACGCGCTGCCGGTCGTGGCATTGAGCGTGAGCGAGCCGCTGCCCAGGTCCACGGCGCCGCCCGTGCCTGCGAGCGACGGCACGGTCACGGCCAGGTCGTTGAGATCCAGCGTGCCGCCGTTGACGATCACACCCTTCGAGGCGCCGAAGGCACTGGTGTTGCCGACGGTCAGCGTACCGGTCGTTACCGTGGTGGTACCCGCATAGGTATTGGCGCCACTGAGCAGCCAATTGCCGCTGCCGTTGACCACCACGTTGCCGGTGGTGCTGATGACACCTGCAAATGTATTGGTGCCTGTGTAGCTGCCGCCAAGCAAGATCGAGTCGGTGCCGCCGGCGACGAAGGTGGCCGCACCGGAGAGCGAGAGGCCGCCCGCACCGTTGTTGGCAATCGTGTTGGCTCCATCGAAGGAGTACGTGCGATTGGACGATGCGGCTGCGGCGCCCGTATAGGCCAGCGTGCCGTTCTGCATGACAAAGCCGGTCGCGGCCGTGCTGCCGGTGCCGAATGAACTATTGGTACCGAAGTTCTCCAGATCCGATGCGTTGACCGTGATCGTGGTGATATAGGAGGGCCCTGTGTAGCTGCTGATGCCACCCAGGGTGATGGAGCGCCCCGCGGCACCGTTGTAGACGATCGCGCGCGGTGCCGTCGCAAGGGGGCTGATCGAACCGTCCAGTACGATGTCACCCGACTGGGCTGTAAAGGTCTGCGCTGGCGTGTTGGAGCCGGACAGGAATATGTTACCGGTCAGCGTCAGGGTACCCGTGCCAGAGTTCCTTAGTCCCGTACCGCCGCTGGCGGTATTACCGAACTGCCAGTCGCGGTTGGACTCCGTGTCGCCACCGAGATAGGTGACGACTCGCGCCGTCGCCCCCCCAAGCACACCCACCCTGCCGTTCGCCACCGTGGTCGGCGCACCAAGTGAGCTGGCCACCCCGAGGTCGTGGATGGAGGTGAAATTGTCGGTGCCTCCGCCACTGAAGAACGTCACACCGGTATAGTCGTTCGCGTCGTTGGTCAAGTTGACGCCCCCGGCGATCGTCAGACCACCGGCGCCCGTGAACCGGGCCGACCCGGCGCCGGCACCCGCCAGATTGATGCTGCCGCTGGTCAGCGTCACCACGCGATTGGTACCAAGCGCACCGGTCGCAGTAAGCCCGGTGGTATCGGCCATCGTGATGCCATTGCCGACAGCGCCGAGGCCCGCATCGGTGGCGACGTTGAGCGTGCCTGCCGAAATATTGACGCCGCCGCTGAACGTGTTGGCCCCATTCAACGTCAAGGTGCCCACGCCGGCCTTGGTGAGCCCCGCGTTACCGGCGATGATCGAACCGATGGTCGTCGTGCCGGTACCGGTGGTGATGGTCGGCGTCGTGCCGGCCAGCGTCAGCGTATTGCCGGTCAGGGTGTAACCGGCCGTATTGAACGTAAGCGCGTTGGCGGTAATCGGCGCGCCCAACGTGACCGTGCCGGCGGTACCGGCAAACACGGCGTTGTCCAGGGTCGCGTTGTTCCAGGCGCCGAAGGGGCCGGCAACGCCATCGTTGGCGGCGTTCCAGTACACCGACATGGTGTCCCAGGTACCGGTACCGCCGCTGCCGGCCGATCCGCCGTTGACGTCCCAGTAGCGATCAGTGGACAGCGCTGGCGCTGCGTACAGCGAAGCCAATCCCATGAGCACGCCAAAGCGAAGCATCCTCGTGCCGTTCGATGCGCGGGACGATGAAGATCGCTCGTCGACCGCCCGCGCCGCGGCGCGCCCGCGTCCTTTGCCATGCTTCCCGGTGAGCTCGGAAGCCACCATCCATGTGTTCAGCGCGCTGGACCAGACGATGCGGAATACGCGGTTCATCTTTATTTCCCCTGTCGAGGGCCGGAGGGGGTTCTCCAGCCAAATGGCCGCTTACAGGCGCAAACCGATACCCGGTGCCTGCCCACGGCGTCCTACAAGAAAGACAGGCGAAAGGGTATGCAACCAACGGCCGGGGGAATCGGCGTGACGTCTCCTTTCGTTCGGCATGGCGTCTCTTTCGAACGCCACGCTGTGTCAGGGCAGGGTCGACCCGCCGGACAGGCGCGCGATCCAGGCCTGCAGATCCACGGTTTCCCGCGCACGATCGGGCGTTCTTGCGCCATGTGTCCTGGCTTCGCTTGGCGTCATGCCGAAACGGGCACGGAAGCTCCGCAGCAATTGGTTGCCGCTGGAAAAACCAAGGGTGTACGCCAGTTCCGTGATCGAACGTGGTGTGTGGTCCGTTTGTGTCAATTCGCGGTACACGGCATCCAGGCGCATGTCCCGCAACACCTTCGCCACGCCGCCGTCTTCGGCGAAGGCGCGGTACAAATGCGCGCGCGAGACGTTGAAGCGACGGCAGAGAAAATCCGGCGACAATTCCAGGAGGTAGATGTTGCGCGCCATGAATTCCACGATGCGCTGATGAAGGCTCGTGCCCTGCGCAGGAGCACGAGCGGCTTCGCCGGACTCATGGCCTTTCAGTGCCGCCGAGAGCAACGTGAGCACGGCTTCCTGCGCCGCCACGGCCTGCGTGTCCGGCAGGGGCGCGTCGAGCAGGCACAGTTCACGCACATACGAAGCGATCAATCGCGTCATCGGCCATCGCGCTTTCAGCACGGCGCCATGCAGGTTCCGCTTGCCGGCGACAGCCTCCAGGGCCTGCCGCGGCAAGGCCATCGACATCGTCGATCCCGCCTCGGCCTGGCGCTTGGCAAGCTGCGCAAGATCGAGAATGCAGATGTCGCCCACACCCGCAAGAAGTTCCGCTCCATTGAAGTTGCCCGGGAGCGCACCGGACGTCACAAGGTGGAGACGATAGTGATCTGGCGGCGGCGCAACAGTCCGCGTTCGGTTCGAGCCGCGGCGCCCCACTTCGGAGCGGACATCGCCAGGCTCGTCGGCCTCGGCGACATCCGCGAACATCGCAGCATCTTCAGCCACCCCGAATCGCCCCCTGTCGGCTATCGATGGCACCACCGTTCCAGTTTCGCGCAGCGCGCGAAACCAATTCATTTTGCAAATGCTAACAGGGCATGCATCGTCAACCTTGAACGCAGATCACAGATCGATCTAGCCCGAAAGTCACGATT
>Ga0307510_10004586_pt1 | contig 16277 bp, 12 predicted proteins | sample 12_EM_MG_FD_207224 | JGI IMG/M metagenome (GOLD analysis project Ga0307510, IMG submission 207224) | Populus trichocarpa ectomycorrhiza microbial communities from riparian zone in the Pacific Northwest, United States - 12_EM | ecosystem: Host-associated > Plants > Roots > Unclassified | place...
TATTTAGGCTTGTGGATTTTTGTGAAGCCTGCCTGCCTGCCTGCATGGCCTTTTTAAGTTGGCATCCAGCTAGAATCCAGCTTGAATAAAACCGGGGTTTTGTCATGCGTCCAACATGGTGGTTGCCTGACCCTGTCTTGTAACTGATTCCAACAAGGATACGAGTTCTAGGTCATTTTACAGTTTTCAAGTTAATTTTTTATTATTATTAAAATAATAGTATTTTGTTCTTCTCTGTTACAACACATAGACTCGGATCGGTTTGACCAGAAGATTCATATCATTAGAATCTTGGTTGATGCGAACGGGTTTTACCGGGTTAATATCATGTCCAATTCAACTAAAAACTCAGCTCCATATCTAAATTTCTTGGATCAATTTACTTTGATCGGATCATATTAAAGAAAAAAATAAAAAAGCTAGGCAATCCTTTGTGTCCTTCTATTGTGCATCCACATATAATTGCACTCGCATAGCAACTTTTTTGTTTTCAATTTGATTTTTTTATATTGATTTATTCAAGATTGGTTTTAATAGTATGTTTCAATGGGCTGATGTGGGGTTCTCGTGGAGTAAGAAAAAATCTTGTCATTAGGTTAGCGCTTAGTTTTGTGAAAAATTATTCAAATTTTTTATTTTTTTAAAGATTAAAAATAAAAGAGCTGCAATTGAAATTTAGAAAAAAAAATGCAGCCTTTTTTGTCCCTTAATGGACGAATATAAGAAATTAGGCGCGAGAAATGAAAAGCTAAGAAAGGAAAATAAAGAAAAGAAAAGGGGGTTACCGGAGATACATTAGAGCTGTATCGCTACCATGCTTCGTTGCAGAAGGAAACCCTTGTCAAGATGATTCTAACAACATTAAAAAAGGCTACCATCAAAGCTAAAAAAAGTTGCACGCACCTCCTTACTGTGACAACTTTCCTCACAAGCTTACACATATATCACACACCAGACACCTTTTGCCATCTTTGTTCAGTTTTATCTCTAATTATCTAATAATTCATCAATCTAGTTCCAAATTTCATTTCACCCAAGCTTAAAGAGGGCCTAACCGAGGAGAGAAAAAAAAAAGTAAAAGAAAGAGACAAATGGTCCAACCAGATTTGCTCATTGTGGTCGTGTCTATGACTTAAATCATAAATTTGACAGGCTAGCTCGGGTTAATCAGAGTCAATGCAAGATGTTACTATATATTTTAATATTTTTTTAAAAAAATATATCATCTTAAATTTTTTTTTAATATCAAATAATATTTTTACTGGTCGTTCAAGTTGTCTTTAGACTCGCCAAGTTGATTAGGTCACATTGAAGCAACATCCACACTTTTAACTTGAAACTTAGTTTAAGTAAGAAGTTGGATCAATAGGTTTTAAGATTAATTTATTGAGTCGTGTTAAATGATATTATCAAAGAGTTTTCGATGACCTGAACTTTCTTTTATATGTTGAAAATACATTGCTTAAAACTAAAAGAAAAAAGTTAGCCCGGGTTAATCAAAGTCAATCCAAGACGTTATTATTTTAATATTTTTTTAAAAAAAATATATATCATTTTGAATATTTTTTTTAAGGTCAAATAATATTTTTACTGGTTTTTCAAGTTGTCTTTGTTTGTCAAGTTGATTAAATTACATCGAGACAACGCCTATTTTTTTAACTTGAAGCTTGATTTAAATAAGAAGTTGAGTTAATAAGTTTTAAGATCGTGTTAAATGACATTATCAAAGTGTTTTTGACGACCTGAACTTTCTTTTTTATGTTAAAAATACATTGCTTAAAACTAAAAGAAAAAAGTTGGAACAACTTTGTCATAATTTGTTTCTTAATTAAATCAGGTTTGGACTGGATTAATGAATTTACGTGGATTATTTACTCAGAAGAGCATTACCGACACTTCAAATCCGTACCCATAACGGAGCATAGTTTAATAACTATGCATCGAGGCCTTATTGCATTGGTTAACTATTTAGAACAAACAGTGGGGTGGGGTCCCTGGGGTGGCTAAATAAATATAGTTTCCAAAGCAATGCTCTGAAATTCCAAAGACCAGAGAGAGATGGATCCAAGGCCATGGCCCCCACCGGATTTAAATGTTTCCCTTTGGTCCTCTTTCTCTAAGATTTTTCAATTCGAATCTTGGCTCCTTGCAAACAAAGTGTTTCTTCCGATTTTTTGGATAATGTAGAGATACTTAATTTTATATTTAACATTGTTAAAAGATATTTTTCTATAGAAGAAAAATATTATACATGTTTTTTTTTCCAATGAAAAACTTGTAAAGAAAAGCTTTGAAGAACCAATAAAATGTGTTTTTTTCTTAGTATACATTTGAAATATTACTAATTTTTAGATGGAAAAATATTTTTAAACATGAAGTTCTAGTTTTGTTTTTTCTAACTCTATTTTTCTCGAAAATTAGAGTATTATTGTGTTTTTTAATACCTCCTCGAATGCTCGGGCTAGTTACTTAGGAAAAACTCCAAAGTTGTTTTTTTGGTAAATTACTCTGACCCATTCCATTTTTTAAATCAATTTTATAAAAATAAATCATATCTTCATTCATAAATCATAAGACTATAAAATATAATCTAAACATTAAATTCATGAAAAAAAACATGAAAATCTTTAAAAAATTGTAGGATAAAAATCCATGTATTATATTGAAAAATAAAATTACAACTTAAAATGTAATATATATATATATATATATATATATATATATATATAAAAAGAGAGAGAAAGAGGGTTGTAAAAAAACTTTTTAATTTCAAAATTATCTAACTAAGACATATAACGATAAAAATAGTTATCATCATAATTTTAAATCCTAACTCAGGAGCTGACTTGGAAAAAGACCAAGGTCACGGGTCGGGAGGGTCAAATCAGGTTAACCGAGTCAATATAACCGAGTCAAATTGGTTATTATCATAGTTTTAAAACCCGACTAGAAGGTCAATTAGAGGCAAGACCGGGGTCACGGGTTGGAAGTTGATCTAAATCAATGTATGGATAAAAGTGATTATTATTATTATAGTTTTAAAACCCGTCTCGGGAGTTGACACAGGGCAAGGCCCAGATCATGGATTTGAAGGGTCAACTTAGGTTGATCCATTTTTTTAAAAAAATGAAAGCAACCTTGTTTTAAGAAAACAAATTGAAAAAAAAATCAATAGTTTTTTTAATCCTAAGTCGATCGGGTTGCGGGTTGACCTGAGTTTTTAATTGGATTAAATTGGTTCAATCTCTCCTCTATTTCTTCTTAAACTCTAATTAGTTCGAGCCTCAAATTGGTTGGGTCTCAACCGACCCGCTAGGTCAATCTCGGATTTACAACTAAGGTTATTATAAAATTATTAATCTCAAAATTAAATATAAACTAAATTAAAAATAATAATATTGAATTATTTTTCAAACATGTAAGTTTGACAATAATATTTATTAAAAATAAAATAATTTTTTATATTTTATTCATTATAACTAAACAAGATACAAAGTTAATCATCCTATTTCGTACACCACTAGCAACATAATTATATCTTCATTTTTTTTTCCTTGTGTTTCTTGTCCTTAATATCTTACTATCACCGTCTCTATTTTTTTTTCAAGATTCAAGATGATAACCGAACGCCAAGTTGTAAGAAGAAGCCTACGAAACCATTATTAATTAGTATGGTCTTAGGAAGGCTAACAACCGGAGGAGCTGCTGTCGGTAGAGGAGCAGCTGTCGCTACCCAGGAAATCCCATCTCTACATTCAGGAGAGCCGGAACCAAAAGAAGCGGTGGTGATTTCCACACAAGTAGACTTGAGACAGGTCCAAGCTCCGTATGATGATGATGATGATGATGATGTTGTGGCCATGAACTCACGATCACCGTCCTGATCTCCAATTCCACTCTCTAAGAAAAAACCAAATGATGCTTTCGCATGGTGGATTTTAGAAAATGAACCGAAGGAGCTCTTGATCAAACCAGCTCCGTACAACTTCACCGAAGTCCCAATTATGCTAGGAAGTACAGTATCTTAATTCCTACATTGACCAATGGGATCGGACCTTGACCAAGTCACATCCCACCACCGTGGTCAACGCTCTAGTAATTATTCTTATATAAAAAGAAAACGTACAAGTAATTAAAATACCATTAACTTCCAACGATGTATTTATTACAAATATACTAAAACCGAAGGAGGGGGGGGGTTGGGGGTTGGGGGTTGGGAATAGCAGAAGACACGTTTCGTTGTGGAATACAACAGTGAAATAACTATTTTGTTTTTGTTTCTTGTTTAAATAACACGTGGTCAGGGTTCTTTTTTGTTTTACATGAATAGTGAAAATACTAAATTATTCTTGAAGATAAAAAAAATAAAATTAGTTCAAGTATTGTGGATTTTTTATATTTCAGATTACGATAAAATTACTAAAATGTTTTTAAAATCAACAAAATCAAAGTTTTTGATCTTAGGATATTTATGTCTTTTCAAGTTGTATTTTTTTTTTGTTTTATCAAGGATATTATTTTATTTTACTAGAATAAAAACAACTTATTAATCTCACCTAATGTTATAACTCGAATCATCAATTTCCTTTATTTTTTTTAAATAATGTTTGCATGCATAATTTAAACATTGTTGTCTTTTTTAAAAAAAAAAAAAGACCACCGCACAGTGTAGCGTTTTACCTTGGAAAAGAGCACAAGAGGAGTCTAATGGAGTCAAGCCACCGTCTAGCTAGTAGGGAAATTCCCACAGCGCAGCACAGGAGCAGCATGGTGGGACCAAGGCATGGCGGTCGAGTTCTATTCAGGGCCACCCGCGAAAGAGCACAATAAGAATGTTGAAAGACATGCTATTTAACGTTGAAGTTAATTTTTGTGTTTTAAAAGTATTTTTAAAATTTTTATTATTATTTTTTTAAAATTATTATTTTTTAATGTTTTTAGATTATTTTGATGTGTTAATATCAAAAATAATTTTTAAAAAATAAAAAAAATATTATTTTAATATATTTTTTTGAATAAAAAAACACTTTAAAAAACAACCGTAACCTTTTTAATATGATAAAATGAAACCCAGCAGAACCCATCCAGATCCAGACTCGTCTACAGTTTTTTTAGTCAACCAGCAGATCATGGAGTTTCATATGGAGGAACAAAGCCTATGTCTTGGATTCAAACACACCAACCACATAACTGAGCTCTCATAAGCTCAAGCATTAATCAATCATGGTTCCCTACATATCAAGCAAAAGAAGAGGATATTATATGTAGCGTTCATTCAAATATCATGAGCAGCTTCTCTTCCTCCATGTCTTCCTAATCATTTGGAGGTAGACACCAAATTATCACAATAATTTTCATCATAATCAGATTGGAGCTGCTCGTTTTCCACAATTTGAGCACTTTCTGTTGTTAATTTTTTTTTTTGGGGAACGTTGATTGAAGCTTAATAATAGAAGCTTACACAGATTGAAGATTGTTTCTCTAATTTCTTTCTAAGATTACAGAAACATATATATATTGTACAGGAGATCAATATCAGTTACAACAATATAATAACAGTAGATTACAGCAGTATAATGGTGACAGATTTTAGTAAAGATTGGATCCCAAGATTTCAGTCTTCTTTCCTTGTGCAGTCTTCAGTTACAGAATCCGCAGTAACTCCAGAATCTGCAGAAGATTCAACAAAATCTTCAGTTATAGAATCTGCAATAACTTTAGAATCTGCAATAACTTCAGAATCTGAATATGATTCAACTAACTGTAAACTGAATTTTGGTACAAAATAGAGTTCATGGCTGAAGGAGGGAGGCTACCCCAGCATGCATTGCTCAAAAGAGAAGTACAATTATTTGTTTGCAACCCAACATGCAGCTGCATTTGTTGCTCTAGGTGCATGACAAAAACTACAACAATTTACAGTTTTCTACAAGGAGCTTTATCTCTTCAACGATAACAGCTATTTCCCAAGGAACCTGTGCTTCTCTGCTACATTAACGGCCTCCACAAACACATTCCAGCCGAACATCACTTAAACCTCTATTTGTTATCCATCTGATCGCTGCCCTACGGGCCATTGCCTCAGCTTTGCAAATTGGAGGCTGAATTTGCTAATTCACAATGGCTATGAATAAGGGCATCCCTCCCATTCCTGCAGGCAAGCCGAGGGGACCGAGACGTAGGGTTTACCATAAGCTAAAACCTGCTCTGTTGACCGATCGGAATAGGGAGACATGTTCATTTGAGGCCTTCTTTGCCTTCACCACGCATTGAGTAGGGTCTGGAGGCTTCTTTTCAAAATAGTGAACTGATGTAGACATTTGAAGGGGCAAAAATAGAGGAAACAATGTTATGCGAAGCAGCAGGAATGCAAGCCAAATGGACTCAAGGCATTTTTCCAAGGGTAAGAAATCCACTTCAAGCTACTAAACAAGCAGCTAAATTTGTGATCTCACAACACTAATGCCTTCAAGAGCCACGTGGAGCCTAAAAAATTGTCACAAGTGACAAACTTTGACACAGTTTTTTGGACTCAGCTGGCAGAAAAGTTAATTGAAACGAAATCGTTTATTTATTTATTTTTCACGGTCTTGACTGATTAATCCCCTCTCTAAAGTAAATCTAATGTATTACATCATCATAATTTATTTTTTAAGAAAAAATATGGGATCCCACGATTAATGCTACAGCGCCCAAAGATCCATGACTTGTGTATCAGCTACCGCGCAAGATTGAATCCCACGAATTACAAAATCTACATGAGCTTGTGATGACATGTCTTTGACACTAAGCAAATAACTGCATGGCAAGTCATAAGAGCTCACCTTGATATCAAACGTAGATAAAATCGCTTGTGTTTATAGCGCAAATCAAACATAAATTCAGATCGAACAAGAACTGGATTTAACTGGAACATATCATTGGCCAAATCAATCCAAGAACATGACCAGTATCCAAGTAAATAAGAAAAATCCACAAACTCTTCAAGGCGAAAGAATTGAGGTGCAAGGGAAACGAACAGCCAATTTGTGGAAATCAAAGCCATAACAAAAATGAAAAGCAATGCATGGAAGGCTATGAAACAAATAAAGCTGGAAGAATAGAACAGGCAATGCATCATAATCTACCAAACAATGTCCATGTGATCAGCACTACTAACATAGCAACACCAAACATTTCTGACAAAAGACATGAAAAGATAAAAGAGTTACAAGCTACTTCATTATTTCCAATCTAATGATACAATGACTGATAAATGCAAAGCTGAACGGGGATTGGTCACAGTTACTTGCGATTGCGTTACGGGCATTGGATGGTGGTGGAAGTTCATACCAGCCTTGGCAATTTCAAAAAGAAAACATATAAAGAACACACAAACCAAATTGGCGAAGAATACTGATTTAGGTATTTCTATTGGACTATAAATTAACACTAAAAAAAAAATACAGAAGCACAAAAGGTACAAGACAACTCTCAGCACCATTTTGGTGCGAAACAAAATTAGAATGACATGCCCAATCACAAAACTGATGTATTGTAAACCTGGACTTCCTAATTGCCCTCTATAGGAGCAATCTGCAGGGTGTTCCGATTCAGGTTGAGGCATACACATCCTTTTCCTGCCAAAAAATTATGGTTCCATCAATGAATCAGCAGAAAATGACAAATGATGACCAAATCAGAAAAATAAGAAAATACATGCGTTCAGTACTCAGTGGTCATAACAGATGTATATTATCGACAGCGCTATTATCTAAGTTTAATTATTAGTAGTAATCCGACTAATTATAATGTGTTAGAAGTATGCGGATGGGTGAGGTTGTGACAAAATGGTCCTCACAAACATCAGTGAAAGAGGGAATGCTCAAAGTGCTTAATATTTTCAACTGGCAAGCCATCTTTCTTATACTAATCTCAGTCACAAGTATTCTAATGCATCGAGAAAAGTACAGTAACAACAGCGAAATAAGAAAAAAAAGGCTAGTGATGGTGTACAGGAACTGCTACATGAGAAGCAGCAAGCACGGGCATTGTTATAATTGATGATGAGTAAAGTTGGAAAAATAAATAAAGTCAAATGGCTGCAGCACCTGACAGACATTGAACCCAATCTAGATGTGTACTCAATTATAAAAGAAAGGATTGGATCCCACCATTAGAACACACCTAGTACCCACGATCAGGACATCACTAGACAGTATTCCACCAACTACACTAATAACCCAAGTCAACAGTCAAATTGTAAGGGCGATATAATCAAACAAGATCAGAAATAAGCCCATACATTTCCCCTAGAGAAGGGACAAATATTGGGTCCAATCCTTCAAGAGATGTAGAACATCTTAAGGGTCACACATGCTAAGATCAAGTATCACCTCAAGAGATTAAGCTCCTTTACCATTTTAATGCCGCTTGCTAGTACCAAGTCACAAAGTGAACTTTCAGATATACAATTCACATGCACGGTGGGACCTTTAGCACTCTCCTTTGCGGTTCCCATCTGACCATCTCCGGATGGTAACGTCATACGAACTGCTCCTTTGAACATCCATTTATTCCTTTCTTCACAATAATAATCTTCAAAAAGCTTACCACACAAAACACAAACACAATGATCTTCATGAGCAAGAACCGTTTTATCATCACATTCCGTTGTCTCTTCAAAATCATCCATTGGACAAGAAGACTCAACTCCCAATGGAAGTCCGTCATTTACAGTAAGCCAGTCCCCTAAATCAGCATACCATCCCCTAGTTGGCCCATTTATACCATCCGATTCTGGCTTCCTCTGGTTATGCCACTCCAAGTGTCTATGAAGACGTTCTTTAAGTTTAAGTTGAAGGCCACATAAGCTGCATCGATGAGGAAGGTCCTCAAAGAGTGAACTGATCACAGGTGGATGCAGTTCTCGGATTACTTCTGGCTTAAACTCCAATCCTATGAGATCATCTATTTCCACTTTGGTGGTTTGAGACAGTGCAACAGAACATTTGGTATCAGGTTCTGGGATAGATGCTTCACCTACTGTGGATGAATGCAGAGTGGCAGAGGAAATTGGTTCAGAGCTAGGTGAAGTGATGCTTGGGTTCTTCTTTTGTAGTTGACTAGGTACCTGGGTTGGCAAAGGAGATGATGTCTCCGACTTTGATGTAGATATCAAACCCTTCGCAACTAACGAGCTCAAAAGGTTTGAAATTGGATTTGGGGCTTTATTAACAGCATCAGTAGTTTGTTCTGATGAAGGTGGAGAACCAAGTGGTGGTGGTGGCCGCTCGTCTTTCCTCTGAGAAATATTCGACACTGTTGGCAACTTATCTTGTGACTGAGCAGGAGCTGAAGATGCAGATTCAATCCTGGCTTCTGAAAACGAAAACTGAGGGGGAGGCCCACTTGGAAGAGGAGGCTGAATAATTGACTGTGATGGCATTTTCCCAATATCCTGAAAGTTTCGATCAGGTACGACACCAGAATTTATTTTGGAGAGAATTCCAGTCTTCATAACAGCAGCCAGCAAACTACTTGTGCTAGATTGTCCTGAAGTTCCTGCAGTAAATGGATTTAAATGGTCTGCTGCAGAACTTACAGAAGTTGATGAAGTTCCAAAATTTGAGACTGGGGGCAGGTGTGGCCTCTGGATCTGACCAAAAGCTTCAGACTCTTTGGAATCTGGTTGTCGTCGCTGTGAAAGACGATGCTGGTGGCTTAGTTGAAAAGAGGGCAATGAAGGAGCCTGTAAATCTTCAGAGTGCAATTTTGGCAAGCTACCAAGCTGAACATTTGAAGGCAGCAAATTTCCTGAAAATTGAGCCCTATAATCAGGCTGGGTCATTGACTGGGATTGATGGTAGTCTTGCTCTCCTGAATTCTGCAATTGCGGATAGCATGCTTGAAATGCGGGCGAGGATGGTCGTTGGCGTATGGGTGACTGTCCAGATGGTGATGCAGCCTCGTGAGACTGAAACTTTTGTTGCCCTAAGGTTTCAGTGGACAACAAGGATGTGTTTGTGGAAGACGCTAAGCCTGCCTTTCCAATATGAGATGAACCCAAGCGTGGTCGAACAGCCATCCTGCCCAATGAAGACCTTGAACTTGTAGCCACACCACCAACAGTGGCTGAATAGCCCTCTACGTGACCTGTGTTAGTAGTAGAAGTTCCAGAAAGGATCAATCCATCTGTTGAGTGGGACTCTGGCAATTTCCATGGTGAGGATAAACGGGACCCAATGGTAGCATGCTCTTTCTGCTCGGTAGACAACGAGTCTGAAGAAGTTTCTCCATCAAATCTTTCAAGATCCTGAACATTAAAACAAAGTGGGAGACAAGGATTTGGATCAGCCCCTCCTCACAAACTGCTGAGACCAAAATCATCTAAACTACCATTTCTAAAAATCTTCATGGTCAATCAAAAATGAATTGAACATATACATACCAGAATACCTTATATTATTATTACATCTTGGCCCAATAGCATTTCAAATAGCAAATTTTAAAATGATGGTTTCCATTTTAAACATCCAATGCAACTTTTTTACATTTCTTTTATTTACTCCTTTCATTCAGGCAATAGATTTCTCAAACAGGAAGTATCAATACTCAGTTTAAGAATCTTATCTGTTCTGTCTTACCATTTTGTCCGAATCATCAGGAATCCAATGATCTTTCCTTGAGTTATTGGAAAGACCGGCTGCATTGTGATCTGATAATCTAGAGTGCATGTCCCAAATGTACTCCTCTTCCTCAGAGTTTTTCCAGTTAGCAGATATCCCAGTCTCACTTCTTCCAATTCTCTGTGTTGGCTGTAGATGTAAATCAACCATAGAAGACTTGGATGCTGGGTAATTTGGAAATCCGTGCTTCATATTAAAACCGTTTCTTTGCCCAGATATTAGCTCTGCCGCATTGCTGCTAGTTCCATAACATGGGTTCTCCTGCCCTTGCCCTTGCTCAGCAACCCTTCCACTTGCTCTTCCAATTCCCAAGCCAGACTTCCTTGAAACATCAGAACCATATTCAAAGTCCTCATATATGGCACCAATTTTTTTCTTCTCGTGAACAGGCTCATTTAATGCTTCTCTATGTGAGCGTTGAAGAGTCTGCAAAACTAACTAAATTAGCACGATTTCATGTTAAATATAACGGAATTTATTATTTTACATACCTGTGTTTTAACAGGAGGATCCACCCATGGGCGTCGAGTATCAATACTGACAGCTCTGTCTGGGCCCTCCACATCCTCAATTGAGTTGGCTACTGGAACAGTCAGGACATTAGACACTCCTTTTGCCTTTATCATATGAAACCAGACAAAGAAAGAGATATATTCAGTAGGAAGGTAACACTTCACTAGAAAAGGAATCGACTAATCTGTCAGTCAACTCAACATTAGAATTTCTGCACCAGAATTTTTCACAAGCACAACATTCAACGTATCTATGGTTCACCACACATCTATTTGCTTGTTTATCTGTACTAAATATATGGGAATTTGTTCAACTGATTGCAAAAATCTATCTGCTTCTTTATCTTAGTACATTAGTGAGAATATCCCGCTGGGAAGTGTGGGATTGTTACAATACAAATTGGTAGTTAATTGGTAGGAAAAGTGAGTGCCAAGGTAATCAACCAATATCATAAAGATAAGACCTCTGACTGTAAATGGTCATGAGTGGAAATAATATTGACTTCTTGTATCTGGCTTAATTTCAACTCGTTCTCTCTGAACTGAATCCATTATTGGATCAGTAAACTTCAAACACTTTCACCTACACTGCCCAAACACCTGATTTCCACATTAGCTGGCATCACTTACTAGAAATATTGTATCAGATATCAATCCCCGGGAAAAGGCTTGCCTAGCATTTTTAAACCCCATGTAACACTCAGAAGATAGAAAAGAAGAGTAGATATTTCCATATATAAATCCTTTTTTAGTCCTCTCTATGATTCATCTAGAGAACTATCCTTGTTGTAGGAATTTACTCTACCCCGACAAAAAAATATCCATCACTGACTGTAATTTTATGGACAACAATTAATGCATTGACATAGTAACAGAAGCAATCTAAACTCCGCATTCAGCAAGACAAGAATATCTCAAACTGAAGACTAGGAAATAAAGGTGGTGCAAAAAAGTCTGCTCTAGCCACTGAAACTTTTGAATAAAGTCAAGCAATACCAAAATTGATTAGGAAATTCCACTTACCCTACTAGACTGCTGAATGCGCTGCCTTTCCAAGTACTTGGGATTGACATGGATGCTATTTGGTGGCCGTTGAGACTGAGACTCAGACCTAGACGCTGCAGCACCTGCAGATGAACCATTCACTGCAGGAGCAAGGCCAAGTTCCTTCTCAATCATCTGAAGTGGCTGAGGAGGGAAAACTCCTTTCCAAGTTCCAAAAAGATGCCGCATACTTGAATGTACAGAGGAATCAACCTGCCTATATGCCTTACAGAATACCTAAAAGATGCAGAAATAATTGATAACTACCAAATAATAAATGGAGAAAGGAGCTTGTAACCCCCTACAAACATAGCAATGGTGAATAGGTGATCAAGTAAACTATCTGTGAAAGGATGCATGCACTACTTGTAGGCCAAATGAAACAACTAAAACACGAGACAATAATTACATCCAAACAATTCAGAGTGGCAAAGACCATTATAGAAATTCTATGACAGAATTCTTAACTAATTTCTTTAAATAAAACACCATATTATACACAGGTATCGTTTACAAAAATGCCACATTGAGTGATGAGAGTCTACATGCAGAACAAACATCTCACCTCAGGCAGTCTGGCAGCAAAGTATTTTATGTAATCCCTCCCAATATTCTTCACAATGCTGTCTAAAAGATAAAGAGATGGAAGCTTTTGCTCACTGGGAACCTGCACGTTAATTTCGTAATGAGATTCAATACACCAGGGGCAATATTCTTTGAAACAAATAACTGAATAGCATAAATGGCAGCCAAGAAGCAAGAAACAGAAGAAGAAATTAACATTCAGACTTATGAGCTGCTCAGAATATTAGCAATGTCTCAAAACTGTCAACGGGTATACTATCTCACTATGATATCCATAGAGCTAGTTTTATCTGCAAATAATTTGAAGCCTACCGAGCAACAGAAAAGTCTCAAACAAAATTGCAAAAAGAAGAAAATAAAGAATGATACAAAAAAAAAATGGCATTCATGTTTGATGTCCAAGGACAGCCACGATAGTCAAAATGAACTTATAAATTTTCATTATAGCATTAAAATATGCATCATACAGCACCCAACTCCAAACTGATTTACAAAGCCAAATTGAAGAATCCTTCTCCCTTTGCCTTTTCTTTTAGATCCAATTCCAGCTCTCTTGTATGTCTTGCTGCACTTGTAGTTAAGTTATTGCAAACCTCAGAATATCTCAGGCTCCACCATAATAACTTCCATACATCAGGCAGAAATTGCCTTGTGTTCTCAGACATTGATTTTTTAAGTCCCGCTGGCCTCAAGAAAACTATGGCAAAGAAAGGTGCGCTCCTTGCTTTTCCTTCCTTTTATTTTGGATGAATTTACAACTAAAGCATCCACAAACAATCATGCATACAACAGAAACACCTCTACAAAAGAGTGGCAACAATAATTTAAATGTGCCTGGATAGCTAACTTATATTTGTTAATTTCTTTCAAGAGACGGACAACATATCCTGACAAAAACTCTCAGAAAACTATACATCAATACATTTCATCCACAAGATATGAGAAATTTATCCAGTTAGGATTCAGATACAATTTTTCCATCCATATTCTCAATGACGCTGGCTTCTCAAAAACATAAAACAACCTTCATTAACTACAGAATATCCACTCCAATAATTTAAGTTATGGGACAATCATAAAACTTGGAGTGACAGTAGAATTCACAGGAGATACAGCAACATCAACGATTGAATTTATGGTTAGTTTTGATGATGGTTTGCAGACACGCCATATTATGGCTCCCCATAATTCTTATAAACCCACAGTGAAACAAAGGCTTTAAAAAAAAAAGCTTCGAGAATTGTAAGTTGTGCTTGATCAGAAAAGTTTTCATTAATCTGTAATTACACCCAACCAGTAATACTACTACTACTACCGCGATTTCTTTGGAACTGCCCAATGCTTTCTCATACAATTTAATTCAAAACAACAAATGGGGCCATAACCAAAATTTACTAGAGTCAAAACTTATGTTTCACCTCAAGAATATTGGCACAGATTGTCGCAGCAACAGCTTTGGCGGCGTGGAGATTCTCACCCGCAATTATAGTCAAGTTAGTGATTATTGGCTTTGAATTGAAAGTCAGCTCCGCCAAAGCAGTCTTATACTGACTCACTAGCTCCTGGTATTGCTGTGGCTGTGGCACTGGCTGTGGCTGGTATGCACTGCTGCGATTCGAATCATTACTCTCTAAATCTCTATCAACTCCAGGCCTATATCTTGCAGCAGGTGCAGCTGCCGGTCTCTGCGTGAACGGGCGGCCCTTATGGTTTGCTTGCTCTTCAGCTAATCGAGGTTTCTTTAAGCCTGGTTCTCTTGATCTATCGAAGGATCTACGCGTACTCTCCATTTCCATTACCGTGCAAAAATAAAATCGAAACCCTAACCCCAATTCCTACCCTTAAATCAATCTTTTCGTTACACGTTAACCATCATCAAATCTAAAAGAATACAACAATCGAACTAAAGAAAATAAAAACCCTAACCCTAATTTGTACAAAGATTAATTTGGATACAAGCACTTGGAGGTATTACTATTGTTCAGACAGAAACTAAAAGAAAACAAAAAACATATAGTAAAATATAAAAAGAGAGAGAGAGATTGAGAAGGTGATTTGTGGAGTGAGGGAAAGAGAGTGAAGCTCGGTTTTTTCAAGACGGAGGAGCGCAGCGCAAATAAACGGAGAACGATAAGACTAGAGTTGCTTGGTTTTATAATGGTTTTTGGTCATCGAAGGTCCCTGTGGTTCCACTATTCATTAACATTAGACTGTGATTTCGAAAATTATAATTTTGTCCTTCTGAGTTTGGATTTCTTACAAATTCAGTATTACGATTGGATTTGGGTTCAAGTTTGACCCTCGCATTTGCAAACACTGTGGATGAAGTTCAGGAAGGTGCCTCACAAGCTTTGATAGAAAGGGTGAATTTGCAAACACTGTTTGAATGAAAAGCTCTTTTACAAAAATAACGCAATTGTTCATATTATTTTCACAGCCAACCTAGATCCTGACATGGTAGAAGATTCAAGTTACTAGGTCATTTAACTAAAACCAACATATTAGCTTTTTTTTCAAGCAAAACATAAAAATGATATAGATTAAAAACATGAATATGGTGAGGCGCCTCACAAAATACACATTAGTGTTAGAAATCATGTTAATGAGTTTAATCTAATTTCCAACAATTGAGGTGGTCTGAAATGCTTTGATGGTTGCGTTGCTGCTTGACTCACTCGTTTGTAGATATCTAATTCTCAACCTTAATGTGAATACATGATTTAGTTATCACTAGTCCACTTCATCACGGGTTGAATTTCAAATATATATATATAGAGAGAGAGAGAGAGAGATTATGGGTATTTGTTTTTTGGGGTGACATTAAACTGGTAAATTAGACGAACATTAATAGTGTGGTTTTGATTTTAAAAATTCAAGATGATAAAAAAATCTTATAAAAAACAAATCGAAATCAATTAATCTATATCATGAAAACCAATTTAAAATAAACAAAAATACTTCAAAAAAAAATCAATTTCGCCTCTGTTTAAAATAAAAATTATTTGAGACAATAATATATTTGATCGACTGAGGGTTTAAAGCCTAATCTGTTAAGCCCTCCATTCGAGTCATGAAATCCAATAGGTTTTATTTTTTCTTTTAAAATCATTTTTTACTAGGATAAAAAATAGGATATTTTTTTATTTTAAAAAAGCTAAATAATGAAACTAGAAGAAAACAAAAATCTACAAAATAACTATTTTCATATAAAAATTATTGTCGTGTAACATACTGAAGTGGCCTAGGTCAACTTATATCAACATGTTATAACTGTAACCTGGATCATCATAAGGTAACAATCATGTAAAAACAAATTAAACAAATTAATCCTAAAGAAGAAAAAAAGAAATACATCACGAATAAAAATTCAAAATAAATAAAATGCTTTAAAAAACTCAATCTAACATATTTTTTAAATATATATATATATATATATATATATATATATATATATATATGCAAACAATAA
>Ga0307510_10004587_pt1 | contig 16276 bp, 25 predicted proteins | sample 12_EM_MG_FD_207224 | JGI IMG/M metagenome (GOLD analysis project Ga0307510, IMG submission 207224) | Populus trichocarpa ectomycorrhiza microbial communities from riparian zone in the Pacific Northwest, United States - 12_EM | ecosystem: Host-associated > Plants > Roots > Unclassified | place...
CGGGTAAGTCCGAGAATGCGGGAAAGCGGTAACGCGGACCGGGTATCGTACTAATAAGGAAGGAGAGCTGATATAAGCGAATGCGCGTCGTTAAGTGGTACTTAACTGCGTAAATGCTTGATAAAACGAAGGAGCTGTAACAGGTTGTATGGTAAGGTCTTTGGATGGATTACTAGGTGGTAATGGTGGTAGGACTGGTAGGGGTTTGGCTGCAGGTCTTGGAGGGGTTGAGGATGGGTACAATGGTAGAGAAAAATAGGGTGGATTGTAACACTCTGTCCAAGCCGAAAGTGCTCCAGTGATATGTTCCTGAAGCTCCATGTACTTCAACAAGGCTCTGCATTGCTTTCTTACATGGCAAACCTGTGCTGAAGAGGGATTTGTCCTGCTAATGTGAGTATCTCACTGTCTGGGAGTGTGTTGACAACTGCATTTGAGTGGATGCTGGATGGCTGGGGTAATAGAGGGCAACGGTGCTGGCATTGGAGTAATGGGGTTGGGGGTAGGGTCAATAGGGGGGAGGGGGATGGTGGTCAAGCTATATGGTCCTTGCTCTAAGGGGAGATATGCAGTGGGATCAGGATAGGGGATGGTGAAGTGTGGCCACTGGTAGGAATGGGGAAGGATGGTGGTTGACCTTGTGATGTGCCCAGGAAGCTGCTCAAAGCTATCCTCAGATTGGAGAAGATATCTGTTGCTGTAGGTGCAACCCCTAGTCTAGCAGTAATAGATGGGCCTGGTAGTGGGGACAATTATGGAGAAAAGGGTAATGTCTCCATTGCCATAGATGGACTGCTGTGTATGGACTATGGTACCTCCTGGTCCAATGTAGACATAGCTGAAATGGGCTGGCTGAGTGAAGTCAAGGGGCATTCAGTAGTGATAGGGACAGTACTGTTCCTTGCAGAAGTGGGAGTGCTCAAGGGTGTGAATGTGAGTGGTGTGAGTCATTCTGTACAGTGACAAAGCCTTCTTGTTGGTTGGCACAAAGACATGGAATTTATGACTAGGCCAGATGGTGAGGTCTCTGAAGAGGTGATGGAATGAATTGAAAGGAGGTTCTTTGGTGAAGGTGTAGAACACTTGGTTGGAGGACATGCTGGGGGTGACTTGTCAAGGGGGAGGGTTCTTATACTGCTCAAGGTGTTTTGGAAGTCTGATAGTAACTCCAGAGCATGGAGATCCTTAGCGTTAACCCATGAATCATGAGCTGGTGAGGAACCTTTCCAGCACACAAGGTATTGCTTCTTCTTCCAATGGCCAAAAGACCCCTCCTTTAGAATCTTCTTGACTTCCCATTTGGGTTTACCTTCTAGAATGTCAGGAGGTGGTTTGATAAAATTGGGTCCATGTTGATCAGTTTCTTTGTAAGATATAAGGAGGGAAGTGTGAAAGATGTCATGGATTTTCCAGGTGGAAGGGAGTTTGAGTTTGTAAGTGACTTTTGATATTTGGGATGTTGCAGCAAAAAGGGGTGAAAGGAATGTGCAGCTGGTGCAAGAGGGAATGAGCACAAGAAGAAAGGGAATAAAGCAGGAGCTATGCAAATGCAGACAGATCTACATACAGTTAGCATAGGAAACTAAGGTAGGGAATGTAACTAAGAGCTCACCTCAGTAAGGGTGCCAAATGTGCACACAAACTGAGGGAGGTTTGAGCAGTAACTATGAGTATATAACGAGTGTCTGAGAGCATGAAAAGGGGTACTTGACGGAAGCAAAATAAGGGTAGGGTAACTAAAATAGTCTGTGCAAGCTGTCTACAGCTCATGCTAGCACCATGTGCACTGTACTGTATATACTGTATGTGAGATCTCAGGGGGCCAATTGCCATATTCGCAACATGGGAGACTACCTTAAAAGGTCTGTATCTCCTTGGGGAAAGCTTGGGTGTGGTGTTACTTGGAAGTTGTAAATTGGTTCCTTCTAGCCAGACCTTTGAGCCTACTGCAAATGGAACATATCATGGCTTCTCTTTTATCCAGGATTCTTGCGCTTTATATTGGGCCTCTTGGGCAGCTTTCCTGGCTTCTTCAATAGATGAAAGTTATTCTTCTAAGGAGGGAATGGTGGTTTTTCTAGTTGGTTGGTGTACTTGGGGTGTGTATCTAATGAGTAGGTTGTATGGGGTTTTCTTGGTAGTTGCAGATGGCCATGAGTTTTTGGTGTACTGAGCAAGTGGAAGCCATGTGTGCCAATTGTTCTGTTGTGTTCCACAGAATACTTGGAGGTATTGCTCCAAGGTTTGATTGGTTCTTTCACTTGCTCCATTGGTTTGAGGGTGATATGCTGTACTGATGTTCTGATGGATGTTGAGAATTTGACACAAAGCGGATATCATGGTCTAAGATGATTTTGTGGGGAATGCTGTAATGGGGAATGATGTGATTGAGATAGAGTAAGGCTACTCCTTCTGAGTCAATGGCCTTGTGACAGGGAATAAAGATGGATGCTTTTGAACAATTGGTGTCTGTGATCATGAGAATGGTATCAAAACCACCTGATTGTGGGAGTTTAGTGATGAAGTCCATTGTGATGGTTTCAAAGGGTCATGCATTGTCTGCAGGAGTGATGGGAAACATGGGTGGATGGGTAGGATGGGTATTGACTTTGGTCATTTGGCATGTAGCATATCCTTTGATGTATTCTGTGATGAAGGTTTTCATGTTGGGCTACCAATAGTACAGGGTGATTAATTGGAGTGTCTTGGTAATCCCAGCATGCCTGGCAGTTATGTGGTTGTGAAAAAGGGAAATTACTCCCCTCCTAAGGGCATTGTCTGCCATGACAACCAGGGCAGTCCTGTGATACCAATGTGTGCCATCCAATAGGGAGAGATTATATGTTGGTGCCCATTTCTTAAGTAGCAGTTGCTCTTTGTACTGAGCTAGTTTGATACAACTGTCCAAATTGTCACCAATGCTAACCATGTTAAATACTTGAATTGGGGTGTGATTGTTGCAAAAGTACTATCATTGCAGGGTGAATGGGTGGTTGACCATCAATGGCCAGAATGCCAATTCACCCCCTTCCACTGCTCCCATACCTTAGGTACTACTTCAACATGTTTACTGTATACCATTCCAATGCTTGATATCTCTTTTTGCAAATGAGAAACTGAATATTTGAGATTTCCTATATTTTTGGGGGTTGTCACCCCTTGTCACATCTACTGAGTCTGAGTTGATCAATTTTCACGAAGAATCACGTGAGCTGTCATGCTTCCCACGTTTCCAAAAAGGAAGGTGACCGGTAAATTGGTAGAGCTGTCAGAATAGCTGTCAATATTTTAGACTCAGAATAATGGGAGATCTTGGATTAATCGACGTAAGCAAAACAAACACAAACCACGTGTCTACATTACGCAATTCGTGCCGCGCGTTTTTTCTCTAAGTCGAGTGGGAGCCCGGGAAGAAATGGGCGTGCGCGGGTGCATTTCCGGGCATTATTTCAGCCCGGAAACTTGTCTGGGAGTTATTCCCAGTATATCCCAACTCCGGAAATGCGGCAGAAGGTGGCGCAAGCGCGTACCCGAGCGGGGCGGCGGAAAGGAGCAAAAATGCATACCCTGGCGCAGCGCCTGAGGGCGGATATGCAAGCGGGTACGCCGTGGATCGGTCCGCGCGAGTGAAAGAAGGCGCAGCGGAGCCCGCCGCTGCAGCGGAAGGGGACGTGCGTGCGGGGGAATGCACACCGGGCGGAGCTGCGGGAAAACGCGAAAACGCGAGCCCCGGCACTCCGCCTGAGGCCGGATGTATGAGTGGGTTCGTTGTGGATCGGTCCGCGCGAGTGAAAGAACGCGCAGCGGAGCTCGCCGCTGCAGCAGAAGGGGACGCGCGTGCGGGGGAAAGTACACCGGTGCCTGGGGGGGGTGGAGCAGGCACTTGAGAGCGTTCATTTGCAGCGGCGGAGACCGCATCGGGCTTGGCACGCTTGCCCGATCTCTCTCCCGCAGCATACGGGTCACTATATTTACGGCCGCGCTTGCCTTTAACAGGGCCGATGCGCTCTGTGCTCATGTTTGCACCAGTCGGGCCGGGTTTCCGCTTTGGAGCCTTTCCAGCTCCCATACGTCCGGCAGTTTCAGCCCAGGTATTCCTATTATGGTGGAAGACATCTTTTTCGGGTAACGCCCGGGACCCGTTTGCCGAGGCGATCGCCGTGCTGAGGCTGTATTTGACCCCTTTGAGTGCCTTGAGATCCGGGGTTGAGCGATCGCTAGCGTTCAACTGCTGACATAACGCGTTGATCTCTTTTAAGAGGATCTCTGCGCTCTCCTCTTCTGATCTAGATGGGCGTTTGGGTAAATCGGGAACGCACACATGTTCCGGGATCTCGGAGGTGCTGTCCACCATTGGGAAGAGTTGAGGGAAATGCACATTGATAGCGGCAATGTGCTTGCAGTACCGGATCCTGGGGAAGTCGGCACACCCACAAGCCAATCGATTAAGATCGATCGGGTAGTGATTACCCGGACGGGACTCAGAAGCGACAAAGAACTGCGTGTCGCTAATTTGGCGAATTGAGTCTTGGGGTATTTTCTTGGCGCTCGCTAGGATTTGTCGGCAACGCCGGGCCAGAAGATCCAGGCCCTCTAGATTGACAAGTTGTCAACCATGCCGGGATTTGATTTCTGGCAGGAAATCGACCACAAGTGCCTGAATGACATAATCGACGCGCCGATTGCGCTTTCCGCCAAGACAATGGGTCTTCAACACATGATGATATCTAGAATTAATTAGTTTGATTATCTCGCTTAAATAATAAACCACATACGCTTCGATCAGCATGTTAGTATTCCCCTCCTCATAGATAGATCGGTTTTTTCTTCCAATCATAGACCACCTATGCAGCACTGGCAACCACTCTGCTTTGAGGTATTTCACAACGCTTTCAGGTACTGAAGGATCGCTTGAAATGTCCTCCCAGATGGTGAAAAACTTGGCAATATCTTCTGTTTTCACCCAAGCTTTGATCTTTTCCCACAGCCCCTGGAACTGGCTCGTTACGAAATGACTGCGGATCGCGCGTAGCACGTGCCACGTGCAGAGAAGGATTCGGCTCTGTGGGAACACGATCTCAAGTGCAGCGATCTGCGCTTGATCGCGATCGGTCATGATGACTTTGGGCCGGACCGATGGACTGGCGTCCCTGACCCATTTGACAAAGAACGTGATTATGTCCGTCGTCGCGCTTGACGTAAACATCCAGGCAACAGGCACGCCTATTCGGGAAAGTCAGAGCGCCCCTTAATAGAGAAATCAATTATTATTTACCATGTCCCCAACGATCTCTGGCGATGATCGTGAATAGTAAAAGATCTTGATATTGGGTAATATTGTGAGTTGCATCAATCCCAATAAAGCCATTACCGAACTCCCGGTAAGCGTTCAATTGGAAATCCATTTGAAGACACAGCACAAATGCATCTTCAGGCAATCTTGAGTTGATCGGAGCGCGATCTTGCTTATCTTTGTAAAATATAAGGCTGCCGTCGTGCTTAGATAGCTCTTCGAGTAGAAGCCTTGTCGCAATAGCATCATCTGGATGTAATCTAGTCCTATGATTGTTGAGGACTCGAGCGATCTGATTTACTTCCTTGAGCGCGATCAATTGATCGCGACTGCCATCAGGCGCATTATGACGAATCTCGCGTACCTTCAAATGTATTAGATCAGCGGCTAAACTGTTTTGGTTTCGGCAACTCACGATCTCACGACAATCAATTTTTTGAGTAAGCATTGCTTTGATTCGCTCCCGGGTAGTGCCGGATAAGCGAGTGTAGGCGATATTGCCAGCGCCAACTTCGTGATCGTGCTCGGGTCGATAACGTCCCAAAACGGTTGGCGTGTGGTGATATTCTTTGATATCGAGATAGCAACCGCAGCCGGTTTTCTTCGACTCGAGCTTGCGCTCCCTATCCGGATGCTTCTTTTCATAGTTGCTTTCCCCTCCGGATTCCTGGCGCCCGCAAACAAAGCGCTGCCACCAGCTATAAAATGTTCCGGTCCGGGAGGTTGACGCGACAAACTCGATGCAGGAAAGGCGTTCCTCCGTCTGGTGCCACAATTCAAATTCGGCTAAATCAGCCCATTTAAGGGTATAGCCGCCCTCCTCCCGGTCCCAGTTGAAGCTTCTGATGCGCGTCGAAGAAGCAAGGAACTCCGCGTTGTCCGAGGCGTTGGCACGTGAGCTTCTGCTTTCGGATTCAGAGTCATCCGCGCCTTGGAATTCGGAGTCGTCCGTGTTCCCATGTGGGCTCCCAGTATCTGGGGATTCGGAATCCTCTGTATTTCCGTGGGAGCTCCCAATGCATTCGGATTCATCCGGGGTATGCACGCGGAAGTCCAGGCAAAGTATCAGGGGCGCGGCACTCGGTCCGGGCGCCATCACGGTCCTGCGCGATGTTGAAGGCAAACGATAATGGGGCAAAATTGACATTTTGGAGTGGAAATTCAAGTGGGATGACTGGGGATAATCGTAAATAAACCATTTTCACTGCTATATTTATGTATTTTCGCTTTCCAGTCAACATACAGTGAAAAAGCAATCAACAATGTTTTTAGTGCAATTTTAGCGCGTTTTACTAGGTTAATTTACTCGGCTAATGACTAGCGCGACAAGTAACATTACTGCTAACTCTTACTATAAAAATAAATAATATAGACGGCATAGAGCGGTCCGATCGTCGGGGCGCAGACAGCAAATATTGTACAAGTCGAATTTTCATTGAGAAGGCGGAAAAGGCCCGCCCTAGCGCGTGCGCAATCGCACCGGTGTACTTTCCCCCACACGTGCGTCCCCTTCCGCTGCAGCGGCGAGCTCCGCTGCGCGTTCTTTCACTCGCGCGGACCGATCCACGACGAACCCACTCATACATCCGGCCTCAGGCGGAGTGCCGGGGCTCGCGTTTTCGCGTTTTCCCACAGCTCCGCCCGGTGTGCATTCCCCTGCACGCGCGTCCCCTTCCGCTGCAGCGGCGGGCTCCGCTGCGCCTTCTTTCACTCGCGCGGACCGATCCACAGCGTACCTGCTTGCATATCCGCCCTCAGGCGCTGCGCCGGGGTACGCATTTTCGCTCCTTTCTGCCGCCCCGCTCGGGTACGCGCTTGCGCCACCTTCTGCCGCATTTCCGGAGTTGGGATATACTGGGAATAACTCCCAGACAAGTTTCCGGGCTGAAATAATGCCCGGAAATGCACCCGCGCACGCCCATTTCTTCCCGGGCTCCCACTCGACTTAGAGAAAAAACGCGCGGCACGAATTGCGTAATGTAGACACGTGGTTTGTGTTTGTTTTGCTTACGTCGATTAATCCAAGATCTCCCATTATTCTGAGTCTAAAATATTGACAGCTATTCTGACAGCTCTACCAATTTACCGGTCACCTTCCTTTTTGGAAACGTGGGAAGCGTGACAGCTCACATGATTCTTCGCAAAAATTGATCAACTCTGAGTCTGCAGGTGCGCAATTGTAGTGGACCATGACAGGTAGAGTCACGTCCCATAAAAGGAGCATTTCCGGAAGTTTGGTGGAGCTATCAAAATATTCATACTCAGAATAATAAAGAGATCTCAGATTGTTCCTGTAACTAAAACAAACATAAACCATATGTCACTAAATGTTCATGTTGTGAAAAAAAAAGAAAAAAAACATTCATCGCTTAATCACACAATTTGTGCATGTCATCAAATTACGCAATGTCCACATGCTGCTAAAACTCACGTGTTGCGACTAAGTCAAGGGTCCTGGGGTGAAATGCAGGTGCGCAAACGCATTCCCAGGCATTATTTCTGCCCGGAAAAATACCTGAGCATTAGTCCCAGCATATGCGAGTCCCGGAGAGGCTGTGGAAGGTGGCACAAATGCGCTCCCAGGCCAGGCAGTGGGAAAAGTCAAAAACGCAAGCCCCAGTACTGCGCTTGAGGGCGGATATGTAAGTGGACCACCCGTAGATGGGTTCACGTGAGTGATTGAACCCTCAGCGGAGCCCGCTGCTGCAGTGGAAGGGGACATGCGTGTGGGGGAAAGCATAGTGGGGCATGTTAGCGAAGCAGGCTGTTAAGGTCCAAGGGCCTTAAAGACGCGATGTGCGTGGGTTGGTTTGGCGACGACTGGGATTGCTCAGTGGGTTGTCCTCCTGAGGCAATGATCACGTGAGTAGCACGGTACTGGTTGGCTACGCAGTATAACAAGTAAGTCCCCGATGATAAGGGCGACTTCTGAGTGTCCTGATAGATGATGAGAGGGGAGAGCTTCAAGAGGGGATTGAAGCGACTGAGGGTTCAGGCTGTTGACTCTGAGAGTCCTGGGTGGAAGCTACAAGTCTTGGATTGAAAACCAAGTTAGGCTTAGGGCCTAACTGCTAAAAGTACAAGCACTTATATACAAGTGAGAAGTAACAGGTCACAGGAGTCACAGAATAATACTGTCACGTATAGTAGGGTTCATCATGAGCTGGCAGTTCTAAGTATAGCTCCATCATGAGCTGGCGGTTCATCATGATGTGGCAATAAGCTGGCAATCCATAATGGGTTAAATGGTAATGCTGCAGAATGCTGCGGACTGCGGAGTGATGGCATGTGATATCTGACTGCAGAATGGTCAGGTGATCCATCAGGTGACTTGTCAGGTGATTTGGTGGTAGTCCGAGCGGCGCGTAAGGGAACAAGTGGGGAATGAGTGACCGAGAGTGCGAAAATGAAATGGTGGAAAATAAGAGAAAATTGGTGGTAGGGCCCAGGATCGTAACATGACGCCCTTCCTAGAGTGGTCGTTACCACACGACCTATGGTGAAGATGGTTCTAGCCAGTCAGAGGGTACGCGAGGTATCCCAATGTCCATGCTATCAGGGGTAGATTGTCTTGTGTCCATGATTTGTCCTTCCTCTATTGATGAGTCTGAGTTAGATGTTTCTCCTTCTTCCATGAGTTCATCCCCAACTTCGATAATTGTCTGGACTGGAGTCCGATAAAGGTCAGCAAGTCCGAAGCTAGAGGGTGTCGATAGGGCGGTACTCTTAGGCGAGTCAGGGGGTGTAGGTTGTTCTTCAGGACTCATTGACCTCTCTGTTTCCGGGTCGCTTTGCTTGCATTTGAGTGGCATCGCTACATGCCGTGGTGATTCCTGTCGTTTCCCAGTAATTGGTGATGGTTGTCTGCTTGACCAACTAGGTGGTCCTTCCCTATTGACCAATGGTTCGTCCTCCGTAAGGGGGTGTTTGGGTAATGGGGTAGTTCGAATGGGTGGAATTTGTGGTAACCGGGAGGATGAGGCTACTGGTGGTGAGGATTTTGTTTCTGGTGAGATTTCCTTTCGCTTTCCTGTAACTGGTAGCGATTGGACTTGCTTCCACTCTGGGGGTGTTGGTCTATTGGATGACGGTTCACTTTCCGTGAGGGGGTTCTTTGGGAGTAAAGGAGTGGTGCGACTGGGGGTCATTGAGACAATAAGAGGGAATTCTGGTGGCAGTTCGACTGGGAATGGCATTGGTTCCTCAGGGAGGAATGACGACGAAGCGACTGGGAGTGATGCCTGCAGAGTATCTTTTTGAAAAGGGGGCACGTCCCATGGGAGGGGAATGAGGTCGAGGGACGAGGGTCCTATGTATTTCTTCACCGGTGGTCGGGATGGTGGTAATGGAATTTCTTCCGGTGTCGGTGACCTGTTCCATGGTGCTGGGATAACAGGTGTTGCTCTTCTCATTGGTGGTGACGGAGTGAGTGATTGGGGTAGCGGAATATTGACGGGGTTATCAATGATTACGGGTGGTGGTTCGTATTGTTCCATTGACAAGTATTGTCGTCGGTGTGATCCCCAGGGAACTAAGGGGAGCGGTGGTGATGCGACTTGAGGTGGTTCCATGGGTGGACTAGGGTAAGTAGGTGCCTGAACGAATGGCGATGGGTCCACAAGAGGTGGTGATAGTATCCTTGGTACAACTGGTGGTAGCGGTACGACTTCTTTGGGTAAGGACAATGATGGGTGGATGAATTGTCAGATGACTGGTATTGGTCCGACGTGAGGTGGTGGTATGGTAACTGGGGCTGATGATGGTGGATCTGGGATAACGACAGCGGTAGATGGTCCTCCTGTTCCTCCTGAGGGGCCTGGATTGGGTATGAATACAGGTGATGGTGACTTGCTCCTTATAACTCTTTTATGTCCTTTGAGAAGGGTTCGTAGTCCTTCAAGGAATGTTTGATCTTTTAGGATGTGATAATGAGGAGATAATGTGCCGAAGGGGAGGATTGTTCTCTTCTGAAGATCCTTTTCTTTGGTGACCGTTAGGAGGATTTCCTTTGTGACCATGTCATAGAGTCGTTGGTGGAAATGATAGAGGTAGAGGGTGGCGTTACTGTCTTTCTTTCTGAACATCCTAGCGACTGAGGTGTTCTTGAATCGATTGTTGAGTAAGGTCCACTTGTCGCTAAGTCGGACCATGTCTTTGATGCATTCCTCATGCTTCTTCTTGAGCGATATGGAGGAGGTGATCTGAGGGGAGGAGTCCGGTGTCGGTATATTGTTCGGACTGGTTGTCGTTTTCGATTTCTTCGACGGGGGTAGGGGGATCGGGGTTGGTGACGTGAAGTGGAATGTTTTCTGCTTCTTTGGGGGTAATGGCTGCTTCATTGTTGCTGCTTCTGCTAGTAGTACTAGCGGGAATGATGATGTTAAAAGGAGTTGCGGGTCGGGGTTGATATTGAGGGGGATGGGGAGCGAATGGAAATCTTTCGAAATTGACGTGGGTCCTGAGGACAGGATCTTTGTTATTAACTGGGACCACAATTGCTTCGTGGTCGATGTCAATGGCATCAAAGTTTTCTCTAGGTCGCCAAGTGGTCCAGTGGTAGCCAACGTCGAAGTGTCCTTGTCGAACAAAGGTTCCAAAGAAGTGGAGTTGATTGTTGTTGGTATGCATGCAGATGAGGATGATTCCATTGTCAGTACCCAAGGTGAAGATGGTAGAGGTGGAAAATCCTGAGCTGGGGAGTTCGTGGTGGATAGCAGACATGGGGGTTGGGGATAGAGAAGGTTGTCTGAGATTCCAAGAGTCCTTATACTGCTTGGTTGACTTTCAAAGTCTGCTAGTAGATCTGAAGCGTGGAGATCCTCGGAGTTAACCCAAGAATCATGAGCTGGTGAGTATCCTTTCCAGCGTACAAGATATTGCTTCTTCTTCCATCAACCGAATAGTCGTTCTTTGAGTATCTGCTCGACTTCCCATTCTGGTTCGCCTTCTAGAATGTCAGGTGGCGGTTCCAGGAAGTTGGGTCCGTGTTGATCGGTTTCTTTGTATGGCGTGAGCAGGGATGTGTGGAAGACATCATGGATCTTCCAGGTAGGGGGTAATTTGATTTTGTATGCGACTTTGGATATTTGGGAGACTACCTCGAAAGGTCCGTATCTCCTTGGTGATAACTTGGGTGTGATGTTACTTGGGAGTCATAGGTTTGTTCCTTCTAACCAGACTTTGGATTTGACGGGGAATGGTGAATGGCGTGGACGTTCTTTGATCTAGGATTCTTGCGCTTTACGTTGTGCCTCTTGGGCGGCTTTCCTGGCTTCATCAATAGCTGAGAGTTGTTGTTCAAGGGATGGGATGTCTGTCTTTCTGGTAGGTTGATGTATTTGTGGGGTGTAGCCAATGAGTAGGTCGAATGGTGTCTTCTTGGTTGTAGCAGAGGGCCAGGAGTTCTTAGTATACTGAGCGAGAGGTAACCAAGTGTGCCAGTTGTTCTGCTGGGTACCGCAGAATACCCGAAGGTACTGTTCAAGGGTTTGGTTGGTTGGTTCGCTGGCTCTGTCTGTCTGAGGGTGATAGGCTGTGCTGATGTTTTGGCAGATGTTCAGGATGTGACATAGTTCTGTTGAGAATTTGGATACAAAGCAGATGTCACGGTCCGAGATTATCTTGTAAGGTATGCCGTAGTGAGGAATGACGTTGTTCAGGTAGAGTAGGGCGACTCCTTCAGAGTCAATAGCTTTATTACAGGGGATGAAGACAGATGCTTTTGAGCAATCTGTGTCGGTGATTGTAAGGATGGTATCGTATCCTCCTGATAAGGGTAGCTTGGTGATGAAGTCCATGGTGACAGTTTCGAAGGGACGAGCGTTTTCGGTTGGGGTGATAGGGAACATGGGAGGATGAGCGGGATGAGTGTTGACTTTAGTCATTTGGCAAGTAGCGCAGCCCTTAATGTACTCAGTTACGAAGATTTTCATTCCGGGCCACCAGTAGTAAGGTGCGATGAGTTGAAGGGTTTTGGTAATTCCGGCGTGTCCAGCGGTTTTGTGGTCATGAAAAAGGGATGTTACTCCCCTCCTAAGGTCGTTGTCTGCCACAACAATGAGTGCCATTCCGTGGTGCCAGTGGGTGCCGTCAAGTAAGGATAGGTTGTGAGTTGGTGCCCATTGTTTGAGTGTCTTCTGATGTTGATATTGCGCTAGCTTGATTCTTGAGTCTAAGTTGTCTCCTATGCTGTCCATGTCAAATACGCGGATTGAAGTATGCTGGTCACAGAAATATTGGTCCGGCCATACAGTAACATCTTCGTTGATTTCATTTGGTCCTTCATAGTCGGGTCGCCTAGATAGTGCGTCTGCTCGGTTAGTAGCCCCAGGTTTGTACTCCAGTAGGATATTATATTGCTTGCGTTCTGGTAAGTAACCAGCAATGCGTGGCCCAATTTTGCGGGGCTCTCTATAATACCTAAGGTTTGCGTGGTCAGTATACACCAAGACGGGGATTGTTGTTCCTTTGAGCAAGTGGGACCAGCAGCAGAGTCCTCTTATGACTCCGAGGAATTTGTGGTTGTAGATAGGGTAGTTCTGCTCGGTTTGCGTGAATTTCTGGCAATGGAATCCTACCGGTCGTTGTGGTCCTGGTTTCTGAGTGCCGTCTGGTTTGGTAACAGGGGGGTCTCGTTGATAGAGTATTGCTCCTGTACCGACTGGTGAAGTGTCAGTTTCAAGCTCGAATTGTTTGTCTGGGTCAGGTCTGGCTAGGATAGGTGCACTGGTGATTAGAGTGATAAGTTTGTCTTGGGCCTCGATTTGCTTGGGTCCCCATTTGAATGGTACGTCCTTTCCGGTAAGTGCTGTAAGAGGTGGGGCGATGATGCTGAAGTTGGGGCAGAACATGCAGTGATAACCGGCGACTCCTAGGAATCCGCGGACTTGTCGTTTGTCCTTGAGTATGCGTGGGTAATCCCTAAGTCCAGCAACTTTAGCTGGGTCGACAGTTGCTCCTTCCTTTGAGATTCGGACGCCTAAGAAGTCCATTTGTGGTTGCATGAAGACAGATTTTGACAATTTGAGGTGTAGGCCATGACGTGCAAGTAAATCGAATAAGAAGTGAACGATTTCGACGTGTAATTTGAAATCTTTGAGGAGGGTGCCTATACCACAGTCATCCATGTAGTTCTGGAGGATGCGCCATATATCGTGTATGCCTTTCTTCTTGAAGTATTCGTATAGTTCTTCGAGAATACCATTCATGAATCGCTGGAAGCTGGCTGGTGAGTTACTCATCCCAAAGAACATGACTTTGGATTCGAATAATCCCCAACGTGTTTTGAATGCGGCCTTCCATTGATTGCCTTCCCGTATGCGGATGTTGTTGTAACCCCAGCGGATGTTGAACTTACTGAATAGTTCCATTCCTTGCAAGTTTTCGATACACTGTTTGAGATTTGGGAGTGGGGTGACGTCCTTTTGGGTGACTGCATTGAGGGGGCGATAGTCGATGATATATCTCTTTTCCTTTGAGTCTTTCTTAGGGACCATGAAGGTAGAGAAGCCGTAGGGGGAGTCCAATGGTGCAATGTAGCCTTTTTCCAGATTTTCGTCGATGAATTTGTTCTCCACTTCCTGCTCATCTCTTGAGAGTGGGTAGACTTTGCAGTTGAAACGAGTAGGAGCGGTGTCCATAAGTATGATTTTGTGGTCTCCGTCTCCGCAAGCTGGCGGGAACTTGTTTGCCTCTTCATCCGAAAATAGTGCCGTGTGACGTTTGAATTCTTCCGGGAGGGTGACTTCCTCCTTCCCATGTTCCGATGCGTACTTATGGGCCATTTCAACTGCTGTGTGGGTGCGACTGATCTCTACCAGGCCTTCCCTCATTTCTGAAGGAGTAACTCCTGACCATAGAGCGCATGTCTGTGCCTCTAGAATGAGGTCTTCGTTTTCTTGGGTTTTCTGTTTGAGCCAAGTCTTTGCACATTGAAGGGTGCCATAGAGTAGGGTTTCGATTTGGACTTTTGGTCCCTTGAGTTCGCTTTTCTCCCAATCGATGTCTGGGTTGAATTTCTTGAACCAGGGGTAGCCAAAGAGCATTCGGTTGCGACCTAGATTCATGACGTAGAACCTTGTTTGTTCTTTCTTGTTGCCCTGAGTAACAAGTAGGTCGCAAGCTCTAGTGATGGTTCCAGCTTGGTTCATAGTTCCATTGACGTTGTATACTGCCTGTGAGTAAGGGAGTCTCTTGGTTCCTAAGCGAAGTTTGTCGATAGTAGTCTGGTTGATGAAGTTTTCTGTTGCTCCAGTGTCAAGCAAGATTGTTTCTTCTGCCGTCCCTCGATAGTGTGTGATTGGAACTTTAAGTTGTATTGAATTTGATTTGTTTACAAACACACTATCAAGTTGGAAAGCCCTAACTAAGGCAGCTAGTTTCGGGCCTTGGGAAAATCCTTTGGCATAAGTTTCCCTATGAAGTCCAGCTTAGTCTCTTTGTTGAAGGAGTCCATGTTTTCCTTCAAATAATCAGCAAGACTGTCGAGATTTTCAATATCTGGCATAATGGGTGCGGCATGAACCCTAGTGGATTCCCTAGTATTGTTGGAGCAACCGCTGAAGTTACCGCGGTCAGCTTGTTTCTTGCGACAATCCTTGGCTCGGTGTCCCTTGATTTCACAGTAGAAGCACGAATTGCTTCTCATAAGTTCTGCTTTCTTGGCTTCGGAGTGCTGTTGTCCTCTGCCAGCGGTGGCGTTGATGTCTAAAGTGACTGTAGCATCAACGTCCATATGATATCCTCCTTGAGAGGTGGTGTGTCGGTCGTTCTTGTTCTTCTAGTTATTGTTCCTTCCATAGCCACCTCTTCCTGGGTTATTGACCTGCCTAGGGGCCAGTTTGAATGCTTGGAAGAGTCCCTGACATCTCTGGGTGAACTCAGCTGCCACCTTCCATTTGAGATGGGATTTGCGGGCCTGTTCTTCCCATTGTTTGAAGGTCCAGGGGTCTTTAGCAGTGGGGTCGAAGGTAGGGGAATTAATGATGGCGCTAGTGAGTCCTTGAGTCATAGTGTGTTTGAGGGTTTCTATGGTTCCCTTGTCGTCTAGGGGAACGCCTGCTTCAAAAGCAAGTTGTTTAAACTTGGCAAAGAAGTCATCAAGACTGTCTCCTTGCTTAAGTTTACAGTCGCTCAAAAAACTGTCCCAATGTTTTGCCATTTTGGAAAGAGTGACTTGGAATAAATCAAATAAATTATCAAATATTGTGAACATAATGTATGTTATATTACATCATCTTGGCTTTCGGAAATATCCCAGATCATGTGATTTGGATCAGAAATGATGTAATAATAAGCGAAATAAAATGCCCTATCATTGGGACAGTTTTTTGACCCTCTATTATTTTCACAATATATCCTTTTTATTGACCTGAATCATTGTAAGATCAAGTACTGATCAGGTCCAAAAGTGATAAACAAGGTCATGTGACTTTGTTTATACAAGTTTGCCATGGTTGAAGTCACTTCAACCACCTCTTTCCTTCCTACCACCATCATGCGTTCTATACCCTCTGCTCAGCGCACTACCATCATCTCCCTTCTTCATGAAGACTATTCTGTGTGTCAAATCCAGTCCAAAACTGGTGTAGGGAAGTCTACCATTGGTAGAATCAAGAAGGAAGCCAATCTAGACAAGGAAAACAACAAAGGGGGCTGTCCTTCCAAGCTTTCACCCCATGATTGACAATCAATTATCCGCCAAATCACTACTGGAAAGCTTGACAATGCTGTTCAAGCTGCCAATTTTATCAACAGCATCCTTCCCAACCCTGTCTGTACCCAAACAGTCAGGAATGTACTCAAGGAGGGTGGCTTTTGCTCCATTATCAAGAAGAAGCGCCCTCTTCTCAAGAGGCGTCATCAAGAGGATCGCCTCAAATTTGCCAAGTACCATGAAAATTGGACAGTGGAGGATTGGAAGAGGGTCTTGTGGTCAGATGAGACCAAGATCAACAGGATTGGGTCAGATGGAAGGTCCTATAC
>Ga0307510_10004588_pt1 | contig 16276 bp, 10 predicted proteins | sample 12_EM_MG_FD_207224 | JGI IMG/M metagenome (GOLD analysis project Ga0307510, IMG submission 207224) | Populus trichocarpa ectomycorrhiza microbial communities from riparian zone in the Pacific Northwest, United States - 12_EM | ecosystem: Host-associated > Plants > Roots > Unclassified | place...
TTACAAAAGTTTCGTGTTGAAGTTTAAAGAAATGATCCAATTGAACAAGATACACAACACGGATCGGATCTATACACGAGAAATAGTTTTTTTTTTTTTTACCAAATTAGTTTCTTAAATAATATAAATTATTGATAAAGTAGATTTAATTGACATTAGGAGAAATTCACTGAGATAGATATTTTAAAATGAATATGTTACCTTGACAAATATAATATTGAGATCACGTAATCACTTATGGCAAGCATCTTTCTAAAAGAACCAAGGGTGTGCTAGCTATATTGTTCATCAAATCCTGCCAGAAAATCTCCAGCTATGAGTTCTAGTAGTTAAGATTTCTTTTAAATGCCCTACTATGTTAAATCATCAGCCAACTTCCTGTTAGAACCACCATTATAATAGAGATTTTGTTCACCGGATCCTTGATATTATGTGTCAACTGCATATTTGCATCAGCAAATGTTTGGTCTGTAATGATTGATTCAATTGGTGTACAAACTGATCGGTTTCAGAAAAAAAGACACAAATAATCTTCCTCTGATTTTTGTCTATATACGATCAAATCCAACATTATATGGACCACTAATCACATGCGTAGAATGTAATAAGTACAGATCTAAAAAAGATAATGCACCTAGGATGATGCAATAATTAATTATAACACATCTCCTTACATAACCAAACCCCAAGATAATTACAAAACAGAAATAAAAAAGGACAAACCAAAAAGAACCCTAAACTACAAAATGCTACGTATATGTGTTTTGAAAAACCCAACATATAAGACATAGGCATCACTTTAAATTATTAAAATAAGTATGTGTGTGACAATGTAGTTGTGGTTTTTTAAAGAAAAAGTCTAAGAAAAACATTATCAAACTAATTAATATATATATAAAGTGATGCCTATATAAGCATACTCCATGAAGATTATTATTTGTATTGGCCATTTTCCCCTTTCATTATCGTGTTATTCTTAGTATGGATGGTGTTTTATTCTAATTATATATTTAAAAATATTTAATTAATTAACATATACGATAGTTTTGTATGGTTTTTATTGAAAACTTTTTTTTAAAAAAATATTGATTAAAAAAAGTTATAATTTATAGTTTTTCTTAGACTTTTTCTTTAAAAAACCACAACCACAACCACATTGTCATACACATACTTACTTTAATAGTTTAAAGTGGTGCCTACGCCTTATATGTTGAGTTTTTCAAAACATATGTACGTAGCGGAAATGATAAATTTAAAATTTTTCAGGAGTTCTAAGAATCTTATTAAATAGATCTAGAGTTATTTAGGGTTTATGCTGAAATTATTTGAATTTTTCTTTTCGGCTTTGAATAATTGCTTCAAGGTTGAGTTGTCGCAAAGCACAAGTTGTTCAAATATCTAGCCTATAACAGTAATTCTCCTAAACCCTTTTAAAAGAGAGGGATTGCTATATCTTAGAGTGTTATCTTTTTTTTTGTGTGTTTTAGGTATTTTTGTACTATATTCTATTTACCTTAAAAAATAAAAGGCATAACATTCTATTTATGGAGAAACCTAAAAACTCTATAAATGATAAAATATCAATTTTCCCCTTAAATAATATTACATATATTATTTTAGGCTAATTTTAGAGATTTATTCAATTAAGTCCTTACTTGATTGTTTCTAGGTCTAGAAATGTAATCTCCTGTATTAATTACATTCCGGTCCTTAATTTCTAAAATTTATTTACAATCAAGTCACACTTGATTAATCATCCCATTTTAATTTCTAACTAATGGTTCTTATGTCTGTATCTATTATATAAGACCAATGTTTTGGCCCAACGGATCTAAGCTCAAAGTTTAGCACAAACCCAACCGAACTAACCTAGGTATTTAAAAAAAAAGGTTGCAAAAGAAATTGTTATTCCTCGTCTCCTCTTTTTTTCCTTTGCCATAACTTTCTCCTAAAATACCAAGGATTTTAGTTTTAAGTTTTTCGGTTCAAGAAAGGTTGAAGAAACAAATAAGTATCTCCCTCTACTGTTATTTTTTATTAAGACACTAATTGTGGAAAGATTAAAGAAGTGTTTAGGGTTTTTTATATTGTTTTGGTGATTGAATGATCTAAGAGTTATAATTGATGTTTTAGGGTATTAGTTGGCCTTAAATGAAGTCATTAGACTAGAATCATGGATTATTGAACAAACAAATTGTGTTTTTATAGGATTTACAAATTTGAAGACTGACAGATCAGGTTTCTAGAAATCTCGATCAACCGGTCGACTGATTAACTTGATGTTGTTGGTCAACCGGTTAGTCTAAACCAGTCGACCAATTAGCTTGTGGTGGCGGTCGATTGGTTGGACATTTCGGTCGACCAGTTGACTCAGCAGTAGGGGTAAATCATGTCTGTTAGGTTCGATAAGTTTGGGTTATATTCGGGATTGATCAGGTAAATCAGTTTGACTTTATAATTTTATTTGGTCTTTAAGCTTAGAGTTTTAATTTTTTATGTTACTTTGCTTCGAGTCATTTTTTAGTGTTTTCCGTATCCGTTATAGGTTCTGTTGATGTTTCTCCTTATGATATTTAGTAGTCTTTGGTTCTGCATCCACTTATCTTTTGCTTTTGTTTTTCAGGTGAGTGGGATAATCTTTAATATGCATGTAATATAAATAATATATGTATGTTGATTATATGATGAGTATAATTGATTAATTATTGAATATTTATATATGTTGCTTTATTATCTGAGTACTTATTTATTCTTAAATTTACACTCGCATTCTGTTGAGTTAAATTCTATTCATTTGCTTTGATAAATATGCTAACATCTATTATGTCTTGATATAGAAATTGTTTGTAGTTTCATATTAATAAAGCATAGTTAGTTTATGTGCACATAGTATTATGTACACCTAGCTAGTGAGTGAGACACTGATCTATGACGATTGATCCTCCCACAGTGGTGATCTTCATGTGTCATCTGATCCCTGACATGTATTACACTACCTTATATTAATATTTTTAGTATATATATTTATATCAAGATACGTACTACCTGCAAATTATTAAATGTTTTTTCTTCGCTGAATTGGTTGAACTCACCCCTCTATTTTAATATTATTTCTGGTTCTTAGCTTCCGTTAGCAGGTTGACCTTTGATTGAGAGTTCCTACTATTTTTTTTTTATGTAGGTATGCCTTGTTTGCTTCTACAAGACTTTTTTTATTCTTTGTGATTCAATGTCTTAGACGCTCCACTATTACGTTGTTTTCATTCAAGTTTATATTATCATTTCAAAGATTGGATTTTATTTAATGTAATAAGTATTTTGAATTATGGGTTATTTTTATTGGTTTTGAGGAATATTTTGAAAGATTATGAAACACTTTGAAATCCTTATATAGTTTGTTTTATGATATGTAAGTTCTGATGCTTAACGTAGATTGAATGTCCTTATGACACCGCTCTTGCGTTGCCGGTTATGGACCCGGTATTTGGATCGTGAGACATTAGGTTCCCTAATAAGTTGGTCCAGATATAAATAAAAATTCTAAATAAAATAAGATTAAATAAATTAAACAATTTAATTTATTATCAATTCAACAATTGATTGACTTGTATTTGAAGATCAAGTACAATATCTAGTAACGTGTCATAATCCTCTAAATATTAGAAAAATCATAAGTAATTTGACTTAACCTTTCATTGACTAGTTTTCCAGTGTAATTATTATCATTTCATCAAGACTATTATGATTTAGACATTATAGCATGAAGTATGTCTGTCTTGTCAAATCATTTTAGTTCTTAATATTATAGTCATTGATTATTTGAATAAGATTTTGAAATTTTTTTCAAAACTCATTCCACCTTATCAAAGAATTTTACAATCAACACTATTTGAAAATAGATGAAATATTTTTTCTAATTCACACAGGGTGATAAATCTTCTTTTAATTACTCAAATATCTTCATATAGTTTATAGTATACCCAATATCTATTTCTTTGTTACCCTTGATTAGGACCACGTATGGTCAGGATCAAAACATAATACTCCCTATATAAGATAACTTAGTGATCTCAAGTCTAAGAATCACTTACACAACCATTACATGAGCCTTTCTATAGACATAGTTAATATCTCCATATAGAATTATCTTACAAGTCAGTTTGGTGTACTTGTCATCTAATAAGCACCATATTAGTTCTAGGTATCCTTCATACCTTAGTCTACGAGAAAAGTTGTTTCCTTTCATAAAGAAAGAAACATGATATACATCGATCTCAACAACTTTAATTAATATTCAGTCTTAATAAAATATTGACTGAGAACATTTAATAACAACGATCCGATGCAATAAGAATCTTATAATAATTATAACAACTTTATAATTTTCTTTGCAAAGTATTTTTGTCCCGTGGAATATATTTTTACTCTAGATTCATTAATTAAATATTAGATTCATTAACCAAATATAAATGAATATTAACAATAAAAAAAGCTTTTATTAATAATAAATATGTTTTACATTAAAAAAAATCAGTGCTACGTGTATCCAAACGATTGGTTATAGGGTATATTCACTAACATTATGCAGTGCCACTTGTTTGCAGCACTGATTGTGTGTTTGATATTGTGGTGCATTATGTTTTTTAACAGTAATTTTTGCTTGAAAATATATTACAATGATTTTTTTCAGAATTTTTTATTTTTAACATCAGTATATTAAAATCATAAAAAAACATCGAGTTGATGTTTTTTTAATATATTTTTTTAATGCACCTAAATGTAATTTCAAATGCAAAAACGGTGATTAAATCTTACATTACGCTCATTTTACCAATTGTAAAATTGTTAACAAAGTGAGTTTATTATTTTTAATCTTCTCAAATCATTTTACATTAATCAATATTATTTTTTTAAAATAATTTTAAGGCTATATTTTTTACATCTTATATATTTTAAAAAATTATTTTTTGTCGACCTTCGCTTCTAGATGTATAAAATGAAAGGTAATGGCATAGAAGAAGAGCGAGACTAAAATTCCAACTTCCACTAACCGACCCTGTCTTGCATGCGTGTTGACAATTTTTATATCTCTTTTGCTTTCTTAAAAAAAAATAACGTCTCATTGCTTCTCTTTTATCCTTTCTAAATTCAATTTTTCCATATCTCTCCCTTCATTGCATACAACAAAGTAGAGGAAATCCCTCTTCTCCTCTTGAGATCTTTTGAAACTTCCATGTCCATCTTTTCTTGGAGAAAAATGGGCAATTGTTTAGCTCATTGTGTTAGACCTCCCTTTATAGGTTCATGCATTAGAATTGCTGAAGCCAAGCAAGAGAAAGTTTTGCAGGTCGTGAAAACAGATGGAAAGGTTTTGGAATTCAGCACTCCAATTCTTGTGAGAGATATCTTGGTGAACTTTTCTGGCTCAGGAATTGGTCTAACACAGGAGGGTATAGAGGAGCATCATCTGCCACCAGGTTACGAGTTAAAGCTCGGGAATGTTTACTATATTCTTCCTTCAGCTCCAGTGATTTCACCTGTGATTGACAGAGAAGATCAAGCCAGTGGAGGTGTCAAGAGGATTAAAGTTGTTATCACAAAGCAACAACTTCAACACCTTTTGACAAAGGAAATATCTGTTGAGGAGGTTCTGTTGGGGCTAGAGCAGAAAAGTTCTTCTCTTGATTCTCCAAGAAACTGGAAGTCAAATCTGGAACCAATTCCTGAAGGGTCTGAGTAGTATAGCTTCGGAATGTACACTTTAGGTACTGGATTTTCTCTTGTGTATCTAACAATTACGAAGTTATCATGCAGATGTACTTATTACTTTGCCAAAGATGGAGAAGATGTAAAAAGAAAAAAAGAGAAGCAATATAGAAAGAATTCTCCAACAGAATCTTGACTGATTCTCGTCTATTCCGTTCTCAACGTGTTCTTACTGGATTAATTTCTTGAAATAGAAAGTAGGAGATGATTCTCTGATATATTTCTGCTATTTTCATGCTGCAAGTTTATTACCTGAGAAATATCGGTTCAGCTGGTCCACATGGCCCCCCTTTCCGCGTGCATGATGCACACCAATGCTGTGTTTGGTTAGTGTGGACAAAAGTAAAATAAAAAAGACAGATACATGTTTTGGAGTAAATTTTATCATTTCATTACAAGACATATCTCTTTTATCTCAACATTTTACGTCGTTTTTTCTATATGTTTCAAGATAATAACCAAACATTACCTAAAATCCTGATTTAGACCATCATGGGCAGTCCTCGATCAACTAGGCACTACATGCCAATTCAAATGTCAAGCTGAAGGAACAAAATCCCGAGATGATAGTCGTCCTATTGCAAAGCAATATTATCAAGTGGGGGGTGAAAATGAAACGAACCTTAAAGATTGAACATTTTCAAGTGGGGTGAAAACTAAATGAAAGAAACTTTTAAGAGAAAATTGAACATTAATTACCAAGTTTTTCGGTTGTCTTTCCTTCCAAGTTAAGGGATGAGAGAAGATTTTTCATGAGAAGAATTGCATTATTGTCCGTTTTTCAAGACCTATCTTGCAAGTTGAAGGCTAGAGAATCTTCATCTACTAGACATTTGCGCAAACAATGTCCAAAAATGCAGGGGCAAACCAGAATGGTAAACTCCTCTCTGCCCATCCCGCATTAGTTTGACTCTAGCTCGAATGGTTCCTTTCTTACTTTCGCAGAAATGTTTCAAGATTTGAGCATAAGAGATGGTCAAGTGTTTTCATAGTTGTTCATTTTGTTTATACACTGAATCTAAATATATACCAGATTCTTATGTAACATCGATGCGTGTGCATATCCGACACAAATATCCATATCAAATTTGACTATTTTTTTCTTAATTTCTTTTATATATTTAGAACATCAGATTTCTCCTGGTATCGGATATGGTTGTCCGTTGTCCGAGGGAAGCAACATAGGCAATAATTGAGAAAGAGAAGAAGCAAGACATTACATTTTCAAATACAATACAAGGACTGAAAGTTCTTTCAAAACAAAAGCATTATACATGGTACAGACTTCTTATAAAATCTTTCACTGGATTTGGACATCAATGACCTTAGGTTCAACTTTGGTCTTAGGAATGTTAATGAACAGAACTCCATTTTTCAACTCAGCCTTGATCTTATCCTTTCCGCAATTATCCGGTAGCCTAAGCCGGGTATCATAAGAGCTGACGCTGCTACTAGACCATGAATCATCGCCAGTTTCTTCCTTCTTGTGCTCTCCTTTAATAACAAGCACATCATCCTCGACCGAGACCTTGACATCCTCCTTAGACAGTCCTGGCATGTCGAACCTCATCTTGATCTCATGTTCCTCATCTTTGATTTCCCATGGTGCACGCACCTCTCCTCCTGTCCTGTTCCTGCTGCTAGGAATTGTCAGTGCATCATCGAACAGTCGGTCCATTGTGTCCAGCATTTGACGCATTGTCCTCATTGGTGACAATGGATCCAACAAACCTGTGATTGAGGTCAAGTTTCAAGTCATTTCAGATCATTTTTTCCATTGCATATGCTCAACATTTATAAAAGATGGATGACTTTTCCTATTAAAGAAAAGTAATTAAATAGTAAAACTGAAGAGTGATCTTCACAACTAGGCCTGATCGAGCATATTTAAGATCGTTAGGAAAGGAGAGAAAAAAAAGAAGGAAGACTACTTACCGAATGGGGAGATATCAACAGCTAATTTTCGAGGCTTTCTCTCAACTGCTGTCCCTTGGTTGTTTCCTTGCTGATTGACATGCACGTCCACTGAAGTATCCTTGTGATCACCGGCAGCTTCTGCTCTCACCAAAGCCAACCTTGAAGGCTTAGTAGTACTCTTGCCAAAACCACCCCTTGATGGAAAAGACACTGAGCAAGGAGTTATACGCTTAGTTGAAGGCACAACTTCGCCTTTGCTTGACAACAAAGGTGCAGATGACCAAGACAATGTTGACGAAGCCATTGCTAAGTAAAAAACAATATATGCACCAAGTGACAACCAAAGAAACTGTGGCTAGTGGAAGTGGCGGCTGTACACAATAGTATGCTTTCTAGATATGCTGATTAAGGAGCTTGGGATTGTGAATATATAGAGCTAGAGGGCAAAAGAGAGAAGGGAAGCATGGAGAAGAGTCTTGAAAGTTTGAGAGTTCTCGAGCTAACTCAAAGAAACTCCTAGAGTTTTGTCATCATCAAACATCATCCATACTAGATTTTCTACTTCGAGTCCTTTTCTCATTCCTTCGGGAAACATCCTTGTATCTTGCTGTACATGGGCAGGCTTTGTGGGATGTAACAGTGTCTGAATTGTAGCCCAATTGTCTTTTGGTTCATGATCCAAGCCCACATGATTTTAGACACCAGTGACATCTCTTTGAACTTGGATTCTTCCCTTGTGGTTGTTTTTGAACAAAACCTTGGCTTTGGTCCACAAGAAAATGGTGGTATTCTCAGTACAGTATCCTTCACTGGATTCTCTGTTTCCTATCAGTACAGCCTACTTTATGTACAGTAGATTCTCGCTGAATATATATATATGTATAGGATCCTAAACCCTAAACACTGCAAAGGAAGTCTTGAATAGTAATCCTATCCCATCTTCGGACAAACTCTCACAATTAATCATGTTGAAGAACTGTATATAACCTATTCTTTTTGGCTAAACAAGCTATTATCTTAATTTTTATTATATTTTCTCAAAATCAAAATCTTCGTATAATTTTTATTTTTATTTCTTATGATGAAAAACTTGGATACACACCCTTTGGGTGCCCATCAAGTACATTTCAAACGAATATATAGATTGTGCGAGTTCACAAGTTCTTATTCGAACTCTCAAGAAAGGAGATACCAATATCTATAATTGTTAGAAAAACCAGGTAAGAAGGTAGATACCAATATCTACAATGCCAGACATGCTAAGGGTAAAAGAGAAGCATCGACGGTAAACATGTTTTTAAAATTAAAAAAAACATCAAATCAAATAAAGGTACTTTGAATTGTCATTTTACATGACTTAAAACTAGGTCATATATACAGAGTTAACATTGAAGTGTCGACTGTCATTGTTCTTGAGCAGCAATGATGAATTCCAACCCAGTGAAATACCAGTGAATCACAAGTAAATTTATCATGTCCCACATGAGGCAATCACCCTACAAAAATCAGAGAATCCAAGGCACTTAATATTTTAGCAGCTCATGGAGTCTTATAACTCACAAGTCCCTTTCCCTGTTTGTCACCATCTTTCCCCATAACCAAAATCTCCATAAATAGCTTGGCAAAGTAAAAGAAAAGGAGAGGCTGAGAGAGGATTTATAACTGTTTGACTGGTCCATGGATATGGGACAAACAGTATCTTTCAAGCTATAAACAAGGTCTACTTCCACTACTACTATTACCCTAATCCCTATACCCATACCCTAAACTAGGGTAGGTCTACATTTGAGTCCCCAAATTCTCCACAGCCAAATCCCAATATAGCTGGTCACAAGGGCTCTTGCCAAACTGCCCAGAAAATGACCACAACAGCCCTGAAGATCCTACTTGCTTCATCCCCATTGGAAGATCACTAGAAGAAAACATATTGTTCTCCTCTTCTCCACAAATCCCAACTCCCCAAAACCAGCAATGTAATCATGTAGAAAGCAACCATGGAGGTAAATAAATAAATAAAACAAAGCAAAAGCATAGCACAGCAAAGCAGCAACTGCCCACTCCTCCTCTCTTTTCTTTCACTATAGGAAACACTATCCAGCTTTCAGCGTTCTCGAGGGAGTTAATTATAAATCAGACCCTATATTTTAACAAAATAAATCGATCCATCCTCAACATTTTAGAAATTCAATATTTAATCCCTGTATATTTAAAACCATTCTTTCCCACTTTATTTCCCTTTTCTTTCTCAATAAATGCTTGGAAAAAGAAAACACTAGATACAATGGTAATGGTGTAGTTTTTTGGAACAAGAAGCTTATAAATTAAGCATGGTCAGTTTTAGACAAAGAACTATTTATTTAGTTTTGATATTATAGGGACTAGATATTTCTTGAAATAAACTACAGGGACTAAGGTAAAATTAACACTTCTCGAGGGTACCCACTCTTTGATGTTGTCTCCAACTGTCTGACACAGAACTATTTAGGGCTCTCCATGCCACAAGAAAACACCATTTCTTTTTAACATTGTATCCTATGTCCATATTATTGTTAACCTTTTGCATTTTTGCATTATAGACAATGCACAGAACCTGTTCCCAAATGCATGGACTAGCTCTACCCTTCTTGCAGAATGCAGGCTAAATTATCTGTTCTTTACATTTATTTCTCTGTGCATCTTGCATTTAAACATACCAACCACTCAAATCTGTGTATGTAGCTCTAGACAATTTTTTTTTTTTTTTTGCCTTTATATCTAGCCAAGTCTTTTGCTTTAGTACTATCGTTTGCATCATGGGGAAGATTGGAGGAAGTTCTTGGCTGAGTGCAGTTAAAAGGGCTTTTCGGTCTCCTAGTAAAGAGAATGATAAGAGAAGCAGCCGAAGGAGAGAAGATCATGAACAAGAGGAGGAAGAAAAGGTGAAGATTTTTTTCTTGATTAGTAATTCCTTTGTAATACAATAGCTTATTGACATAGAAAAATGTTTTTGTTTTATGGGTTAATTTGTGCAGAAGAGAGGGAAAAGAAGATGGATTTTCAGGAAATTTTCAAGTCAAGAAACAGTAATACACCATTGTGAAGCAAACGCCACTAACAATATTACAGCAACCACCAATGCTGCTGCTGCGGTTGCTGCTAATAATAGTGTTAGTTCTGAAGCGGCTGATGCTCAGCAAAGACATGCCCTTGCAGTGGCCATGGCTACAACAGCAGCCGCACAAGCAGCAGTTGCGACAGCTCAAGCAGCTGTTGAAGTTGTTAGACTCACCAGGCCTCCCCTTTTTGTCAAGCAACACTTTGCTGCCATTGCTATACAAACAGCTTTTAGAGGATATCTGGTAAGTAATTAGCAAGAGATCAGTAAAGAGAAATAATTATATACCTCTTAATCTTAAGAGCTTTTATTTCTAATTAATTATGGCTGTGTTTTTGAAGGCAAAGCGAGCTCTTAAAGCACTTAAGGGGTTAGTGAAGCTGCAAGCCTTGGTGAGAGGCCATAATGTTAGAAAGAGAGCAAAAATGACTCTTCAGTGCATGCAAGTTATGGCGAGGGTGCAATCTCGGGTGTGTGAACAGCGTAGAAGGCTTTCCTATGAGGGCAGCGCAAATTCCATCTCCAGTGATCCAAATAGCTTGCGGGGATCAAATCTTGCTGAGAGGAGATCTACTGTAAGCAATTTTGTTTAAGATATGTACATCATGCTTCAGCGTCAGCTTGTTTTGATTTGGTTCTTAACAATGAACTGCAGTGTTGGGATGGAAGCAGCACTGCTGATGATTGGTTTCATTGCAATTACCATCCTAAAACACTTGAGGAAATTCAGTCAATGTTCCAGGAAACAAAGGAAGTGGTTGCCTTGAAACGTGAAAAGGCTCTTGCATATGCTTTCTCTCAACAGGTTTTTGACCACTTTCCTTGCCCTTAATTTTATCTAGTTCCTTTTATTTTTGTCGGCAATGGCAAGTTATCGATCATTCGATTAAAATTCCTGCATTAATGATAGATATGGAGACCGGGAAGAGACTCGTATGCAAGTGAAGGAGAGGTAGAAAAGAACCCAAGATGGCTTGAAAGGAGGGGAACGATAAAGGAAAGGGAGGGAAGAGGGATTGCATTCCGTGATCAATATCACAGCAGAGACCCTGTCAAAACTGTTGAAATGGACACCTCTAGACCTTACTCTTACTCATCACCTAATGCTCATAAATTGCATCAACATTATCACTACCAACAACACAGGCCTAGCTCATATTCAGTTACCTCTCCTCTTCAAAAAAACCACAACATCTCACAACCAACCACACCATCCCTATCCAAAACAAGAACACTACTTCAAGTCCATTCATCCAGTCCTCGTTTCCTAAGAGAAAGCAGAAACCGTGTAATGGGAGAAACTACTCCATCCGCTACTTCAAAGCCCAACTACATGACTGCCACTGCATCTGCCAATGCTAGAATTCGATCACAAAGCGCACCAAGGCAGAGAGCTTCAACCCCGGAAAGAGAAATATCAGGTTCAGCCAAAAAACGCCTGTCTTTTCCAGTGCCTGATCCGGCAAATAGCAATGAGGGTTCCATGGTTAATGATTATAACCTGAGGAGCCCAAGTTTGAAGGGCATTCATGGAGCCAATATGGTAATGGAGCAAAGGTCTAACATGTCTTCTTGTTACACAGACAGCATTGATGATGAGGTCTCTCCTCCTTCAACTAATGATCTTAGCAGGTGGTTAAGGTAAGCCATTATTTGCAGTGAGTTATTCTTTAGTCCCTCTGTGTTGAATGAAGTCATAACTTAGTCCTTCATAGTTGAAAACATATAAAGTAGTCCCTTGCTCCTTGTTGACCGCGACCTATCAATAGGTCTTCTCTCTAACCTCTCGCTCTGTTGGTTTTTCTCTGAGAGTTTAAATTTTCAACTAGTACATTTGAGATTAATAAAACCGGCGATCGTTTTCAATAAGAGAGAACGGTCAACAAGAGCCAAAGGATTAAGTTATAAATTTTCGAACATAAACGACTAAGTTATGATTGCATTGAAAACTTAGGGACAAAACAATGATATACCATTGAAGAACACAACAGGCTTGGCCATATTGAAGATGTTAGAACTGGAGCTAGTAGTTGAAAGAGGAGAATAAAAAATGCAATATGTTCTTCATCAGAATAACCCTAGTAGATGTTAAGAGAATTAAACCAATGCACATCAGTCTTTCAGCAGCTTTTTATAGTATTTTGCACTGCCTTTATCAATGCTGCTGCAACCTTGAAAAAAACAAGTACATTATTGGTTTGATGGAGACATATCTTAAGCATTAATTTAGTCAGAGATGTCATTAAGAACTCAAAATCTCCAGCTTGATTGTAGGAACCAAATGCCCTACTTTGTCCATTCTACTAATTGCAATCAGTAATTTAGCTAGCCGACGATGGCTGTGACTGTGAGTGCAACATTAAGTTCATTGTATGATAAATTTGGCAAGTGAGTTCACTGCAACTCAGTCATTGTTATGATTTCCTTCCTAACGGCTAACTTTCAAGGGAAACAAAATCACATATTATATTGTATATATAGCTAGAGAAAAGGGAAGTTAATGCCTTGCATGTTGTTTCCTTTTTCAGTGACTTTATGTCATTGACATGTTGCACTAGGCTACAGTAGACTCTTATAATATTAAAGTGTAGGCAAGGCAAAGATTCTCTTCTCTTGGCTTTTATCCATATCAAAGTTAGAGCCATCCAAGCATGCATTAACATGAACAGGGATCCAATGTATTCCATTTTGCAAACTACAAGACGCATGCAGATATCGAAGAAACCCCTTTTAGTAGTGCTAAGTTTTGTTGCTCTTCACCTCTGTCTGTCACCTCCGTATATATAGTATATGAAATATAAATATAACGAAGTCCCACCTTGCAACAAAAACAAAACTCAAACAAAGGCAAGTTGAGGGACTTTGGAAAAAATAATAATAAATCATTTCTATTGTTTCAAGCTGAAATCCCACTGTTTGTTGCTAATGGTTATTATTACAGAGTCAGCTTATGCTTTTCAATCTCTGGAACACAAAGAATTTCCTCCAACGCCATCAAAACTTCTTCAATCTAACATGTCATACCATATGTTTTTTTTAGGTATATGTGCGTTTCTTTAGTCTTAAGAAGAGACTTAATATTTGACGTACGATTGACACAAATTATTTACATATATTCTATAAATAATTAACCCTGGGAATGATTTCATATATAAAACAATAATATACTAGAGTTAATAAGCAATTATTGTATGTCGAGTTGGGTAAAAGCAACCAATGAAAAACAAAACATTGATAAAGTTTACAAAACAGTAGCATCATCGAGCCCATCACAACTTGAGCTAGTAAACTTTAAGAACCGGAAATTAATGAAAATCCACAAAACAGTGGCATCATCAAGCACATAACAACTTGTATGTTAAGACATGCGCATTAGAGTTTTTGAGCTCAAATATATCTGAAATTTTCTAATTCTGAAGGAAGAATGTGTGCAGAGACTATGGATGAAATCAAGTTTCTAATTTCCTGACTAGTTCGTGAAATGAAACTTCAGGTCTAAGGTGACTGATGAGGACCTAGGAGGGCTAGAAAGCCGCGGCAAAGAATCGGCGGCAGCAGGAATTCAAGGCAGGAGAGCCGGTGCAGGAGTCCTTGCAGGGGTGAAAATTTATGAAAAAAGTTGGAATTTTAAAACCACATGACAATTTTTTATTTATGTTCAAGCACTTAATCTCAAACTTATTAATACTTTTCCCTACTTCTAATAAATCAAGATGACTAAATTAAAAGGATCCTCTTACTTGTGAAGAAAAGAAAGAAGAATTTAGCAAGTCGGTTTAGGATTATTTCGGTCTGGGGCATCCTCCCCTCCTTTTTAAACCCAGGAATCAAAAGCCATGCAACAAATCTCATTGATTGAGGTGAAAGCTTTTGCTTGAAGAAGAGTTGTCGAGATGAGCGATGAGGGAGGCCGAGGCTTCCCAGTTGGAAGAAGTGGCAATTCCTTGCGAAGAAATCGATAAAGAAAAGGAAATAACAACACGCAGAAGTTACTTTCGCACTGCGCTTCTCATGATGCTCATCTTAAAGAACAGAAAAGAAAGGTCGCACACGCCCAAAGATATATTTTATTTTATATATATCGTTGCAAGTAAATTTTTAATTTTAAAATGAATAATCAAATATAAGTAATTATTTAAAGAATTGTGTATCTCTTGATTCATAACATTTTTTTTTAGCACTAATGAAGTGCTGGTATATCAATTATCACTATAAAAATGATAACGATATTTAGAAAACGTACTTATTTTAAAGGTAATTACAAATTCCGAATGGAACTAGTTTCATTATTTAAAAAGATATGAGAATACCCAAATAAAAAAATAAAAATAACAAGTTTTTTTTAGAGAATAAAATCTAAATGTAATTTATCAAAAAAAATTGTAATTTTCCTAATTAACATTCGATTAACATTTTCATATAAATCGCATATACATCAATTGTACAGTTATTAAATATCAATAATATTTTAGCATTAATATGTATTAAACAATTTAAGTGCCAATTATATCATCTACGTGATTCATATCTTAAATATATTTGTTTTTGTAGAAGTGTTTTTAAGTTGAAAAAACATGAAGTTTAACACTTTTTTATGTATTTTTTTTAATAATTTAATTTGACATGAATATATTAAAATTACCAAAAAAATAAATCATTTAAAAATCATCAATTTAATACCTTTTAAGTTTAAATCCATTTAAAAATAAAAAAAAATTCAAACACAAATCAAAATATATTACGAAATACATCCTCCATCTCTAATCTATACTTTACAAGAAATCAAAATTCTCACAAGTCACAAGTCTTCTTCGATGGCTGCAGTTTTCGAGGGCTTGTTTCCTCAGCAACATGCCATGGTGTCTTTGTTTTCTTGCGGCATAGTTTTGGCACCAAGAAATGGGCTTCCTTCCGCCCCCTCTTCAAGGAAATAAAATATTGGGCCCTTTTCATTTTCTTCTTGTTTCCTTGAGGACTTTGGCGTTCAGAGCTCACAAGCTTATTGGGAAGAAAGCAGGAAAGTGTAAACCAAATTTAGTCCAAATCCAAGTTTAAATCAGCCCAAACCCATTTAAACTAACCTGAATAATTTTTTAAAAAGTAGCTAAGAGCATTGTTTTCCTTTTTTTTCCCTTTTTTTCTTCTCTCTATCGTGATTTCCACTCCTGTTTACAAAGGGTTTTCGTTTTTTAAAGCTTTAGTTGTTTCAACAAGGTTGAAGAAGCAAATAAATAATCCCCCCTCATTTTATTTTCGATTATGATTTGATTATAGAAAAATTGAAAAAAAAATTATGTTTTTGTTATGATTTTGATGATTGTTCGGTCTTGGAATTATAATTGAAATATTAGGGTGTTATTTGGTTTAAAATAAATTGATTTGATGGCTTAAATGATAGGTTTTAGAAGAATAAATCATCTCTTTTTTGGTTATGCAAAATAAGGGCTAACAGGTTAGGATTATGAAAATCCCGACCAATCATCCGACCAGTTGGTTTTT
>Ga0307510_10004589_pt1 | contig 16276 bp, 11 predicted proteins | sample 12_EM_MG_FD_207224 | JGI IMG/M metagenome (GOLD analysis project Ga0307510, IMG submission 207224) | Populus trichocarpa ectomycorrhiza microbial communities from riparian zone in the Pacific Northwest, United States - 12_EM | ecosystem: Host-associated > Plants > Roots > Unclassified | place...
GCGTCCGGGCGCTGTAGCACCAGGATGTGGCAATGCTGGAGCAACTCTTCCCAGCGATGCCAAGTGGGCAGGCCGCAAAATGCGTCCCAGCCCAAAAGCAGAAAAACCTGGGTCTCGGCGGGCATTTCAGCCCGCATCGACTCCAGGGTATCAATGGTCCAGGACGGTTTGTCCCGCTGCAATTCGCGGGCGTCCACCACCAGCGGCGGCATTCCGGCCACCGCACACTCGACCATCGCCAGCCGATCCTGCGCCGACACCTGCGGCGTACCGCGATGGGGCGGGCGCGCGTTCGGCATCAGGCGCAACTCGTCGAGCGCCAGCGCTTCGGCGACTTCCAGCCCACCGCGCAGATGACCGATGTGCACCGGATCGAACGTGCCGCCCAGAACGCCAATGCGCCGAGGGCGGGACTCGCTGCCGGGTGCCGGCGCTGTCAGGTCGAGGTCGGTCAAGTCAGACCGTCGCCTGGCCGCGCAACTGGCCATCACCGACCACGACGTACTTCTCGCAAGTCAGTCCTTCGAGGCCCACCGGGCCGCGGGCGTGCAGCTTATCAGTAGAAATGCCGATCTCGGCACCCAATCCGTATTCAAATCCATCGGCGAAACAGGTCGGGGTGTTGATCATCACCGACGCCGAGTCGACTTCCGCGACAAACCGACGGGTGTCGGCGAGGTTTTCGCTGACAATCGAGTCGGTGTGATGGGAGCCGTAATGGTTGATGTGTTCGATCGCCTGATCCAGACCGTCGACCACGCGAATCGACAAAATCGGCGCCAGATACTCGGTGCTCCAGTCGTCTTCGCTGGCGGCAACGGCGTCGATGATCGCCCGCGTACGCTCGCAACCACGCAGTTCGACGCCTTTTTCGCGGAACTGGGCGGCCATCGACGGCAGGAAATCCTTGGCAACAGTTTGATCGACCAGCAATGTCTCCATCGCACCGCAAATACCGTAGCGATAAGTCTTGGCGTTGAAAGCAATGCGTTGGGCTTTCGGCAAGTCGGCATGGGCACTGACGTAAACGTGGCAGATGCCGTCCAGATGCTTGATCACCGGCACACGGGCATCGCGACTGATGCGTTCGATCAGGCCACGGCCACCGCGCGGTACGATCACATCGACGTACTCGGGCATGGTGATCATCGCGCCAACGGCGGCACGGTCAGTGGTTTCGACCACTTGCACCACGGCGGCGGGCAATTCGGCCTCGGCCAGACCGCGTTGAATGCACGCGGCAATCGCCCGGTTGGAATGAATCGCCTCGGAGCCGCCGCGCAGGATGGTCGCGTTGCCGGACTTCAGGCACAGGCTCGCGGCATCGATGGTCACGTTTGGCCGGGATTCGTAGATGATCCCGATCACGCCCAGCGGCACACGCATCTTGCCAACCTGAATCCCCGACGGACGGAAGCTCATGTCGCGGATCGCACCAACCGGGTCCGGCAGTGCAGCGACCTGACGCAGACCGACGATCATGCCATCGATACGCGCCGGGGTCAGTTCCAGACGCTCCAGCAATGCCGGTTCCAGACCATTGGCGCGGCCGGCAGCCAGATCCTGCTCATTGGCGGCGGCAAGCTCGGCACGCGCGGCATCCAGGGCATTGGCAGCAGCCTGCAAGGCGCGGTTTTTCTGCGCGGTGCTGGCACGGCCGATGACCCGGGAGGCTTCACGGGCGGCGCGACCCAATCGGGTCATGTAGTCAAGAACGGACTCAGTCATGGTCTGCTGGGGTCTTGGCAAAGAGGAAAGCGGCAGATTATAGCTGTCGCGTCCCGGGACTAACAGCGGTGACGGGCGGATGGTCGAAATGAACGCGGATTCGCCGGTGTTCAGGCCCAATTAAGCCACGCGTTGTTATCATCACGACCTCCTGAGCCTGGATAATCATTGCCTGCCATGTCCGATCTGACCGTTCGCAACCGCGCCGAACGCCTGCCGCTGGGGCTGCCCGACGCCTTTTTCGACCGAGATGCGCAAGTGCTGGCGCAGGACCTGCTCGGCAAAGTCATCCGGCACCGGGTTGGCGATCTGTGGCTGAGCGCGCGAATCATCGAAACCGAAGCCTATTACTGTGCCGAAAAAGGCAGCCATGCCTCGTTGGGCTACACAGAAAAACGTAAGGCTTTATTTCTGGATGGCGGTCACATCTATATGTATTACGCCCGAGGCGGTGATTCGCTGAACTTCAGCGCGCAGGGGCCGGGCAATGCGGTACTGATCAAATCCGCCTATCCGTGGGTCGATGAAGTCAGCGGGCCGGCGAGTCTGGCGCAAATGCTGCTGAACAATCCCGACGCACAGGGACGTGCGCGTCCTTTGCAAAAACTCTGCGCCGGGCAAACCCTCTTGTGCAAAGCGTTGGGACTGAAAGTGCCAGTGTGGGACGCCAAGCGTTTCGATCATGAAGTCCTTCTGGTAGAAGACACCGGGCCGGCACCTTCGCACATCATTCAAACCACCCGCCTGGGCATTCCCCGCGGCCGCGACGAACACCTGATGTACCGCTTTGTCGACGCAAACCATGCGCAATGGTGCACGCGGAACCCGCTGCGACGTGGTCAGGTCGAAGGCCGGGATTATTTCTTGCTGTAACCCCCACAGGGTTAATCAACGATTGGAGTTTTTCTGTATGGGCCCATGGCTCGATAGCGTTACCGGGTGGCTGGCGGCGAATCCACAATGGCTGGCTGTGGCGGTGTTCATTGTTGCCTTTGTGGAGTGCCTGGCGATTGCCGGTTTGATCGTGCCGGGCACCGTGCTGCTGTTTGCCGTCGCCGTACTGGCCGGCAGCGGCGCTCTTTCGCTGAGCGAGACGCTGTTGCTGGGTTTCCTCGGCGGGATTCTCGGCGATGCCGTTTCGTACTTCCTCGGCCGCCATTTCCACCAGAACATTCGACGCCTGCCGGGGCTACGGCATCATCCGGAATGGATGGCCGGTGCCGAGTCGTATTTCCAGCGCTACGGCATCGCCAGTCTATTGGTCGGCCGCTTCATCGGGCCGTTGCGGCCAATGCTGCCCATGGTCGCCGGCATGTGCGACATGCCCTTCCCGCGTTTCGCCGCTGTCAGCCTGCTGGCGGCTGCCGGCTGGAGTCTGGCCTATTTGCTGCCGGGCTGGGCCACCGGCGCGGCCTTCCGCCTGCCATTGCCAGAAGGGTTCTGGCTGGAAGCCGGGATTGTCGCCGGCAGCATCGCCGTGATGGTCGGCCTCAGCGTCAACAGCAGCCTGCGCCGGCACCGCCGCGCGACGATCTGGATCAGCAGCATGAGCCTGTTGATTCTGATTGGCCTGTTCATCGGCTACCCGTACCTGACCGCGCTCGATCAAGGCGTAATGACGCTGGTGCAGGAACATCGCCAGCCAATGCTGGATGAAATTGCGGTCACGCTGACCCTGGTCGGCGAGTTCCGCAACATGCTGTTGTTCAGCGCCCTGCTGACCGGTCTGTTGCTGCTGTGCCGGCAATGGCGCCAGGCGATCTTCGTCGGCGGCACGCTCCTGGTGACCGCACTGGCCAACACCGGAACCAAATATTTCTTTGCCCGGGTGCGCCCGGAAGTGCTGACTGATCCATTGACCACCTACAGCATGCCCAGTGGCCATGCCTCAGGTTCGTTCGCGCTGTTTCTGACCCTGGCAGTACTCGCCGGCCGTGGCCAGCCGCCACGCATGCGCCTGACCTGGTTGCTGATCGCCTGTATTCCGGCTCTTTTCATCGCACTGTCGCGGGTCTATCTGGGGGCTCACTGGCCAACCGACGTATTGGCCGGCGCTATGCTCGCCGCCTGTGTCTGCGCTGCCGCCCTGTGGCTGAGTCAACGCAAAACCGCACTCAATCCCATGCCGTACAAGATCTGGTGGTTGATCTTGCCGGCCATGTTGGCGCTGTTTGGCTTTTTCGTCCTCAGGCATCTGCCTCATACGCTATTGCGTTACGCCTATTGAACGAGGCAATACACAAGGCTTATTTCCTTCGCGCTGCTCTTTTAAGAAACTTCCGACATGAGCGGCGCACTTCTCCCATTCAAACTTTCTCGCAGCCGGTAAAACTTCCCGCCTGACCAACCGACAACTTCATACATTTAAAAGACGCTATAACAAAAGTTACACTTCCAACAAGAATTAGAACAACAATAACTTTCGCCACGCCGAAAATGCGCTAGATTAAATTCACAAACATTAAAACCCGTCAAACTCACCCCTTCAACTTCAATTCGACGGGCCGCATTGCTGTTACAAAAATTTCACCACTTACATCAGGCTTTTAAACTCTTTAATATTATTTCGAGCATTCCATGAGTCCGAAGATTCCCCGCAAACCGCCCCTGTCTTCCTCGCAACAACCTGATCCGGTCTCCCTACACCATCAGCACGTTGCTCCGGGCGTTCCGCCAGCCTACCGATTGCCGGGTTTTGCGCACCCATCGGATCCCGCTCGCCCCACCGGCACGCATTCAACTTCGCAGAGCATCACTCCCCCCTCCGTGGTCATTCATGCCATGCCGACGCAAAATCCGGCCCATCTCGCGAATGACGGTTCGGTGGAAAGCTACTGGCTGTCCGATGAGTTTCTGGTCGGCATGCGACCGGCTGACGACAATGGTTTTCGCTGGATCGTCGGGCGCCAGTTTGTCGACGTCGAATATGCAGGTGGCCTGCAAACCACCCATGTCGGCCTTGATGACACGGGTCACTATCGAAGCAAGACGCTGTTCGAACGCGTGCCGTCCGGCCCGCGGCTTTACAAAAACGAAGGCCAGGCGACCTGGCGCCTGACAGAACGCCCCTCAGGGCCCGCGCTATCGACAAAACGCCCCGCCCTGCCAACGGCCGAGCACTCCGGTCTTGCTCCCGTCGCCAAGCGACCCCGCCCCGCCCCCGCTTATCTCAATCAAAGCCAATACGCGGCAACACCGCGCTCACCGGACCCTCAGGGCTATTACGAACTCAAACCTTCCCTTGATCGCCACAGCACCGACATACAGTTTGCCTTCAGGGATCCATTCGGCAACTGGGTTCAGGTCGATCCACCCGCCGCCGGATTCGGCGCACAACACGCCCTGTTAAAGCACTGGACCGATCACGACATATGGCAGACATACGGCATTCATGGTCAGGAGATCGTGCGATTTCGAGCTGAAGCCCAAGCACTTGGCAAACCGCCGCAGTGGGTCGAATCCGTGGCCACGGACAATCCGCTCACCGATTTGCTGGACGACTCCCTGCGCTGGCTACATCCCGACATGAATCTCCAGCAGCGCGAAACCCTACTGCAGTCCTACAACTTGTTGCCGAGTCAGTTGACGCGCTTGCGAGATGACCTGCTCACCGAACTGGCCATTCCTCAATGGGCTCAGAAACACAAGCAACTCACAGAGGACCTCGATAACCCGCAGCGTCTGGAGCAACTGAGTCGGGATGTGAGCGAAGAACTCAATCTCAAACGCGGTGCCCAACATGACTGGTACAGCCCCAAGGCCAGCATGACCCCTGAAGTGCTCGAAGCACTGCTGAATAAACTCGGTTATCAGCGCAACCAGAACAATTGCCTGTACCGCACGGACGTGCCGGCCCTGTTCCGCGGTGATGATCGTACGCCTTTCGAGCTCGCCAATGACGAAGCGATGCTCCCGCGCTACCACCATGAACCGGGCGCGACGACTCACAAGCCGATGAGCGCCACCTTCAGCCTCAATGAAGGTCAGGTGTATGCCCGGGCACCCGACCCCGAGTACTTGCGCTTCAACAGCCAGACCAACAAGCACCCGGGAGGGGACGTTGACGGCCAGGCCCCAGACAGCGATGCCAGTGACACGCCAGGCACCTCGTCTTCCGAGTGGTCCGAAGCCACAAGCCCGATCCCGTGGGATCACGATCGTCACTACGAATCCACACGTACGCGCCAGACCGTCATGTTTATGTATGCGCTCGACACCCGCCATCTTGAGGTGGTCCCCCATGAAGAAAACATTCGCTTCAACTCAGCGGCCCGTGATACCTCCGCGACCTGGTTTCCCTCCGATGATTTCGAAGGGCTGATTTCGGTCACTCGAAGCGGGCTGAATGCCGACCGCGTCTGGCTATTGAACACCGCCCTGACCAAAGGGGTGAAAGTCGACGACATCAGGTACCAGGCAGGAGATCGCGCTGAACGGATCGAGGCCGCCACCCATGCGGGGCACACCAACAAATTCGAATACGACCTGCTGATCGACCAGGCCGAGGACGCAGGCAAGCCCGTGCTCAGACTGTCCGGCAACGGCAACGAATTCGCCTACGACATCACTTGGCCCGAAACGGACAAGCCGACAACTCAAGGCCAGTGATACGCCGGTAAGGACACCGGATCCATGGCTTTACATTAAAGGATTAATGACATGTCAAAAATCATCTCCCCACCTATGCAGATTGCCAACGTCAGCCCCGTTCAGATCGTGCCTCTCAACGTTTCGGCCAATCCTCATACGCCGCTGGCGGGCACGCTTCACGACGTCACGCCGTCAGACGACGCTGACGCCCCCTATCGACGCACGCTCAAATCGCTCGACAAACATTTCGGGCGGCTACGTTTCGGTGAAATACTGACCAGCCGCGTCGAACTTCAGGCGTTGGGCGCGACGGTCCATGGCCAGCCCATCAGCCCTGCGAACGCAGGCATGCAAACACCGGATCAAACATTTCTCGACGGGCTCAATTTCGAGGAGACCAGAGTCAAGGCCCGGCTGCGTTCGGCGGATACTCCGAACAGCGACACCCCGGCCATGCTGTTCTTCGAAATCGCCTTGATGCGTTCGGTAGACGCCCCCCCTCTGTTCATCAGCGATACACCGCAGGCTCCAGGCAGCGCAATGGATCGCATGAATCAGTTGGGCAAGGCCGCGCAGAAACTGGATATCCACCGTGCCGACTCTTTCGAAAACGCCCCTGGCTGGATCAGTAAAAACAAAAGCTATCTGATGAGCGGCGCAGGCGTAGGCATGCAGGCATTCGGCATCTACAGCGGCTACCGGGCGATGATCGACGCGATCAGACAAGGCGATGCGCTGGAAGCGATTTTCCAGGGAGGTTCGATCGCTGCCGAGTTTGGCTCATTGATCATCGAGCGAGGCCTGACCAAGACTGGTGAGGCGATGCTCACGAATGGCGCGACCGCGTTCAAGTACTTCCCCCTGACCTCGGTAGGCAAATACATGAGCCGGGGCGCCGGATTGTTCGCCAGCGTGATCACCCTTCCGTTCGACATCATCGATGCGGTCAAATCGTTCAACGCCGCCGCGGCAGCGCAAGGCAAAGAAGCTCAGGATCACTATGTCAGTGGTGGCCTGAGCGTCGCCGGCGCAGGTATCAGCCTGGTGCTGGGCATCGCCGCACTGGCGGGCTTCGGCAGTACCGCCGGGCCGCTCGGCCTTGCCGCCGCCGGTTTGCTCATCGCCGCCTCGGTGATTTACCAGGCCGCAAGGGTGGTGGATGACATTGATGATTACATTGAACTGACTTTCCACGAACGCTTGCGCTCTGGCTGGTTCGCCTTCACTCGCCAGGACCTGGACACGCAAGTCATGGATCGCTTCAAGCTTTCCAAAGGTTTTGTTGATCACGAGAAGCAGTTGGAACTGTCCGCTAAAGACATGCTTGAAGGCGCCTACAAAAACGCCATCGAGCACGTAGTGAATGGCATTTTCAGCGTCGAATTGAAACCGGTTGAACTGTGGCGCTATCAATGGAATGAAAGCACCGGCGAGAAGCCGTTCAAACTCGACAGTCAGGCGGTCATCGTCGGCGGTGACGACATCGTGGATGCCAGTAATGGCTTGCCCGCCGATCTCAAAGGCAAGGTCAGCGGAAGCGCAGGCGCTGACAAGGGTGTGTTCTGGCGCCTAGGGGATGGAAATGACCGGGTCGTCGGCGTCAAGGCCAAAACCAACCTCTTCACCTATCGCGAAGGACACAAAGCGCTGACCGGGGGTGACAGGAACGATGCGTTTCATCAGGAGATCAACGAACAGGCCTTGAATCTTGCCGCCCCACCGGCTCATCTCAATGTGCTGGATGGTGGTGCCGGCTCGGACACCCTGACCTTTGAAGGCATTCGCCCGCGCTCTGATACTCGTCACATTGGCCACGACATCAATCTGCAAACGGGCAGGGTGGCTTTGCGTGGGCTTGATCTCGCTGCTGATGCGGTGGAAGTCGCACACCTCACCTCGTTTGAAAACGTCTCGACATTGCGCAAGGGGACGAGCCGGGTCATCGGGACTGATGAGGCCAACCGGATTGCCGCCAACGGTTACGACCGCATCAGCGCCGGCGCCGGTGACGACACCATTGCCATCTACGGAACAGACTGCCGGGTTGAAGGGGGGGCCGGCACAGATCGGTACTACATTGCCAACACCAATGCACGGACGACGATCGTCGAGGACGGCGAACAGTCGAGCCTGATCGAGTTCGGCTGGCCGATGGAGGTCATTCAGCAGTGGAAGATCGTCGGCACCTCGTTGATCGTGCGCTCTTTGCGCGACAAAGATGGCAGAGATCCCGAACATGTCCTGACCATCGAAAATGTCTACCAATGGATCGATAACAAACGCCACCTGAAGAACGGTCAGTGGCGGTTCATCACGGAGGACGGCTATGAACTGGTGGCGTTGCTGCCACCGCAACCGGACGACACGGTAAATCAACGCATCGAGGTTGCAATAACCGTCAGTGGTCAGGCCGCCCTGCCCCCCCAAATCGTCAACGACGGCACCGTCATCATTGCCGAGGAAGGGTTGAAGCGGCATTTCGTGTCTCGCACTAACCGCAATGTCGAGTTTGTGGCCAAGGGCAATACACCTGAAACCTCAAGAAACGTTTACCTGGATTTCAAGGACTCGGAGATTGTCGACGTCGCCGTCAGCTATGAGGTTGAAGTGCGCAAAGGTGTTTCGGGTTACACCTACCTGATTTATAAAGACTTCGATCTTTCAATCCGGCTGCCGGAAAAAGTCGTGGCATTCAAAGGGGTGATCCAGCCAATCGCGGCCGCTACAGGCTACGGCGGGAGAAACAGCCTGAGAGTCACCACGGTTCACCTTGTACAAGACATCGCCCTGATCCTGCTGGATGAAGTTTCATACCGACTTCAAGTGCCCGACCTGGACTACGAAGACGATGTAAAAAATCCCGGCCGCAGGGTACTTCACACCCGCAGTTGCCTGATGAAGCGCAATGGCAGATATCTGTTTACCCGACCACAACCCGGCGAGAAGACTCCGCTTCCGGCGTATAACAGCACCGTTGTGATCGACGCCAGGCCTCATACCGACATTTATCTGCTCGAAGGAAAAGGTGCCACTTACGACATCCACCTTGCGAGCAACTCGATCATTCGCCTCTCCACTCCCGGCGCAACGGCAAAAACAAGCAATGCGTCTACCTGGAATCTTTTCAGCCATACGCTGAAAGAAACCGTGTCACGCAACGACATTCAGTTGAACGGCAACCGCTTGCGAGTCGCCAGCGTCACAATTGAATTGCCCGATATCGAAGACGACGTGCCGGTGGAGTTCATCAGCGTAGCAACTTCATCCGGCAACATTTATGAGGTTTCCCTGCTGTTTGAAGTGTTTCAGCTTTACGTCATCGACGCCCGCAGTCATGCCAGCGTCGAGGCGCTTCTGGCCGAGATAACTGCACATCAGCAACGGAACGAACTGGCGGCAGTCGTTTATGTCACCCACATCGCTTCGACGTCTGGAGAAAGCGGCACAGTGCTTTACAACTCGAAGAGGAAATATTGGGGGCGTGTTGGCGATCCGGCAGCGCGAATCAAACCCGAAGACCTGCTGATCGAAGCGGCCGTCACTCTCTGAACATTTTCAGCCAATGATCAACAAGCCCGGACGATGCCACTCATTGCCCGGGTGCGTGCATCACTCAGCCAAGGAAAGGCTGTGTCAAACATAAAGGAGATTCACTGCATGCGACAAAAGCAGGGGTCACGCCCCCCCTCACCGACAGTCGACACGCCGGCGACCACAACACGCGCGTCTGGAGATCATTCCGCGCACAACCCGGCAATTCCCACACCGGAAAACATTCCCGGCCATTTTCCACTCCAATCGCCTTCTTCCTCCAAGCGGCCCCGTATGGATGAGCCAGGCAGCTCCCGACAAGGAACCTCGCCAATCGAAGTCAGCGTCATGTCGCCCGACCGTGCCGACCCGCCATTTTTTCCGGCAACCTCACTCGAAGATTTCGTGCAACCCTACTTCGGTGATCTGCCTGCACCCAATGCAACCGGTGTCAGGCGTTATCTCACCAAAGAGTGGGTCGATGTCCAGCTTCCAGGCACGCAAGGCCGGCAGCACGTTTGCGTTAAATACGACGCCGACCTCAAGGCATATCGAGTGATGTCCTTCAGACGTCTGGCCCCTGGCCCACCGATATACCGAACCACGCAGGACAATCTATGGAGCCTGGATCGTCACCGCACGCTCCTGAATGGCGATGATTATGCGTTCTCCGCGACCCCAAACGCTGATGGCCACTACGCATTCCGCGCTTTCGGATCGAGCAGTGATTCAGCCATTCTCGGCTATGCCATCAAAAACCCGGAGCATCACTGGCTTGCCATCGATCCCGCGCAAGCAAAACACGAGAGACTGGCCGACAGGCAACTGGCGCAATGGTCGGATCAGGACATCCAGCAAATGTACATTCTGGATGACACCCGGATCGCCGCCTTCCGCACAGAAGCGCAAGCCTCAGGCAAGGCACCGGACTGGGCACCCCGGGCGCAGAACAGCGAAGACCATCTGTTTGTCGCCGAGTCATTGAAGTGGCTGCATCCACAACTGCCTCTTGCCCAGCGTCTGGAATTACAACGCAGCTATAATCTGACCCAAGACCAACTGTGTCGTCTGCGTACTGAATCGGGCGACGGCCAGATACCGGAATGGGCCGAACAGCATAAACGTCTGAGCCTCGACCCGAGCAATGACCAGCGCTTCAAACTGATCGCCGACGAACTGGAAAACTACGTTCAAGACTTGAGAAGCCAAGGGCTGGCCCTCGACCATCACTGGCCCGCCACCCGGTACAGCGATGTTTTTTTAGCCGATTACGCGACCCACCTTGGCTACCAGCGAACCCGACACAACATGCTCTACCGCACGGACATTCCGGCGATGTTCCGGGGCGAAACCCGATTACCCTTCGAATTGGCCCGGGACGGGCGGATGATTTACCGCAAAGGCAATCCCACGGGCACCACGAACAAGCGTGCGCTGAGTGCAACGTTCGGACTGCATGACGCCACCGCTTATGCGGCAACCAGGGGCGGCTTCTATCACGAGCTGCATTACAACTCGCAGGCCAATCGTTTTCCCGGCGTGAATCCACAGAGTTCCAAAGGACGCAGCAGTGAGCCCTCGGATTCCGGCGACAGTTCAGTGTCGGACGGTAAACGGACCGGCGACGAAGCCGACTCCGACAGCTCGTTCGTTTTCGATGAGTCGAAAGGTTATGAATCCACTCGCCGCCAGCAAAAGACTTCCTTTGTGTATGTCATCGACACACGCGGTCTGGAAGTGGTGCCGGGGGCGGAGAACAAGGCATTCAACCCCGGCAACAGTAAATTCTTCTTCGACGAACTGGAGGGGCATATCTCGACGCCCACACGCGGCATCAGTGCCGAGCGGATCTGGCTGGTACGTTCCGACCTGACGCGCGCCGCCCGGGTCAAGGATGTACTGGAGCAGGCCGCTGACCGAGTCGCTGCAATCGAACAGGCAACCTGGGCGGGAACCGACAGTCAAACAGGCAGCTATTTTGGCAGCAACGCTTATGACAGCCTGATCGATGGAATCGCCGGTTCAGGCGGCCTGATTCTTGAACTCCCCAAGGGCGACAAGACGTTCGCCGACGACATCGTCTGGCCGGCTCCCGAGCATGACCGGCCCTGACTCATTCAGCCAATGGATGGCTGACTCAATCACATGGAGTGACTTTTATGCGCCAAAAACCCGGGCCACTGCGCCCATCCCCAACCACAGAGACATCCGCCACCTCGACACCCCGTCCTGCGCCCTCCGATCGTCCAGTCGATCTGGATCCCCGGTTGCCTGGCCGCATCAGACCGGACGGGACAAACGAATCACCGGGCATTAACGCCGACGGCCCTCACAGCAGCACCTCAAAAGTGGAATCCGCCTTATCGATTACACAGATGCCCGAAACGCAAATGCCCCGGCCTCGTACAACAACCTCGCCCCTCGAGCCCTATTTGCAGAACGTCGATGCGTCTTTGAGCCACGACGCAGGCGGGCTGAAGATTCACAAGGGTCGCACGTTCGCGGACATCGCCCAGGAAGATGGATCAGCCGCCGGACTGACGGTGATGGTGGCGTTCCACGATCTGATGAAAGCCTACCGGGCCAGGTTGCCGAGTGAGCGGGTGCCATCCGGTCCTCCGCTCTATCGAGTCGCTGACAGCAACCTCTGGAGCTTGAAAAAGCCCATTGCGTACTACCCTCTTGATCGCTACACCGTGCATGAAAAGGGTCATACCTACACTAGTAACGTGCCAGATGCACAAGGCTATTACGCGGTACACGAATGGAAACATGTGCCGCTTCACGGGAACTCTATCATGCGCCGTAATGTCGGCTTTGCCTTCAAGGATCGATACGGCCATCTGGTTAAAGTCGAGCCGAGCGAGGCTCGCGGAGACGCATCCGTACCCTTGAAGCTTGCGCACTGGACCGATCGCGAAATATGGGACGTGTACAACATCCACGGTGCAGAAGTTGTGGCCTTTCGAGCCGAGGCCCAAGCCAGCGGCAGAGCGCCGGACTGGGCAAGACGCACCGATAATGACGATCACCACAAATCCCTCATGAACTCCATGAGATGGTCCTATCCGCAGAAATCCCGGAGCGAATGCGCCGAACTTCTGCGCAGCTACAACTTGACCATCGCCCAGCAAAAACGCTTGCTCCCGGACATGGATAATGGCTTTCCCGAATGGACCGAACAGCACAAACGATTGACTCAGAACACGCTGGACGAACGCCGCTTCGATCAGATTGCAGAGGAAATACAGCCATTGATTCTAAGAATAAGAGAAGAAGGCGAGCAGCCTGATTTCGACTCACATCCCGTTGCACAACGCTATGAAGAAAGTTTTCTGAAAAGTTATCTGGAATATGCCGGCTACCAGCTCACCAGGCATGGCTACCTTTTCAGAACGGACATCCCGGCCATGTTCCGCGCCGATTTGCGCACGCCTCTCGAACTGGCGCGGGACAAACGACTGGTGAAATTGAGGGGTAACCCTTCAGACTCCACGAACAAATCGGCTTTCAGTGCGACATTCTCTGTGGCCAAGCTCAAGTCCTACATGTTTTTTGATTACTACTCCAACCCTCGGCATTACAACAGCCAAGCTAACCGTTATCCGGGGCATTTCTCTGACAGCGACTCGTCGAGCGGGAATCGACACAGTTCAGCTAACGATTCTGATACATCGTTTGAAATGGACGACTCGCGTAACTATCCATTGCTGCGGCGCGAACAACGTCTTGGCTTCCGTTACATCATCGACACCCGCGGCATCGAAGTGGTCCCCCGAGATGAAAATATTTACCTGAACGACATGGATTTTGACGGTGATCCATTGGAAGGCCGGATATCAATGCCGACGCGAGGTATCAGCGCAGAAAGAATCTGGCTGGTGAGATCGGACCTGAGCCAGGCAGTCAGAGTCGAGGATATCTTGCGGCAGGCCGGTGACAACGCTGAGGCTATCGAGAAAGCCACATGGGCAGGTACCGACGGGGACGATGTCTATTCTTATGGACTCACTGCTTACGACAAATTGATAGATCAAATAGCCAACTCCGGCGGTGTCGTGTTGAAGTTGCCAAAAGGCGAAAACACCTACTCTAACGATGTGACCTGGCCAGTGGCCGAACATTACCGAGTCTGACAAAAGGCGCCATTCATTTAAAAATGAATGGCGCCTTTTTATTAATCAGCGGCTGGACGTTATTTGATCACCTTGATCACGAATGTTGCTGGTTTGTTATTGAACGCGTTATGCCCCGTCAGATGAGGGTCGACATTGAGGAATGATCCGTTTCGGCATGCTTCAGAATATACATGCCGGCAATGTCATCCCAAAACTCCCACTCGTCTTCATATACAGTCATGATTTCATCCTTATTTTTATTCAAGTCGCCCGTCTCCTGCGGGCAACTTGAAATCAAGACAAAGACGAAAGCAAACAATGCTGGCAGATGCAATGAGTTAATTCAAAGTGCAACTAGGCGAACAATTCACCCTGTAGCTCGTCAAGCAATGCCTGAATCGCATCCAACCGTTGCTGGGGATCGTCAAGTTGCAGCAGGTCGATCTTGTCTTCTTCTGCGAACGGCAGCAGATAGGCCAATTGATTAGCCAGCGATTGCTGACCCAGCGCATCGGTGCCCATGTTCAGCGCTTCGACCATCGGATGCTCGGCCAACGCCTTGAGCAGCGCCACCAGGTCAGCGTCTTCGTCCTGAAGCGGTTGCTCGGGCTCGTCATCCAGCCAGTCGACATCGGCGAGGATCAACTGGTCGCGCTGCACCTCGGTACGCGACACCGTGAACCGCCGCCCACCTTGGACACGAATGCCCAGCAAGCCGTTGTCCTGCTGCTGGAAGTCGGTGATGCGTGCTTCGCAGCCGACCAAGGCAAAACCTTGTGGTGCGACGCCGACTTCTTGGCCGTCGAGGATGCACACCACGCCGAAACCGCCGCCCTGTTTCATGCAGCGGCCGATCATGTCCAGGTAGCGCGCTTCGAAGATCTGCAAGTCGAGGTTGCAGCCGGGAAACAGCACTGTGTTCAGCGGGAAAAGCGGCAGACTCATAGACATTTCCTTACACCACCATCGACACCGCCAACGGCAGGAAGACTGCCGTGGCCACGCCCATCAGACTCATTGCCAGCGCCGCGAAGGCACCGCACTCATCACTTTCCTGCATGGCCACCGCCGTGCCGACCGCGTGGGCGGTCATACCCAGCGCCATGCCGCGCGCTTCGGGGCTGTGCACACCGAGGCGGTTCAACAGCGTCGGACCAAAGATCGCGCCAATCACCCCGGTGATCAACACGAAAACCGCCGCCAGCGCCGCAACGCCGCCGATCTGTTCAGCCACCAGCATGGCGATCGGTGAAGTCACCGACTTCGGCGCCATGGTCATCAGGATCATGTGCTCGGCACCGAACCACCAGCCCAGCAACACGCCCATGCCCGTCGCCACCACCCCGCCTATCACCAGCGTAGTAAAAATCGGCCAGAACAATTGGCGAATACGCCGCAGATTGAGATACAGCGGCACCGCCAGCGCCACGGTCGCCGGGCCAAGCAGAATGCTGAGGATCTCGGTGCTCTTGCGATACTCGGCGTAGGTCAGGCCGCAGCCGACCAGAATGCCAATCACCAACAGCATGGAGACCAGCACCGGTTGCAGAAAGATCCAGCGGGTTTTCTCGAACGCCGCCAGCACCAGTTGATAGGCACCGAGGGTAATGCCGATGCCGAACAGCGGATGATGAATGACCGAAGCCCAGGCGCCCTGCCAGTCGAAAAGCATCAGGATTCCTCCGACGCTGGCGCGTGCCGTTTAACCAGGCGCTGCATCAATACCCCGGCGAACGCCATCGACAGCAGCAGCGACAGCACCAGTGCGCCGACAATCGCCCAGAAATCGGCGGCAATGGCTGTGGCGTAAACCATCACGCCGACGGCTGGTGGCACCAGCAGCAATGGCAGATAACGCAGCAGACTGCCGGCCGCAAGGTTCAGCGGTTCGCCGACTTCACCGCGAATGATCAGGAAGACCAGCAACAGCAGCAGGCCGATGATCGGCCCCGGCAGCACCGGCAACAGCAAATGATTGAGCGCCGTGCCGAGCAATTGAAACAGCACCAGCAAGGTCAGGCCACGTAGCAACATCCGACATCTCCGTCTTACTTTTTGCCCAGCAGGGGCTCGGCATTATAAGCACGCCTGCGCTATGGATCGGCATTCGCCAAAAGCATGGTCGGTTGACCGGAGCAAATCGCCATGATGATCTACAGTGGTTCGCAGGGAGGTCAAATCCCCCCACCTGAAAAACTATAAAACCGATGAACCCAAGGAGAGTCTCAATGCCCTATGTTCCCGTTGCAGAGCTCAAAGATTATGTCGGCAAGGAACTCGGACGTTCCGAATGGCTCACCATCGATCAG
>Ga0307510_10004590_pt1 | contig 16275 bp, 25 predicted proteins | sample 12_EM_MG_FD_207224 | JGI IMG/M metagenome (GOLD analysis project Ga0307510, IMG submission 207224) | Populus trichocarpa ectomycorrhiza microbial communities from riparian zone in the Pacific Northwest, United States - 12_EM | ecosystem: Host-associated > Plants > Roots > Unclassified | place...
GGCATCGAGCAGTTCATTGCCACACGACGACTCCACGGACACCCCGTAACTGTCCACTACTAAGACACCAAACCTAAGGGGTACATGTGTCGGGAGATCGGTAATTGTTCCCATCAGATTGATGCTTCGTGATATCTACTTATCGCCATTTCCCTTAGCTTTTTTTTCGACGCCGGAGGTGCCAACTACTATACTTTTACTACGCATTCTGATATCCTTCTATGAGATCTTTGGACCCAGTGGGTAGTATATGCTTTGACACTCAGAGTACCAGGACATTTATCCCAACCTCTACGAATTGTGTTGTTATATCGCAGTACATAGACATAGGGCCCGAGCCCCTGTATATCAGAGGGGAATTCGTCGGGACAATTCCGCTTTGTGGATTCATCATAAGGCGAGGACGTCCTGCTTTACGATAGTTGACATAAAACCAAAATAGAAAAAATCGTATTGTGTATTAATGCCTACTGAATGCGCCCAGTTTAACTCCCTTTCCACTTCCACAAAACAGCACATTACCGTCGGGAGGAGGGATAGTAATAATGCTACAAATGCACCAACGAATACAGCGTCTGGTGTGCGATATTGTGGTCTACAACAACAAAACGAAAGGGTGATAATAAATAAATAAAATATGGAAGATATATGCACGGTGTGCGCGTGTGCTGTGTGTGTGCATGTGCGAACGAGCTGGTTTCCGTAACGATGGGCGAAATAGGAATCTATACCTCGGGGCGCGAAACTCCCTTCTTAAGGGTTTCCCCCGACTCCGCGTCTTCGTCGCACCTCTAACCTTTCGGCGTTTCGCCTTGGGCTCTGTTGGCTCAGCTCCAGGCTCTGTGACTGCCCCCGCACTCAACCCCGACCGAGAGGGTGCTTCCGCATGCGTAGCAGCTACGCTTTCTGGCACGCGAGGCGGGGAAGGAGGAAGAGCGTCCTCGTCCTCATCGTCCGAGCATCCGGTGGGGTCATAGCCGAAAAACTTGCTGTCCGGATAGTCGTCCCAATGAACCGTGAGGCCAGCTTTCCGACGCATCCGCACACGCCGAAAAGGCGTCGGCATGCGTTCGCGCGCCGGCACGACGACCGGGTATCGTTGCTCGTCCGGGAGGTCGTTGTACTCCTTGAGCATGGCAAACTCAACGGGGCTAAAGTGCTGCGAGACCTGGGCGAGCGTGAGCCAGCCGATCTTGACGAGGCGGAAGAGCGCCTTGGGCGTGAGCAGGCCGTAGTTCTTGTGCGGGTTGCGCATGTGCCAGTCCGCACCGCGATGAGCGACGGCACGAGTCGAACACCTCGGGCGCCTCGCACGCGTTGGGCACCACCGACTCGTGCGCAAAGTCGCGGACGTTGATCCCGGCCGCTCGGAGGCTCTCTCTGCGTTCTTCCGGTGTCAGCTCGACGACGGGGAGGTCCGTCGTGATTTCTGTTGGGACGGGAGAGGCGGGTTCGGGAGGGTGGGCGGAGGATGGTTCGGTGGTGGAGGTGGCATCGGTGGTATTAAGGGCGAGATTAGGTCGTGCTCGTTGAGGTGTTGTGACTGTAACGGGTGTCGAGGGATGGGCAGCGAGTGGAGATGATGGTCCTCTACACATGACCTTTGGGCCCGTAGACGCCGTCGACCATGAATCATGTTCGGATGATTCATCATGAGGACACTTTCTCAGCAATGTGGAACCACTGGAGGGGGCTGAGGTTGAAGAGAGGGTTGTACTGGTATCGGACGTGGTTTGTGAACGGATGCAGAGGAGGGAAATGGTGCGGGTGTGGCGGAGGAATCGAGAAGGAGTTGAGAGGGTCGGGAAGGAGAGAGGAAGGGACACGTCGATGGAGGATGGTTTGCTGGAGGTGTCATCGATGGTATGAAGGGCAAGATTAAGTCGCATTTGTTGGGGTATAACGGGTATCTTGGGATGTCAGACGTGGTTGTATCGGTCATCACAGCATCCTCACAGAAAGATCAAGGCGGTGAAGTAAGAGTGAATGCGTTTCAAGAGGACGGAAGGGCATGATTAAGAGCGCTTGTGACGTTTATGTCAACATCGTTGTTAGTGACGAAACCGATGGGACCGTTGTTCCTTTATGAAGGTGGTGGGTTGACGAGCAGAAAACTTGAATGAATGTCACGCACTCAGGCAGTGGTTATATGTTTCAGACCAAATACGCTTTGTGTTGTGTTGTGAGGACTCGATGCGTGTGTGATGCTGGTTCATCTTTGTCATCATTTCGGTGGTCACGCGGTCACGTGCGAATTTCGACAGACGAGGATCGGTCTTTGACACGCGATTCAAAATGTCCCATACGCTGCTCGGGATTTTGCGACCTGGACGAAACCATACGGTGGTCACTACAGCCCTACAGTTTCTGCGTGCATCCCCATCGCCCGACAGTAGTCCTCACCACTCACTATGGTCATTACAGATGCTTTTTAGAGAAGAATTACAAGATTCGCTACCACCCGAGCCCGCCACGCGGCCACTCAGCCGTCTTGCTTGTCACACGGCAATCCTCATGGCCGAAGACTCGCAGATCGCCCACATCGTATCGGCCGACGTCAAGACTCGAAAAGACCATTGGTCCACATAGCGCACATCTCTCGTCGCCCCTCGCCGACTCGGTCTGGACTCCTCAGGTTTTGGGAGGGATTCGGATAAAGGATCGATCAGTTTTATTTTGTACGTTTTTTACTCTATTTTTCGATTTAGACTTTTCCGCTCTCCAGTCCACGTTTTCCCATTTAGCTCAAGACTTTCCCTTCGATTCTCGCCACGATGATACCCACCCTCGTCGCGTTCGCACTCGACGACGGGCACCCCACGGCGATTCGGTAAAGATTTCTTACCCTTGGACACCAACCTTATCGCATCCGATGCCGTGCGGTTTGTCGCCGGCAGCACCACTTAAAAGTTCGTCTTTTACTTTTCCTTCGTACTTACATTGGCGCGTAGAATACCTGTCTTGTACCGACTTTGCTCTGCGTATAAAAAGCCCGCGTCTGGCTTCGTCAAGGGGCCAGGCAACTGCGGCCCCGTTTTCCCCTCTCATTTCTGTGTGCTTTTTCGACTGTCCGACGGCCTCGCGAGCCTGCTGAGCCGCGGCCGTCTTTCTGATCTCTGCTTTCTGTGTCCGTTCTCATCTTCCTCGTCGCCTTCGCTGTTGTTATCCCTCGCCATCGCTCGTCCTCGACCTCGCCATCCCTTCTGCCACCGTCTCTCGCCCTCACCATTGTCACCCACTATCGCCGCCGCCATCGCCTACCGCCCTCGCCCTCGCCTCACCTTGTCAACGCCTCAAGAGACCCACTGGCTTCGGCGTCAATACATCGGCATCCCCGCTTCTCCCGTTTTTATCTTCTCACGCGATCTCGCTCGTTCGGGATCGCGGTATCTCTCATCTCTTCAAGCACCTCCTTCGATTTGCCTCCTGTCCCTTTCCTTTTCGTTTCTCACTAATTTCTTTAAAATGTAGATAATATGTATAAGACTCGCGAATATACCACCTTGTTCTGTTCTGTTCTATCCTCCAAACCGTGTGCCCTCCCTCATCCACTCAAAAGGCTTTGAATCGCCTTGCTCATCCATCGCGCTCGCGCTCCACTTTTGTCACCTCAAAGGCCCTCGCTCCTCGTTCCCAACTGAACCGGCACTCTCGGATCACTATTCGGACCGGCTCCACCGCTCCGGTCCTCTGTCACGATCACGCCAACTTTATTTTCGCCATACCTTCGATGTGTACACCAGACCTTCGACAGAGGACTTCAAGTCTCCTTACTGACGCTCAGCATGTCATGTCGATTAGTAGATCAAACTCCCCGTCTCATGCTGAGCGTTGTTCCCCATTTTTCCTGAAGTAATGGAAATTGAAACAAAGAAAAGGCCATTCCCCAGTTCGGTCAAGGATACCCGAGTTACCCTATCCCATCACAGTAGCCGCTGTCCCACGGGCTCGACAACAAAAAGTCATTCCACGTGACTTGATTGACAGCCATGGCGACGCCTCCACTGTACTGTATCTGCTTCAGCATGTGTCGTGTCTGATCATCTCCGGTATCTCTCAACTTGCAGGTTCTCAATGCCACCAGCTCGTCGAATTGCGTTTACCCCCATCACCAGCACTGTGCCCCTTCCGTGACTGCGACGACAGATACCCCTGAGGATTCCACAGACGGATTCACGCTGCGATTCTAATCTGGATCAGATCATGATCAGGACTAGGTGACTTGAACCTGATGACGATGGCGGCTACTTGCATTGGCGGGCCACTCTGCGATGACCCGGATAGGATGCGCCGAGGGTTGGACTCGGCTACGGCTCAGCCTCCTGTGCGGAGGAGATGAGGACCCCAACGGGCGAAGTCTACTATAAAATAAATCCTAAATCTGAGCTGCTTCACATCTTCCCTCAGACATCTCGGTATTCTCGAGGGGTCCCAGATGGGAACTCAGAACGTGATTTGGCTTAATTTTCTCTGACTTAACTGGTCTTTCCGCTTTCCGCGGAAATGCGCCCCATCAAACCCAGGCCGAACGAATGAATCGATAAAACGCATGACTTTTCAATATCCTCCCCATATTGTTCCTACATAAAACTAAAATATAAAAGATGTATTGTGTATTAATGCGCACTGAATCCGTCCAGTTAACCTCCCTTTACACAAAACAGCCCATTACCGCCAGGAGGAGGGATAGTAATAACACGAAGGAATACAGCGTCCGGTGCGTGATGTTGTAGTCTATGACAACAATGGAAAACGTGCGAAGAGACAATAAATAAATAAAATATAGAAAATGTGTGGTGTGCGTGTGTGCTGTGTGTGAACGAGCGGGTTTCCGTAACGATGAATGAAATCGAATCCATACCACTTCCATACCTCGGGACGCGAAAACTCCCCGTGGTAAATGTTTCCCCAGACTCCGCGTCTTCATCATACCCCTAACCTTTCGGCATTTCGCCTTGGGCTCTGCTGGCTCAGGTTCAGTCTCTGTGACTACTGCCCTCGGCCCTGACCGAGAGGATGCTTCCGCAGTAGCTGCGCTTCGGGGCACGCGAAGCGGGAAGGAGGATGGGACTCGTCCTCATCGTCCGAGCAACCGGTGGGGTCATAGCTGAAAAACTTGCTGTCCGGATAGTCGCCCCCATGAATGATAAGGTGGTATCGATAGCAAGATTAAGTCGTATTCGTTGAGGTATAACGGGTGTCAAGGAATGGACAACGAGTGGAGATGATGGCCCTCTACAAATGACCATTGGACCCGTAGACGCAGTCGGCCGTGAATCATAATCATGTTCGAATAGTTTTTCATGACGACGCTTCTCGGCAATACGGAGCCGTCTGAGGGGGCTGAGATAGAAGAGAGGGGAGTGCTGATGTCGGACGTGGTCTGTGAACGGATACAGAGGGGGGAAATGGTGTGGCGGAGAAAGATTTGAGAGGGTCGGGAAGGAGAGAGAGGAAGGGCTGTACGTTGCCAGTGGGGGGCTCGACGGGGTCCCACTGTTTCGGAGGCATGCAAATGTTGCGCGCTGCGACATAACTGAAGATGTGGGATGGGGGTGTAAGCTGTAAGCACACCCAGTGGCGGCCAGAGGCTCTGTCACACGCACTACGGGTTTTGAATGAGCCGATCCCTAAAGACTTCAACCAGCGCGTCTGAGCGCCAGCGGCGATCGAGAACCCGTGATGGCATGGGCATTGCTGGTTGCCTCGCTAGACCCAGTGAGAGTCGGCGATTTTGGTTGGGATTTTTCATTGTCACCCTCCCCCGGGCCGTGGCTGTGTAATCGTGACACGTCGATGGCTGTGCAGAATACACAAAGGCAAACGACACATGCAAAACACCACCTTAAAGCTTGGATGACCGTTGATGCAATCCGCCCTGTCTCGAGATTGAGTCGGCACTCACCAGTACTCACCAATTGCTACCCCACATGTTAGATTACGATCCGGCGGCAAGCTGATACAAGTATCACTGCCCTGTGCACATACATCAGCGTGCACGTGTTAGTGCGCGCTCCCGCATCTGTGGCGTCCCCGGACATAGCATCACTGCCTTACTGGAGGTTGGCACTCATACGTATATATATTGTGCTGCGTAGTGTACATGAATACATGAACCTGAATTCCCTCTATCTACGCGTGCATAAGTACCATAGCCCGAAACCACCTCCTTGAACCTCGAAACTCAACCCCAGTCCACCACCGACTACCCATCCCTCAACCCATCATTAATGCGGGCCAACAAGGATATCAATAAGGGAAACCATGTTGCACGTCGACGAAACTTGTTGCGCGTTGGAAAGGGACGAGGTGAGTGACAAAAAGCAGGTCGTTCGTAGGATGACTAGTATTTAATTGGGCGGTGCAGATCGGCTTTACCTACGGACGACTATTGACGGGCTCCCCGACGATGTTCTCCTAGAAACATTCGGGTTCTATCTGGACAAAGATGATGCCGATGAATTTGACAAATATTATAATTATGATGAATGGCAAACGCTGGTACATGTGTGCCGCAGATGGCGATGCATCGTGTTTGCTTCACCACGTCGCTTAGATCTCAAACTTTACTGCACTCGACAACGATCGGTCAACTCGAAGACACTGGATATCTGGCCAGCATTGCCTATTGTCATATCTGCCTTGGACATGGATTCCGAAGAGGATGTGACCAACGTCATTTCCGCGCTCAGGCATCACAATCGAGTCTGTAAAATATTTTATGCCAACAGGCAATTTGGAGATTCCTTTTTAGGAAACTTTGCGGCAATACACAAACCATTCCCCGAGCTGACAAGTCTGACGCTCATCTCTCATGGACCAAATGTGCCAGTCCTTCCGGATTCCTTTTTAGGCGGATCTGCCCCATGTCTGCGATCACTCAACTTGAATGGCATTCCTTATCCCTCGATTGGAAACCTACTTTCATCTACCACCAACCTTGTCCAGCTTTGGCTTTGGGATATTCCTCGTTCCGGATATATTGCACCTGAGACGATTGTCCCTTGTCTGTCCATGTTGCCCAGGCTCAAATCACTTCTTCTTCGATTCCAATACCCTCAATCTTGGGCCCAGCGACAAAGCCGACATCCACCCCCGCTCACTCGTGTAGTCTTCCCCAATCTCACCTATTTAGACTTCTACGGCGATATCGAGTACTTGGAGGTCATCCTGTCTCAAATCGAAACACCCGTACTCGATGAAGCCGTATTTTGCTTCTTCAATCAGCTAGTGTTCGACACTCCACTACTCGGGCACTTCATCCATCGCACGGAAGCATTTATGACAATCCATACGGCACGCGTGCAATTTTTCAGAGATAATATCGCGGTCACACTTCCGGTACTAGGAGAGACACCTGATGATGACCACGTTGCCCTGCATTTTTGCATCTCTTGCAAACCGTTGGATTGGCAGCTTTCTGCTCTTGCACAGGTCTTGAACTCATCCTTGTCTTCCCTCCAATCTGTGGAAAGCCTCGAGATCGCAGTGGATAATGAAGATTGGCAAGGCGAAATTGAGGTCATCCAATGGCAAGAACTTTTTCACCCGTTCACCTTTGTGAAGAATGTGGCCCTCGATAAATCGGCTCGGCTTATCGCACCTGCCCTTCAAGAGCTTGTTGGGGAAAGAGCAACAGAGGTGTTACCTACTCTACAAGATCTTTTCTTAACAACTAGCTGGCCGCCATCAGGGCCTGTCAAGGAAGGCATCAAGCAGTTCATCTCCACACGACAACTCCACGGACACCCCATAACTGTCCACTACTAAGACACCAAACTAAGGGGTACATGTGTCGGGAGGTCGGTAATTGTTCCCATCAGATCGATGCTTCGTGATATCTACTTATCGCCATTTCCCTTAGCTTTTTTTGTTATATCGCAGTACACAGACATAGGACCCGAGCCCCTGTATATCAGAGGGGAATTCGTCGGGACAATTCCGCTTTGTGGGTTCATCATGAAGCAGAAGGACGTCCTGCTTTACGATAGTTGACATAAAACTAAAAGAGAAAAAATTGTATTGTGTATTAATGCCTACTGAATGCGTCTAGTTTGACTCCCTTTTCACAAAACGGCCCATTACCGTCAGGAGGGATAGTAATATCGCTACAAATGCACCAAGGAATATAGCGTCCGGTGTGCGATGTTATAGTCTACAACAACAAAACGAAAAAGCGATGATAAATAAATAAAATATATGCGCGGTGGTGTGCGTGTGCATGTTGTGTGCATGTGCGAACAAGCTGGTTTCCGTAGCGATGAACGAAATCGAATCTATACCTCGGGACGCGAAAACTCCCTTTGTAAGGGTTTCCCCCGACTCCGCGTCTTCGTCGCACCCCTAACCTTTCGGCGTTTCGCCTTGGGTTCTACTGGCTCTGGTTCAGCCTCTGTGACCGCTTTTGCCCTCGACCCCGACCAAGAGGGTGCATCCGCTTCCGCCGTAGTTGCACTTCCTGGCGCACGAGGCGGAGAAGGAGGAGGGGGAGCGTCCCCATCCTCATCATCCGAGCAGCCCGTGTGGTCATAGCCGAAAGACTTGCTGTCCGGATAGTCGTCCCAATGAACAGTAAGTCCAGCTTTCCGACGCATCCGCACGCGCCGAGAAGGCGTCGGCATGCGTTCGCGCGCCGGCACGACGAACGGGTATCGGCGCTCGTCCGGGAGGTCGTTGTACTCCTTGAGCATGGCAAACTCGACGGGGCTAAAGTTCTGCGCGACCTGGGCGAGCGTGAGCCAGCCGATCTTGACGAGGCGGAAGAGCGCCTTGGCCGTGAGCAAGCCGTAGTTCTTGTGCGGGTTGCGCATGTGCCAGTCGGCCGCGATGAGCGACGGCACGGGGTCGAACACCTCGGGTGCCTTGCACGCGTTGGGCACCACCAGCTCGTGCGCAAAGTCGCGGACTTTGATCCTGGCCGTGAGGGGGCTCTCTCTGCGTTCTTCCGGTGTCAGCTCGACGACGGGGGGGTCCGTCGCGATTTCGGTTGGGACGGGAGAGACGGGTTCGGGAGGGTGGGAGGAGGATGGTTCGGTGGTGGAGTTGGCATCGGTGGCATTAAGGTCGAGATCAGGTCGTGCTCGTTGAGGTGTTGTGACGGTAACGGGTGTAGAGGGATGGGCAGCGAGTGGAGATGATGGTCTTCTACACATGACCTTTGGGCTCGTATGCGCGGTCGACCATGAATCATGTTCGGATGATTCATCATGAGGACACTTTCTCGGCAATGTGGAACCACCTGAGGGGGCTGAGGTAGAAGAGAGGGGTGTGCTGGTGTCGGACGTGGTTTGTGAACGGATGCGGAGGGAGGGAAATGGTGTTGGTGGGCGGAGGAATCGAGGGAAGAGCTGAGAACGTCGGGAAGGAGAGAGAGGAAGGGCTGACCGATGCCTTTTGACAGCTTGACGCGCCAAGCAACTTTGTATGGACTGAGGTGGGAACGCCCCCGAATGGTTCTGGGATGGGGTTGGCCTTCGTAGCAGCTACCCGTGAGAGGATATTAAATCTCATGAGAGTCGGCGGCTTTGGTCAGGATTTTCCAGTGATTTTCCTGGCCGAGACGTCGGTGCCGGTTCGAGCCGAAATCTGGACCAACTGTTCCGTTCCTGCCTCGCTCCCAGCTCCGACCCATGACAAAGGCGTGGTCTACGCTTGCGGTACACCATCGATGTGTAACCTGAACTGCTAGGAGTGTGCCGAGCGCGGCGTTGGCGCGCCACCGCACCAGGAGATCGGGTTGGTATGGTGAGAGCACACCTTTGATGTGCAGCACTCGCGTGGATCGTCAGTGTCTTCAAACCTTTGAGTTATGATGGCAACGTTTGCACAGGACCAACGCGCGCTGTGTCATTACGAGGAGGAAAGATGTGGGGGGACGTAATGTGGGCGTTGGGCAGTATACCGCAGGTGGTAAGTCCAAGCTGCTGTGAGTCCGATAGTAGTCTGAGGTCCGAGACGGGTCTGCGTTCCAAAGGGGAAAGCGAAGGTGTCAAGGAGAGGAGAGTGTGAGTGAGAGGCCGCGTTCCCGTTCTCGGGACCGCGCGGAAGGGCGTTCGTAACCGGCATAATGAAAGGCTTGAGGTGGCGGCACACGAACGGAGAGGGAAAAGAAAGTCATCTATTGCATCGAGACGGTTCTCTCGTTCCCTTCGCCGATGCCAGGCGAGGGTTATATACAAGTATGCGACTAGTTTCTATGCGCGCGACAACGAGCGAGGTAATAAGAACGGCGACGGTCGACAGTAAGGGCTAAGGTATGCAGGAAGGTGTAGAATGAGGTAAGGCAAAAGGAGATAGCAAACGTACGAAGGGTGTCCTGAACGCTCCTGAATATAGTGTACAGTAAAATGCGAGCCTGGCGATGTGTGGCCCGAGCGAGGGCCCGACTGGCGACGTGTCACGTAATTTATGCTGTTGTTTTGACAGCTCGAGGCGGCGAGAGTGACCGATCTGCGTGGCGTTGGCGGCGCGGTTTGAGGCAAGTGGCGGTGGTGAGCTGACCCGTCGCTGGCGCGTGGAAGGGTCGTCACGTGGTCGAAGAGTGAAGCCGCTTGATGGATGGCAACAAGTAACTTACGGGAGGGCTCTTAAATCCGCTGACTCACACTCACGTACTCAACGTTATTGCTGTGATTGATGACAGATGGAATAACGAAACGACAACCAAGGAAATTCCTCGACCTTTAGTAGCCACGTTAACTCCGTAGGTACAAAATATTTTATGAACCCGCTCATCGGCATGGCGTCAGCATGTGGGGTGATTGTGAGGGTTTGAGAGGGAGAAAAGTAACCATCTTAAGGGCTTTGAGAACCAAATCAGCCTTTGTCAATTGCAAAGCTGCATAAAGAAAGTGTCTGCCCGCGTGACTGTGCAATGTTGTAGTCTACAACAGCAAACGAAAAAGCGATAATAAATAAATAACATATGGAAAGATGCGTGTGTGGTGTGCGTGTGTGGTGTGTGGATGTGCGAACGGGTTGATTTCCGTAATGATGAACGAAATCGAATCTATACCTCGGGACGCGAAAACTGCCTTTAAAGGCTTCCCCCGAATATGCGTCTTCGTCATACCCTTAACCTTTCGTCGTTTCGCCTTGGGCTCTGCTGGTTCAGGTTCAGCCTCTGTGACTGCTCTTGCTCTCGACCCCGACCGAGAGGGTACATCCGCAGTAGCTGCGCTTCGTGACACGCGAGGCGGGGAAGGAGGAGCGTCCTCGTCCTCATCGTCTGAGGAGCCCGTGGGGTCATAGCCGAAAAACTTGCTGTCCGGATAGTCGTCCCAATGAACCGTGAGGCCAGCTTTCCGCCGCATCCGCACGCGGCGAGAAGGCGTCGGCATGCGTTCGCGCGCCGGCACGACGAACGGGTACCGCCGCTCGTCCGGGAGGTCGTTGTACTCCTCGAGCATGGCAAACTCGACGGGGCTAAAATGCTGACTGGCTTGGGCGAGCGTGAGCCAGCCGATCTTGACGAGGCAGAAGAACCCTTGGGCGTGAGCAAGCCGTAGTTCTTGTGCGGGTTGCGCATGTGCCAGTCGGCCGCGATCAGCGACGCCACGGGGTCGAACACCTCGGAGACCTTGCACGAGTTGGGCACCGACTCATACCTAAGGTCGGGTGTCGGCTCGACAATGGGGAGGTATGTCGTGATTCCCGTTGGGACGGGAGAGACGGTTCGGTAGAGGTGGCATCAAGGGCAAGATTAAGTCGTATTCGTCGAGGTATAATGGGTGTCGAGGAATGGACAGATGATGAGATGATGGCCCCCGGCCCTCTACACATGACCTTTGGACCCGTAGACGCCGTCGACCGTGAATCATGTTCGGATGATTCTTCATGATGACGCTTTCTGGGCAATGTGGAGCCATCTGAGGGGGCTGAGGTAGAAGAGAGGGGAGTGCTGATGTCGGACGTGGTTTGTGAACGGATGCGGAGGAAGAAAATGGTGTGGCGGAGGAAGAGTTGAGAGGGTCGGGAAGGAGAGAAAGGAAGGGCTGGCCGTGGCCCGTGGGGGGCTCGATGAGGTCCCACTGTTTCGGAGGTATGGAAATGTTGCGCGCTGCGATATTACTGAAGATGTGGGTGGAGGTGTAAGCACATCCAGGGACTCTGTCACACGCACCATGGTTTTCGAATGAGCCGATCCCTAGGACCTCAAGTAGCGCGTCTGAGTGCCAGCAGCGATTGAGAACCAATGATGGCATGGGCTTTGCTGGTAGAGGATTGCCTGTATTTTGAGGGGATATTAGACCCTATGAGTCGGCGACTTTGGCATTGTCACCTTCCCGATGGCTGTGCAGACATGACACGTCGATGGCTGTGCAGAATACACAAAGACAAACGACGCATGCAAAACACGACCTCAAGGCTTGGATGTCCACGTTGCTGAAATCCGCCCTGTCTCGAGAATTGATTCATCACTCACCAGTTGCTACCCTACCTCCTCGAACTTGAAACTGAACCCCAGTGCCATCACCGACTACCCGATCCCTCAACGCATCGTTAATGCAGGCCATCAAGGATACCAATGAGGGAAAGCATGTTGCACGTCGACGAAACTTGTTGTGGGTTGAAGAAGGTCGAAGTGAGTGACAAAAAGCTGGTCCTTCGTACGATGACTAGTACTGAATCGGGCAGTGCAGTCCGTGGAGATCGGCTTCACCCACGGACGACTATTGAGGCACTCCCCGACGATGTTCTCCTAGAAACATTCGAGTTCTATCTGGATAAAGATGATGCCGATGAAATTGACGACGATCATGATTATGATGGATGGCAAACGCTGGTACATGTGTGCCGCAGATGGCGATGTATCGTGTTTGCTTCACCATGTCGCTTAGATCTGAAGCTTTACTGCACTCGACAACGATCGGCCAACTCGAAGATACTGGATATCTGGCCGACATTGCCTATTGTCATATTTGCCGAGGACATGCATTCCGAAGAGGATGTGGCTAACGTCGTTACTGCGCTCAGGCATCACAGTCGGGTGTGTAAAATCTATTACTGGAAGAACCAGCAATTTCAAGATCCCTTTTTGGAAGAATTTGCGGCAATAGACGAGCCATTCCCAGAGCTGACAAGTCTGGAGCTTATCTCTTCTGGACAAAATGTGCCAGTCCTTCCCGATTCTTTTTTGGGCGGATCTGCCCCACGTCTGCGATCACTCTACTTGAATGGCATTCCTTATCCTTCAATTGGAAACCTACTTTCATCCACCACTAACCTTGTCCGGCTTCACCTTTCGCAAATTCCTCGTTCTGGATACGTTGGACCCGAGACAATTGTCCCTTGTCTGTCCATGTTGCCCAGGCTCGAATCACTTCGTCTTGGGTTCCAATACCCTCGATCTCGGGCCGAGCAAGAAAGCCGACATCCACCACCGCTCACTCGTGTTGTCTTCCCCAATCTCACCTATTTAGACTTCTACGGCAATATCGAGTACTTGGAGGACGTCCTGTCTCAAATTGAAACACCTATACTCAACGAAAGTATATTTTGGTTCTTCAATCAATTAGTATTCGGCACTCCACAACTCGGGCACTTCATCTGTCGCACCGAAACATTCATGACAATCCATACGGCACGCGTGAAATTTTTCCGTGGTCATGTCGTGGTCATACTTTCGGTACTAGAAGAGACAGATGATGATGACCAGGTTGCCCTGCGTTTGTCCATCTCTTGCGAACCGTTGGATTGGCAGCTTTCTGCTCTCACACAGGTCTTGGACTCACTCTTGTCTTCCCTCCAAATTGTGGAAAGCCTCGAGATTGAAGTTCGTCGTGAAGATTGGCAAGGCGAAATTGAAGTAATCCAATGGCAAGAACTTTTACATCCATTCACCTCTGTGAGGCATGTGAACCTCGATGGATCGGCTCGGCTTATCGCACCTGCCCTTCAAGACCTTGCTGGCGAAAGAGCAACAGAAGTGTTACCTGCTCTACAAGATATTTTCTTAAAGACTAGCTGGCTGCCATCAGGGCCTGTCAAAGAAGGCATCGAGCACTTCATCGCCACACGACAACTCCACGGACACCCCGTAACTGTCCACTACTAGGACAAAACTAAGGGGTACATGTGTCGGGAGGTCGGTAATTGTCCCCACCAGACTGATGCTTCGTGATATCTACTTATCGCCATTTCCCTTAGCCTTTCTTTCGACGCCGGAGGTGCCAACTACTATACTTTTGCTACTACCATGCATTCTGATATCCTTGTATGAGATCTTTGGACCCAGTGGGCAGTATATACTTTGACACTCGGAGTACCAGGACATTTATCCCAACCTCTACGAAATGTGTTGTTATATCGCAGTACATAGACATAGGGCCCGGGCCCCTGTATATCAGAGGGGAATTCGTGGGGACAGTTCCGCATTGTGGATTCATCATAAAGCAGAAGGACGTCCTGCTTTACGATAGTTGACATAAAACCAAGATAGAAAAAATCGTATTGTGTATCAATGCCTACTGAATGCGTCCAGTTTAACTCCCTTTCCACTTCCACAAAACAGCCCATTACCGTCGGGAGGAGGGATAGTAATACCGCTACAAATGCACCAAGGAATACAGCGTCCGGTGTGCGATGTTGTAGTCTACAACAACAAAAACGAAAAAGCGAAAATAAATAAAATATGGAAGATATATGCGTGGTGGTGGGTGTGTGCTGTGTGCATGTGCGAACGAGCTGGTTTCCGTAACGATGAACAAAAAACGAATCTATACCTCGGGACGCGAAAATTCCCATCGTAGGGGTTTCCCCCAACTCCGCGTCTTTGTTGCGCCCCTAACCTTTCGGCGTTTCGCTCTGGGCTCTGCCGGTTCAGCTCCAGGCTCTGGGACTTCCCTTAGTCTCGACCCCGACCGAGATGGTGCTTTCGCATTCGCAGTAGCTGCGCGTTCAGGCACGCGAGGCGGGGAAGGAGGAGGAGCGTCCGAGGATCTGGTGGGGTCATAGCCCAAAAACTTGCTGTCCGGATAGTCGTCCCAATGAACAGTCAGGCCAGCTTTCCGGCGCATCCGCACGCGGCAAGAAGGCGTCGGCATGCGGTCGCGCGCCGGCACGACGAACGGGTATCGGCGCTCGTCTGGGAGGTCGTTGTACTCCCTGAGCATGGCAAAGTCGACGGGGCTAAAGTGCTGCGCGACCTGGGCGAGCGTGAGCCAGCCGATCTTGACGAGGCGGAAGAGCGCCTTGGGCGTGAGCAAGCCGTAGTTCTTGTGCAGGTTGCGCATGTGTCAGTCGGCCGCGATGAGCGACGGCACGGGGTCAAACACCTCGGGCACCTTGCACGCGTTGGGCATCGCCGACTCGTGCGCAAAGTCGCGGACTTTGATCCCGGCCGCTCGGAGGATCTCTCTGCGTTCTTCCGGTGTCAGCTCCGCGACGGGGAGGTCCGTCGCGATTTCGGTTGGGACGGGAGAGACGGGTTCGGGAGGGTGAGAGGAGGATGGTTCGGCAGTGGAGGTGGCATCGGTGGCATGATTAAGGTCGAGATTAGGTCGTGCTCGTTGAGGTGTTGTGACTGTAACGGGTGTCGAGGGATGGGCGGCGAGTGGAGATGATGGTCCTCTACATATGACCTTTGGGCCCGTAGACGCCGTCGACGGTGAATCGTGTTCGGATGATTCATCATGACGACACTTTCTCGGCAATGTGGAACCACCTGAGGGGGCTCCGGTAGAATAGAGGTGTGTGTTGGTGTCGGACGTGGTTTGTTCACGGATGCGGAGGAGGAAAATGGTGCTGGTATGGCGGAGGAATCGAGAAAGAGTTGAGAGGGTCGGGAAGGAGAGAGGAAGGGACACGTCGATGGAGGATGGTTTGCTGGAGGTGTCATCGATGGTATGAAGGGCAAGATTAAATCGCATTCGTTGAGGTATAACGGGTGTCTTGGGATGCCAGACGTGGTTGTATCAGTGATCACAGCATCCTCACAGGAAGGTCAAGGCGGTGAGGTAAGAGTAAATGTGTTTCAAGAGGACGGAAGGGCATGATTGAGTGTGCGGTGTGACATTAATGTCAAACGTCGTTGTTAGTGACAAAAGCGAATGGACCGTTGTTCGTTGATGAATGTGGTGGGTTGACGAGCAGAAAATGAATGTCACGCGCTCAGGCAGTGAAAGTCGCAGTGGTTGTTATCAAATCAAATCATATATAGTAAGAGAATAAGGGAAACGAGCCTCCGGGGCTGGGGTTCCCGAGATGGCCGCGTTCGTGTGGGAATTTACTACCAAATTTAGGATGTGCCTGTTTGCCATTGGAGTGTGATGTTAC
>Ga0307510_10004591_pt1 | contig 16275 bp, 2 predicted proteins | sample 12_EM_MG_FD_207224 | JGI IMG/M metagenome (GOLD analysis project Ga0307510, IMG submission 207224) | Populus trichocarpa ectomycorrhiza microbial communities from riparian zone in the Pacific Northwest, United States - 12_EM | ecosystem: Host-associated > Plants > Roots > Unclassified | place...
TAGCAATCGGGCGCTTGGCGTCTGTAATTCGAGATGAAGCACCCCGAGAAAGAATAGCGCTTCCCGGATAAGGGACAGCCTGGAGGCTAACCTTGTTGAATCTCGCTAGCCGGCATCCGTTACCCTGCTAACATAGAGTACTCCGCGAAGCCTGTTGTGGTTTGGTGAAGTGGCGCAATTGAGATCTCCGATAAAGGATCTAGCTCGTGGTTACGGTACCGGTACCGTATTGTGAAAACCCGCTCGCGACGGGACCAAGGGCCCGTTTACCAAACCGTCTGGTGCTATAGTAAAATCTTGATCATAAAGCCAGACTGTGCCGTGTCAACAGGCATCGTTTTCAAATAGACAGTACTGTCGGATCCCCTCCGTGAATGGCATTGTTTTGTGTCGGCAATTTTTTATATCATGGTCACAAAGCTGGGAAAGGAAAACGGAAGCTGAAGGGAACAAATGATAGGGAATATCCGCTGTTGAAGAAAATCCTGGTTCTCGTCTTGCGCTTCCCCTGATGTCCGCAGAGCCCCCCGCACACAATAAATTTGGAAACAAAAATCAGAGTGGTTGACGGGAAAACAAGAAACAAGTACGTGTGCGTCTGAAGTCTCGAATGCAATTGCACGAGTTTCTGGAAACCTCCCACGGTACGAAAATGTTTACCTAATTTTCAAGCTCTCTAAATTCTTGCCACCAGAACGTTGCCTCGGAGGTGGGCTTGGAAAATCCTGCCAGATTCTACTCGAGTATGATACTGGTATATCATGTGATCTTCATTCGGGGTTGCCAACGACTCTCACGGGTAATTTGGTCTCTTTTTTTCAGAAGGACTAGAAGATAACAGGGGTGTCAAGGCCTTCCCTTTGATCATTTTACTCATTTCCATTGTCATGTAATTCGCGGAATCTAAAATCACGTGGTCTACTTAGTACTGTTCTCGGCAACATGAGTAGACGGCACGCTACTGTAGGTAAATACGATCGACCGTGCTCATCCGCGCTCCTCCAACAGTCAAGCTCCGCCTAACGGTCAGCAGGGTGTCGAGGCGCTGGACAGCCATCTACTCGCAATTTCCTGGCGTTTGTAAAAACGACTGCTATTGCATATGGGCGAAAAATTGCCCGGAGCCTCAAGATTTTGCCCATATGCAATAGCGGTCGTTTTTACAAACGTCAGGAAATTACGAGTATAGGCAAATAGGCCCTGAGTCCTGAGCGAAGCGGTGCAACCCCCATCTTCCGCAATATCCAACTATCGTGATAAATGTATTACTAACTAGCAAGGGAGCACCGCCGATCCAGGCCTGAGTGTTGTGGCAGATTGCGGTTGCGCCCGTTGTCTCAGGGCTTATGCCTGCTGTGAGTAGGGCAGGCACATTTTTTTGATACGGGCTTTAGTGAAACGTACAGTAGGCTATAGAATTATTGAGAAACGAGAAAAATATAACTGTAGTGAGTAGAGCATTCTGTTCAACGCAAAAGCAGAGGAGAGGGGGGTTGCGGGGAGCAACCTTGATTGTTGGTCGTTGGATGCCGCTCGCAATTCTTAGGCTATTGTTTGATCATTCGGCTGGTTTCCGGTAACGCGTGTTGGCTTCTGCAATGCGCTTGATGTGTGATGGTGATCTCTGGGAGGATAAGAGGACGACTTCATTGTGATTCCTATATATTTCTGTCTCCATTAGACTAGTTAGTTTAGCGCGATCAATAGAGAAGAAGGGAACGAGCGAAGTTCCTTTCCCACTAACCCCAAAGCGATGCTCTGGCGATGGTATTTTTGTCACGTGAACTCTTGGCACATCGTGTCGCCGTCGATCTGTTTAGAGTTGATGTGCTCTTGGCGTAATCTCGGTGGATATAGAAACATTCAACGCTTTTCACCCCCTGGCGGCCTCAATAGCTATCCTACAACCTAAACAGCGCAACCTAACTCTTTCTCTTATCGCTGGGTGCTCGGGAGGCCCCTTATTTCTAGCAACTCGCGAACCCCTCACACGCACCACCTGCAGGAGTCTCAATGGCGCAATTTTAACCTCCACATCCCCCATCTAGTCCCCGCTAAGACCTCCGCGCGTTTACTCTCCCACCCTACCGGCTCCCCACCCACCTAGTCCATCACGAACACCGGAGACCCCGACGCATCCCTAAATGAAGGCACTCCCTCCTTCGGATCAAACACTGTCTACTCTACCCTCTACGAACTCCCACCCGGCTTCATCTTAGCGACCCTTCCACCCCCTTCACCCTCCCCCATCCCTTGGCTCCGCCCTATATAATGGCGTAATGGCGTTGTATCAGGCTAGATATACTACTACAACAACAACCCCCTCCTCATTACGCGGGGCAAGACCCCCACTACCAGAACTCACCCCCGGGACACCCCCGCTCGCTTCTCCCGTGTCATTCCGCGTGCTAGCGCTACGTCCCGCACTCGGCTCCCGGCACCAAGCATCCGCCCTTCCGCTCTCCTACCCGCCCTGTCCTTAGTTGTATTCGAAAATCGGCTGGGAAGGCCTCGCCTGCGCAGGGCGGCGGCGTGGGAAGCCTCTACCCCCCCCACAGCCCTGAGTTGCGATTAGGACTCCCTCCTGGCAGATGCTAAAGTTGTCTCCAGCAAACACAGGAGATCTGCGGGGTCCTGGCTAACTGAGTCCCTCATGCGCCCGAGGGGGGCGCAGGCTGCTTTGCCTGGAGCTATCTGAGAAGGTGTTTGATCTTCCCGGCGAACCCCCACCTACCGCCGAACCCCCTATCCACTATAGTAAGATCCTCGGCCATCCAGAAACCATAAATACCATTTGGAGGTAGGTCCTGCCTACATTGCCCTGCTCAATCGCGGTGGGGGTGAAGGAAATAGGGGAGGTGGATTCACAAGCACGTGCCGGAATGATCTCATTCTTAGAGGGAGGAGAGGAGGGCTGGCTGGGCGGACTACGGAACTTGGGCTTTTTAGGTTCACGGGACCTCCCCGCACTGGTGATGCTGCTTGAGGAGATGCTGTTCATCCAGAGTGCAGTTGGAGTAGGTAATGGTATGGTAGAGTGAATTGGGTGGTGACTAGGCGAGGTGCTGGGTGTTACAGGTGGTTATTCTAAGGCCTGTATTGCCGGGATTAGGAGGCGCTAAGGAGAGGAGGTTGAGGAGGTTGTTGATGGGACAGACGGAGGGGATGTTGGGGGCTGTTGAATGCAGCTCGGCATACTCACATTGTTCTCATTGTTGAGGAAAAATGTTTCGGAGATGCAACGTTGGTTTGATGCACTCGTGTAAGGAAACCCCAATCAGTGAAAAGGGCAGCACGGGAGCTATGAATTTTGGGGTTTTTGCAAAGTGTCTTTCCTTTTGTTATCGCGGGAGTGCACTATGGGAGCCGGACAGAATAATGTTTGGTGATCGGTGGAAGGGTCTTGGAAGATTTCATGTGTTTTATATATGTTCCTGTTTTTACAGTTTTCAATGGTTAGGGATGGGAAAAGAGTGAGCGAACTTTCTCACTGATCCCGAAGTCGTGCGAGCAGAGTGAGATTTTTCCTACATTGTGTCTAAAAGGGGGGACACCCCGATTGCGAGGGTTAGAGAAGACATTTGCCACTATGAGTTTCATAAATCCCTTTTTGATCTCTAAGAGATTTGTGGTTGGGAGGGAGGATAACTGCATCATGATTCTGTGTCCGGAATTCGCTTCTTTTGAGTTAAATATACCGCGTTTTCACCAGATACTCACAATGCCGTGTGCTTGGTCATAAATACTCGTGGTCCCGATCATTACTAGTGTCTCGTGGCAAGTCTAGGCGTTTTACCTAGTGTACATGTTCCAGGGCCAGGTGAGTAATTGCTATCAAGTCCGGTATTCCGAACCACCAGGGGACCCACTGTGACCCCGAGGGTGACGCCAAGGAGACGGGATGGCTGGGACTGCCAGACACTGGGGGGTGGTGGTCATAGACGGTAGACTCCGGGGATGACTGCCGGGGATGACTGCCGGGGAGGACGGAAAATCCGGAAGACGACGGGGGGGACTGAAGGCGACCTCCGGAAAACTATGAGTGATGTATTGTAACATCTTGCAACTAACCAGACAAGAGCTTTCACCCAGGAAAGAGAATAATTTCGTTTCACGCGAGATGCCTCCGCACTCGGTTTTGATTCATTTTCTAATTTGGATCATGCCAGAACTCAAAGCCAGCCACCAGCAACCACCGAAATTTGCTTACTGACCATATAACCGGGGCAGCAGAGCGCATAAAATCCTGCGCCAGGGAAGGTTTAGCGTTCGGAGGTGAAAGGACGGATATTCACAAGGTTGAGGATATTCTTGGTGCCTTCCTGTTTCATGCAGGCTGTTCTCAATCACCAAAAGATTGAGGGTTTTGCGAGTTTGGCAAAGCCTTCTCGTTCGTTTTGTCATTGGGACTGTATGCTTGCTTGCCCCTCATTTTCCCCATGATCAATACAGTTCGCAAGGCGGTAATGATGCAGGATTCGAAATCCTTAACTTGGCTTTGAAGGCCGATCACCCATTTCCGCACGAGCACCCATGTTGATGAAAACACAATTCCCAGATTGAAATTTGGGAGGTTACCAATGGATGGATTGAGAAAGGGAGATACTTTGAGTCTCCAGGTGGATAAAGTGATCCGCCGCTACGAGTGTTGTACCAATAGGAGATTATTTTCTCCATTGGGGGTTTTCGCCTGAGCTAAGTGCAATCAGGTCCTTATTTTACAAATTTGCCTATTCCTCCCCCATTTCAATTTTCCATGTCATAACTTATCCTTGCATGTATGATACTGTGTTTTCTTCTAAATAGGTAAAATATACATTATCTATTCACAAATACCCGTGGCTCCCACAACTACCAGACATTGCGACTATGAAAACCGAACACCAAAATCCTGTGATATGAATCTGGATCAGAAATCCAGGGGGTAAACCGATAGTTTGCACCAGGGTATAGTATCTACAGGCACTCTCTACTATCTCAAGATGTCACGGCAGCCGCACACTTGAAAGTCTTCTTAGATAGCTGCCGTGAAAGAAGGGCTGCTAGAGGCAGAGGCGTGCAAACGTTTCAGCACACCTCCCCCCCTCATATATTTTCTCCTCCACTGCGAACTGTCAAGGTCTGGATCCCAAACTAGTGGATTAATGCTATTTTTGGGCTTTCCGATCTTCCCGGAAAATCACCTCCTCAAACAACGTCTTATATGTTGGATAGCCTATAGGGTATGCGGTTATGCGGTTGAGAGGATATGTGGATATGCAGGGATGAGGGTATATGCGGCTAGGAGATAGGCGGTTATAGGGCAAGCGGCTTTGTGGTTTCCGGTGCAGAGTTCGCTGAGTTTCGGGAGTGTTCAGTTATTGTTAGTTTGACGAAGAGATATATCGACTAGCCTGTCCTTAGGTAGAGAGAGTAGAGCGAACTAGACCACCGTTCCTCCATCATCTGCCTTTCCTCCTAGAGCCTATTACAATTGCGCTTTCGTTATTTCATTCTTTCGCGCTTTCCTTGGGCTTCATCAGTTTAGATCGCCCCTGTACCGAATAAATATGTGTGGCAGCTACTTTTATTGCAACGAATATTTCCGGCATGTTTGCAGTGGCATATTTGGGAGACTGGTGTATATAGTTACAATTCTGGAAGTTAATATAATTAATAATTCCGACTGAGTGTGGCTTGGTTAAGCGGAGGTGGAGAGTTTATCCTCTTTTTTCTGCTAGTCGTCGGGAACGCCTATTCCGAAACCTCTCGTATAGGAAAGGAAATCTATGTGCAGTTTATCTATTATATCTGTTAATCTATCTATCCATCGCTACTATGGGAAAATATGGAGGAAATAAATACCCGCGCAGAAGGAAAAGTAGAAAAGAGGGATGTTTTCTAACACGGAACCTGTTCCGGCGGGAGTGATGATCGTAATAAATAGCGCAAGATGAAAAATGAAACAGTCCCCTGACAGCTGCATGGCCAAGACAATGAACAGGGATTTGTGTGCCTTCACTTATAACTGCATGCGGTTTCTTGTACCTTATCAAAGAATACTTGACGATATAAAAATATAAATATAAAAAAAAACTGCCTTCACTTATAAACATTAACAGATGTTGGAAAGTTTTAGAGGGGTATAGCTTTAAATAAAGCTTGGATTCCCACAAATGAGACCCAGAAAGAACTTCAAGGTCGCGTTGTGGGACTAAGATAGGGGGCGCAATGGGAAAATCGGAGGGTGGTAATGGGGGCAATAGCGCTGAGAAGGGGCCCAAAGGCTGAGCAAGAAGAGAGCTAGAAGAGAAGGAATCCCATTGGGGCGATCAATTGGATCCTCCAGGTTTAGCTTGGTGTTGATTCTTTCATAGTTGGTAGGCTGGATGCGCAGCCGCGTTTTCGGTAGGCGTGCGGGCTTGCAAAAGCTTGACCACAGGTTTATGGCCATTCATGGCCGCACAAGCGAGTGGTGTTCGACCATTCTCTCAAGGGCAATTGGGGTTGACATCTTCTCGACCTAGTAATAGATCGACCACGCCTTCATATCCCTTGCTCGCAGCGCACCCGAGTGGTGTTTGATCATACTTATCGGGGCGATTGGGGTCGACATCATTCCGTTCTAGTAGTAGCTTGACAACACCTTCATGTCCCTCAAAAGCAGCACACCCGAGTGGTGTTCGATCATTATCATCAGGTCGATTGGGGTCGACATCTTCCCGGCCAAGTAGCAGCTTGACAACACCTTCGTGCCCATGCACAGCAGCAGACCGGAGTGGTGTTTGACCATTATCCTCTGGGCGATTGGGGTCAACATCCTTACGGTCAAGTAGTAGCTTCACAACCACTTTATGTCCGTTATTAGCTGCCCAAAAGAGTGGTGTACCACCTTCGTCATCTGGCCTATTGAGTTCGACATCTTCTCGACCTAGTAGTAACCCGACCACTCCTTCATGTCCGTTATAAGCAGCCCACGAGAGTGGTGTGGCACCTTCGTTATCTAGCCTATTAGGTTCGACATCTTCTCGACCAAGCAGTAGCTTGGCAACCCCTTCATGCCCCTTTTCAGCAGCACACCCAAGTGGTGTTCGACCATTCTTGTCTGGCCTATCGAATTCGACACCTTTCCGGCCAAGTAGTAGCTTGACAACACCTTCATGTCCCTCAAAAGCAGCACACCCGAGTGGTGTTCGACCATTATCCTCTGGGCGATTGGGGTCAACATCCTTTCGGTCAAGTAGTAGCTTCACAACCCCTTCATGTCCGTTATTAGCTGCCCAAAAGAGTGGTGTACCACCTCTGTCATCTGGCCTATTGGGTTCCGCATCTTCTCGACCTAGTAATAGTTCGACCACGCCTTCATGCCCGTTATGAGCAGCCCACAAGAGTGGTGTACTATCTTCGCTATCTGGCTTCGAGGGGTCGACATCGTCCCGTTCCAGAATGATCTTGACCGCCCCATCACGCCCATTCCTCGCCGCCCATAAGAGTGGTGTATTTCCAGCGCAATCGCCTTGATTAATCTCGTAACCTTTTGCATTGATCAATGCGGCCACAAGTTCATGAATCCCAAAGAAAGATGCACAATGTAATCCAGAGAAGCCGTGGGGGGAATTGGCATCTAGTGGAGATCTGGCAGGCAGCACTTGCTCCAAAAGTGATACTGCGGATGGGTGGTCAGGGTACAGACTCAAGAGCTTCAGAGCAAGGGCCCCCACGTGGACCGAGAGCGACTTATTCGCATGTATTCCCCAATACCTTGAAGAATATTTGAGGAATGGCATGAGTTGGTGGCCCGAGGGAGGGTGGGATGGGAGGTTCTTGACCTGTCGCGAATTCAGATAGGTCAAGCAGATTTTTGAGATTACCGAATGGGGATGGCTAAAGAAGTCTGGATGAGCGCAGAGATACTCATGGACTGTAAAGTGGATTAACCGGACAGTCGAAGATTCCTTGTCGACTGTGATGAGTCCTTGACAGCAACCTAGCAATACACCTATCGAAGGGGCATTTTCGCTATTGAAAAAGGCCGATCCTATCTCCACTGCCAGTGCATGACGCAGTTCATCTACGTGTAATGCCCGTTCCGCATGACAGATCCACATGAGAGCGGCCATCGCGAGTTTTGTCTTTCCCTCACCCTGTGACTTTATCCGCTCAAGTGTTGCACCATATGCTTCCCCTAGCCCTGTCCCATCTTTCACTGCCTTTAGCCTTTTCTCTCGCTGAGCGATAGTAGTTTCTCGGAGGATTGCCTCGATATGAAGAGAAGCCAGTAGGAATCTAGATTTGAATATGTTAGCTATTATCCTGAGGTAGCTTTGCGTAGCATAGCCCTTGAATGGTTTCTACATACGTTTCCGAGCTTATTTGGGGAATGCTTTCCATAATATTTGCCTCTAGTGTGCTGGTAATCATCTCAGGGGCAGTGTCGCACCTAAGCTTCTCACGTAGATACCCAGTGATGCCTTCACCCGTAGGCTTTATCAATAGAAAATCTGCCGCTCCACCCAACCTCCTTTCCACCTCACTTCGGACATGCGATCTTCCGGTCATAAATATGCGAGTATCAAGCGACTCTCGCATTATCTGTCCTAGTGATTCAAGGATTACCATTTGATGCTCCGGCACACATTCGTCAAGTGCGTCAACGCATATAAACGTTGGCTTTGTGGTTGTGATGGCCTGGAACATCTTCAATATCCCTGCCACTTGTAGTCCCCTACCCCCGATAACCTTTTTCTGGTTCCGAAAAGCTCGGACTACCGCTTCGGGAATTCCCTCCAATCCGCTAACAAGCTGTCGCAGCAGGGAACCGAGCATATTTACTGGCGACTGTTCATTCCTGGAGGCAAAGTCGAAGTAGAAACAAGCAACGGCAGTATCTTCCTCCACCGCTTCGTCGCACAACTTGTCTATCACTAGTGAGCTGTCACCCAGTCGGTCAGAAATAACCTCATTTGACTTCCGGTAGTGCTAGGCTCTCTCTTACCTGATGTAGCTCTTTCCCGCCCCCGGACTTCCGTGGCAAAACAAGATGCGATGATTTCCATCCCCCCGATTACCACTATACCAACTTCTGAATTCCTGGGTTTCCAATAGCCAGGATCCTATACTGTCTAGCCGCTGGGCTCCGATGTCCCGATGCCGTATCCCTGGCTCTAGCGGAGACAACCAGGCCAATATTTTAGACTCATCATCGGGGGTGAGGTAGTTAAAGGTATTGAAAGAGTTTTGGTTATTGCTGAAGGCTTGCGACATTTCTTTCGATTTCCAGCGCCGTGAAAGTTGTTCAAATCAAAGTGTTGGTTAGCTTGGGGTGTGTTAATGCGATTACTTGAAATTGAGGAAAAGCGGGGTTGATTGTAAAGCCTTGCCTCTTGCTTGCTGACAACATTCCCACCACAGAAATCGTTACACAAACGCCCGAAGGCTATCTATCCCAAAACTATGAGCTAACTCCCACCAGTTTATAGGAGCATATGTCGAACACACTATTTCTCCATGCCTTTTCCTAGATACCTTACTTGATGTAGGAATTTGAGAAACTGATACTCGCAGCGCTGCCCGGAACCCGTTTCAGTACCTTCCCACGACCCCACAGATTGCTCGGAGATGACATGCTACCGCTCAAGCGGGTTCAAATGATACATCGTTTGTGATAGCCAGGAAATTAAGACCTAGGCACAATTTTTTGTAAGAAAATTGGTGATGTGCAGGTTACAGAATTATTGAGGAACAAGAAATATTTGCGGAGTAATCGTTTGAGGGTACAACCTTAGGGGAACTGGCACGACCGAAAACGCATCTTAGCAGGAGTGGTGGTAGGGGCGGCATAATCATTCAGGGGCTAAGGCCAATTAATACTCGCAGATGTTTATATGATAACGTATGATAGAAGAAATAGTTTCAGCACCAACAGCCCCGGTGACAGTAACAACTTTTCCAACTAACTTAGAAACACCGATAGTAAAAATAACACTACTTCCATGCTTCTCCTGCCGGAAGTTCGTGGGACACCACAATCGAAGCCGCTCTCGGACTTCCGACCCACCGCACCTGAAAGGGTTTGAGCAGCACAACATTAACCTCCGCACCCTTCCTTCCACCAACGCCGCCCACTGGCACCTGTTTCCTTGCCCTTCTACCCCGTTACCCCCCCGCCAACCTATTCTACCGCCAATACCGGACACCGCTAACTCATTCCTGGATGAATGCCGTCGATCTTCGTAGCACAGCGCGAAATTCCACTAGGCCCACCGTTGCAGCCCCTCCGCCCGTCTCCTGGACCCGCAATCCCGCCGTCTGACCAGGGTCGTGCCTCAGGCCCTCGGCGGCGCGAGCACCCACTTCCGCCTCCTCCTTGATCTACCCCATACCCTTCCCGAAAACTAGCCGGAAAAGCCCCGACCCATACAAGACAGCACCAGGGAGAACTGCCATCTCCGCAGAGCTCTAACATGTGTGCGGCACATCCTCAGATGGGTGTTAGGTGCCTAGATAGTGGAGGTCCCCCTGCGCCCGGGAAAGATGATCGAAACCTCGGGTGAAAGTACATGATTAGGGGCCCACCCTCACAACAAGGCTTGCACGCGCACACAACACCCCCGGGTAGCCGTACATCGCCGAAACCCTTCGGGGGGGGATTCCGTATGCATCTGCTTTATTAGAAGGTAGCGGGGGGGGGAGATAAGCAAGGGGCCGATGCCTAGGAACATGGTGGAAGGGATCTCGCTTGCAGGGAGCTGGGTGGATGGACTGCGGAAGTCCGTTTTCTGGGCTCGGTGGATTTATTCCCTCTAGCGATGATGCCCGGGAAGATGCCGTAGTTTGACTGTTGAGAGAGTAGCTATAGTATGGTAGGTTGAAGGGCTAGATAGGTGCGGTAGCTAAGAGACAAGCAAGAAATTTAGGGCTGTTGTGTAACGGGTATTCTACCGTATGAAGTGTGGCGCTGTCGGATCACTTCCGGTGAAGGCGTTCTTTGGTGGCTGTTTGGCAAGAGACTTTCGGTTGATCAAAGACGGTTCAGAAAACAAAAGATAGACACGAAGAAAAACCACACTCAATGATCAAACTGTCCTCAAGAATTGCGGTTGTTGTTCTCCTTGCCCGGTTGTTCGCAGACAAGCCCCTTTTTTCCCCGGAACCTATGCTAACCGCCAAGTTTTTTGTTTACACCAACCCACGATAACATCACGTGGTGTTTCTCACCATTTCTCTCTATCCCATTTACCCGTCCAACAAGTACCCGGTGTAACTTTAAGTTTGTTCGCAAAATATTTAGCACGCACTTGACATGGGTGACATCACCTTTGATAGGAAAGGTACTCGAGTAGGTGATACCTGTATGCAGTGGTTTAATTGGCCCCCCATGTTGTTCCTCTTCTGCTCTTGCTATGAAATAGTAAATTTACGAGCAGTAGTTTAGGTTACTCTTCATATTGAGGCAGCACTGCTACGGTAATTCCTACAAGTAAGGTCCACTAGCAGCTCGGTTTGGCGTTTTGGCCTATTTAGAGCTTGCGGAGCCTTTGAGATGGTTCGTTACTCGAGTGCAAGGATTGCAACTAACGCTCCGCTTAGGGCTTAGGGCTTAACCTGCTTAGCCTCAACAAGACACCTCGAACTTAAATTTAAGCCAACTCGACCAGGTGACACAATAACACCCGAGCCTCATTTCATGTTCACCCTCACATCGTAATCCCTGCAAAACACACCGCCATGGCATCCAAAAAGTGAAACCATTGCATGGAACCATGACTCCCCTCTGCCACCGTTAAATAGCAATAAAAATAAACAAATCAAGTGAAAAAGGAGTAAACGCAGTCAATGTCCTATATTTATTTTTCCGCCCTCAGAATGGCTTTCTGTGGGATAGTTTTTTAAGCTAAGAATCCCTAGAAAATGGCTAAAAAAAGAGTTGTAAGGAGGTTCTAGAAAAATACTAAGAGGGTTGAAGTAATTCTTTATTTTTTCTGTCATTTTTCTCAATTTCTTTCCATTGTTCAAGGGACAAAAAGATACCGGTATGGTAGAGTATGTAAAGTCTTCGTTGTTCGTTCCAATGGGGGTTGGCCATGTGAAGGTTTCACTTTCTGGATAGTATATTTCCAGGTCGATGGTATCCGGGGGGATTGACCGCGAAGCGCATGGTATTCTAAAGGTTTTCTCATTACCCTAGTTCCTATGGTATTCCGATTCCAAGGATTATGATACCCTCCCCTCCCCTTCCGTCCCTCCTGAGTCCTGATGCCCTAAATCTGGCCTGACCAAATCCTTACCCGATTCATCGGGTGAGGGGAACAACCGTACGTTGTGACTGAAATTTGGCTCCACTTAGCTTGCACTTCTTAACTAGCCTACTAATAACTTAGAGAGCTTAGATAGGGGTTCATAATATAGCTTTGCTTAGGAGAGCACGCTGGACTTGAGTTGGATGGTTGGTAAGGAGGCGTCATGTTTACTACAGGGGTGGCTATTGCTTAGTCTTGGTGGACAAGGGGGGGTGACTATATAGCAACAATCCTTTCTCTTCTCCCGCATTTTCTTCCCCCCACACATTACCGAAAGAACAGGTAGGACCGTCAACGGAGGAAGGAAAATTAGGAAAAGGGGTCAACAAGCGGAGGGTCACCTGGGAACAGATAGTCGGCCAACCGGAAAAGATTGTGCTTTCCTTTTCGCTTTGGTTTTTTTCCTTTCTCAAGTGTTGAATTGCGTGAAGGGCTTGTCAATTAGCTAGGGCAGGGTGAATTGATTGTGAATTTGGTGGCTTTTTTTACTGGGCGGGGTTATGTGCGATAGTTGGTGGTTTGTAGCTTCCTCCGGTTCAGAGAGTAGATATACTATTGCCCGGTTTCTCGTTTTTCAGTACGGCAGGTTATCCCCAAGACCATCAGAATACGCTAGGCTAGCTTGAGATATGAGCAAGATGAAAACTGACGGACAGGCATGGGACGGACGGTGCAGTAAACGAATAGTTTGCAGCCTGACATAATTGGTTTGCGGCTCAACCATGACTCGAGCTGCCGTAGCCTACTTGTACTAGCCGAGACTACCGAGAATCCTCAATACGCAACAGGGATAGCTATTGCGATAGCCTCACAACCCACACCCCCCCATTACTCCCACTTTCTGCCAATAGCCAAGGTCTATATTCTAACTCTGCGGGCTACCGATAGATTTGTATTTTTTTGGAACTTGACCGGAAAATATCGCCAAACCACGGACCCTAGGTCGCCCTTGTACGGTATGGGTGTGGTCAGAACTTTTCCCCACCCAACCCGAGTCCAGCATATCTATTTACAGTGGTGGGCTTAAAAGGCTGGTGTATAACCACAGTTCGCTACAGTCTTCAACGTGCCAATGACAAAACTGGGCGAGCGGCGCACAGGGGTATTTGGTGGGCAAAAAAGGAAATCGTCATGGTTAGGGTTACAAAAATTGCCTGTGATTTATCCCTGTTCGTCACCCGCCCAGTTTCGTCGTTGGCACGGTGATGACTGCAGGTCGCTATCTTGAGGCTAATTTGGTGGTTCGGCTTGGGTGCTGCAGGGCTAGTGATATTTTACCCGGCGGAAAGCAAGGTCCAATCGATGGGTTCAGCTTGGCGGGGGGGGCGGACGGTGTTCGGTAAAATGGCAGGCACCGGCACTCGAGTACCCCCCGATGTGGATGAGCAATTCGAGTGCTGGTTGGTGCCGAAGAGAGTATCATCTTTTTGTGTTGATTCTCATATTCATGGTGACTGCGGGAACGCCTGCATTCGGCCCTTAGGTATCGGGGGAGATTTCTATGTGCGGTTTATCTATCTATCTGCCACTCACTAGCAAGGGGGAGTAAAGGGGAAATAAATATGTAAAAGAGAGATGAAAAAAGCAGATTATGAAACCGAGGGCCTAAGAATGGTGACTAAGATAAATCAAATCATAGAACTTAGAAAGTGAGATGCTCCCCCTACTAACTTTACTACTATACCTAAGAGGCTATGAAAGGATTCGTGAGCCTTGGTTCATAAAAATTGACAAATGTTTGAGGGTGTTGAGGGGTACATGCCAATGTACTAGTACAACTGGCATTCCCGCTAATGCTAGTCGGGGAAATTCAAAGATCGCGTTAATCAAACTAGCGCAAAGGGCGCACAGGAAGAAGGGAAGATAATGATACCAGAAATGACGTATATAAGACTCCCGGAGGCCGAGGAAGGGAATCCCACGGGATTGGTGTGAGATTGATAGAGCACGGTACCAGTGCTTTTTTAAACGGATTAAGCGGATTGATGACCACGACAACCAGACGAAAGGCTAGGAGTCTACCCAACGAAAATGCGATCGCTAGCGTATGGCTTTGGGATGAGTGGGGAAGCTCTCTCGTCCCCCTCTTCCCTTTGTATATATCGCTTTCTCCCCTGTACTCTAACTAACTGTAAAAACAGGGGTATATATTGTTGGCGACAACGAAGTTCTTCCATCCTTCCATAGATGACTGCGCACATCCATTTTCGTCTGCGCACATCCCCCTTCCCTCTTGCATACTCCCGTACTAACAAAAGAAAGACAAAGACGCACTGTTCTGACCTCCGAACATCCTACTCTCTCATGTACGCCTCCGGCTCTTCCGCTTTCCTTCCGTGGATGTATCAAGCGTATTCCCGAAGCCTAAGCCGGCTTAGCAAAATATTCAGATGAGAGAACGATGGTGCGAGCATGCCGCGCAGCATCTCACGATTTCCAACATGCTTCTGCCTCACCTTAGTTACGTCACGGTTGGTGGGACAGCTGCGCATCTGGTATCGCAACGGATTCCAGGGCTCGTAAAAGCTCCACCATTCGTCCATGTCCGTCCCTAGCAGCATAAGAGAGTGGTGCACCGCCGTATTTATCTGGACAATTGGGGCCGACATCTCCCCGTTCTTGAAGCAAATTGACCACCCCCTCGTGTCCCAAGAGAGCAGCCCATCCGAGGGGTCCTATATGACACTCGTCCGGGCATTCGGTGTCGACATCTTCCCGTTCGAGCAATAACTTGACCACTCCTTCGTGTCCCTGCATAGCAGCATATCCGAGTGGTGTTTGACCATTGTGGTTTGGGCGATTAGGGTCGACGTCTTGTCGTTCCAGCAGTATCTTCACAACTCGCTCGTTTCCTAAGATAGCAGCGCACCCAAGTGGTCCATTACCACCTTTCTCTGGGAGATTGGGGTCGACGTTTTCCCGCTCTAGCAATAACTTGACCACTCCTCCGTGTCCCTTAATAGCAGCACATCCGAGTGGTGTTCGATGATTGTTATTTGGGCGATTTGGGTCGACATCTTGCCGTTCTAGCAGTATTTTCACCACTCCCTCGTGTCCGGAGATAGCAGCGCATCCAAGTGGTCCATCACCATCCTCATCTGGGAGATTGGGATCGACATCTTTCCGCTCTAGCAATAACTTGACCACTCCTTCATGTCCCTCAACAGCAGCACATCCGAGTGGTGTTCGATCCCAGTTACATGGACGATTGGGGTCGACATCTTCCCGTTCCAGCAATATCTTGACAACTCCTTCGTGTCCCAGGCAAGCAGCAGTCCCGAGTGGTGTTCGATCATTCTTATCCCGCCGATTGGGGTCTACATCTTGCCGTCCTAGCAATACTTTCGCTACGCCCTCGTGTCCGAAGCAAGCAGCGCAGTCAAGTGGTCCATAGCCATCCTTATCTGGGTGATTGGGATCGACATCTTCCCGCTCTAGCAATAACTTGACCACCCCTTCGTGTCCTCCAATAGCAGCACATTCGAGCGGTGTTCGATCATGCTTCTCTGGGCGATTAGGGTCGACATTCTCCCGCTCCAGCAATACCTTGACCACTCCTTCGTGTCCCCTGGCAGCGGCCCATCCGAGTGGTGTTAGACCATTCATATCTTGCCAATTGGGGTCGATTTCTTGCTGCCCCAGCAGTATCTTCATCACTCCCTCACGTCCCCACATCGCAGCGCGCCCGAGTGGCCCATTACCGCTCTTATCTGGGCAATTAGGGTCGACGCTTTTCCGCTCCAGCAGTACCTTGACCACTCCTTCGTGCCCATTTACTGCTGCCCATCCCAGTGGCGTACTACTTGTACAATCTTGTTGGTTGACATTGCAATCTCCTGCATTCATCAATACCGTCACAAGTTCAACGACCCCGAAGTATGATGCACAGTGCAATCCAGTGAAAAGCGTAGAAGGAGAGACCACCCCTCTATATCTGGGGTCCAGTGCCTGCCCCAGAAGGGATACAGCGGATATGTGGTCCTCGTACCGATTCAAG